>Ga0265297_10000495_pt1 | contig 114541 bp, 140 predicted proteins | sample Munlanlwell13791_FD_192502 | JGI IMG/M metagenome (GOLD analysis project Ga0265297, IMG submission 192502) | Leachate microbial communities from a municipal landfill in Southern Ontario, Canada - Leachate well 137-91 | ecosystem: Engineered > Solid waste > Landfill > Unclassified | place...
ATGAGATGACTAACAAGAAGGACCTTGGTAATGCCATTGATTTAAGCGTTATTTATGACTATACCGAGGATGTTCAGTTAGGTCTGACGCTTGGTTATTTCAAGCCCGGAGAGGCATTTGCCGAGAACAACAGGCGCGATGCCACCCAGGTAATCGGTACCATGAAGGTTACGTTCTAACACCGTTGATGTAAAGCAATACCGACCCTCGCAGGATCGCTCCTGCGAGGGTTTTTTAATTCCCGCTATGATACATCTTGCCATAATCTATCATATGCACCAGCCATACTATAAAGACCTCCTGAGCCAGGAGGCGCCTTTGCCGTGGGTGCGCCTGCACGGGACCAAGGATTACCTGGATATGGTGCAGATGTTAAGCGCCTACCCCAAGGTGAGGTTGACCTTTAACCTGGTGCCTTCGCTTCTGGAGCAGATAGAGGATTTTATAACAGGCAGCGTAAAGGACAGCTTCCTGGAGTTTTCTGTTAAGCCGGCAGACAAGCTTGGCGCCGAAGAAAAGAATTTTATCTTGAACAACTTTTTTTCCATTAACCGCGAAAGGGTGATTTCCCTTTTTCCGCGTTACTACGAGTTGTACTTCAAGAAGCAGGCCGGATTAAGCTTTACCGATCAGGATTACCTTGACCTGCAGGTTTGTTTTAACCTCGCCTGGTTTGACCCTTCCTTTCGCAGCACTAACCCGGAATTAAAAAAACTCATTGCCAAGGGGCGGTTCTTTAGCGAAGAGGATAAGAAATCCTGCCTTACCCAGCAGCTCGATATTTTAAGGCAGATTATTCCGGCCTACCGCACCTTTCAGGAGCAGGGGCAGATTGAAGTAAGTATTACGCCTTATTATCACCCTATCCTTCCGTTGCTTTACAATACCAAGACTGCCAGGGAAGCAAATATTAGGACTGTATTACCGCGGGTTCAGTTTAGTTACCCCCAGGATGCCCGTTTTCAGGTAGAGGAGGCAGTCAGGTTTTACCAGGAGCGTTTCGGGATAAAACCGTGCGGGATGTGGCCGTCGGAAGAGGCAGTCAGTGAGCACATCCTGCCTTTTATTATGGGGGCAGGCATTAACTGGATTGTTACCGATGAGGCCATACTTTTTAAGTCCTTAAAGCTCAAGAAACGCGATACCCGCCTTGTTTATCAGCCGCACCTCCTGAAGAGAGAGGAGGGGGATTTAAATATTATTTTTCGCGACCGCAACCTTTCGGATCTGATAGGGTTCGTATATCATAACTGGGATGCGCGCGATGCGGTCGCTGATTTCATGAAGCATCTCCACGATATCCATCTTGCATTTAATGGAGAGGACGTCTTTGTTGTAATCGCCATGGACGGCGAGAATGCCTGGGAGTATTTTGCAAACGACGGGCATGATTTCCTTGAGCTGCTTTACCAGCGCCTGTCGGAGAGCGACTTTGTTAAAACTACCACTGTCGGCGATTACCTTAAAGCATATCCTCCCAAAAGGAATATCAAACACTTAGGATGCGGTTCCTGGATTTACGGGGATTTTGGGAAATGGATAGGCAACCCCTATAAGGTCAGAGCGTGGGAGTGCCTTGCCGAAGCGCGAGAAAAGCTGGAAGAGGCCGAGCCCCTCCTTGCGCCGGATAAATTAGAGCTGGCAAAAAAACAGATTTATATTGCCGAAGGCAGCGATTGGTTTTGGTGGTATGGGGAGGACCCTGACGGCAGCTTTGATAAGCTTTTCCGCAGGCACCTCGGAAACTTTTACGCCATTATTGATAAGCCCGTCCCCAATTACCTCAAAAACCCCCTTACCCCATAAGGCGGAGACGCTTTCATTTTTAATCGGTAAACTGTCTTTAAAGACAGTTTACCGAACAACGGCAAAAACGTCTTGTAAGGTTTTGTTTGGCAATAACTCATTGACAATCAAGGGGTTTTGTGTTATAAAAATAAAAAAGCTCAAGGTTTTTTAGTTTATGGATAAGAAAGATATTTATAACCATCTGGCAAGGATTTATCTCGACGCCTCCTCAGAAACTTCCAAAAACTCACGCAAGAAATTTCTCTCTGCCAATATTCTCTGGGTTGTTGCTGCGGCGGTTTTTCTCTCGGCGTTGGCATTAGCCAATTATTTTAAGCCCCCTAAGGTAAACGACGCCTACGGCCGGATAGCCCTGGTCCTCTTGGACGGGGCCGCTAAGATCAACTTCAATTTTAATCCTGCCAAGAAAGAAATCTACGCCATTGACCTTAACAGGCTTAGCCTTAAGCGTTTCAGCGCCTTGGCCTTTGCGCTTAAAAAATCCAATATCCGCAACAACGTCTCGGTACGGGTGGAATTTACCAGTGCCTTTAGGGAAACCTCCGAGGTTTACATCAAGAACGTGCCTTACCGCTGGCATGATTACCGGATTGAGCTGTCCGAGTTTAAGAACATCAGCAACTGGCGGGATATGCGCACGCTTTCTTTTACGGTCGAAGAGTGGAACAGCAAGGAAAATAACGGCGTCGTTTACGTAGACAACATCAGATTGTTGCGTTAAATACCGGAGGGATACCGATATGCGTATTATAGCGATTACGAATCAGAAGGGGGGGTGCGGTAAGACTACTACCGCTATAAATCTGGCAGCCTCGCTTATGGCTAACGGACGCAAGGTCCTCCTGATAGACCTGGACCCCCAGGCGCATGCCACCTCGGGGCTCAACGTCAAGACGGAATTTAACATCTACAACGTCCTCTCTAAAATCACGCCTCAAAAGACCGGTTTGGAAGATATCCTCCAGAAAATAGACGATAATTTTTACCTTGCCCCTTCCGGGATTGTCCTAAGCACTCTCGAGCAGGAGTTGGCGGGGGAGATTGGCCGGGAATCGCGGCTGAATTGGGTGCTGGAGAATTTCAGTGCCGCCTTCGATTACATACTTATCGACTGCCCCCCTAATCTTGGAATCCTGACTATTAACGCCATCCGCGCTTCAGGTGAGGTAATCATTCCTGTCGAAGCCAGCAGGTTTTCTCTCGATGGTTTAGGGCAACTCCTCGATATCATAAGCCTGGTGAGGGACAGGCTCAACCATAGCGTATCCCACCGTATACTGATAACTAATTTTGATTCACGGTTGAGGCACTCCTTCCAGATGCTCGACCGTATCAGGGGTACTTTTAAGGAGAAGCTATTTGCTACGATAATGCACGTAAACGTCAAGCTCAAGGAAGCGCAGAACGAAGGCCGCCACATCTTTAGCTACGACAAATATTGCCGGGGTGCCAAGGATTATTTTAGCCTCTCCCGGGAAATCATCATGCAGGAGGACGGGGGCAGGATAGATGAGGCAAAGAAAGCGGAGACAGGGGTAGACCTCAAAAAGATGATGAAACAGATTGTCCGCAAGGAGTTGCCTAAGTTGAGCAATGTTTTCTTCTCCGTTTTTGCCCCGGATGCCAGCGAAGTTTATGTAGTAGGAGATTTCAACAACTGGAACTTAGACGGCGAGAGCCGTATGTATAAGGAAGGGGCCTTTTGGGCAAAACGGATTAACCTTAATTCCGGAAGGTATCGTTATCGTTTCGTGATTGACGGAAAATGGACGGAAGATCCCAATAACCCCAGCAAGGAATTGAATCCTTACGGAGAGATGGATTCGCTGCTGGAAGTAGCCAAATGGTAGAGAGGTAGAGCAAGATGACGACAACAAAGAGTATTGAGGTAGATGAGGGCAGGTTTTTTGCGGTAATTTCGTATATCAGCTTTCTTTGTATCCTGGCGTTACTTTTGAAGAAAGACAACAAATTTGCCATACATCATGCCAAGCAGGGGCTGGTGCTTTTCGTATTCGAGAGCATAGTTTTTATAATCTCGATTATCCCGATCCTCGGATGGTTTATAGGCTGGTTCGGCTTTACGGCCTTTCTTTTGCTCTCGGTCTGGGGGATGTTCAAGGCCTCCCAGGGCGCGTATAGCCGCCTGCCGATGATAGCCAACATAGCAGACAAGGTTTCGCTATAGATGCAGACAAGAAAAGCAATTGAAGCCCGCCATAGTTGCCGTAACTTTGCCAAGAGGCCTGTTAGGCCTGCGCTTATCTCTAAAATAGCGGATTGCGGCCGCCTGGCACCTACTGCCAGGAACGTTCAGCCCTGGGAGTTTATCGCGGTCACTGAGAGAGGAACGCTGGATGAGTTGGCGCAATTGTCAGAAAACGGACGTTTCCTGAGCGAGGCCCCTTGCTGTATTGCGGTTTTGTCCCGGGATACCAAGTATTATCTGGAGGACGGCGTAGCGGCTACCGAAAATATGCTACTTGCCGCTACCGACCTTAGATTGGCAAGTTGCTGGGTTGCAGGCGATAAAAAGGATTATTGCGGCAAGGTCAAAGAATTACTGGGCGTTCCGCAGGAATTCAAACTAGTCAGCCTTATCGCGTTAGGGTATCCTGCCGCCAGAAGCAACCCTCCGGCAAAAAGAGCGCTGAAGGATATCCTGCATTGGGAAAAATTTTAAAAAGGAGGTCTGCCATGGTTGCCAAAAAGAAAAAGAAAGCGGCCAGAAAAATTGCGAAGAGGAGGAGCAAACGGAGGAAGCCGGTCCTCAAGGGCGCAATAAAAAGAAGGTCACCCGCAGCAAGGAAAGCCTCCAGAAAAAAAAGCAGCCTCAAGGGTAAGGCATCCAGTAAAAAGAAGGCCCTTAAAAAAAGGCTCCCTGCTAAAAAGAAAATGCTCGGCCGCAATATAATCGGAACTATTACCCACTATTTTCCTAAGGTGCAGGCTGCCGTGGTTAAGCTTAATATGCCGCTTAAGGTTGGAGATACCATTAAGGTCAAGGGGCATACCACAGATTTTATCCAAAGCATAACTTCCATGCAGATTGACCGTGTCCCCATAAGCGCGGCAGAGAAAGGCCAGGAGATAGGCCTGATGGTAAATTCACGGGTACGCAGGAACGATGTTGTCTGCCAGCCCTAAACATACAAACAGAAGAAAGGAGGCAATACAATGATAGGAACTCCTTTTATGGGGCTTTCAGGAGCTGTTTTGTTGTTGGCTGTAGCCGCAGGATTCGTGGTTTGCTCGATTGCAAAAAAGGAACAGGGGGCCATTAAGATTGTCGGTTACGTTATCGGCGTAGGAATTATCGCGATAGCGGGTCTGTTGATCCTCAACGGCTTGGCCGGCCAGGTGCGGATGTGCAAGATGAAGGGATGCGGCGGACCAGGGGCAATGATGATGAAGGACAAGGCTATGATGAGACCGCCTATGGCGCCTGATACCAAGAGATAATATTTCCAGAAGGGCCTCTTTAAATACCGGGAGGCCCTTTAATATAAGTTATTTAAGAGTATTAACCCATAATAACTAGTAGTTTAAAATGAGTAGCAACTCATAATAACCGTAGTGTTAATTTTAGTATATTAATCAAAATCTACCCAATGAAACCCAGAGGAAGACCTAAGAAGTACCGGATTGTGCGTTTAGACCCTAAAATCAGCCAATTTAGCCCTCGCGGAAGGGCAGGCAGGCCTGATGAGACCAATCTTACCATGGATGAATTTGAAGCCATAAGATTATCGGATTTTATGGGATTAAGGCAAACTGAGGCTGCCAGGTCCATGCATATATCACAGCAAACCTTTAGCCGTATCTTGAGAAAGGCGCGTAGGACCGTTGCCGAGACCCTGGTAAAAGGCAAGCTTATTAAGATCCAGGGGGGCTATTACGTAATCACTACCAAACAACCGCAGCAGGAGAATGCCCCTGGAAACAATGCTTCAGGGCCCGCCCAAACACCCTAAATTTTGCCTCAAATTTCTATTATTATAAACCAATTAGGAATAATGCGCTATATTTGTGCAACTTCCTATAATATATCTTATGTTAACTTTAGCATATTCAAGAAAAATTTGTAACATATTGTAAATAAATAAGTTATATTATTTTGGGATTTACTTGTGGAAAAGGCGTTTCAAACTTACCAGGATTTACTCCCTTTTTTGAAGAGTTACATTTAGAAACATATTTCGGATTTAAGTAATTATTTGGAGTGTTTTCTATAGATTGGAGAGTTTCCGGCCTCTTCCCTGGCGGGATAATAAGAAGGCCTTAATGCGATAATATTAAATTACAGCGGGGGATTATATTACTTGCAGGCGGGTATGCTGCCAGCCGACCTTAAAGAAAAAGAAGCTGCTTAATGCGGTTATGCTTATGCCCAGGACCAGAGGATTTACAAGATAATACTTTAATATTACAAGCCCTAATAATGATAGTGCCAGAAAAGGCAGCAGATACCAGTTGTAGAAGTCTTTTATCCGTATGGAGAGCTTAGTTTTGCAATTGTGGCAGATTATGCTCGTCCACTTGCCGTTAAAAGGAAAACCGTAAGGCGGGATAATGCTATTGCATTTAGGGCATCTTGCCATAATAAACTAGGGGGTTTCTGTGGTATTTTCGGACTTCACGCCCTTGTTTTTGAGGTAATCCATGGCTGTTTTTAGCTCCTCTTCTCTGCCCTCAAGTATTATTATTGCCCAGCCTATTTCAGTGGAAAAAGAGGCCTCCAGTACGCTCATGACAATATCGAATTTTTTGCAGAGGTTGCAAAGGATAGGCTCGTCTTTTAGGTCACCCGGGAAGCTTAGTTCTGTTTTTATGCGCATGGATTAACCTCACTAAGATAAGGGTTAATATATAAGTGGCTAAACCTATCAACGCCGCAACTGCCAGATATCCGATAAGCAGCGGAAATAATACTTCCGAAATAGGAAGATTAACCATGCTGCTCAAGCGGAAATTGGCGATAAAATAATCCCAATGCCGGCGGACATCCTGCCAGTCTATCCCTAGTATAACCGAACCTACTTTGATTGACAAGAGAAAAGTTGCAAAACCGATCCAGGCGTTGGTAATGGCGCTTCCTAAAATGGCAGCTGCGCGGTTGGCCCGAAAAATAACTGCCAACAACAGTGCCGCCAACATCCCCATGGCCGGCATAATTCCGGAAAACACGCCGATTGCGACCCCCAGGGCAATCTTCTGCGGAGAATCGTTAATATGGGCGGCCTTTAAATAAAATAACTTTATGCGGCGCAGGAATTTATTCCTGCCCTTGAACTTTTTCATCGCCGAATACTGCCTTGATGTTGGTGCCGGCAAAACGCTCCAGGCCGAAAGATTCCTGTATCCAGCCTTTGTCCATCCCGTATTCTTCCATGGCCTCTTGAGCCTGCCGGTATTCATCCCGGCTGATACGCCGGTTGATTTCGGGGAATTCGCCTGAGCGGTAACATGGGTAATATTGGCTCATCAGACTGATATAGGTATCGGTAGAGATTTCCTGCGATATAAAACGCATTATTTCGGCAGTCCCGGATGCGTTGTCTGGCAGGACAAGATGCCTGATAATAAGGCCTTTTTTTATGATGCCGCTGTCGTCAAAATCAACTGCTCCGGTTTGGCGGTACATTTCTTTTATGCTCTGGCGGTTGAATTCCGGATATCCGGGAGCCCCCGAATATTTAATTGCAGCGGCGTTGTCCGCGTAGCGCATATCCGCAAGATAAATATCAATGATGCCATCCAGGAGGCTTACCACCTCGGGTAATTCGTAACCGCCGGTATTATAGACTATCGGAATATCCAACCCTTTTTCTAAGGCTATCTCCAGGGATTTTAGTATCTGCGGCATGATGTGGGTAGGGCTGACCAGGTTGATGTTATGGCACCCCAGCTTCTTTAGTTCAAGCATTATCCCTGCCAGCTCCTCCTCCTTCACCTCCTTGCCTTTGCCTAACTGGCTGAATTCATAGTTCTGGCAGTAGACGCAATTCATGTTGCAAAAGCTGAAGAATATGGTGCCGGAGCCGTTTTTTCCTGAAACAGGAGGCTCTTCTCCGTGATGCGGCATAAAACTGTATACCTTGGGTTTGAGGCCCGTATTACAAAGTCCTTTTTGGCCTTTAAGGCGGTTTACCCCGCAGCGGCGGGGGCAAAGCGAACAGGATTCTAACAGCCCCCATGCTTTTTGCATGTTATTGGCCAATTTTTGCTTTAAGCGTGAGTGGCGCATAGATATATATCGCGTATCTGTTTGAATATGCCGGCATACTCCCTGCTGCGGTAATCGGGGTATGTCCAGCTGCACGGAGCAAAGGACTTATCTTTATCACTGTAAACGAGGGTTACCTCGGCGTATATGCCCCGGTTTAAATAAATGCGGTGGCTATAATCTTTTGTGGTGGCAAGGACCAGCCTTGCCTGGTCAAGATATCCGGGATCGATGTTGACCAGGCGTTTCTTATCCCGCAGGAGCTCCCCCTCGATCTTATTAGTGAGGATTTTTATTCCGTCCAGACGCGCCGGATTGATAAGTTTACGGAAACTCAGGAATTGCCTTTTTAAGCACGTTCCAAACTCCTCTTTGTAATAATCGGTATGCCTAAATTCCAATAGCGGGCTTTCGTAATCAATCTTTCCGAAAGAGCGCCTGAGGGCATCTTTTGCCTTTAGGACCGCAACGGTATCGTTAAAGATTAATCCTGCTATGAGTTTTACCGGAAGGCATCTGTTAATTTTGCCCATATTTTTTCAGATGGGTTGCGGGAAGGGTATTTATCTGTTTGCGGCGGCTGGAGGTAAAAACCGATTGACGTAACCGGCTATCTTTTTGCGTTGCGATTCGTTGATCTGGTTAAAGAAAATAGCGATGTTGAAGCCTTTTCCCTGTTTTGCGTCTTCGGTGCGCACGATTACGCCCTGGCAGGATACCCTGGCTTCTTTTGCGGGATGACCGTTTTTTGCCGGCATCGCAAGGCCTACCGCCACTTTTGTGAATGGGGGGATATATTTATTGATGTGGCAATATGCCCCGATGCAGCTGATATCCTTGGTAGCAGTGACAAAACGGTAGCCGTCTGCCGCCACCTTGAAGTCCAGTTTCTTTTTGATGCGCGGGTAACGGCGCCTTTCCGCGCCTGCCTTGGAGGGTTTCTTCATTGCCCTTCGCCTTCTTTGGTTTTTGCCATGGTATGCTTAAGCCAGCATTTCTTAGTGCAGTAGAATTTTCCGTTACGGTAATAGCGCTTGATTCTCTTTAAGGGCTTATTGCACCCTAGGCAGTTGGTTTGTTTTTCCTCTGCCGGTTGTGCTGCCGCTGCCTGTTGCGTCTCCTGAGCCATTAGTGTCTCCTTCCCTTTTATCGTATTAGCGGAAATATCATAGCATATATTAAATGGCGTGTCAATAATATGGATTCCGACGGGTAATGCCTTAGGGCGCGGGATATATTGTTTCCTGGATGGCTTTTTTGATGAGCGCAAGCGGAATATTTTCTACCACCTTGGTTTTGCCTATTCCGGATATAAGCACGAACCTGTTTCTGGGGCCGTTGAACTTTTTGTCGTGGTAGTGTTTGGCGATTATATCGCGCAAGCTGACCTCGCCGGCCCTCTCCGGGAGGCCGTAAACCTTAAGCAGCGCCCTGATGCGATTTTTGATGTCCGGGGTAATGAAGCCAAGCCGCCCGCTGATATTAGTTGCCGTCAGCATCCCCAGCGCTACCGCTTCGCCGTGGCTATAGAGTCGGTATTTACCGGCAGCTTCAATAGCGTGCCCTATGGTATGTCCGAAGTTTAGGGCCGTGCGTAATCCTTTTTCCTCTCTTTCGTCAGCCTCCACTATTTTGGCTTTTACGGTAATGGCTGATAGGAGTATGTGTTCCAGGTGGCTGGGGTTCAGGGAGAGGACGTGCCGCGAGTTTCTTTCTAAATAAACAAAGAGCTTTTTGTCTTTGATGATGGCACATTTTATAATCTCTGCCAACCCGTTCTTTATTTGTTTTTTGGAGAGGGTTTTCAAGAATGCGGCATCGCAACATACCAGCCGCGGTTGATAGAAGGTGCCTACCAGGTTTTTGCCTTCCGCCAGGTCTACGCCGGTTTTGCCTCCGATACTGGAATCCGCCTGGGCAAGTAAGGTAGTAGGGAACTGTATATAGGAAACCCCGCGTTTATACACCGATGCTACGAAGCCCGCCAGGTCCCCTACTACTCCTCCCCCCATTGCAATTACGAAAACACGTTTATTTCTGGCGTAGGCGGTTAGCCCCTTTATTACCATAGAGGCGATTTTAAGGGATTTACTTGTTTCGGAGTCCGGCAAGGCCTTGAATTTAAAGTCAAACCCCCGGCGCTTAAGAGAATCTGCGATAGATTTTCCGTGATAATACTTTACGCGCCGGTTGGTGATGATGTAGGCGGCTTCACCGAGCCCGAGTTTTTTTAAGTAACTCCCCAATGAACCGACGATATCCGAGCCTACCAATACGTTGTAGGGATTGCTTTTAAGCTTTATCCTGACGGTATGCATGAAGGATTTAAGCTGTTACTTTTTGGTTTGTGTCTTGGCAGCAGCCTCTTTGACAGGGGTTGCTTCTTTTTCTTTGCTTTCGGCAGCTGGGCCGGCTGCAGTTGCCGCGGTTTCGGCCTTTTCCGCCTTTTCCTTCTTTATCTTGATCCTGACGGTTTTAATCTTGGGCAGGCCGTAAATATCGTCCCCCTCTTTCCATTGATTCTTATCCATCATTGTCCTGAGGCGCTCTATGCGTTTTAGGACTGAGCGGGGGCGTTTGTCTTTTTCAGAAGAGTTCAGGGAAGGGTGTATCGCCATTGTCTATAGCCTCCTTATGAGAGAATCTTTATAACGTTTTTTAAATTCCGCCAATACCTTATTGGCAGTTTCTCTATCCGAAAAACTTCCTACGCATATTATCGTATATTTTCCTTTGGGTATCACCAGAGGGTTGTAGCCTTTTTTACGCAATAAGGCAGCTTCTTTCTCAATTGAGGTTTTGTTGGAGAAGCTCGCCAGTTGGATGGTATAGGTGTGTTCTGAGGTTCCTTCCTTTGTCTTGGAGTCCGCCTCCGTGAGCGCCGGTTCCTTGGCCGCCGGGGATATTACCGCCGGCCCTTGAGTAGCTTCTGCGGTCCCTGTATTTTTGGAGCTTGCAACATCAATGCGCAGGTTTGTTTTCCGCAACGCCAGGCTCCTGCCTTTTTCTACCCCCAAGGAAAAGGAGGCGATTGCAGTTACCAGCAGGACGATAATCCCCAGAATTATCTTTTCATACCCCCGCAGGCGGCTCAATAAAGGACGCCCCTCCCTTCTCTTTTTAGGGGCATCGCTCGTCTGGGAAAATAATTCTAGCTGTGAATAGTCGTCTTTTCTAAGCACGGCGAATTTATTATATATTTTTAATCCGGCGCTTACAAGTAGTTTTTTGTATTAATCTTTTTAATCGCCTTTAAAAAAGCCTCCACTACCTTTGGGTCGAACTGTGAGTTGCTCTTGCGTTTGATTTCTTTTATGGCAGCGTTGAATTTAATCCTTTCGCGGTAAGGGCGCCCGTAAACCATTGCCTCAAATGCGTCCGCCACCGCCATAATGCGCGCCCCCAGTGGGATTTGGCCTTTTTTCAATCCAGAGGGGTATCCGGTTCCGTCGTATCTCTCGTGATGATGCGTGATGATGGGGATTGCCGGACGCAACACCTGCAGGTGTCTCAAGATCTCCGCGCCCCTCTTAGGATGCCGTTTAATGATTTTGTATTCCCTAGGCGTAAGTTTCGTAGTCTTGGTCAATATCTCTACTGGGATATCTACTTTGCCGGTGTCGTGCAACAGACTGGCGTATTTAAGGCTTTCCACCTGCTTTTCGTCTAAGTGCATCTCTTGGGCGATTGCCGTAACCAGGCGGCTGAAATACGGTGAATGGGTATATTCTTGCGGCACCCGGGTGTCTAACATCGTAACCAATGACTTGATGCTTCCCAGCACTATCCTCTGCTGCTCTTCATAAAGCTGGAGGTTTTTTATCCCGATAGTTGCCTGTTCCGCCATCGTCATCAGTATCTCTTGGTCAAAATTATCGAATTCAGGGTATTTTTTATCGCGTTTCAGAATAATCAAGCCGATGATATCGTCGCATATCAAGGGCAGGGCGAGCAGGCGGTCACGCCTGACAGAGCGGCTGGTCTTTACGATCTTTCTTTCGAGCCCGTTAGCTATGATTTCCTTTGTGTCAATAGCGTATTTTTTCCTGTCGCTTACCATGGCCTTTAATATCGAGTATTTCTTGCTATGGTCGAGCAGGATAATGAGGCAGTAGCGGGCATTGAATATCTGGCAGATAAGCCGGCAGAAGCGTATAATTAAGTCCCTGAGTTCAAAGGTAGAGTTAACCAGGCGGTAAATGCTGTGTATCGACGAAATCAGAAACTTATACTTTTTGGTAGGGCTCAAATAATTTTTTATATTCATCTAAGGCGTACCTATCTGTCATGCCTGCGATATAATCGCAGACTACACGTTTAACCCCATCACGCTTTAGGCGCATCTGGACGTGCGGCGGTAAGGCCTCCGGCCTGGAGACGTAAACCCCAAACATATTCTCGATAAAACGCTTGGCCTTATCGCTCATCCTTACCACGCGGTAATGGTGATAGAGTTTTTCCATAAGGAACCTGCGCAACGGCATCCTCAGTTGCATCATCTGGCGGCTGAAGGTTACGATCTTGGAGTCGTGGCGCTTGGCATCCTCATGGGACTTCAGTTTTAGTTTACGGATTATTTCCTCGGTTTCGCGTATGAGGTCGGTTACCTGCGTATCTATTAACGACCTGATAATGAGGTATTTTTTCATCTCATCATTTACTTTTTTCTGGCGTTTATCCATGCCCAAGCAGAGCTTGTTCCAGATGGGGAGTTTTTTTAAATCCTCTTCGGTAATCATACCGGAGGTTAGGCCGTCGTCGAGGTCATGGTTATCGTAGGCAATTTCATCTGCGATATCGACAATCTGGGTTTCCAGGGTGGGCATTTCTTCAGGGGCCAGCCCCTTGATGGATGCTGCTTTGTCGAATGCCGAGGAGTGTTTTACTATCCCCTCCCTTACCTCCCAGGTAAGGTTTATGCCCGGAAAATCCGGGTAACGCTGTTCTAATACATCTACTACCCGCAGGCTGTGAAGGTTATGGTTAAACCCCCCTTCACGCTTCATTAATTCGTTCAGGGCGTCTTCGCCGGAGTGTCCGAAAGGGGTATGCCCCAGGTCGTGCGCTAAGGCGATGGCCTCGGTAAGGTCAATATTCAACTTCAACCCTGCTGCAATGGTTCTGGCTATCTGCGCTACTTCCAGGGTATGGGTGAGGCGGGTGCGGTAATAATCCCCCTCATGTATAACAAATACCTGGGTTTTGTATTCTAGCCTTCGGAATGCCGCTGAATGTATGATCCGGTCGCGGTCACGCTGATAAACCGAACGGTAGGGATGCTCTTTTTCCGGATAGAACCTGCCGCGGCTATGGCAGCTTTTCATGGCATAGGGCGCCAGCAATATCTCTTCGGATTTTCTAATTTCTTTCTGCGTCAACATGGCGTTTTAGCTTGCGGCTTAATTCATCCAGCGATTGAGAGATGACCTTTGTGCCTGCCAGGACCGGCATGAAATTAGTGTCGCCCTTCCAGCGCGGCACGATATGCAGGTGCAGGTGCCCGGTAATCCCGGCACCGGCGGCCCCGGAAAGATTTATTCCGATGTTATATCCCTGGGGCTTGAGTTCCTTGTCCAGGATTTTCTTTGCGCGTTTGAGGGAATGCATCAGGTCGAGTATTTCAGTATCCGTAAGCTGCTCGATACTTTTAACGTGCCTCCGGGGGGATATCAGGATGTGCCCGTTGTTGTAAGGATAAAGGTTTAATACCGCAAAGGAATGCCTACTTTTAAAAACGAGAAGGTTATCCCGGCGTTTCCTAATAGTTTCGCAGAAGATGCATCCCGCCGTCTTTTTAGAGCGAACATATTTTAACCTCCAGGGGGCCCAAACTCTTTCCATAGATTATAACCTTACTATCCTCGCCTCTATTTTATCATTAATTTCTAATATTCCATAGGACGTATATGGCGAAAAAATCTTATCGGTGGGGCTGCCGGGGTTAAAGTAAAGTATCCCGTTGCGGTATTCATTGAATGGCTGATGGGAATGACCGAAGATTATCACGTCAAGCCCCGCGTCCTTAAACTCTTCGCTTAGCAGCCTCAGCAGGCTGTCGGGATGCCCCCAACCGTGCATTACCCCGATCTTATGTCCGTTTAGCGCTACGATTTCTTTTTGCGGCAACCTCGCCTTGATATCGTCGGGATCCATGTTTCCCCATACCGCTTTTACGTCTGTGCATATCTTTTTTAATTTTTCTAAAACCTGCGGTTGCGAGATATCTCCCGCATGTATTATGAGATCGCTTCCTTTTAACCCTTCCAATACCTCCGGCGGGATTCCCTCGGCGCGCTCAGGTATATGGGTGTCAGATATTACTCCGATCTTCATGCTATCAGGCGCGGTTTATAAAAAAGGTCGAATAACTGGTTGATATTGTCCAGGTCCCAGGTGGCTATTTTTTCTTCCATTGCCCTGAGCCTTGCGTTTACGTCAATTTCTCCCGATGTAAGGATAATCTTGCGCTCGAGTTTCTTACGGTATTTTTTACATTCACGGGCAAAGGCGCAGATGTCGTCTTCGGTGATTGATTCCTGCTTAAGCCCCAGTAACCAGGTTCCTTCTCCGGAGCGCCCGAGTAGCCCTTCGCGCAGGAAACGGTTATTAAATTCAAGGGGCTTTATTTCCCTGAAATGCGTAAGTCTTATCCTTTTCCTGTCAATCTGCAGGTTGTCGTTTTCAAAAAGCCTAAGCAGTTCGGCTAATCTCTCGATAAGCGGTTTTTGCGAATGCCGGATAAATTCGTTGATCATTTCCGATATTTTGTCCCGGAAGGCGGACTTCTGGTTCTTGGCGTCGAATGTCAGGGAGTTCAGCTTTTCCTGATAGACAAACCTTAGCCAAAATGCGAATACGCGGTCGTTGATTTTTAGGAAGTCTCCCAGGCGCGTTACGGCGTCAACTTCCAGGAGGTGGTTTACCCGCGCCCTGAGATCCTTTTTGGGCTTATGCAGTAAAGCGGCGATGTCGTTAAAGCGATTATGGCCGCTGGAGGCCAGGTATAGTATTGAAAGGTAATCCTGGCTTTGAGGCAGGTCCAGGAAACGTTTGAGATAATTTGAAAATCTTTGGTTTAGGATGCCGGATGGCTCGAAAAGTAAATCCTCCAGGATGTCGCTTAGGTTTGATTGCGCGTTTTTGATAATCGCTTCGGTGATAAGCCTTAGGTAAAACGGGTATCCTCCGGTCAGGTGTATTATGAAATCCTTCAGCCCCCTCGCCAGCCTTGGCCCTGAGAGGTATTTTTCAAGGTACGCCTCGCTGGTTTTGATATCGAATGGCTCTACGGTGATTGTCTCAAAATTTCCGAAAAGCATCGAAAGTTCCTTGGATAAAAGGGATTTGGTCTTAAACTTGAGCGAGCTAATGATTATATACATCGTATTTTTCTGCAGCACCAACAGCTTTGACCAATCGCGGTAAAGCTCTTTTATCCCAAGTCCTTCCAGGTTGTGAAACTCGTCCAGTATCACCACGCAGGATTTGCCGGTTTCCTGGTAAATCATTTCTGTCAGAGAGAAGAGTTCGGGGAGTATGTTATTTTTTTTCCTTTTTTGGATGGAAGCCAGGATGGCCTTTATTTTTTCGACGGTATGCGGTATGTAGCCGCAGGACCTTTTGACGAGGTAATCCAGGTCTTCCTGCAGGGGGTGGCCGCTGTTAACGAGGAAATTATAAAGTAATACGCCGATAAAGCGCTGCACGAAGGAAGCGAGCGGTTCCGAACGCGCCTCCAGGTAGACCATAATCAGGCGGTTATCGTCTAGTCCTGCGAGCATCCTGAAGATGGCGGACGTTTTTCCTATTAATTCATCGCCGATAATGGCAAGGTTCTGGCGGTAACCGTCCTTAAAATTACGGATGCGTTTTAACAGGATATCGAGATATTTTTCGCGTCCAAAGCAGCTATCTTTTATCGTCATGGCAGATAAAAATGAGGGTTCACCGCGGTATAACCTTTTCTGATTTCAAAATGCAGATAGCTATTTCTGTCCCGGCCAGCTGAGCCCGTCTTGGCGATTACCGCCCCCTGTCGCACTTCCTCTCCAGGCCTGACCAGGACGCGCGAATTCCTGGCATAGACGGTTGAGAATCCCTCTGCGTGTTCAATGATTACGGTTTTACCGAAGCCCTCCATGTCCGGAGAATAGAACGCGACCCTGCCTGAACGTGAGGCCACTATATCCGAGCCGGCAGGGGCCTGAATGTTAAGCCCTTTGTTAAGCATAGAATTGCAATTTTGGCCGAATGAGGCGATAACCTTGCCTTTAAGCGGCCAGATGAAATCATCGTTATACTTTAAAGGTACGCTACGCGCTTTTTTGGCATGCGGGATGAATATCAGCTGCCCCACTTCGATATTGGTAGCGTCTGAAATACGGTTAACCCTTACCACTTCGTCAAGGTCAACATCGTATATCTTAGAAAGCCTCCAAAGGGTCTGCCCCTTTTGCATGCGGTGGTAAACTCCTGGCATTGCCGTCTGGGGAGCCATCGACCGTGATGGCGCTACCGTGCCGCATCCCGCAACCAGGGATGCGATTATAAAGATCAAATAAAACCTAACAATAACCTTGCCCATGGTTTTGAATACCAGTGTCTTTCCTTTGATTGCCAATATAAGCGGGTGAACGGAATCGAACCTGTCGTTTTACTCCTTAAGAGGGGGCTTGCCCCCTCTTAATATTCTCCCCTAATACGCGGGGGAAATCTCTTCTCCCCTGCACCCCCTTCGGTTCGATTACTATAAGCGGGTGAACGGAATCGAACCGTCATATACAGCTTGGGAAGCTGTCATTCTGCCATTGAATTACACCCGCGCACACTCATCCATTAATCTGATAGAGCAGTATCTGCCGCACATGGTACAGACATCCGAAAATTTTGGCTGCGAAGAACGCCTCATGAGCTTTGCCGTGCGCGGGTCTAAAGAAAGCTGGATTTGTTTTTTCCAGTCGCGCTTGCGGCGAGCCAGCGACATCTTTCTATCCCAGTCTATTGCGGATTTGATGCCTTTGGAGATGTCCGCCGCATGCGCCGCTATCCTTGCGGCGACGACCCCTTTTTTGACATCGTCAATCCGCGGGTGACGCAGGTGTTCCGAGGCCGTAACATAACAAAGAAAGTCTGCTCCGAAGCTTGCGGCTATCGCCCCTCCTATTGAGGCGTTGATATGGTCATAACCTGCCGCTACGTCGGTGACCAAAGGGCCTAGTACGTAAAAAGGGGCTCCCCGGCAGATTTTTTTCTGGAGAGTTACGTTTTTTTGTATCTGGTGCAGAGGCACGTGTCCCGGGCCCTCTATCATCACCTGGACATTTTTTCTTCTGGCACGCAATGCTAATTCGCCAAGGATACGTAGCTCTGCCAGCTGCCCCCTGTCAGTAGCGTCTAATATCGAACCCGGTCGCAGGCCGTCCCCGAGGCTTAAGGTTACGTCGTATTGGTAGGCTATCTTGAGAACCTCGTCAAAATATTCGTAAAAGGGGTTTTCTTTTTTATGCCGGTTTATCCAACTCGCCAGTATCGCTCCGCCGCGGGAAACTATGCCAAGTAATCTTTTTTGGCTTTTGAGGGCAGTAAGGCTTTTTCTGGTTACCCCGGCATGGATGGTAAAAAAATCGACCCCCTCTTTTGCCTGCAACCTTAGGTTTTCAAGCATCTCAGAGGCAGAAAATTTCAGGAAATCCCCTTTGAGCTTCTGGGCATCCACGGCTATCTCGTAAACCGGCACCGTCCCGACGGGAACGCAGGAATGCTTAAGGATGGCCCGGCGTATCTTGCGGACCTGCCCCCCGACACTTAAATCCATTACCGTATCCGCACCCGCCTCTACGGCGGCCTTGAGCTTGCAGAGTTCTTCGCTAAAGTTTGTTTTATCGGTGGATGTCCCGAGGTTTGCGTTTACCTTGGTGCTTAGGCCGTAACCGACGGCGCAGGGGTTTTTAATGACACGCCTATTGTTGGAAGGTATAACCACCCTGCCTTCTCTTATACGCTTTACCAAGGCAGCGATGGCTACGGATTCTTTTGCGGCAATCCGGCGCATCAGAGGGGTTGAGATTTTATTTTTGGCGTACTCTAGCTGGGTCATAACTCTCGGGAAGCCTTTTTTTCGATTTCGTATAAACGATACCGCATATCCTTAAAGACAAGGGGGATTTTTTTGTTTTTTAGTTTTGAAAATTCTTCCAACACTCTCACGGATTCCTTTACGCGCTGTATATTGGCAAGAAAGATGTCGCGGCAGCCGTTTCTTTTCAGCTCGTTGCCGTATATGCATTTACCGATATCGCCGCGCGCATCCCTGCCTTCCAGTAGCCTGCTGAGCGGCAATAATCCTCCGGAGGCCTGTTTAAGGCCATGTCTTATGGTTTTTATCTCGGATGTCAAGCGGGGATTTTCGATAATAAAACGGGTTATTTCTTCGCAGACCCTCAACCCTTCCCTGGCACGGTTAAAGTTGGCATCTATTATTCTTGCGACAGCAAGGTTAGATTTAATCTTGGGAATCCTTGACAATTTTTTCTATAATAGCTGTAGTAGAACGTCCCTGGCTTAACTTAAGGGTATCGACCTTTCCCCCGTAAGACCTCACGAAATCCGCGCCTACGATATTTTTATGGTTCCAATCGGCCCCCTTGACAATGATGTCGGGCCTAAGCAGCTTTATTATCTTAAGAGGCGTATCTTCATCGAATACTGTGACATAGTCCACGCTTTCCAGGGCAGCAATGGTGCCCGCGCGGTCGTCTTTGTTTATAATCGGCCTCTTCCTTCCTTTTATCCTCTTGATCGAAGAATCGCTGTTGAGCGCTACTACTAACACGTCGCCTTTTTTCTTCGCTGCCTCAAGATACCGGACGTGCCCATAGTGCAAAAGGTCAAAGCAACCATTGGTAAACACTATCCTTTCCCCCTTTTTCCTGAATCCGGATAGTATTTTTTTTAATGCCTGGGGTTTCTTTATTTTTAGTCTTGAAAGAGCGTATCTTCCGCGATTTCGCATATGATATGGGCTATCGTAATATGTGCTTCCTGTATCCTGGGGGTGGAGCTTGACGGTATAATGAGCGCGGCATCCGCCAATTTCGCCAGTTCCGCTCCGTTTGAGCCCGTCAGGACTGCCGTTTTTAGCCCCATTTTAGACGCTTGCTTTATTGCAGCTGCTACATTCTTGGCTTTTCCGCTGGTAGAGATGCCTATCGCAAGGTCATTCTTGCCTGCCAGCGCTTCAATCTGGCGGCTGAAAACCGCTTCGTAACCGTAATCATTGGCAAGAGCGGTTAAGATCGAGGTGTTAGAGGTTATTGCAACAGCGGGTAGCCCCTGTCTTTCCTTTTTAAACCTGCCGACAAGCTCGGCGGCAATGTGCTGGCTGTCGCTGGCCGAGCCGCCGTTGCCGAAGATAATAACCTTGCCGTTTTTTCTTAGGCATTCTATCAGGAGCTCGGCAATCTTCATAACCTGAGTAATGGAGGTGCGCAGCATCTCTTCTTTTACCCGGATATTTTCCAGGAGCATATCTTTTATCTTATCTCTCATCATGGCAAAATCGTCCTTTTAGCCAAAGAACACCTTGGCGATTTCGTATAGTTCCTCGTCTACGGTCTTTAATGCCTTGACAGCTTCGCTTAGCGGCGTATCGATAATTTTGTTTCCTGAAAGCGCGACCATTCTTGCGAACTTTTTGTTTTTTACCAGTTCCACGGCCTTTACTCCGAACCTGGTGCCAAGAACGCGGTCAAAAGCGGTGGGCGAACCGCCTCTCTGGATATGCCCTAGCACGCTCACGCGGGTTTCGTATCCAGTCCTTTTTTCTATCTCTTTGGCGAGCAGCTCTCCTATGCCGCCCAGACGTATGTGGCCGAATTCGTCCAGTTTTTTATCCTGCATGACCATGGTGCCTTCTTTGAACTGGGCGCCTTCGGCGACCACTACGATACTGAATGTCTTTCCCCTGGAATGCCTTTTTTTGATTATGGTGCAGACCTCTTCCGGATCAATGGGGAATTCAGGTATAAGGATGACGTCTGCGCCTCCGGCAATACCGGCTTCTACCGCAATCCAACCTGCGTGCCTGCCCATTACCTCCGCTACGATAATACGGTGATGGCTCTCTGCGGTAGTGTGCAGCCTGTCTATGCATTCCATCGCAACGTTAAGGGCGGTATCAAAACCAAAGGTGTAATCCGTGCAGGAAAGGTCATTATCTATGGTTTTGGGAACCCCTACGATATTAGGGATGCCGTCTCCGGAAAGTTTTGCCGCTACGCCGAGGGTATCTTCTCCTCCTATCGCAATCAGGGAGTCAAGGCCGAGCTTCTGGTAGTTTTCCTTAACCTTATTGAGGTCTTCCGGCTTTTTGTAAGGATTGGTTCTGCTGGTGCCGAGTATGGTTCCGCCTTTAGGCAGAATACCGGAAACAGCGTCCAGGTCTAGATCCATGGTATCGCTTTCAATTAGGCCTTTCCAACCGTTTTTTATGCCCGTTAACTGGTACCCTTCCTTAATGCCTTTTCTGACTACCGCCCTGATTACGGAATTTAATCCCGGGCAATCCCCGCCGCCGGTTAGAACTCCAATCCTTGACATGCACCTGCCTCCTTGTTGTTTACACCCTTCCATATCCGCTGAACGGTATGGTCGGCTCTTCCTTATCAAGTTCCCTCTTTTTTCTTTCTTTTTCCTCCGCCGTAATTATCTTTGAGATGTGTATGCGTATTACAATCTGTTCTTCGATGCCCAGGACCTCTTGGATTTTGGAGCGCGTTATTTCCTGTAGCCTGGATGTCAGGTCCGGGATATTCGCTTCGGACCTCAAGGTAACCCTAAGGTCAGCGATGATGCCTTTTTTGCTGGCAATCACGTCGGGTCTAAGTTCGCGGATTTCCGGGATAACCGCCGCCACCCTTTTTATAAGGTCTTCTACCGCTGAGAGGGCGATGGTGACTTCTCCCGAAGAAGTAGCGAAGGCGATAGTCTTTTCTCTCTGAAAACGCCCGAGCATGAGCTGGGCGAATGAAAAGCTTATCAGCATCAACAGGAATCCCGATAGCCCTACCACGATGCGTGAATGCGTGCTGGATTCCAGATAGGTCAGGACGTTACCGATCATTTCAGGCTGCAGGATGTTAAAGGAAAGTATTATCAACGCCAATCCGATAATCATGATGAGAATCGTATAAAATAAAATCCCCAGAACGCTAAAAAATCTCATCCCTACCCCCTCTCTATCCCCCAGACGTTAATATTGATATCTTTTACCGAAAGGTCGGTCATTTTCTCCAGCCGGTTACGTATGTTGTCCTGGACCTTATTGGCTACCTCGGGGACGTTAAACCCGTATTTTATTATTACGGATATCTCTATCCGTACCTCTTCGTTTTTTTCAATCTCTACCCTTACCGATGAGAGTGGTTTTCTTCCCAGTATTTCAAGGACGCCGGATTTAAAATCCTTGGCAATGGCCTTGACGCCTTCGGTCTCGCTGGCTGCCAGAGAAGCAATAGATGCGATTACGTCACGATGTATCCTGATGGTTCCTAGCGCGGTGCGCGACTCCTCGTTATGCATCATTCTTCCGTTCCCTCCTCCTTAAACAGCTCCTGGACAAAATGCGTTGAGATTTCTCCTTTAAGAAATAAAGAGTTATCCATCAGGTTAAGATGAAAAGGAATAGTGGTTTTGATGGGGGTAATGTTGAATTCGCTCAACGCCCTTTTCATGATCCTGATGGCCTCTTGGCGGTCTTTTCCGTAAGTGATTACCTTTGCCAGAAGGGAATCATAATACGTAGGGACTTCGTAACCTGCATAGATATGGGTGTCTAACCTGACGCCCGGTCCGCCCGGAAAGTTAACCGATTCTATCCTGCCGGGTGAAGGCATAAAGTTGTTTTCGTAGTCTTCGGCGTTGATGCGGCATTCCAGCGCCGCTCCCTTCAGGCGGATATCGTCTTGGCGCAAGGAAAGCTTCTCTCCCGCGGCAATAGCCAGCTGCTCCTTGATAAGGTCTATCCCGGTGACCATCTCGGTAACGGGATGCTCTACCTGTATCCTGGTGTTCATCTCCATAAAATAAAAGTTGTTGCTGCCGTCCAGCAGGAATTCAATTGTGCCGACGCTGACGTAATTTACCGCCTTGGCGGCTTTGACTACCAGTTCTCCGAGCCGTTTACGCAATTTCGCATCTACTACCGGGGAGGGGGATTCCTCCAGTAATTTTTGATGCCTTCTCTGAATACTGCAGTCCCTTTCGCCCAAATGCAAAACATGCCCGAATCTGTCTGCCATTACCTGCACTTCTATGTGACGGGGTTTTTCGATATATTTCTCGATGTAGACGTTGGAGTTTCCGAAATTGGCTTCGGCTTCCTGCTGGGCAGTCATCAGGCTGCTGATTAGCCTGATATCGTTATGGCAGATACGCATCCCTTTCCCGCCTCCGCCTGCAGCCGCCTTGATTATTACGGGATAACCTATTTTCTTGACTGTTTTGATAACCTCTTCTTTGTTCTTGATTATGGTGGCGCTACCGGGGACAATGGGGATTCCCGCTTTTTGCATCGTATTGCGGGCTGCCATTTTGTCGCCCATTAACCTGATATTTTCCGGGGTCGGACCGATGAAAACGATATTGCAGGAAGAGCAGATTTCGGCGAAGTGCGGATTTTCGGCAAGAAAGCCGTAGCCCGGGTGGATAGCCTCGACATCCGTGATCTCGGCAGCGCTGATGATGGCCGGGATGTTGAGGTAACTATTGCTGCTGGGTGGTTTGCCGATGCAGATTGCCTCATCGGCAAAGCGCACATGAAGAGAATTCTTATCGGCCTCGGAATATACCGCTACCGTGCGGATGCCGAGTTCCCGACAGGCGCGGATAATCCTTAATGCTATTTCGCCGCGGTTAGCGATAAGTATCTTGGAAAACATATGGGAAGACGCTAGGAAAGAGGCTCAATGAGAAACATCGGCTGGCCGAATTCAACCGGTTCGGCATTATCTACAAGAATATCGATAACCTTGCCTTTGATTTCTGATTTAATCTCATTCATAAGCTTCATAGCCTCTATGATACAGATTACCTGGCCAGGTTCTATCATCTGGTCTTTATCTATAAAGGGCGCGGCCTCTGGAGACGGCGCGCGGTAAAAGGTTCCTACCATCGGCGCTTTGATCTCTACGCTGCCGGAGGAATTTTTTTCAGCCGTCTCAGAAAGCTCTTTTTTGCCTGCGCGGGGATGGATGCTTTCCCTCTCGATCAGTATCGGCCCCCCGATAGGATTGTCCGTAATTCCGGTTTTTTTAAGCTTGATGCGCATTCCGTCCTTCTCAATCTCCAGCTCTGCCAGTCCGTTTTCGTTCATCAGGCTTATCATTTCTTTGATTTCTTTGATATTCATGGAATCTCCTTAGTAAGCGCGTTCCACGTATTCGCCGGTACGGGTATCTACTTTTATTCTGTCATTGGGTTCTATAAAAAGAGGGACCTGGATGCTTGCCCCTGTTTCAATGGTTGCCGGTTTAGTCCCGCTTTTGGCGGTATCGCCTTTAATGCCGGGCTCGGTATGACTGATGGCATATTCCACGAAATTAGGGAGATTTACGCTTAAGACGCTGTCTTCATAATATAACGCCGCTACCTCGAGGTTGTCCTTAAGGAATTTTACTTTTTCACCGATGGCATCGCTGGCTATGGCAACCTCTTCAAAATTCTCCTGGTCCATAAAGTGGTACATGCCTGCCGAGGAATACAGATATTGCAGTTTTCTTTCCTCAACATAGGCTTCTTCTATCTTCTCGTCTCCGCGGAAGGTTTTCTCCAGCACGTTCGCGCTTTTGATATTGCGCACCTTGACCCTTACGAATGCTGCGCCCTTGCCCGGCTTGACGTGCTGGCATTCCAGCACCATGTATACCTCGCCGTCAATGAGTATGGTTAATCCGGATTTGATATTATTTATCGAGAGCGCCACTGAGTAATTGTGCTCCTTTCTCCGTTACTAAGACTATATCTTCAAGACGGATGCCGAATTTTTGCGGCAGGTAAATTGCCGGCTCAATCGTAAAAACCATTCCCGCCTTTAACCTGTTGTTATTGCGGGGGGAGATGGTCGGGTTTTCGTGTATCTCTAACCCTATGCCGTGTCCGAGGTTATGACCAAAAAACCCGCCATAACCATTCTCGGTTATATATTGGCGGGCAGCCCCATCGATTTGATTTATAATGCCGGTGCGCTTGGCCTTTTTAAATGCCCTGCCTGCTGCTTCTTTTACGATACCGTAAATCTTTTTGGCCAAGGGATTTATTTTACCCAAAAAGAATACCCTTGTCAAGTCGGATTTGTATCCGGCGTAATCTACGCCCATATCGATAAGCACGGGTTCGTTTCGGCCTAATCGGCGCCTGGAGGTCTGATGATGCGGAAAGGCTGAATTCGGCCCGGAGGCGACAATAATCTCAAAAGACGCGGAGTAGCCGCCCCGGTATCTTATGAAATGCTCCAGCTCTGCGGCAATCTCAATCTCTCTTTTCCCGGAGACAATAAAGCGCCTTATGTGTCTTAGGGCCTCTGAGGCAATGGATGTCGCCTTGCGGATTTTGGCTATTTCACCCGCGTCCTTAACCTCTCTGAGTTGCTCTACCAAACCTCTGGTGGGGATGAGTTTGGTATTTTGCGGGCATCCGCTTTTTAAACGGCGGCACTGGAAAAAACTCAGGTGGTCGCTTTCAAACCCGACGCGCCTGACACCCAGGTCTTTAAGTACCCCGGCAATCGCGTTCAAGGGGGAAGCGGTTATCTTATGCAGGGAAAAGCCGCGGAGCTTGCTTTTGAGTTCTTCTGTGTAGCGCAGGTCGGCCAGATATACGCATTCCTTCTTAGACAATACCAGGTAGGAATCCCGGGAGCGAATTTCAGCCAGATATGAGATGTTGGCAGGCGAAGAAACAACCAGTCCTTCCAGGCCTTCCTGTTTTAGCCCGGAAATTATTTTTTTGACCCTGGCGTTCATGGGGCCTCGATTAAGCTTGCAAGGGCCTCCAGGCCGAGAAGGTAACTCTTGGGACCAAATCCCATAATAGTTCCTTTGGCCACCGGGCTGATAAGGGAATGACGGCGGAATTCTTCGCGGGAATATATGTTGGATAGATGGACCTCTATTGCCGGTAATGCAGAGGCCGAAATGGCATCTCGGATTGCTACGCTGGTATGGGTGTAGGCAGCAGGATTAATAAGTATGCCCTGGAACCTCCTCTTAGCTGAGGCGATGGCATCTACAATCTTCCCCTCGTGGTTGGATTGCATGACGGTGATGTTAAGATTCAATTTTTCGGCTGTTTTCTTCAGGCGGCGGTTTATCTCGGAGAGCGTAATATTGCCGTAGACATCAGGTTCCCTCTGTCCCAGGAGGTTCAGGTTTGGACCATGAATAACAAGTATCCTAATTCTTTTTTTCATTTTCTTCTGCCTCGTCAATCAACATTACCGGTATGCCCTCGCGAATAGGGTATTTCCTGCCGCAGCTGGCGCAGCATACCTTGCCTTCTTTTAACTCTACGTCGCTTTTGCAAAAAGGACAGGCCAGGATGTCCAATAACTGCTTATCGATCATTTGCCTTCCCCTTTTTGGGACTTTGTTATATATTGCATCCTTAATTCGTAAAGGACATTTTCCAGGAGGCTACCTTCCTCCTGGGTAAGGTTGCCTTTGGTTTTTTCTTTAAGTACCGCCAGGGTATCGATGATGAATTTTGCCTGGGGTAGATTTTCTTCTTTTTTACCGGTAGCCGGATTCTCCATTGCCCCTAGATTAATTGAAGCCTGCAGTGCTATGGTGGTGACGAAAAAATTAAAATCCGCCTCAGGAGTGGCAAACCCCCCTTTGTGATTGAGGTTTTCTTTCTCCCGTTCTACCGTTTTCTTCCAGGTTTCGTCGATGTTCTTGTCTTGCTCTTCCATTTTAAGAAATTATAATACCGGCATATCCTACCACGCTGCCTTTATCGCCGGTAACGTCCCCGCTCGTGGCGTATTTTACAAGCTTGCCGCTTTTGGCTCCGAGCGCCTTTGCGCATACGAGCATGACGTATGCCGGAACCAGCCCGCACATCGAGATATTGAACCGCTCTGCGGCATCGAGAAGCCTGTCTTCGTCCAGGGACAGTATTGCTTCAATCGCCAGGCGGTCGTTTTTCTCTGCCCTTGGCTGGGGCTCGTAGTGAGTCATATCAGAGCTGGCTACAATGAGGGAGTTTCCCTTAAGCCCCTGAGCCTCGATGGCCTCGGCAATGGCCTTACCGAGTTCTCTGAGTACCCCTGCCTCCTCAAATAGAAACGCGATTGGGACAATCCGGAAATCGCGTTTAAAATACTGCAGTATAGGAAGCTCAACCTCCAGGGAGTGCTCGGATTCATGGGCAAGATTATCTTCTTCCAGGCCCCGGCATCGTCCCAATATGTCTTTTGCAAGCGCGGAATTTATTTTTAATTCGCCCAGCGGCGTCTGCCAGGCGCCCTCGGTCATAATACTCAGGTTTTTGCCGTAACCGGTGTGGTTTGGACCCAGCAGTATCACCTCGTTTTTGAGGTTGATACGGGATGCGGTTTGAGTAGCGACCTTGCCGGAGTAAAGATAGCCTGCATGCGGCATCAGGCAGGCGATTGCGTCTTCCCTTGCCTTTACGGGCTCAATAAACGACTCTATCTGCTTTCTGAGGGCCAAAGCAGAAGAAGGGTAAAATTGTCCCGCAAAGGCCGGCATCCTGACTTCAGGATTTTGCATCTAATGTCTCCTCAAGCAGTAAAATGCTTTTCTTGAGGTCTTCAGGCCCGGCGCTGTCATGCGCCTCAATGACCTTAAGCGTATTTTTTCTAAGGTACGGGCCGAGCGATTTAAAATCCAGGGTTCCGGCTCCCGGCGCAAGATGGTCGCGGCAGCCGGCAATATCATGAATATGGATACCGAGCATCATTTTACCGTAAGAATCAAGGTAATCGCCGTGGCTGGCAAATCCCAATTCTTGCATTAACTCGGCATGCCCTGTATCGTGCCAGTAGAATATGTTAGCATCCTTAAAAAAACGGAGTATGCGTCCGGTTTCTTGGAAAGAAGGTATTTCGCGGTAATAAAAACGCGTTTCTATGCCGAGCTTGATTTTTCTTTTGCCTGCGTACCTGTCTAATTCCTTCAGGCTTTCCAGGGTTGCGTTAAGAAAAGGTTCGGCTGTTTTGTTTCTTTCTTCAATGGCCCGTTTTTTCAAAAAGCGGTACATTGGGGAACTGCAGCGTTTCCGACGGCAAAGGTCTATTAAATCGCGGGTGCGGTCAGGAATTTCTACCCTGCCGCAGTGCAATACCACCGCCTCGGCCCCCAGATTCTTTGCAGCATCAATGGTGTCTTTGGTATATTTTATGGCTTTCGCCCGTTCCGCGCTATCCATGGAAGACATTGAATAACAATCCGGCAGCGCCTTAGTCCGCGGCAAACCCTTGGGTATGGGGCAGTAATTATGCAAGCTGCCTACCTTAACCTCTCCTTTTTCGACAAACCTCCCAATATCCCTTACCATGGAAGGGGTAAGGTTAAAGCTTAACTCAATATCTTTGAATCCGATTGCTTTTATTTCTCTGATAATCCCGGCGGCGCGGTTATGGCGGAAGGCGTTCCACGAGGTAGAAAGAGCAAGGGCCATCTTATTATCTTCTTCTCTTGAGCCTCTTTCTTTTGCGTTCGCTGGGCTTCTCGTAATGCTTGCGGTCGCGCAGCTCCTTAAGAATACCCTCCTCTTCGATCTTCCTTTTGAACCTGCGCAACGCCGATTCAAAGGACTCATCCTTGCGTATCTCTATATGCTGCATGATTGATTCAGCTCCTTTCTGTTTATGATTTAAACATATAATATAGCATTGTTTTAGAAAGGTGTCAATGACTCTTGCGTACGGTCTATTCCACCTCAAACGAGATGATGACGTTGAAAGAAAGACGGGGGTAATCCAGGTCCTTGGGGAAGGCGGGAAAAGGCGAGGCCTCCCGGATGCTGCGCAGGGCTATCTCACGCAGATAACTGCTGGCAGAGGATTTTTCTTCCACCAGCCTCATGTCGCTAAGAAAGCCGTTGCGTGAGACTACAAAAGAAAGGTAGACCTCGCCGGTATCGTTGTGGGTATAATTCTGATAAGCGGCCCGCCTGACCTTTTCCCTTATAATCTGGTAATAGCTCAGGTAGGAAGGGTTGTTGATTTTATCAATATCCACTGCCGGCATGGTGATTCTTTTCTTCACGGCGATAACGTCCGGTTTGGTCAAAACCGGTTTATTGAATTCCGGCTGGCGGCTTAATATCTTCCGGTCTTTACGGGCCAGCGTTTCTTTATCTATGTTGATAAATGGCGGAGGGGCAACCCGGGAAGCTGAAAAGCGGGATGGTATCTTTAGGGGGAGATCGGCTTTACGGGGTGTTTTTTGCCGGATATCATTTATCTCCGGCTCTTTTTTAAGATACCTTATCTCGGTATTCTCCTCTGCCTTCTTTTTAAGATTGAAGCAAAAAGGATTGAAGCCGGGGGCATGGAATATAATCACCCCGTGGATAAAAATCGAAATAGCCAATGCCGTAAGGAATATCCTGTCGGATAACATGCTGTTATCCTAACATAATGGGCGTTGTTTTGCAAGATGCGGTTTTTCCGGTAGGCGGCCTTTACCTGTTCCGCCGATCTTTTCCCTGTTCCGCATTTTGTTAAATACGACCTCTCTTCTGTCGTAATCGGCCCAAAGGATGCTCTGTTTTATTCTCTCCCCAGAATCTTATTTTTTGTAGGATATCTTTTGCAGGTGAACCTTTCGCCTTCCGGGCAGTACCCCAGAATAACGCATTTTGCCCCGGCATTAGCAAAAACTGCCGGTAATTTCTTTTTGCAGATCTTAAGCATTTCTTCGGCAAGTCTCCTTATCTCCCATTGAGCCCGGGAGCAGCAGCGCTCTTTGAAAAAATGCAGCAGCTGACGGCAATTCATTGTAAACACTATCTTGGTTTCCGATGCCTGGGGCAGGATGAAACGCGCGTCCTCGTTAGCTGATTCGCCTTTTTTATTTTTTTTCTCAAGTGCCTTCAGGAGACTGTTGTAGTTTTTCTGGATCTCCCGCATAACGGCTATATATTTCTTTTTCGTTTCCTCCTGCGCCTCTATTGACGGGGGGATGATGTAATCGAAATCCTCCTCCTTGACGTAACGCTGGCTCTGCTGTGAATAGGATGCGAGCCTATGCCGGACCAACTGATGGGTGAGGGCCCGCGAAACACCTTCGGCGGCAAATGTAAATTTTACGTGCTCCAGAGGACTTTCGTGCCCCGAGGATACCACCGTTCTTATGAATTCCTCTCGTTTTTTTATTTCTTTCTCCCCGTCCCTGAACATCCCTGCGGCGAACCTGGCGGAATAACATTGCCGGCAGGCGGCATATATCAGGGAAACAGCGTTTTGTGAAAAATCCAATAGCTCCAGATGCAGTTGTGCTTGTCCCATTGAAGGCTCCTTTAATTTGACGGTGCGCTGTTTAACGAAAAAACTATTGCCACTTCCATCCCTATCGGGGAATTTTCCAATTCCCGCGGTAGCGGCGGGAAAGGGCCTGCCCTTATCACGGTATCGCTCGCTTCATTATCAAGAATACTTGAGCCGGAAGAATGCGTTATCTTGACATCTTCTCCTTTACCGTCGGGTAATACCGTAAAATATATCCGGGCTACCCCTTCAATCCCGTGTTTTTTCGCCCAAAGGGGGTACCTACGGGCTTCTTCTATCATGCGCTTAACCATATCCTGGTAGCGCAGCATCACTTCGTCCTGAGACTCGGTTGCCTTAACCTCCGGCTGTATTTTTTCTTTTGTTTCCTCCGGGAAGGCAGTTTTCTCGAAACGAGGAGGGCTCTTTGGAGATCTCAACTCCTCCTTGAGATTCTTGAATTTTTGGATTTTGTCAATGGTGTCTATTTTAGGCAGCAGCGAAGGCCTTGGCGTCTCAATCTCAACCTTCAGCTCATCGGGATTTTTTTGCTGTTGGGCGGGGATATGGAAACCGGGAGTTCCCAGGAGAAGGCAGTGGCCAGCAATAGATATCAAAAGCGCGTTTCTGAGCATGCTATCGCTTAACATCCCCGCCTGTCCTTGTTGATATTATTACCCCTTCGGCACCCGCCTGCCTGGCAACATCCATGACCCTGACCGCCGTCTTGAGGTTGACCCCTTCGTCGGCTTTAATGGTAACCGTTTTCTGCCCTGTCTTATCCAGAATGGCCTGAAGTCCCCGCCGGAGTTCTTCCGGAGGGCTCTCCCTCCCGTTAAGGTAGAGATCGCCGTCTTTAGAGATGAAAACGACAACCTTTTGTTCCTGGTGCGGTTTCGATGATACGGCGGCAGGCAGCGTTAGCTTTATTCCCGGGCGGGTAATGAAGTCAGACGTAAGCATGAAGAACAAAAGGAGGAGAAAGACCATGTCGATGAGAGGAGCTATATTTAAATTCGTGCTTACTTTTTTCCTTCCTTCGAATTCCACCATCATGCCTCCAGGAATTCCGCAGATGCATCCTTCATCCGGCTTGTTATATCGTCTACCCGGCCTTCGAAGTAATGGTAAGCCACCAGGGTCGGGATGGCGACAAAGAGCCCGGCGGCAGTGGTAATCAAGGCTTCCCAGATACCTCCTGCCAGTACCGAGGCGTCCACGCCTCCCCCCAATTCCTGTATTTTCATAAAGGCCTTTATCATACCGGTCACGGTTCCCAGGAGACCAAGCAGCGTGGCGGCGTTGACGATAACGGCCAGGATGCGCAGGTGTTTATCCATCTGCCGCATTATCCTGGAGCCGGCACGGGAGATTATCTTATCGCGTTCCTCGGGGGTTTTGTGGCGGATATGCATGCTGACTGCCAGGATGTGTGCAACCGCCCCCTTTTCCTCTTCGCATAATTTCAGCGCCTCTTCAGGCCTGGAGTTTTTTAATAATATCTTTACCCGCGGGCAAAGATTAGGAATCTGCGGCCTGTTTTGATAAAAATAATAGGAACGCTCCATGATGATAGCGATAGAAATTACCGAACATAGCAATATCGGCCACATCAGGGGGCCGCCTTTTAAAAATAGGTCGAACATCGCTCTCCCTTCTTTTATAGGCCGGCGGGTGCAAGTATCCGGCACCCGCCGGATGAAAAACGGTTATCAGAAGCTGGCTTTTATGCCGGCATAGAAGGACCGGCCCAGGGTCTCATAACCATAGACCTCCTGGTACTTTTTATCAAAGAGGTTTTCTATCCTTCCAAAGACCTGGAGATCCTTGGTGATATCGTAAGAAGCGGCAAGGCGGAATACTGTATAGGCCTTATCCGTAATATAACCCGTATCCTTACGGCTACCTACATAATTTGCCCCAAAATTAAGATTAGCCTTAGGCAGAAAGACCCAATTTACGTCAAAGTTAAATTGTCTTTCCGGGTGCCTTAAAAGCTCTTTTCCCGTTTCCTTGTCTTCGGTTTTGGTGTAAGTAAAATTGGCGCTTAATGTCAGGTTATCCAGAGGCATGAATTTCGTCCCCAGCTCAAGGCCTTTGGTTACGGCCTTGCCGACATTGTAATACTTACTGGTAGAATAATTGTAGTCAACCAGGTTGCTGTATTTGTTGTGGAAGTATGTCAGGTCTACGGCTACTTTATTTTGAAAAAAGTTTTGCTCAATCCCGAAATCGTAACTCTTGTTTTTTTCGGGGCTCAAGTTGGTGCTGCCGTAGCTGGAGTAAAGTTGGAAAAGCGTAGGGGCTTTAAAACCCGTCCCCCAGTTCGCCTTCAGACGAGTGCCGGTTTTTGGAATAAGATAAGCGGTAGAGATTTTATAAGTTGTTTCCGTACCAAACATCTCATGGTCATCGACTCTCAGGCCGGGAGTAATAAACAACCTGTCCCAAACCTTGAGCTGATCCTGCAAATAGTATCCGTAGTTATCAATGCTTTTACGGCCTTGGTAGCTTGAGTAGCCATACGGATCGGGAATAATGGTATAAGAAGATGCTCCGCTTTCCCTTTCATATTCAAAACCCGCGGTAACAGTATCCCATTTTACCGGAGAGATATTGTGTTGCCATTCTACCTTTTTATTATTCCCCTTGTACCAGTCGCTGATAATCGTCTGATTATGCGGATCCCAGGATTTCCTATCCTTACGGCGGATATCGTGGTGGGAATAAGACAAGCTATGCATCCACCATGAAGCGATCGACTGGTCAAAAGAAATTTTAGCCGCCAGGTCTCTTGACCAGGATGTATAATTCTGCATGTCGATGGGGTCGTATGTAACGGCGTCCGAATCATCGATAGATTTCCTTGCGTCGGTATAACACATAACCAGATTCAGCTCCGCATTGTCAAAAACCTTGTACCCCATCTTCGACGAAAGCGACAGGTTATGATACGGGTCTTTTTCCAAACCGGATATAGTGGAGATGCTGTCCGAATCAAGGCGCGTCGTCGAAAATGAGTAATTCAATTTATCCTCTGCCGTGGTCCCCCGTAACGCCACGCTTTCGCTGAAGCTGTTGTGCGAACCTCCTTCAAAAGAAACATCCGTTTTTAGTTTTCCTTCCCCTTTTTTGGTAATGATGTTGATCACGCCTGCCATGGCATCCGAACCGTAAAGCGTGGATTGCGGCCCGCGCACGACCTCGATACGCTCGATGTTGTCCGTTAAAAGGTTGGCGAAGTTAAACGCCCGGCTGGAATCGATCGGATCGTTCACCTCTATCCCGTCGATCATCACGAGGGTCTGTCCGGAGTTTGCCCCGCGCATAAAAACCGAGACCGCTCCGCCCATGGCCCCGGTCTGCATCACAGTAAGTCCAGGGATATCCCGTAATACTTCCTCTACTGTGCGCTTGCCGGATTTTTCTATATCCTCCGCCGTAATCACGGTAGTGGAGCTTCCGATCTCGGCCTGGTAGGTCTCGGTTTTTGTGGCGGAAACGATAACGTTTCCAAGGTTATAATTAATGGCCTCGTTGTCTTCCCCGGCCCAGACCTGGGCGGCTGCCAAAAACATCATTGTTGTTATCAGGATAAAGCTTAAGATCTTCTTTTTCATTCTTCTCCTCCCTCGAGAATACTTCCATGATAGGCAATCGACCGGGCTCGTAAAAGCAGTATTGAGTAGTTAGCAGTATTTGCCTTTCCCTGCATCCTGCATACAACTACTGTATACCGTTTTTCATTACCGTTGCGGGGCAGCGGAAGGGATCCCCTGTCACACCGGGGCAGGACACCCTCACTTCCTTTGCCTATCCGGAAAATAAACTGTTGATTTGTTTATAACTTTTCCTCTGAGTTATTTTCGGAGCCTTTGTCTTTGATCACCTCCTTCTTGCGTGGATCAGGTCCCCCATCCACTCTCCAAGAGCAAACGTCCTGTTTATAGGTCCAGGTTATGCGTTTTGCATTACCGCTAACCTTGGAATATGCCAATTCTTTCGCCGGTCTGCCTTCGAGCGTATAATACCAGGCCTTTTCTCCCCGCCTGCCGCTTACCCCGTCAATCGAGGTTACGAATACCAGTTTTCCCGCCGGGCGGGTTTCGACTATGGCGGCCTGCTGTAGTAACTCAAGGACTGTCCGGTTTTTTGCACGCGTTAGCTCAACGCTGCGCGCGGGACGAATCCCGCCGTAATCAATCTCTAGGGTAATCATGGGGCTGTCATTCTGAGGCCGCTGCGCCGAAACCGCTGCCTCCGGGTTCAACGCGGCCAGCGATAAAACGCAGAATGCCATTACTGACGTTAATTGTAGAGTCTTTTTCATGCCGGTCTCCTCTTTACGGTTTTTGCGCGAGTCTTAATACTCAATCCCTTTCCTGCGCGGTATGCCGCGGTCGTAGGGATGTTTTACCTTTTTGATCTCGCTGACAAGGTCCGCCGCTGCGATGATCTCCGCGGGAGCGCCTCTGCCGGTCAGGACCAATTCCAGCTTTGTCGGCTTTGCTGCCAGCAATGTCAGGACTTCCGGGATTTTCAGGAAGCCGTCCCGCAGCGATATGTTTATCTCGTCGAGTATGAGCAGGTCGTACCCGTTTTTAAGGTATGCTTTTTTGACGAAGGCCAGGCCTTTTAGGCACTTCTGGCGGATGCTAGTTTTATCGGCATCTTTATCGCAAAAAGGATGCTTGGCGGCGAAACCGCGCACCTTTACCCCAAGCTTTCTTAATGTTTTGTGCTCGGTATAACCCCATTTGGCAGGGTCTTTATGGAAATAGACATAACAGACCTTTAAGCCCTGCCCTTTCGCCCTTAAGGCGAGCCCTGCCGCGGCGGTAGTTTTTCCTTTACCATCCCCGGTATAAACGTGGATCAATCCTTTTGTCTGGTTTTCCATCTTAACCCTCCCTTGTCTTCTTCCGAAAGCAGCATGATGCAGGGTTTTAACGAGATCGGATTGCGTTCTATCAGGACCTCTGTCCGGTAAACTTCCTCGATGTCGCGGTAATTGAAGATTTCGTGTGGATAACCGAATTTACGGATTCGCCCGGCATCGATCATGATGAGTTTGCGGCAGTAAGTTGCCGCGAGGTTCAAGTCATGCATGACCATCAGTACCGCCAGCCCCAGCTCTTTATTAAGCCTGCGGATAAGGTCGAGGACGGTTACCTGATGCGTGATGTCGAGGTGGGCGGTTGGCTCGTCCAGCAGCAGGATCTTCGGTTCCTGCGCCAGGGCCCGGGCAATCAGGACGAGCTGCCTTTCTCCCCCGCTCATCTTATCCAGCGGTCTGTCCTTGAATCTCACGATCCCGGTCAGTTCCATTGCCCGGCGGGCGGCCCCGAGGTCTTTCTTCGTTTCAAAGAACTGCAAGAGAGAATAATGCGGGGTCCTCCCCAGCAGGACGAATTCTTCCACCGTCAATTCGCTGGCGGGGGGATTCTGCGAAACCACGGAGATGCTCTTTGCCAGCTCTTTAGGCCGGACTATCCTAAGCGGCCTGCCTTCTAAAGCGATACCCCCCTTAAGCGGCGGTATTACCTGAGAGATGACTCTCAGGAGTGTGGTTTTTCCCGAACCGTTGGGCCCGATCACTCCCAGGAGATCTCCTTTCTCCATCCGGAAATCAATGCCGCAAAGCACGCTTCTTCCCGCGTACCCGCAGTCTAAACCTGATACCTCCAACAGCGACATTTAAAAAACCTTTCTTTTTGCCAGGGCATAGATGAAAAGGCCGCCCCCCAGTATTCCGGTAATGACCCCTACCGGCAGTTCCATCGGCGCGATGACGGTACGGGCGATCGTATCGCAAAGAATCAGGAAGATCCCTCCTGCCAGGAAAGAAGCCGGCAGGAGGATGCGATGGTCCCTGCTCACGAAGATCCTCACGAAATGGGGAACGACGAGCCCCACAAACCCGATCATCCCGGCGGCGGCAACACTGAATCCCGCCAAAAGCGATGCGGTGACGAACAGAATCTTCTTGCTTCTTTCCACGGGCACGCCCAGGTGCCGCGCTTCTTCTTCCCCGAGGTTGAGTGCGTTAAGGTCAAGGCAAAACAGGTACGAAACCGTAAGGAGCACGATTACGGCAATTGCCGTAACCTTGATGATCGGCCAGTTCGGCTCGTCCAGCGATCCCATGATCCAAAAAATTATACCGTGCATATCCTCGGCACGTGAAAGAGACATGATCAGCATTACCAGCGATGAAGAAATGAAGCTTATCATTACGCCGTTAAGCAGCAGCCCGTAGAGCTTCAAGGAGCCTTTTCTGGCGTTAATAAGATAAAGCAGGAATATGATAAGGAGGGCGCCGAGAAATCCGGATAGCGGAAGGGTCAATACCCCCGGCGTACGGTATAATTTAAAGACGATATTTAAGGATACCCCCAGCGCCGCGCCTCCGGAGATACCGAGGGTGTAGGGTTCGACCAGCGGGTTGCGGAATAATCCCTGCAGGATAACCCCTGCCAGGGCCAAGGCCCCTCCTACCGCCAGCCCCAGTATGATGCGTGGCAGGCGGATATCAAAAATGATGCTGTAAGCGGCACTGCCCTTGCCTTCGCTAAGGGAGGCAAATATGTTTTTAAGCGGGACGGCGGCGGAACCAATGCAAAGCGATACGGCTGCCGCGCACAAGAGGAGCATACTCAAGAGCAGTAATCCGGTTATCCAGGAGAATTTCTTTTTATTCATTTTTCGGATGCAGCAACAGTGCTGTTTCTTCAAGGGTCTTGGCAAATGTTACCGGCGTAGGCGAACAGAATTTATCGCTGTCGACGATATAAATACGGTTGTTTTTCACCGCGGGTATGCTCGGATATTTGCGCCAAATATCCCTTTCATCGTTGCCGGTCATGCCCATCGTTGTGATGATTATTACGTCAGGCTTAAGCCCTATGATCTTTTCACGGCTATAGCGGCCGTTCGTGCCCGGCGGGCCGAGATTCTCTCCGCCGGCCAGCTCAATAAAATCGTTGATAAAGGAATCCTTGGTGGCAACCCAAAGCGGCCTTGCGCCTTCCTGGACAATGACTCCCGGTTTCGCAAGGCCGGTGACTGATTTTTTTACCGTCTCTACCTTAACCCGGGATTTTTCCAGGATCTCGCGGGCCTCCCCCTCCCTGCCGATGAGCCTTGCCGTTTCCTGAAACTGACCGCAGAGTTCTGAAAAGCTTTCCGCGGCGCGGAACACCACCACATCGATACCTAGCTCTTTTAACTTTTTTATGCTTTTGGGGCTGGTGATGGAGGTGGCGATCACCAGGTCAGGCTTAAGGGCGACGATCCGCTCCACGTTTATTTCCACCGCGGTGGCTACTTTTTCTTTTCCTTGAGCTTGCGGCGGTTTGCGGCAATGGATGGTAACCCCTACAATTTTATCCTGCGCGCCCAAAAGATAAAGCTCTTCGGTAATAGAAGGCCCCAGGGAAACTATCCTTTCCGCAAGGCCGCCGGTTTCTCCTGCCCGGCATCCGGCGGGATGGTAAAAAACGGATAGAACCAGAAAAACAAAAAATATTTTTTTCAGGCAGTGCGAAGTTTTAATCATGGTCGCCGTTCTTTTTATCTTGGAACCTCTGTAAACACAACCTTTCTCATCCCGCTCTCTGGGCCAGCCATCCCGCCGCCAGCATTAAAAACGATGCCAGGTATGAGATTGCTACGCTTTCTCTAACATGTCTGGTGCATAGGGGCTCAATGGTATTACCCAGCAAGGGTTTGGGCGCGGGGAGCCTACTGTAAAAATTCAATCCCCCCAGTTGTACGCCGAGCCCTCCCGCCATCGCGGCCTCAGGGCTATCGCTGTTGGACCCCGGACCTTTAAAAATGAATTTGGCCGCCCATCTTACGGAAGCGCGCCAATCCCTGCCGCGCAGGAATACGGCCGCGCTTATAAGGAATGCCGTGATCCTGGCAGGGATAAAATTAAGCAGTCCGTCAAGCCTGGCGGACGCCCAGCCGAATTCGCTGAAACGCTCGTTTTTATAGCCTACCATCGAATCCAGGGTATTGACGGTTTTGTAAAACCAGGCCAGGAGCGGTCCGCCTAAAAAGGCGTAAAAAAGCGGGGCCACGATGCCGTCCATGGTGCTTTCTGCGACGGTTTCTACCGTTGCCCGGATAATCCCGTTTTCGTCGAGATTTTCCGTATCCCTGCCTACGATCATGGAGAGCTCGTTGCGCGCCCGGCTTACACTGCCGTCTTTCAGGCTTTTTCCAATCTTGTTTGCCTCTTTTGCCAGGGACTTGGTGGAAATGGAGAAATATACCAGCACTACCGAAACCGCGTAAAATAAATGGCGGTTAAACAAAGCGCTTAACCCTAATATGCCCCATGCCGTAAGGATGACCGCTGATGTTGTCGCAATTAGCAGTATCACCCCGCGGATTTTCCTTTTTGGGCCGGGGTAATTCAGCCGTTTTTCCAGCACCGCGATCAAACGGCCGATGAGTCGTACCGGGTGCCAGGAAATTTGCGGATCGCCCAGAAGTAAATCCATAAGGTATGCCGCCGGGATCACCAGCGATTCTGTGCTCATACGCCTTTTTTGATAATCTTATAAAGCAACTTTAAATTCAGGTTTTTTCTTACGAGACCTGCGAGTTTATCGAATTCCCGATCGGGATCCGAGGATGAAGACCCCAGGAGGCGTAACCCTTTTCCATGGCGGATCCGGTTGAGAAATATTCTCCTGAAGCCATCCGCGTCAAATACCCCGTGCAGGTAGGTTCCCCAGACCCTGCCGTTTTCCAGCGATGCCCCTTCAAGGGCGGATGTCTTTTTGCCCCGGCGTTCGGTAACCCGGAATACCGGTAGGCACCCGTTAAGCATCCTCGTCCTGCCGTGGTGAATCTCGTAACCCGATACCGTTGTTCCCGATGCGATCTCGCGGGCCCTTACCTGGGAGAGTATCTTCTTCCTTTTGAATACCGTTGCCACCGGCAGGAGCCTTAACCCGCGGGTTTCTTTTTTTGCTGATTCCGTAGAGTCCTCGTCATAGATACATTCGCCCAGCATTTGATATCCGCCGCATAATCCGGTGATGCAGAGTGAGGGATTTTCCAGCTGTAGCCGTCGGATCGCTTCCGCTATTCCCGACCTTCTCAAGTAATGCAAATCAAAGATAGTATTCTTTGTGCCCGGGATAATCACGACGTCCGGGCTGCCGAGTTCCGGCGCCGAAGACACGTAGCGTAGGGTTACATCGGGTTCGTTCTCCAGGGCGTCAAAGTCGGTAAAATTAGATATATGCGGCAGGTTGACTACCGCGATATCCAGCAGTTCCTCCAGGTTCGCCATGCTCTTTTTCGAATCCGCGCGTTTCTCTAACGGCACCGCATCTTCTTCCGGAATACGGATATCTTTAAAATAAGGTATCACCCCCAAGACCTTTATCCCGGTTTTTTTCTCAAGAAACTTTATGCCCGGCCGCAATAGTCTTTTATCCCCGCGGAATTTATTGATAATGAATCCTTTAACCATTGTTTTTTCTTCGCGGCTTAGGAGCTCGAGCGTTCCGACGAGCCAGGCGAACACGCCGCCTTTATCGATATCGCCGACCAGTATCACGGGGGCATGCGCGCGTTTTGCCATCTCCATGTTCACGATATCGTGGGATCTCAGGTTTATCTCCGCAGGCGAGCCTGCGCCTTCGATAACCACTATGTCGTATTCGCGCGAGAGGCGGTTAAAAGACGCGAGAACTTCTTTTTTGGCCTCGCGTTTATATTCTACGTATTCATAAACCGACATATTCGCTAACGGTTTACCTTTTAGGATTATCTGCGCTTTCCGGTCCGACATAGGCTTGATTAGGATAGGGTTCATATCGGCGGAGGGCTCCACCCGCGCCGCCTGCGCCTGCACTGCCTGCGCCCGGCCTATTTCCCTGCCGTCGCGGGTAACGTATGAATTCAGGGCCATATTTTGGGCCTTGAAGGGAGAGGTGCGGAAGCCGTCCTGCAGGAAGATACGGCATAAGGCGGCTGCTATTACGCTCTTGCCGACTCCTGAACCGGTCCCGCATATCTGTAATGCCAGCTTATTCTTCATTATCCTTAAGAACCGCTTTCAAGCTGCTTAAAAGCTTCAGGTTGTCTTTATGTTTCTTTACGGCTACGCGTATGTATTTATTCCCGAGCCCGCTGAAATTGCCGCAGTCGCGTATAAGGAGGCCGCGCTCCAGAAGGCGCCTCTGGAGTTTGTTAGCGGTTGGTCCGGAGTTTATTTTCAGCATTATGAAATTTGCTCCCGTTGGGTATGGTTTGAGCGCTTTGATGCGGGAGAGCCTCTCAAACAGGAAGGCACGCTCTTTTAACAATAAGCCCCTGGCTCTTTCCTTGAGGCCTGTATCTTTCAGGAGCGCTTCCGCGGCAGTCTGCGCCATAATATTTACCGGCCATGGCTGTCCCCGGCTTAAAATGCCTTTTATCAAACCCGGTGGTCCTACGGCATATCCCAGCCTTAATCCTGCCAAGCCGTAGAATTTTGTCATCGATCGCAATACTACGAGATTTTTGCCTTCTGCGGCTTCCCTACAGAGACTTTCCTGCCACTCCATGTCTATAAACGCTTCGTCCAGGAGCAGCCACGTATTTTTACGGCGCAGGCTGCGCATGAGAAACAGGAGTTTCTTACGGGGAAATATTTTTCCGGTAGGGTTATTGGGGTTTGATATTATCACGATGTCGTTAGCCTCGACCTGCTTAACAATCTCTTCCGTATGAAAATCAAAGCCGTTAATTTCCTTGAGCCGTATAAATTTTACCTTTATTCCTGCTTCCCGCAGCGCCTTTTCATACTCGCTGAAAGCCGGAGAAACTATTATCCCGGCTTGAGGTTTTAGCGCTTGCACTGTACGGTAAATAAGATCGGCGGATCCGTTTCCGACAGCGATGCTGCCGCCCCCCACTTTTAAATATCTGCTCAAAGCGGTTTTGAGTTTCGTATTTTGCGGGTCCGGGTACCTGAAAATACCGTTAAGACAGGAGCGGATGGCTCTTTTTACCCGGGGTTCGACGGCAAAAGGATTGATATTAGAGCTGAAATCTACGATACCGCGCGGCCTTATTTTGAATGCCTGGCAAAACTCCTGGATGTTTCCTCCGTGCGTGAACTTCATCATTTTAAGATTAAGAATACCGTCAAGCTTACCATCTCAATCACTTCGTTCAATGCTCCCATAATGTCTCCGGTAACTCCTCCCAGGCGTCTTTTTAGGTAAATAACGGCTAAGGCGGTCAGCAAGAACACCGGTATGGCAAAAATAAAGAATTTTACCTCAAGCAGCATTATTCCGGCACACGCCAAGATACAGCTGGCGATGATGACCTCTTTTACTCCGATATTCTCTACGAATCCCCTGCCGAATCCCCCGGCTTCCCTGGCATAAGGGGATGCAAACGCGGCATATACCATTGCCCAGCGGCCGGCAGCCGGAGCCAAGAGGAGCGCATACGGTGCCGTTTCACGAGGGATGTCTCTGATCAGGATTACCTTTAATATCAGCAGCAATACCAGCGCAATTACCCCTTTGGCTCCGCAATGCGCGTCTTTCATTACCTCAAGTATTTTTTTCTTTTCCCCGCCGGCACTAAAACCGTCGCAGGCATCGACAAAACCTTCCAGATGCAGCGCTCCGGTAAGCCAAACCCAAACCCCGGTTATTACGGCTGCCGTCAATAAGGAAGAGGCGGATACGGACAGCATGGCACGCAAACAAAGCAGCACCGTCCCGATAAGGAGGCCGATCAAGGGAAAATAAGCCATAGATCTGGCGGATTCCTCCGGTTTGACGGCCCCTTTTTCAGGAAGCGGCAATACTGTCAGGAAGCGCGCTGCGACATATATGTCTCTAAGAAGATGCATTTGTTTCACCTGAAACCCCGGCGTCTTTAAAGGTAGCCATCTCGTTTAATATTTTTATTCCGGCCTCGATCATCGAAATCCCCAGGCATGCCCCGGTTCCTTCCCCTAATCGCATCTTGAGGTTAAGTACGGGCTCCAGCCCCATCCATCTCAAGGCGATCCGGTGCCCCTTTTCTACCGAATCATGGCTTGCAAAAAGGTATTCTTTCGATAAGGGGGAAATCTCTGTTGCAATCAGCGCGGCACTCGCCGTAATGAATCCATCGATGACGACCGGGACCCTGTTTTTTGCTGCGGCCAGTATCACTCCGGTAAGACCGCCGATCTCAAAGCCTCCTATTTTTGCAAGAACATCAATCGGGTCGTACCGGTCCGGCATATTTATTCTCAAGGCGGTTTTTATCACCCCCACCTTATTCTCAAGCTGCCTGCCGCTTATTCCTGTTCCCCTGCCGGTGACATCCTTGATCCTTGTCCCTGTAATGCATCCGGTTATGGCGCTGGCTGCGGTAGTATTGCCTATCCCCATTTCTCCCAAACCTGCTATAGCAATCCGTTTTTTGGAAAATTCTCCCTCAAAAACGCTTATCCCCGTCTCAATGGCTTGGATAGCCGTATCCCTGTTCATTGCCGGCCCCCTGGCGATATTGTTTGTGCCGGAAGCCATCCTTTGCTCGATAAAATTTTTACGGCGCGTCCTGATCCTTACCGCACTGCCCATATCTACTATAACTACATCCGCCCCCACGTGCCTGGCAAGGACATTGATGGCCGCCCCTCCGTTTAAAAAATTACGAATCATCTGAGCGGTTACATCCTGAGGGAAAAGACTTACGCCTTCCCGCGCTACGCCGTGGTCCGCCGCTATCGTAAATATCGTTTTACGGCTTAGCCGGGGGCGCAGATTGCCAGTTATCCCAGCCACCCTCCTTGAAAATTCCTCGAGCCTCCCGAGGCTATCCTTAGGCTTAGTCAGGATATCCAATCTCTTCTTTGCCGCGGCTGCGGTCTTCTTATCGGGTAGCGTAATCCCCCTCAGGGTATCTTTTATCAATCTCATTATTTTTCCCTCTTGAGTATCAGCGGCAGACCCGATATCATATATATCACCTCGTCTGCCCGGGAGGCAACAATCTGATTGACCGAACCGGCTATATCCCTGAATCTCCTCCCCAGCTTGCTTTCCGGGACAAGACCGCAGCCGACCTCGTTAGAGACTATTATGACGTCGGATTTTCCGTTTTTGACAGCCGCGGTAATTTCCGCGACCTCTTTTTTAATTTCATCCTCCCCGCGTCCTTTCATCATAAGCGAGGATACAAACAGGGTAAGACAGTCAATAATTATCAACGCCCGCGAAGCCGCCTCCTTTCTTAAAAGCGAAGCCAGGGCGCGGCTCTCTTCTATTGTCTTCCAAGAGGACGGTCTGTTTTTTTTATGCAGGGCAACCCTTTCCTTCATCTCCTTGTCTATAGGGACGCAGGTGGCCACAAAGACCTTATCCTTGCGGCTGGACTGCGCTAACTTGACGGCCAAGGAGCTCTTCCCGCTCCTTGAGCCGCCGGTTATGAATATAAGCTTTCCCATAATATCTCTAAAGATTCTTCAAGGTCTGGACGCGAGAACACCTCAATGGTTAAAACGCCCCGGTAAGCGCGCGCTTCCAAAAACAGCAGGATATCGTTCAATAACGTCTTGCTGAAATACTTCAAGGAGATATGATCCTTGCCGCAGTCAACTCCGTGAAGATGGATTACGCGTGTAAGTGCGTAATATTTATCAAGATGCCCCATAACATCAATCCCGGATTTAACCAGGTGGCCGATATCTACGCAGACGCTGGCGCCGCTGGATGAAAGCACGGGGTCATTATAGGAGAACGGGTATCCTAGGTTCTCAATGGCTATGTGTTTTGCCAATGATAAATCTCGGCGCATCAGCAGATCCAGGGATTCTCCAGCCCTGGACTGCCAGCTTGTTATATCATCCTTGCATTCTTCAGGCAGATTGACATGCATGATGTATGACTGCGGGGCAAGCCCTTTAAGATATCTCGTTAGTCTCGTGACGGTACCAATTGATCTTATTCGCTCGGCATCCCTCTTTGCCCCAAGGCCAATCTCCAGGGGCAAATGAACGGTATAGGAGAATCCCCATCTCTTGCTTAAGCGCTTCAGCTCTTTTATCTCTGCGGGGGTAGGTATGTTCCCGCAGGCCGGGTCTTCAAAAAGTACCAGTTCGATATCCCCGATCGACCCTTTGAGTCTATTAATGTTCTCAAGTATGGTAGCCGGGTATATATAAGATGTTGTTCCTATCTTGAAGGTAAGGTTATCAAACCGCTTTACTTTTTTAAGCCCGGAGCCCATTGCCATAAAAAAATCCTTAAGCTTTTTAAACTTAAGGATTGCACCCTGCTTTTTTACTTAACCCTTATCCGCGAGGTAAACTTCAATATCTCCAGGAAGAGGTATTCTGACTTCGGGGTTTTATCTTTTGCGCCTTCCCAGCCTCAAGGCCAGTGGCTTATGCAATTTTTTTATCCCCCCCTTACAGCAGCGGGACTGTATCCGATTCCCACGGATTTCCCTCTAAACCTGCACGCCTAATTGTATATATACTTTAACAACTAGGTGTATTTTTGTCAAATAATTTTTTTAGTCCCGGTTTTGATCAATGCGCTACGATCTGCCAGCCCAACATCCCCAGCGCGCAAAGCCCGCTGACAATCAGTCCAGCGCATAATACCCCCGTGACGATTGCCAAAAATGCATACCTGAAACGTATCTTAAAAAGCGATGCTGCGACTACCCCGCTCCATGCTCCTGTTACCGGTAATGGGATGGCCACAAATAACGCCAGGCCGAGCGCCTCGTATTTCTGTATCGTATCGGAATTCCGTTTGGTGCGCTCAAAAAGCCAATCAAAGAAACGCGCCCAGGCCTTGAACCTGCGCAGCCTTCGCGATACCGGTTCAAGTAAAAACAGCGCAGGGGCTACAAAGATAATGTTTCCTATAACTGACAACCAGTAGGCCTTTATTACTGGAAATCCGAAAGACAACGCCAGCGGTATCGCTCCTCTTAATTCCGAGATCGGAAGGGCACCCACTATGATTACTATTGTCTCGCGGGGCAATCCCCTAAGCCATTGCAATGCAATCTCAAGCATGGAGCCCATCAATTGGCGGCATACCTTCCTACGAGCGGCACAAAGGTGCAGCCGCAGAGCCCTTCGTATAATAACGTTGAGTTTTTCTTTTTTCCAAGCGTAAGCATCTGGCTAAAAGTTCCCCCGAGAGGGGCGATAATCCTACCCCCTTCCCGTAGCTGTTCGATAAGGGGAAGCGGTATTTTCTCGGATGCGGCAGTGATAATAATTCTGTCAAAAGGGGATTCTTCAATCCATCCGAGGGTCCCGTCGCCCATCTTAAGCGTGATATTTTGATAACCCAGTTCTTTCAAGATCCCGGTTGCCTTTTTTCCTAATTCCGGGATGCGTTCAATACTGTAAACTTCGGCTGCCAGTTCCGCCAGTATCGCAGCTTGATACCCTGAACCGGTCCCTATCTCAAGCACCTTTTCGTTTCCTTCTAATTGCAGGGCCTCTGTCATGACCGCTACGATGTAAGGCTGCGAGATAGTTTGGGAATCCCCGATAGGGAGCGGGTAATCCTCATAGGCCTTGGCTTGCAGGTCCTTCGGCACAAACCTGTGCCGCTCTACCTTACAAAACGCATCGAGGACCCTCTTGTTGTTTATACCGCGGGATAAAATCTGCCCCTCTACCATCACTTTTCTTAAAACGGCATAATCCATATTTCCCGTATTATAAAACGGATAAACCTGGCAGTATCAAGAAAACTGTTGATCTGGCTTTTTTCATCTCCGTAAACAGTATTAATCGCTACGGACTCTATGGTAAATCCCATTTCTGCGGCCCTGATGAGGATTTCGGTTTCCGTTTCATATTTAGTGGTCATGAGGTTAAGCCGCTCAAGAAGTTCTCTGCGGATAAGGCGGAATCCGCATTGGCTGTCCGGTATCCCCTGTTTTGTTACCAGCGAGATAAGCCATGACATAAAGGTATTGGTGATTATCCTTAGCCATGGCATGGCGCCTGTTTTTTGCATGCGGTTGCCGATAATTATGCCGGCAGGCGAACGTCCGGCTAGCTGTATAAACGAAGATATATCTTTAGGAAGGTGCTGGCCGTCGCCGTCCATTGTAATTACAGCTTCGAAACCCCTATCCGAAGCGTACCTGAAGCCCTTGGCAAGCGAGGCGCCCTTGCCTTCATTGACTGGGTTTTTCAGGACCGTTGCGCCGTTATCGCGGGCAAGAGAAACGGTGTTATCGGATGACCCGTCATCGATTACAACAACATCCAGATTATCGCGGCGGATTGCGCTTACCAAGGAACCGATGGTCCTGGCTTCATTATAAGTAGGGATAATTACGCACGCCTTCATTCTATCCAGAACCTCCTGAACATGCTCCATTGTCCGGGATAACGGAGGATATAGTTCTCGATAACGGTTTTATAAGAATAAACCAGTGCCCGGATATCCGATTCCCTGTCACCGCTTTCCTTAAATTCAATCGGTTTCTCGAAACGCAAGGTGAAACTATCGTCAGGATTGCGCAACATAAATCCCGGCACCAGCGCTGCATCGGTCTTTAAGGAAAGGGCTGCCGGGCCGGCAGGCAGGAGGGTTGGCTTACCGAAGAAATCCACCTCTATTCCCTTCTCGTTAAAGTTGCGGTCTCCCAGCAATGCCAATACAGAATTCTGTCTTAGGACCTCAAGGCAATTTCTTACGGCCTTGCCTACCGGGATTACCTTGACCCCCTTGATCTGGCGCTGGTAATTGAAGAAGCTGTTTACCTTTTTATCTTTATGCGGCAATGCCACTGCCGCAAAGGGGTAACCCGATAAGGCTAAGGCCGCACCTCCTAACTCCCAATTCCCCATATGCGCCGTCAGCGTAATTACTCCTTTTCCCCTGGAAAGCCCCTCCTCGATGTAACGGACATTTTCTATGCGTACATTATTTTCTATGTAGGCGCGGTCTATTTCAGAAAAACGGAAAAAATCTACCAGGTATTTAGCAAAATTCCTGAAGATTTCCTTACGGATGCGCCTGATTTCCCCGTTGGACTTCTGAGGGAAGATTGCCCTGAGATTTTGCAGCGTGACGCGGCGGTCATGCCAGGCAAAAAAATAATGCAGGTCCGAAAATAGCACCGCTAAGGCATAAGCTTTCCTGATGGGTAATGCCAGCGCCAATTTTTGACCAAGCCGATAAAGATAGTAACTAACCATTTCCGGCGGCTAGCTCCAATAGCAACCTTGCAATATCAAGGCTGGCGTGCGGTTTGGCAATGCGTATCGCAGACCTCTGCATTGCCGATAGCTTCGAGGGGTGCCTTAGTAAGTCGCCGATAATAAGATTGATTCCATCCGGTTTATCGGTCCTGACGGCCGCGCCATGGCTGATAAGATAAGAGGTATTATTGGCCTCCTGTCCGGGTATGGGCTTAACGATAACCATCGGCATGCCTTTGCATAAGGCCTCGGCCGTAGTTACCCCGCCCGGCTTGGTTATGATAATATCCGAAACTTCCATCAGTTCGTGGATATTACCTGCGTAACCGAGGAGCGCAATGCTTCTTCTATATTCTCCGAGATTTCTCTTGAGAGAGCGGTAGAGTTTTTTATTTGTGCCGGTAACTATAATTTCCTGGGCGTCTGAATCTAGCCTTTCCAGGGATTTTACTATAGTCCTGATAGGCCCTAGCCCCTGCCCTCCGCCCATCAATAAAATAGTTTTAAGCCCGGGGTCAAGCCCTAGCCCCTGCATCGTTTTTAACCTGTCTGCCGGCTCATTAAACTTGGGGTCGCAGGGGATGCCCAGGGATTTGATCCTGGCCGGGTCGGTGCCCTTATTTGCCAGGCGTAAGGAAACCTCTTCGGACGGAGTGATATAATAATCTACGTTGTCGTGTATCCAGTAAGAATGGGGGATATAATCGGTAAGCACCCCTACCAGAGGGACGCCTGAATAATAGGTTTTTTTAAAATCTGAGACCATCCCGCAAGGGAAGGCCTGAGTGCATGCAATGGCATCAGGGCGGAATTTTTCAAAGAGATTTTTTAACTTCGGGGAGTTGAGCCTGTGCACCCTTTTCCTTAACCTTTCAACGTTTTTGACTATCGATGGGTTATCGTAGAGATAGTCCCAAACCCTGGGCGTGCGTTTGATAATTTCCATATAAAGGCGGTTGACCACCTTCTCGGATATGGGGTTTGTGTAGTTTAAGGCGTTGATATTCAGGATTGTAACGCGCGGCTCCAGCGACCTGATAGCTTTTTCTATTGCGAGTGTGGCACTGTGGTGCCCGGAGACTTCCGATATATATAGTAACGCTATGCGGGGGTGCTTATTCATAGCCTATATAGTAATATAAAAGCCCGTCTTGTCAATCGCGATTGCCATGGTTATGATTACTTTACTCCTCCTTGATGCGGGCAAGGACGTCTCCTATCTTTGCGGTGTCCCCCTCGCGCAGGATAATCTCAGCCAGCGTACCTGAACAGGGGCTGGGAAGGTTAAAAGTAGCTTTATCCGTAGCTAATTCAACCAGCTCGGACTTTTCAGAAAGTTTTTCCCCCTCCTTGAAATACCAATAGGAAACCGTTGCGTTTTTAATGCCTTCTCCTAATTCTGGTAGCACTACTTCGGTCATGAGAACCTCCGGATTGCTAAATATTAAAGTTAAATCCCGCGGGCATCTTTAATGGTTTCCCGCAGCGATTCGGAAATAGTAGGGTGCGCAAAAATAGTCCCGCGAATCCTGGAAACCGTCAGGGATGCCGATACCGCCAGACTGACGGTAGCGATTAATTCCGTAGCGTGGGGCCCGATAATTACGCCTCCCAGGATACGGCCGCTTTTCTTATCCGATACTATCTTTATAAAACCGTCGGTTTCATCCAATATGTGGGCCATGCCTGAGCCGCGAAAATCAAAACGATGCACTTCCGATGGAATCGCAAGCCTGGCGGCATCTTCCTCGTTTAAACCGGTGCTGGCTATTTCCGGAGAGGTAAAAACGCAGCTTGGAATATTGCTGATGTTGTATTTTTCCCGGGACTGCAAGAACATATTCTCTACCGCCAGTTCACCTTGATATGCCGCAAGGTGCGCCAGCATAATAGTGGACGCGCAATCTCCCGCGGCATAGATATTGTCAATGCTGGTCTTAAGCCTTTCATCCGTAATAATCCTCCCCCTATCCAGCGCGATACCCAATTCCTCGATCCCCGCCATCGAACTGTTTGCTTTCCTGCCTACGCACAAAAGCGATTTTTCGTAACTGTCAATGCCCGCCTGCGGATTATGCGCATCGGTCTGGAGCATAACTTCGATGCCCCTTTTCTTAAAAATCACCTCGATTTTCCTGGCGACCTCTCTGTCCATCCCGGGAAGCAGTTGAGTAGTTTTTTCCATAAGCCCCACCCTGACCCCCAGCATCGAAAATAGGCTGGCGAATTCACATCCAATTGCTCCCCCTCCGATTATCAAAATGGATTCCGGAAGTCGCGTTAAGTTTAGGATATGATTGGAAGAGATAATCCTGTTGCCGTCTATCTTAATGCCCGGCAGCTCTAGCGGCAGCGAGCCGGTTGAGATAAGGATAAACCTGGTTTTTAGATTACGTTGCCCTATCTTTACGGTATCGCCGGAAAGCAGGCGCGCCTCATCAGGCAAGAAATCAATCCCCTCAAGCAGGGATTTCATTCCGGTCCGCAACTTAGCGATGAGATTGTCTTTTCTGGCTTGAATCCGCGAAAAATCCGGGGAGACGTCATTAACCGTGATACCAAAAGAAGATCCCTTTTGGGCAAGGGCATAAATCCTTGCGGACTGAATCAGGCTTTTGGTGGGGATGCATCCGTAATTAAGGCAGGTGCCGCCTATGGCGTCCTTCTCAACCAGCGCAACCTTAAGGCCCAAGCCCCTTGCCTTCAGGGCGGCATTAAAGCCTGCCCAACCCGCGCCGATTATAATAAGGTCGTAATCCATTAAGTTAAGGCAATGCCCCTATACTGTTCTTTAAGTTTGGCGGCAACTTCTAACAGCCTTTCCTTCTGGTGCAGGTCAAGGCCCAGTTCGACAATGCCCTCAATACCTTCTCTACCTATCCTGCAGGGAACCCCAAGACAGGCATCATTGATACCGTATTCCCCCTTGAGGGAAACGCAGGCGCCGATAAGGCGTTTTTCATCCTTTACGACTGCTTTTACCATAGCAGTAATTGCCGCTGAAGGGGCAAAATAAGCGCTACCGCTTCCCAGGAGCGTTACTATTTCGTGCCCGCGAGCCACCGTCCTTTTAATAAGAACAGCTGCCTTTTCATCGTCTATGATTTCGTCCAGGGGTATGCCTTTTATGATGGTGAATCTCGCTAGCGGCATCATCCCCTCTCCGTGACTTCCGATAACGCACGGTTCGATATCGCTCAAAGCTACCTTTAATTCCTCGGATATGATATTAGCAAACCTTGAGGCATCCAGGCTTAACCCCATTCCAAACACGCGCTCTCTTTTAAAGCCGGTTGCCTCCAGGACAAGGCGCGTCATAAGGTCCAGAGGATTGGTTACTACGATTACAACCGCTTCCGGAGCAAACCTTTTAATATCCAGAGAAACTCCCCTTACAATGGAGGCGTTTTTATTTAGCAGCTCCTCGCGCGTCATGCCTGGCTTACGGGCAAGCCCGGCCGTAAACACGACAATGTCGCAACCCGCAATATCACCGATATCGGCGCTTCCCTTTATGTCATAGTCGGCCTTGAGCGCCTGACGGGCATCCTGTATGTCAAAGGCCTTGCCTTCCGCCAGGCCTTTGACGATATCCACCAGCAGAATTTCTCCTGCGCCTTCCTGGGCAAGGCGCATGGCAGTCAAGCTCCCCACATTCCCGGCTCCAATAATCGCAATTTTCATATTTTTATAATTATGATAACGGGCGCGACCGCTTTAGATGTTATTAATGATGGCGTCCGCCATCTGCTGCGTGCCGACGCTGGCAGGGTCATCGCGGTTGGGTTTTAAATCATAAGTTACGTATTTACCTTCGAGCAGGACTTTCTTTACCGCATTCTCAAGCTTCTCTGCCGCGCTATCCTCTCCCAGATACCGCAACATCAGTACTCCGGAGAGTATCATGGCAGTAGGATTGACCTTATTTAAACCGGCGTATTTTGGGGCTGCGCCGTGCACCGCTTCAAAAACAGCCATATCCTTGCCTATGTTGGCACCGGGGGCGACGCCTAAACCTCCGATAATCCCTGCGCAAAGGTCGGAGATGATATCGCCGTAAAGATTGGGCAAAACCAGGACATCGTAATCCCGCGGCTTTTGCACCAGCTGCATCGCCATGTTATCGACAATTGCCTCTTCAAACTGCACCTTATTTGCATAGCGGCTGGCGACCTCGCGGGCGGTCCTGAGGAACAATCCGTCGCTGAATTTCATGATATTTGCCTTATGCACCGCGGTAACTTTTTTGCGGTTATATCTCGTGGCGTATTCAAAGGCAAATTCCACTATTCGCTCCGAGGCGTATCGTGAGATTGGCTTGATGGAAACCGCGGAATCAGGCCTGATGCTTTTTTTGGTGTAGCGCTCTATTTCCTTGATAATCTTCGCGGTCTCGGGGCTGCCCTGTTCAAATTCTATCCCTGCATAGAGATCCTCGCTGTTTTCCCTGATAATCACCAGGTCAATATCGCGGTATTGGCTCCTTACCCCCGGATAATATTTGGCAGGGCGGACGCAGGCGTAAAGGTCCAGTGCCTGCCGGATGGCAACGTTAACCGAACGGAAACCCGTGCCTATCGGGGTAATGATAGGGCCTTTTAAGGCTACCTTGTTTTTTTTGATGGAATCAAGCGCGGCCTGCGGCAAAATCTGGCCGTGTTTATCCAGGGCTGTCTGGCCTGCCTCCACCTCTTCCCATTCTATTTTTACGCCGGTCGCATCAACGCACCTCTTAGCGGCTAAGCTCAGTTCCGGACCGGTCCCGTCTCCGGGGATAATGGTTACTCGGTAACTCATGATAACTTAAGCTCTCCGTGTTTCTTTAAATAATTTATAATGCCGCCTTCGCTCAATAACTGTTGCATAAACTTCGGAAAGGGGCTAACTGTAATCTCCGAGCCTTTAGTAAGATTTCTGACTATTCCTTTCTCAAGGTCAATTTCAAGGGTATCGGCCTCGCCGATGCCGCGGGTATCCAATTCTATTAAAGGCAATCCGATATTGAAGGCATTGCGGTAGAAAATACGCGCGAAGCTGGGGGCGAGCACTGCCTGGATACCTGCCTCTTTGATTACCAGCGGTGCCTGTTCTCGGGAAGACCCCATTCCGAAATTTTTACCGGATACGATGAGGGAATGCCCGGGAATGATTTTTTTTGGGAAATCCGCGTCGATATCCTCCATGATATGCTTGGCAAGTTCCTTGATGTCCGTGATGGCAAACTTATAGCGCCCGGAGATGATAAAATCCGTATTAATATTATCGCCTAATTTTAGCGCCTGCCCGCGGATCTTCATAATTGCCTGAATTCCTCCGGGTTCTTTACCTTAGATATTGCCATATCCCTGGTGATTAAACCGGAATGGTAAAGCTCCTTGAGGGATTTATCCATGGTTTTCATTCCGTGCTGGATGCCTGTTTGCATCAGGGTGGGGATCTGTTCTATCTCCTGCTCACGGATGAGGTTTCTTATCCCGGGAGTCCCTATCATTACTTCGCAGGCCAGGATCCTCCCCTGTCCCGATGCATGGGGAAGCAGGAGCTGGGAAATCACTCCCTGTATGCAATTGCCTAGCTGCAGCCTCACCTGCTGCTGTTGATGAGGAGGAAATACGTCTATAATCCTCTCGATGGTCTGCGGCGCGTCCGGAGTATGCAGGGTAGCCAGCACCAGATGTCCGGTCTCTGCGGCAGTTAAGGCCGTAGAGATTGTTTCTAAGTCGCGCATCTCACCCACCACTATAACATTAGGGTCCTGCCTGAGAGCCCTTTTTAAGGCCTCGGCAAACGAGTGGGTATCGGAATAGACCTCGCGCTGTTTGATAACTGCCCTATTATTGACGTACATAAACTCAATAGGATCTTCAATGCATACTATCAGGCATTCCCTTTCTTTGTTGATAAGGTCCACCATGGCGGCCAGGGTAGTGGTTTTACCCATACCCGTAGGCCCCGTAACCAAAACCAGGCCGTTGGGCTTACGGGCCAACTCTAGCGCTATCGGCGGTAACCCTAGTTCCTGAAGCGAGGGGATGACAACCGGCACGCGCCTGAAGGCTGCCTCCACTACCCCGCGTTGCATATGGATATTTACCCTGAATCTATCCATCTCTGGCAGGGCAATGGAAAAATCCAGCTCCAGCTTTTGCTCAAAGACATCCTTTTGGGCATAGGTCATAAAACTGTAGATCATGCGCTTAAGGTTTTCACGGTTAAGAGGCTCGCCTTCGCTGCGATAGAGCTTGCCGTCGATACGCAGGATAGGCGGTTCGTTTTCGGTAAGGTGCAGGTCCGAAGCCTTTTTATCAATGCACATCAAGAGCAGCTCGCGTATTTCCATGCAGCCTCCTCCCGTTAAAGATATTTACGCGGATCCGTAATATGCCCCCGCATTGCCGAGGCAACCACGGTTGCCGGCGATGCCAGGTATATGAAAGCCGAGGGGTTGCCCATCCGGCCTTTAAAGTTGCGGTTGGCGCTCGAAATTACTATTTCTCCGTCGGCAGGAATACCGTTATGCGTGCCTACGCAAGGTCCGCAGCCTGGAGCGACCACTGCTGCGCCCGCCTTGACCAATACGTCAATTATACCCGAATTCAACGCCTCAAGCAATATGCTGCGTGAGGCCGGCGCTACGATAAACTTAACCCCCTTTGCTATGCTGCGGGATTTAAGCATCTTGGCGGCAACCCTTAAATCGTCCAGCCTGCCGTTAGTACAGGTGCCCAGGAATGCCTGGTCTATCTTTATCTTTTTGAGATTCTCCGCCGGCCCTGCGCTGTCAACGCTATGCGGAGAAGAAACCTGGGGGGAGAGCCTCGAGATATCGTATTCGATAACTGCATCGTAGCTGGCATCCCGGTCCGCCGTAACGGCCTTGAACTTATGTTTCTTGGCCCGCATCTTAAGCCACGAGATAGTCTTCTTATCAACCGGCATAAAGCCGGTCTTTGCCCCCATCTCTACTGCCATATTGGAAATAGTAAAGCGGCCGTCCATGCCTAGCTTGTCTATTACGGGACCGGAAAACTCTATTGCTTTATAGGTTGCTCCGTCTGCGCCGATACGGGTAATGATATAAAGGATGAGGTCTTTGGCAAATACCCCCTTAGGAAGCTTCCCTCTCAGGATAATTTTTACGGTCTCAGGGACCTTAAACCAGCTTTTGCCGGTTGCCAGCGCTACCGCTAAATCAGTAGAGCCTACCCCGGTAGAAAAAGCCCCCAAGGCCCCGTAGGTAGAGGTATGGGAGTCCGCTCCGAGCACCAGGTCTCCGGGCAGGACCTGCCCGGATTCCGGTATAACCTGGTGACATATGCCGCATCCGATATCGTAAATCCTGGCGCCGTAGTCTGAGGCAAACCCCCGCATTTTTTTGTGGACGCGCGAAACCCCTTCGCTTGGAGAAGGCGCGCTGTGGTCTATCACCATGCAGAAAGGGGCCTTAAGATGCTTAAGCCCCATTTCCCTTACGCGGTCGATTATAATCGATGATGTGCCGTCCTGGCCGAAAGTAAAATCTATTTTGCAGACGGCAAAATCGCCTGCCGAAAGCCGCCTGCCGCAATGATTGCCAAGTATCTTTTCCGCAGTAGTCTTGCCCATCAGATTTTGGTTATCCACCCCTGGAGCCTCTCCATTGCCTTGATAAGCTGGTCCATACCGGTGGCAAAGCTTAGACGGATGCAGTCGCTGCTGCCGAACCCTTCCCCCGGTATGACAGCCACCATTTCCTCGTTTAGCAAGCGAGTGGCAAATGTCAGGGGGTCCATCTTGGTCTTGGAGATATTGCAGAAAAGGTAAAATGCCCCTTCGGGCTTAATATAACTAAGTTTATCTATGCTGCTTAACCTGGCAGCGAGGTAATCCCTTCTTTTCTGAAATTCCTTGCACATCTGCCTGCTGAATTCGTCGGGCGCATTCAGTGCTGCGGCTGCCGCTTTTTGGGATATCGAGCTGGGATTGGAGGTGGAATGATCCTGAAGCCTGCAGATAGCATCTACGATGTCCTGCGGTCCGGCGAGGTAGCCGATACGCCAGCCGGTCATGGAGTGGCTTTTGGATAAACCGTTAACGGTGAGCGTCAGATTCTGGATCTCGCTTCCAAAAGCGGCAATAGAATAATGCCTGAGTCCGTCGTAGATTATCTTTTCGTAAATCTCGTCGGAAATCACGAATATTTTCCTGGCGGCGCAGATACGGGCAATCTCCTTAAGCTCTTCCTTACGGTAAACGCAGCCGGTAGGATTGGAGGGGCTGTTTAATATCAAGAGCTTTGTCTTTATGGTAATGTGTTTTTCAAGGTCTTGGGGGGTAATCCTGAAGTTATTGCGCTCCTCGGTTTCGATAAAGCGCGGTGTGCCGCCTGCCAAGCGCACCATCTCCGGGTAGCTTACCCAGTAGGGGCTCGGCATGATGGCCTCGTCGCCCTTATTAAGTAATACGAAAACGGCATTAAAAATGCTGTGTTTTGCCCCGCATGAAACTACTACCTGAGAAGGGGAATAGTCTAAGCCGTTATCTTTTTTGAGCTTTTGGGTAATGAGTTTTTTTAATTCCGCGGTTCCGCTGGAAGGGGTGTATTTTGTAAAGCCTGAACGTATTGCCTCGACTGCGGCATCCTTGATAAAATCGGGGGTGTCAAAATCCGGCTCTCCCGCCGCAAGATTTACGACATCCTTGCCTTCCGACTTTAATTTCTTGGCCTTGCTGGTAATGGCCAATGTTGAGGAAGAGTTTATCTTTTTTAAGCGTTCGGCAACGCGTGTATCTATCTGCATTTAGATAGCCAAATAGCGTTATTATAAAGAATCTCTCTCTTTCTTGAAGATACCCTTAAGGCCCCCCAGGAATTTCTTGTGAGGCTTCTGGGTGACGGGCGGCTTTTCTTTTGTCGCTGCCCGGGACTCGAGGGTTCCTTTTTCTTGCGACTGTTTCTCTTGCGGCTCGCCCTCTGTCTTTAGGCCGGGGGCCTCTTCTTTTGCGACAGCTTCTTTTGTCTTTTTTGCCTTACGCGGCTCTTTTTTGATTTCGGTAAGTTCAAATATTACCATCCGCGCATCATCACCTCTTCTTTGGGAAAAATTTATTATTCTGGTATAACCTCCGGTGCGTGCCGAAAAACGCTGTCCTATTTCCCCGAAAAGCTTGCTGACTAAATTATGATCCGGGAGCATCGTATAGGCTTCCCTTTTAGCCGCCAGGGTATTTTTCTTAGCCAGGGAAACCAGTTTTTCCGCTATCGGACGGGCGGCCTTGGCGCGGGTCTCGGTCGTCCTGATGCTTTGACAGATAAACAGATTGCGCACCAGGCTCAGGACAGTCGCTTTTCTCCAGCTGGTGAAACGGTTGAGTTGATATTTTGTTTTAGCGTGCCTCATAGTTGCCTCTACCTCTTTAGTTTTTTAGAATCTACCTGCATCCCGAGGGCAAGGTTCATTCCCGCCAGGAGCTGTTTGATTTCAGTCAGGGATTTCTTTCCGAAATTCTTAAATCCCAGCATTTCTTCTTCGGTCTTTTTAACCAGGTCTGCGATGGCCTTGATGCCGGCCTCGCGCAGGCAGTTGGAACTGCGCACGGATAGCTCCAATTCAGAAATCGGAAGTTTTAATTTTTCATAGAGCTCGATTTCTTCCTTGGTCATCTCTATCTCTTCCTCCATCTCATCCTCGGGGAGCTGGCCAAAGTTGACAAAGATGTCGAGGTGACGCTGCAAGATATTTGATGCATATAGAAGCGCATCCTTAGGGCTAACGGCCCCGCTAGTATAAATCTCCATTATTAATTTATCGTAATCCGTCTTCTGCCCCACGCGGGTATTTTCGACGTGAAAATTAACTTTTTTTACGGGACTGAAGATTGCGTCTAACGGGATGGTCCCGATAGGCTGGTCTTCGCGCTTGTTAAGTTCTGCCGGAACATAACCCCTGCCCCGCGCTACCTCCATCTCAACATTAAACTTGGCGTCTTTGGTAAGTGTTGCAATGTGCAGTTCGGGATTAATGATCTCGATGGTCTCATCAGCCTCTATATCCTTGGCCTTGACCTCCCCCTTATCGCTCTTCTTGATATAGATAGTCTTGGGAATCTTGGAATGAGAATTTATTATCAGGCTTTTAGTGTTAAGTATTATTTCCGTTACGTCCTCGTATACCCCGGGGACAGTGGAAAACTCATGGCTGACCCCGGCAATTTTAATCGAGGTCACGGCGCTGCCTTCGATCGAAGAAAGGAGTACGCGCCTTAACGAATTAGCCAGGGTAATGCCGTAGCCTTTCTCGAAAGGAGCGGCAGTAAACTTTCCGTATGTTGCGCTATAGCTCGACTCATCGCACTCCAGCCTTTTCGGTAACTGAAAATCTCTCCATTTTATCCCCATCTTTATAGCTCCTTTTTATTGCTGGTATTTTTAATTTTACTTGGAGTATAACTCTACGATAAGCTGTTCCTGGATATCGGCAGGTATATCATTTTTCTCAGGCAGCCTTAATACCCTGGCCTTCAGATCCCGGGCATTAAATTCCATCCAGGATACCGGATTCCTGTCTTTGACCAATTCCAGGTTTTCTCTTATGCGTTCAAGCGTTTTGTCTTTTGCCCGAACCTCAATAATGTCGTCTTTGCTCACCAGGTATGACGGTATATTAACCCGCCTCGAGTTAATATAAATGATATTATGTCTTACCAGTTGCCGGCCCTGGGGCCGCGAAACTCCCAATCCCAGACGGAAGACAGCGTTATCAATCCTGCGCTCAAGTATCTGCAGCAATACTTTTCCGGTAACGCCCTTGGATTTAGAGGCGGTTTTAAAATACCTGCGGAACTGTTTTTCCAGTACCCCGTATATCCTTTTGACCTTTTGTTTTTCTCTCAACTGCAGGCCGTAGTTTGACAGCTTTACCCTGCTTAAACCATGCTGCCCGGGAGCGGTGCTTCTCTTGGCAAAGATACATTTGGGGGTATTGCACTTATTTCCTTTAAGAAATAATTTTTCGCCTTCCCTCCGGCATAACCTGCAAACTGCCTTGGTATAACGAGCCATCTATTACACTCTCCTTTTCTTTTTGGCACGGCAGCCATTATGCGGTATGGGCGTTACATCCTTTATGGAAGTGACGGTAATCCCTGCTGCCTGAATTGCGCGGATTGCGGATTCCCTTCCGAATCCCGGGCCTTTTACGCAGACTTCGAGCTCCTTTATCCCGATCTCCCTGGCTTTCTTGGCGGCGTCAGATGCCGCGACCTGCGCTGCAAAGGGCGTAGATTTTTTTGAACCGCCGTAACCCACGACTCCCGGGGCGGACCAAACCAGAACATTACCCTGCTTATCGGTAATAGTGATAATCGTATTGTTAAAAGTTGCCCGTATATGCGCTATGCCGGAACTGATGCCCTTGGCAATCTTCTTTTTCTTTGCTTTATCCTTGGTAGCCATTAGGCCTTACCTCCTTTTGCTGCTGCCGCAGGTTTTTTATCATCGACCTTCTTTACCAAGACGGTCCCGCTGCGCTTGGGCCCCTTGCGGGTGCGTGCGTTGGTACGGGTACGCTGCCCTCTTACCGGAAGCCCCTTCTTGTGGCGGTAGCCTCTCCAGGAACCGATATCGCTCAATCTCTTTATGTTCTGAGATATTTCCCGGCGCAAATCACCCTCTATCTTATAAGTCCCCTTTTGTATAACATTGACTATCTGGGCAACCTGGGATTCGTCTAAATCCTTAGCCCGCATATCCGGGCTGATACCCGCCTCTTTAAGGATTTGATTAGCTACAACCCTGCCGATACCGTAAAGATAGGTAAGGGCTACCTCCATCCTTTTCTCTTTAGGGATATCTACACCTAACAGTCTTGGCATAAGTCTAAAGCTCCTTTTTTAGCAAAGGTTATCCCTGCCGTTGTTTGTGCTTGGGGTTGGTGCAGATGACGCGCACCACTCCTTTGCGGCGGATAATTTTGCACCTGTCGCAAATTTTTCTTATTGATGCCTTTACCTTCATCTTATTTTAACCTGAATGTTATCCTGCCGCGGCTTAGGTCGTAGGGGGACAGTTCCAGTTTTACCTTATCTCCCGGCAGTATCCTGATAAAATTCATGCGCATCTTGCCCGAGACATGCGCCAATACGAGATGTTGATTCTCCAGCTGTACCCTGAACATCGCATTGGGGAGGGCTTCTACAATCGTGCCTTCGGTCTCAATTAGGTCTTCTTTAGCCATTTAGATTCGTCAGTATTGTCGGCCCTTTATCCGTTATCGCAACGGTATGCTCGAAATGCGCCGAGGGCATACCGTCTTTGGTTACCGCGGTCCAGCCGTTATCCAGCACCCTGGTTTCCCACCCGCCCATATTTACCATCGGCTCAATTGCCAGGACCATCCCTTTCTTTAACGGGGTCCCGCGATGGGGCTGGCCGAAATTCGGTATCTCCGGCTCTTCGTGCAGTTGCCTTCCTATGCCGTGGCCTACAAATTCCCGTACTACCGAAAACCCGTTTCTTTCCACGTGGCGCTGAACTGCATGAGAGATGTCAAAGAGGCGGTTATTTACCCGCGCCTGCCGTATCCCTTCCGACAATGCCTTGCGGGCCACCTCTATAAGCTTCTTTACGCGGGATTCAACCCTTCCCGCTGAAAGCGTCACTGCGCTATCAACAAAAAACCCTTTGCATTCAATTCCGACGTCAAGGCTGACGATATCCCCGTCGGAAATTATCCTCGGGCCGGGTATCCCGTGAACCACTTCTTCGTTAATGGAAACGCAGACCGCTGCCGGATACCCGTGATACCCTTTGAATGCCGGCCTGCAGTCTGCCTGGCGTATGAACTCTTCTCCCAGGGAAGAAATCTCTGCGGTAGAAATACCGGGCCTTACGCAGCCTTCGAGCCTCTGTATTATCCCTGCAAGAATCCTGCCGGCCTCGCCCAATATCCGCAAGTCCTCTTCAGACTTTAATGGAATCACGCTTATGATTAATCAGACGCACCATCTCATCCAGCACTACCTCGGGGTCGCTATCTGCTGCAATACCCTCAAGTGCCCGCCTGCCCCTGTAATACTCGATGAGAGGATGGGATTCCTTAAGGTAAACATCCAGGCGATTCCTGATGGTAGCCTCGTTATCATCGCTGCGGTGATAAAGAGGACTGCCGCATTTATCGCAAACCATGGCAACCTTAGGCGGCATATTCTTAACGTGAAAATTGCTTCCGCATTTAGTGCAAACCAGCCTTCCGGAAAGCCTCTGGATTATAACGTCTTCGCTGGCATCCAGATAAAAAACAATGTCTAGCGAACGGTTATTTTTTCTAAGATCAGCATCCAGGGATTTGGCTTGAGCGAGGTTGCGTGGATAACCATCCAGGATAAAACCCTCTTTGGTATCTTTTGCGCCGATCCTCTCCAAGACCATCTGCGTTACCAGGGCATCCGGAACCAGTTCGCCCTTATTCATGAACCCCTGGGCCTGGTTTCCTAATTCGGTCCCTTCTGCCACGTTCTGCCGCAGGATATCTCCGGTAGCTATGTGAGGCAGGTTGATTTTTGCTGCCAGGACCTTTGCCTGCGTCCCCTTGCCTGCTCCGGGAGGCCCCAGTAAAATTATGTTCATTATCTTCTGCCCCTGATACGGCCTGCCTTTAAAAAACCTTCGTAGTGATGCATTACCAGATGCGACTCAATCTGCTTGATGGTATCAAGCATTACGCCTACAATAATCAATATACCGGTCCCCCCGAAGAAAGAAGCTACCAGGTAGGGCACCTTAAGCCAGGCCATCAAGAAATCCGGAAATATGGCGATGAAGGCGATGAATAATGCGCCTGCCAGGGTAATCCTTACCATGACATAATCCAGGAATTCGGCCGTAGAACTTCCAGGGCGTATCCCGGGGATAAATCCGCCGTATTTCTTCATATTCTCAGAAAGGTCAACCGGGTTAAATACGATTGCGGTATAAAAATAACAGAAGAATATTATCAAAAGAGCGTAGATTACCGTATAAAGCAAATGCCCCCTCACCAGGCCTTGCGCCAGCCTTTGGAACGTAGGATTGGGTATGAACGACGCCATCGTCGCCGGGAAAAGAATCAACGACTGCGCAAATATGATTGCAATCACGCCGGAGGTATCGACCTTAAGAGGTATGTAGGTGCTCTGGCCCCCGAATATTTTCCTGCCTACTACCCGCCTGGCATACTGCACCGGGATCTTGCGTTGCCCCTGGGTTATCAGAACCACCGCGAAGATCACTCCCACCAGGAGGGCCGCCATAATCACGAGCGTTATCGGCTGAATCTGACGGTTCGCAGGGGTAAACGGAGATATCAAAACATAAAGCTGATGGAAAGCAGTCGGTATCCTTGAAATTATGCCTGCGGTAATAACCAGCGATATGCCGTTTCCGATTCCGCGCTCCTGGATTTGTTCCCCCAGCCACATTATGAATATTGTGCCGGTAGTAAGGGTCAGTACTGTCAGTAGCCGGAATCCCCATCCGGGATACAATACAATCCTTAAGCCCTCAAATCGGCTGGGATTTTCAAGCCATAGCGCAATGAAGAACGACTGTATGAGCGCTAATCCAACAGTGCCATAGCGGGTGTATTGGTTTATCTTCTCTGCTCCCGCCCTCCCCTCCTTAGCCAACTTCTCTAAGGCCGGTATAACGGCAGTCAAAAGCTGCAGTATAATCGAAGCTGATATGTAAGGCATAATGCCGAGGGCAAAGATGGTCAGTCTTTCCATGGCGCCGCCGGAAAACATATTAATAATGCCAAAGAGCGTACCGCCCTGGGTCTTGGCCACACGGGTAAAGAATTCCGCCAGTGCCGCCCCGTCAATGCCGGGGGTCGGAACATAGCAACCCATGCGGTATATCGTCAAGAGGCCCAGGGTAATAAAGAGCTTTTTTTTAAGATCCGGTATCTTAAAGGAATTGACTAATGCGTTAAGCATGAATTAATTCTATCTTGCCGCCGGCCTTTGTGATCTTGTCCCGTGCCTGTTTGGATACGGCGTGGACCTGTACGGTCAGCGCATTCTTGAGCTCGCCGTCGCCCAGTATCTTCACCGGTACGCCTGCGTTCCTGATAAGCCCTTTATCCTTGAGGATATCAACGGTAACCGTGGCCTCCTTTATCCGGTTGAGCTCGCGTAAATTAATAATCTGGTAATCCTTACGGAATTTGTTAGTGAACCCCCGTTTGGGCATACGGCGGATTATCGGAGTCTGCCCTCCTTCAAAACCCGGATAGAAATCCCTTCCGCTGCGCGAGGTCTGTCCTTTGCTGCCGCGGGTAGAGGTCTTGCCGTGCCCGGAACCCGAACCGCGGCCAAGGAGCTTCTTGGCTTTATGCGCCCCCTTAGGCACGCAAAGTTTATGTAAACCGAGGATGCTCTCCTGCCTTAATGCCGCTGCCTTATGTCTCTTGACAGCCGGAGTTGTCACGGCGGTTCTCTTCTGAGGCAGCGTCCTATTCCTGCCCTTGCCTGCCTTAGGCCTGATTGTTTTCGATGTTTTCTTTTCCATCTTTTTTCACTGCCTTCAAATCCTTCAATGCCACCATCGTGGCCTTGATTACGTTAACGGGATTATTTGATTTTAAGCATTTGGTTAAAATATCCCTGATGCCCACGGCTTCGCATATTGCCCTCACCGGCGCCGCAGCAATAACTCCGGTTCCTTCCGAAGCCGGCTTAAGGAGAACCTTTGCCGCTCCAAAAAGGCCTAAGGATTCATGGGGTATGGTAGAGCCGGCCAGAGGGATTTTTACCAGCTGTTTCTTGGCGCGGGTTAATGCCTTGCGTATGGCATAAGCTACTTCGTTGGCCTTGCCCATGGCGAATCCTACGCTGCCCCTGCCGTCCCCGACCACTACCAGCGCTGCAAAAGAAAGTTTTTTGCCTCCTTTGGTAACTTTGGAGACGCGGTTTATCATGATAACCTTTTCCGTAAATTCCGACTGTTGTTGCGATGTCGCTTCACGCATGTTTAAAACTCCAGTCCTGCTTTCCTTAAGCCTTCCGCGAAGGCCTTTACCCTGCCGTGATAGAGATATCCGGCGCGGTCAAAAACAATTCTGTTAATCCCTTTTTCTTTTATCCGGCGTCCAAAAACCTCGCCTAACAACTGCGCAGCTTTAACGTTTCCTCCGTAAGAAGCCGCCTGCTTCACTTCCTTGTCCATGGTGGAAGAAGAAACGATTGTCTTGGCCATGCCGTCATCCACCAACTGGGCGTAGATATTTTTTAGGCTGCGCCGCACTACCATCCGCGGCCTATCGCTCCTGCCGTGAAGACGCACCTTTATCCTTTTATGCCTTTTTAATCTGAGTAACTCGGTCTTTGCTTTCATATTATTATTTTGCTCCGCTTCCGCTGGCCTGGGCTTTACCCACCTTCTTTTTAACGTGTTCGCCTACGTAGCGGATGCCCTTGCCTTTGTAAGGCTCTGGAGGGCAGCTGCCGCGTATCCGGGCAGCCAGCTCGCCGACCTTCTCCTTATCGATGCCACGGACTACCAACTGGGTCGGCTTGGGAGACTCAAACTTTATCCCCTCCGGAGCATTGAATATTACCGGATGGGAGTACCCTAACTGCATAGTAAGTTTATTGCCCTGAACCTGGGCCTTATACCCCACCCCGATAATCTCGAGTTCCTTAGTATAACCTTCCGCGACCCCCTTAATCATATTCGCTACCAAAACCCGCCACAGGCCGTGCAAAGACCTGTCCATTTTGGTATCGGCTACGCGGGTGACTAAAACCTGGTTATCCTTAATCTCCAGCTTGATGCGGTCGGGTATAATGCGGCTGATTTTTCCCTTGGGGCCTTCTATCATAACTGCCCCGTCTTTTGCTTCAACCTTAATCCCCTGAGGTATTGCTACCGGCTTCTTTCCTATTCTTGACATATTTATACCTTACCAGACATAGGCGATTACCTCGCCCCCTATCCCCTGTTCCCTGGCTTCGCTATCGGTTAGGATGCCTTTAGATGTCGAGATAAACGCCAACCCTCTTCCCCTTAAGACTACCGGCACCTTTTTGCTCTTAACGTAAAAACGCAAGGAGGGGCGCGAGATGCGCTTTAAATTACGGATGGCGGATTTTCCCGCGATGTATTTGAGGTAGACCCTCAAGACCCCCTGTTTTTTATCCTCTATCAATTTGAAATTATCGATGTATTCCTGGCGCTTGAGAATTTCCATGATGGACCCAAGGGTCCTGGAGGCCGGCACGTCCACGTTCTCCTTGTTTATAAGGATGGCGTTGCGTATGGCCGTGAATGCGTCTGCGATCAGATCTGTCCTTGACATGTTGTTATCTTCTCCGTTATAACGTTTACCAGCTGGCTTTTTTTATCCCCGGGATAAGCCCTTTCCAGCTAAGTTCCCTGAAACATATGCGGCAGAGCTTAAATCTGCGCAGGTATCCACCCGACCTGCCGCAGATGGCGCAACGGTTGTATTTACGGGTTGAAAATTTCGGTTTTCTCTTCCAGCGGTTTATTTGCGATGTTTTGGCCATTTTACGGGATCGAACTCCTTGGTGTTAATCTTCCGTCTTAAAGGGCATCCCGAAAAGTCTCAGGAGCTCCCTGGAATATTCTTTATTTTTTGACTTTTTTATTACAAACGTTATCTCCATGCCTTGAGTGCGGGGTGTTTTGTCTATGTCGATTTCCGGGAATATCGTCTGGTCCGTAATGCCAAGCGTATAGTTTCCGGCGTGGTCAAAGGAATCCGCCGGAACTCCGCGGAAGTCGCGGATGCGCGGCAGGGCAATGTTGATGAGCTTATCCATAAATTCGTACATCCGGCTGGAACGCAGGGTGACCTTGCACCCGACGGGATTACCCTGCTTGATCTTAAAGTTGGAAATGGCCTTTTTGGCGCGCCTGATAACGGGCTTCTGCCCCGTAATCAAACCTAATTCCTCGGCAGCCTTATCCAGGATCTTGACATCCTGAAGGGCCTCCCCCACGCCCATATTTACCACGATCTTCTCGATGTAGGGCACCGCCATCCTGTTGGAAAGATTGAATGCCTTTGACATCCCAGCGGTAATTTCGTTGCGATATTTCTCTAATAATCTGGCTGCCATCTTTATACCGCCTCTTTGCATGACCTGCAGACCCTGCTTTTGGTTCCGTCCTTGAGGACAGAAAAACCCAGCCTTACCGGATGGTTGCAGTGTTTACACAGGTACATAATATTTGCTATCGAGATGGGAGATTCTATCGATATGACCCCGCCCTTCTGATCCTCGCGGGTGCGGCGTTTATGCTTCTTTACAAGATTAACCCCTTCTATCAGCGCGCGGGGGCTCTTGCCGCAGAAAACCTCAAGGACTTTTCCTTTTTTGCCGCGGTCTTTGCCTTTGATAACCTGTACCGTATCGCCTTTTCTAATCTTTAACATTAAATTACCTCGGGTGCTAAAGAGATTATCTTGGTAAAATTCTTCTCTCTGAGTTCCCTGGCTACCGGGCCGAAGACCCTTGTGCCTTTTGGGTTCGACTGCTGGTCTATGAAAACAATGGCGTTGCGGTCAAACCTTAAGACCGAGCCGTCATTCCTGCGGATAGGCTGCTTGGTCCTGACCACTACGGCCTTGCCGACCTCCCCCTTCTTGACTGCGGCGTCGGGAGAGGATTCCTTAACGTTAACGTTTATGATGTCCCCGATTTCGACGTCGGCGCTGTTCTTGCGGCCCAGGACCCCGATACAGGAAGCCTTCTTGGCCCCGGTATTGTCTGCCACGTCCAGGATGGTGCGCAGTTGAATCATTTTTCTTCTCCGGTTGAATCTTTCTTTATCTCGACGTGCGGCAGCTGGGATTTCTTGATTACCTCCAGCAGCCTAAAACGCTTCTCCTTGGATAAAGGGCGCGTCTCGATGATTTTTACCGTATCGCCGATTTTGGATACGCCGCGTTCGTCGTGGACTTTGAATTTATTATGCTTTTTCTGGATCCTGCCGTATTTGGGGTGCTTTGCCATGCGTACCACCCGCACGATTACGGTCTTCTGCATCTTATCGTTTATTACCGTTCCTATAAGCGCCTTCGTCTTACCCATTTGCTTTTTCCTGCCTTTGGCGGAGAATAGTTTTAATCCTGGCGATATCCTTTTTTGCCAGGCTGAAGCGGTGCGGCTTCTCAACCCTGCCGCTGTAACGCTCCTGATTAAGCCTTGCCAGCTCTTCCTTAAGGCCCTTTTCCTTCAGTAATAATTCTTCCTGCGAGAGATTAATTAAGTCCTTTGTCTTCATTTTATCTGTGCGTCCTGGTTACGAATTTGGTCTTAAGGGGCAATTTATAAGCAGCGAGGCGGAAACACTGCCTGGCGTATTCTTCCGGTACCCCGCCCAATTCAAACAATACACGCCCGCGCTTTACAACCGCTACCCAGTGATCCACGTCGCCCTTGCCTTTACCCATACGCACCTCTTGCGGCTTCTTAGTAATGGACTTGTCGGTGAAGATGCGGATCCAGAGCTTGCCGCCTTTATGCAACTGGCGGGCAAGTATTACGCGTACCGCCTCTATATGGTTATTTCTAATCCACCCGTTTTCAATAACCTTAAGCCCGAATTCCCCAAACGCCAATTCCGAACCGGATGTAGCGATGCCGCGGCGCTGCCCCTTTTGGCTTTTGCGGTATTTTACTCTTTTGGGCATCATTACCATAATAACATTCTCCTGTTATTGGCCCGCGGGTTGCGATTTTTCAGCCGAGGGTTCTTCTTCCTGCGCTCCGGCTGCGGGATAAAGCGGATTCCTGTCCAGGATATCTCCTTTATAAATCCAGACCTTGATTCCGATTAACCCATAGGTAGTTAAGCTCTGCACAAAACCGTAATCAATATCGGCGCGCAGGGTCTGCAGCGGAATCTTGCCTTGCCTGTAGGTCTCGGTCCTCGACATCTCGGCGCCCCCGAGCCTGCCTGAACAGACAACCTTGATGCCTTTGGCGCCGGCATTCATGCTTTGTTCAATCGCGCGCTTTATGGCGCGGCGGTGGGCAACCCTCTTCTCAAGCTGCATAGCAACATTGGCAGCTACCAGCTGTGCTTCCAACGCCGGGTTTTTAATCTCCTCTATGTCGATAGCCACTTCTTTTTTGACCATGTTATTAAGATCCTGGCGCAGCTGCTCGATGTCCGAACCGTGCCTGCCGATGATAATGCCGGGGCGGGCGGATGCGATGCGCACCTTGACCTTATCGATAACCCTCTCAATGGTAACCCTTGCGATCGCGGCGTGCTTGAATTTATTTTCTATAAAATTGCGGATGCGATGGTCTTCCTCAATATAGCGCGCATAATCCTTGGGCTTGGCAAACCAACGGCTTTGCCACGTCCTGATAAAACCCAGTCTTAAAGCTAAGGGGTGAACCTTATGTCCCATAAGATTATTCTCCTGATTTGATATCCAATTCTATCCTAAGATGCGAAGTCCTCCTGCGGATGGGCGCTGCCCTTCCGAACGCCGCTGCCTTATAACGCTTCCAGGACGGCCCGACATCGCAAACGGCCTTTGACACATAAAGCTGTTCGGGCTTAAAGCCCTTGACCTTGGCGTTGGCAACAGCCGAACGCAGTATCTTGATAAGGTACTCCTTAGGCCTTTTGTTAAGGTTAATCAATATTGCCTCTGCCTCGGGGACATCCCGACGGCGGATAAGGTCCATTACCTGGCGGACCTTGCTGGGCGATATCCTTAGGAATTTTGCTTCGGCTTTTACTATCATGTTAGGTCTTATCCGGTGATTTCTTGGCTTTGACGCCGCCGTGTTTTCTAAAAATGCGGCTGTGCGCAAACTCTCCAAGTTTATGCCCTACCATATTTTCGGTTACAAAAACGGGGATATGCTTCCTGCCGTCATAGACTGCAAAAGTCATCCCTACGAAATCAGGAATAATCATTGAAGACCTTGACCAGGTCTTGATAGCCAGACGGCTTCCGGTACGCCTGGCCCGCTCTACATGTTTTAAGAGGCTCTCGTGAACATACGGACCTTTTTTAAGTGAACGCGGCATATTTTAGTTCCTTCGTTTAACGATAAATTTATCGGAGTACTTGTTTGGCCTGCGGGTCTTATACCCCTTGGTCGGTTTTCCCCATGGTGTTACGGGATGCGGATTTCCCTGCCCGGCCTTTCCTTCCCCGCCGCCGTGACCGTGGTCGTGCGGGTTCATGGCAGAACCCCTGACCGTAGGCTTAATCCCCATCCATCTGGTGCGTCCTGCCTTGCCGATACTGACGGCCTCATGTTCAATATTGCCGACTTGTCCGATAGTAGCCCGGCAGTCCAAGCTGATAAGCCGCACCTCTCCGGAAGGCAGTTTTACGTGCGCATATTCCTGCTCTTTGGCCATAATCTGAGCCGAAGAGCCTGCGCCGCGCACGATCTGTCCGCCCTTGCCTTTAACCAGCTCAATATTGTGTATCATGGTTCCGGTAGGTATATATCTTAAAGGAAAGCAATTGCCTACTTTTACCTCAACGTCTTTTTGCTCTGAAGATATCACCGTGTCTCCGGCATTTAAACCTACCGGCGCCAGGATGTATCTCCTTTCCTTTGCGGGATTGCGGTATTCTATCAGCGCAATGCGGCAGGAACGATTTGGGTCATACTCTATCCCGAGCACCTCTGCCGCAACATCCTGAATCTGGCGCTTGAAATCTATGATGCGGTAAAATCTCTTGTGCCCTCCGCCGCGATGCCTTACCGTAACCCGGCCGTACGCATTCCTGCCTCCGCTTTTCTTCAATGCCACAAGCAGCGATTTATGCGGATCCCTTTTGGTTAATTCCGAAAAGTCAGGACCTGTCATCCAACGCCTGGAAGAGGTTGTAGGTTTAAACTTTTTTATGCCCATAGCAATATCCTACTTTATCTCTATCTTCTGACCCTCTTTAAGGGTGACTACCGCTTTTTTTAGGTCCGGCGTCCTGCCGTATTGATGGCGCACCCGTTTTAATTTTCCGGGGGCAATAAAGGTATTCACGTCCGCCACCTTCACCTTGTAAAGCTCTTCGACCGCTTTTTTAATTTCTATCTTATTAGAGACCTTGCTTACCAGAAACAGGTATTTCCTGTCCGGTTCGTAATAAGTAGATTTTTCTGTCTTCAATAACGATTTTATTACGTCGTGAGAAGCCTTCATCGCTTGATTCTCTCTACCAGCTGTTTGAGTCCGTTTTTGGTAATAAGTATTTTTTGAGCCAGGACTACCTCGTAGGCATGGGTATCCTTGGCAAGATTGAAATTAAGAAAACTGATATTACGCAGGGCGAGCCTCGTATTTTTCTCTACTTTATCAAGCAGTATAAGTATGCTGTTCTTTTTAGCCCTCCTGCCGGATGAAAGCTTAAGGCTGGAGAGTATGCCCACGGCGTCTTTAACCTTGGGGCGCTCTACTTTAAATTCTTCCACTACGGTCAGGTTGTTCTCTTTTACCTTGGCATTAAGCCCGGATTTTAAAGCCGCCTGTTTAATCTTTTTATTGACCTCGTATGAAAAATCCCTTGGCTGGGGTCCAAATGTCACTCCGCCGTGCCTCCAGATGGGGGAACGGGAAGACCCGTGTCTGGCGCGACCGGTACCTTTTTGCTTCCATGGTTTACGGCCCCCGCCGGAAACCTCACCCCTTCCTTTAGTAGAAGCTAAACCGCGGCGCTGGCAGGAAAGGAAAGAATTCAAAACCTGATAGATTGCGGCCTGGTTTATCCTGCCGTCAAAAACGGAAGCGTCAAGCGTAAGCCTGTCTATCTCTTGCCCTTCTAAATTATATATAGGTAAGGTAACTGGTTCCATTTATCCTCTTCAGGCCTTAGGTGGTTTCTTGTGCGCGCTCTTAATTAACAGATAGCCGTTGTTATGCCCCGTGACCGCCCCCCTTACGAGCAGGATGTTATTTTCGGCATCTACCTTTACTATCTTCAGATTCTGGGTAGTCGTACGATTTGCCCCCATATGGGCAGGCAGGTGATGGCCTTTCCACACCCGTCCGGGGGTAGTGCTTGAGCCGAGCGAGCCTACCCGGCGGTGAGACATCGATCCGTGGGTCTTTGGGCCTCCGTGCCAGTTCCAGAGCTTCATGCCTCCCTGGAAGCCTTTCCCTTTGGAGGTACCGGTAATATCTACGAAATCGCCGGCCTTGAATAAATCCGCCTTGACCTCCTCGCCTACCCTATATTCCCTGGATGGATCCCTGGCCACTTCGCGGATAATCCTGCGGGGAGCAACGTTAAGTTTTTTAAAATAGCCGGCTTGGGGACGCCTAATCTTCTTTTCCTTCGCGACGTCAAAACCCAGCTGGACATTTTTATCTCCCACCGCAAGCACTACGCAGGGGCCGGCCTCGATGGCGGTAACAGCCACCATACTGCCGTCCTCGGCAAAAACCTGGGTCATCCCTATTTTTTTTCCTAGTATCGCTGTCATCTCTAGTAGAATCTACTCCTGCCGCACGAAAACTTACCTTATCTCTACGTCTACTCCTGCGGGCAGATTCAGCTTCCTTAAGGCATCAATGGTCTTTGCCGTAGGCTCGTATATATCAATAAGCCTTTTATGCGTGGAGAGGTCAAATTGCTCGCGGGATTTCTTGTCTATTACCGGAGAGCGCAACACCGTATAGACCTCTCTCTTGGTCGGCAGCGGCACCGGGCCAGATATCCTGGCCCCGGTGCGCTTGGTGGTCTCGACTATCTCTTTCACCGCCTGATCCAACAGGCGATGGTCATATGCCTTAAGTCTTATCCTTATCTTTTCCATGGGTTAAACCAGTACTGAGGCCATTATGCAATGACTTCAGTTACTACTCCCGCTCCTACAGTATGTCCGCCTTCTCGGATGGCAAAACGTGATTCCTTCTCCAGGGCAACGGGCGTAATCAGCTCTACTTCCAGATTGGCGTTATCGCCCGGCATAACCATCTCGACCCCCTGCGGCAACTTTGAGTTACCGGTAACGTCGGTGGTGCGGAAATAAAACTGCGGCCTGTAACCTGTAAAGAAAGGCGTATGCCTTCCGCCCTCTTCCTTGGTCAGGACGTAAACCTGGGCCTTAAACTTGGTGTGCGGGGTAATGGATTTGGGTGCGGCAATAACCATCCCGCGCTCAAGGTTATTCTTGTCGATACCCCTTAAGAGCAACCCGACGTTATCGCCGGCCTGCCCTTCATCAAGGGTCTTGCGGAACATCTCAATGCCCGTAACCACGCTCTGGCTGACATCGGGCCTCAGACCCACGATCTCTACCGCATCGTTTATCTTGACCTTGCCGCGTTCGATCCTGCCGGTCCCTACCGTGCCTCTACCTTCAATGCTAAAAACATCCTCTACTGCCATCAGGAGCGGTTTATCCAGGTCCCTTACGGGCGCAGGAATAAATTCGTCCGCTGCCTTGATGAGATCAAGGATCGGCTTGCAGTCCGGGCTGTTAGGGTCTCCCCCTGCCTGCATTGCCTTTAGGGCACTGCCTTTGATAATCGGGGTCTTATCCCCGGGATAACCGTATTTTGTCAGGAGTTCGCGGACCTCCATCTCTACCAGGTCAATAAGCTCCTTGTCCTGCACGACGTCAACCTTATTCAAGAACACTACCATTGCCGGCACGTTAACCTGACGCGCTAAGAGGATGTGCTCGCGTGTCTGAGGCATCGGACCGTCAGCTGCCGAAACCACCAGGATCGCGCCGTCCATCTGCGCTGCTCCGGTAATCATGTTCTTAATATAATCGGCGTGTCCGGGGCAGTCGATATGGGCATAGTGACGATTGTCGCTCTCGTATTCTACGTGCGCAACGGAAATCGTAACGACCTTGGTTTCATCTCTTACGGTCCCGCCCTTGGCGATATCGGAATACTCGCGCGGCTGGGCCTTTCCCAATTTCGACAACACATGGGTAATCGCTGCCGTCAAGGTAGTCTTGCCGTGGTCGATGTGGCCGATGGTCCCGATGTTCACGTGCGGCTTTGACCTTACAAACTTTTCTTTAGCCATTACAGCACCTCCTGTTATTGGTATCCAAACCTAAACGGTCCTTCTCTGATTTGATGATGAAAAACCAGCTGTAATCTTCTCTGCTATATGTGAAGGCACCTCAGCGTAATACGAGGGCTCCATTGTATAGGATGCGCGTCCTTGTGTCAAGGAGCGCGATATCGTGGCGTAATTAAATATCTCGGCGAGAGGCACATGCGCTCTGATGACCCTGAGATTACTGCGGTTTGACAACGACACAATCTTGGCGCGCCGAGAGTTTAAATCGCCGATGATTACGCCCATATACTCTTCGGGTACCACTATCTCCATATCCATGATCGGCTCAAGGAGCACCGGATGGGCCTTTTTGGCGCCGTCCGTGAAGGCAATGGCTGCCGCCATCTTAAATGCCAGCTCCGATGAGTCTACCTCGTGGTATGAACCGTCCACCAGTATCACCTCGATGTCCGTGGCGGGATATCCGGCGAAGACGCCCGTTTTTGCAGCGTCAAAAATCCCCTCTTTTACCGAAGAGATAAATTCACGCGGTATGGCGCCGCCCTTAATCTTGTCTTCAAAGGTAACGCCTTTACCGGGAGTTTCCTGCGGCTTCATCTCTACGACTACATGTCCGTACTGCCCGCGCCCACCGCTCTGCTGTACAAACTTACCGGTAGAGATAACCTTCTTAGTGATGGTCTCGCGGTAAGCGACCTGCGGCAGGCCAAACTGCGCCTCTACGTTAAATTCTCTTAAGATGCGGTCGATAATAATATCAAGGTGCAGCTGCCCCATGCCCGCAATAATAGTCTGGCCGGTTTCCTGATTATAAGTTACCTTGAAAGAGGGGTCTTCTTCCGCCAGTTTGTGCAAGGCCATTCCGAGCTTCTCCTGGTCCTGCTTGGTTTTTGGCTCAATCGCCTGCTGGATTACCGGTTCGGGGAAACGCATCGCCTCGATTAATACCGGCCTATCCTCGTCGCAAAGTGTATCGCCGGTCTTGGTCTCTTTTAACCCCACTGCCGCAGCAATCCCGCCGGTCATTATCTCCTCAATAATCTCCTGGTCATTCGCATGCATACGCACTAACTTCGTAACACGCTCCCGCGTTCTCTTGTTGGCATTGTATACGAAGGAACCGCTCTTTAGGGTGCCGGAATATACGCGGATATAATTAATCCTGCCCACGTAAGGGTCGGTAGCCACCTTAAAACACAGGGCGCAGAACGGAGCCTCGTCGGAAACCGCAATCTCTTCTGACTGTTCGGTCTCGGGGTTCATCCCTTTTATGGGAGGGAGGTCCTCGGGCGAAGGCAGGTAATCGCAGACAGCGTCCAAGAGCGGCTGTATCCCTTTATTGCGAAAAGCAGAACCGCATAAGACCGGTATAAACTTATTGGCTATTACGCCCTTGCGGATAGCGTCTTTTATCTCCTTTGCCGAAATCGGCTTATTATGCACAAACTTATCCATTATCGAATCGTCTACCTCGGATAGCCTCTCCAGTAATACCTCATGGCACTTATCTATCTCCTTCGTCATCTCCGGGGGGACTTCCTTAATTTCAAAGTCCTTGCCGCTTTCTTCGCCATAAGATATGAATTTACGCTCGAGAATATCCACTACCCCCTTAAAACCGCTCTCGCTGCCGTAAGGCAACTGTATTGCCGCGGCATTGGCGCCTAATCTCTGGTGCATCTGCCGGATTGTCTCGGGAAAATTCGCTCCGGTACGGTCCATCTTGTTGACAAATGCGATGCGCGGAACATTATAGCGGTCTGCCTGGCGCCAGACGGTTTCAGACTGCGGCTCAACCCCTCCCACGCCACAGAACACCACTACCGCTCCATCGAGCACCTTTAGGGACCTCTCCACCTCCACGGTAAAATCCACGTGTCCGGGGGTATCGATGATGTTAATAGTGTAATCCTTCCACCCGCAATTGGTACAGGCAGAGGTAATAGTAATGCCCCTCTCCTGCTCCTGGACCATCCAGTCCATGGTAGCGGTACCATCATCTACCTCTCCGATCTTATATGTCCTGCCGGTATAGAACAATATGCGTTCGGTGGTAGTGGTTTTACCGGCATCGATGTGCGCGATAATGCCGATATTTCTTAATTTCTCTAAAGGTATTTTTCTCATCTTTCTCGGTTCTTCTATAAGTGACGGCGTTCTCATATCAGCTGTTAGACATTCATAGCTCTATCACCATCTAAAATGCGCAAAAGCCTTGTTTGACTCAGCCATCTTATGTGTATCGTCCCTCTTCTTTATAGCCGCGCCTTCGCCTTTATAGGCGTCGATAATCTCATCAGCCAATTTATCCTTCATCGGGCGGCCTTTTTTGCCCTTGGCAAAATCGCGTATCCAACGCAAGGCGATAGAAACACCGCGCTCCTGCCTCACCTCTATCGGTACCTGATAGGTGGCACCCCCTACCCTACGGGGCTTTACCTCCAGGCGCGGACGCACGTTATCCAGCGCCTTGTTAAATACCTTGATGGCGTCCGGCTCATTGAGTTTCTTTTTAACAATCTCGAAAGCCCCATAGACAATCTTTTCGGCAAGCGGTTTTTTGCCTTTGACCATCACCATGTTGACGAACTTAGAGACTACCTTGCTGTTGAATTTCGGATCCGCTAAAATATCCCTTGCCGGCGCCCTTCTTCTTCTCATGGTTTATTATAAGCTCCTACTGCTGTTTCGGCCTTTTGGCCCCGTATTTTGAACGTGACTTCTTGCGCTGGTTAACCCCGGCAGCGTCAAGCGTACCCCTTACGATATGATAACGCACCCCCGGAAGGTCCTTGACACGCCCGCCCCTTACCAAGACGATTGAGTGCTCTTGAAGGTTATGACCTTCTCCGGGTATATACGAAGTTACCTCGATCCCGGTAGTAAGCCTTACCCTGGCAATCTTTCTAAGAGCGGAATTCGGTTTTTTTGGTGTCATAGTACGCACCTGCAAACATACCCCTCTTCTCTGGGGACAGGCCTTTAACGCGGGGGACTTGGTCTTTTTCTTCTTTAAACTTCTGCCTGATTTTATAAGCTGTGAAATTGTCGGCATATTTGTCTTTTAAGCATTTACCTTTTCCTGTACGGCCTCTTTGGCCTCAGGGGCAGCCTCTTCGGCGCTTTTTATTATCTCGGTATCGCGATGCGTATGAAAACCTGTACCTGCAGGGATAAGGTGACCTACAATAACGTTTTCCTTAAGCCCAAACAACTCATCGCTCTTACCGGCTGCGGCGGCGTCTGTAAGGACGCGGGTGGTCTCCTGAAAACTGGCGGCGGAGATAAAGCTCTCGGTAGTCAAGGAGGCCTTGGTTATACCCAATAACAGCGGGGTTGCCACTGCGGGCTTGCCGCCCTTCTTAATTACCCGGCTGTTTTCCTTCTGGAATGTCCATTTGTCAATGTGCTCGGAGGCAAGAAATACGGTATCGCCGGGGTCCTCAATCTTGACTTTTTTAAGCATCTGCCTGATTATCAACTCGATGTGCTTATCGTTGATATGCACACCCTGCAGGCGATAGACCTCCTGAACCTCGTTAACAAGGTATTCCTGTAGAATCTTATCACCGCATACCCTTAGGATATCCTGCAGAACAATCGGGCCGTCGGTGAGTTGCTGTCCGGCCTCTACCCTGTCACCCTTATAGACATTGGGATGCTTGCCGTGCGGGATAAGGTATTCTTTCTGCATGCCCGTGGCAGAACGCACGATGATTATGCGCTGCCCTTTCTTGCTCTCGCCGAATTCTACGAAACCGTCTATCTCGCTGATAACTGCGGGGTCTTTTGGTCTGCGTGCCTCAAACAACTCGGCAACCCTGGGAAGACCTCCGGTAATATCCCTGGTTTTAACTACCACTCTCGGTATCTTGGCCAAGAGATCGCCGCCTTCAACCTTCTGTCCGTCTTTTACCAGGATATGGGAGCCGATAGCGAGAGGATATATCCCCATAACCTCTTTTTTCTCGTCAAGAACGATAATCTGCGGGTGGTATTCCTGCTTGTGTTCTACAATCACGCGCTCGGTAATCTTGGTAACGGGATTAAGCTCTTCCTTGACGGTAACATCGTCAACTAGGTCTTCGTATTTAACCTGGCCGCCGACCTCGGTAAGAATAGGGAAGGTGTAAGGGTCCCAGCGTACGTAGGAGACGCCCTTGGTAACCTCGCCTCCGTCGGCGATGCTGATAAAGGCGCCCTGAGGCACCGGATAACGCTCCAACTCTCTACCCTGCTTATCATTAATGCTAATGGAACCGTTGCGGTTAAGAACAATGAATTCCTTATTCTTAGGAACGGTTCTTAGGCTGTGATATTTAACGATACCTTTATTCTTGGATTTTAAAAAGGACTGCGCAACGATTCTGGAAGCGGTGCCTCCGATATGGAAGGTTCTCATCGTCAGCTGGGTGCCGGGCTCGCCGATACTCTGAGCCGCAATAACTCCCACTGCCTCTCCGGTCTCCACAAGCCTGCCGGTTGCCAGGTTCCTGCCGTAACACTTTGTGCATACCCCTCTTTCTGATTCGCAGGTAAGTGCACTGCGGATGCGGATTTTTTCAATGCCGAGCTTCTCGATCATATCGGCTTTTTCTTCGGTGATTTCCGACCCCTGCTCCACGATTACCTCATCGCTGATGATGTCTACGATATTATCTAAGGCTACCCTTCCGACAATACGGTCCTTGAGGCTTACTACCACCTCATCGCCTTCAATGATGGCGGAAACCGTAATGCCGTTTAGCGTACCGCAGTCTTCTTCGGTAACAATAACCTCCTGCGCAACATCAACCAGTCTGCGGGTAAGGTATCCGGCGTCTGCGGTTTTAAGCGCAGTGTCAGCCAACCCCTTGCGTGCGCCGTGGGTGGAAATAAAGTATTCCAACACCGTCAAGCCCTCGCGGAAATTTGCGGTGATAGGGCTCTCAATAATCTCTCCGGAAGGCTTGGCCATCAATCCGCGCATACCGGCCAACTGCCTAACCTGCAACCTTGACCCTCTTGCCCCGGAATCCGCCATCATAAAGATGGGGTTAAACGGGTGCATCTCTTTAAAAAGAAGGTCGGAGACGCGGTCGGTAGCGTGGGTCCAGACGTCAATAACCTTATTGTAACGCTCTCTGTCGGTAATAATGCCTTTGCGGTACTGATCTTCTACTTTGGCTATCTCCTGCTTGGCTTCCCTCAAAACCTCTTCCTTTGCCTGGGGGATGGTCATATCGTCTATGCCGATAGAAATGCCGCCCAGCGTGGCATACTCAAACCCCAGCTTCTTCATATCATCAAGCAGTTGAATGGTGCGCTGGTGGCCAAAGCGGTTATAGCATTCGGTTACAATAACGCCCATGTTCTTCTTATTAACCTCTTTATTTACAAAGCCGAACCCTGCCGGCAGCGCCTGGTTCAATATTATGCGGCCGACGGTAGTATCGATAACCTTTCTTTCGTTAACGAACTTGCCCTCTTCCATCTCAAAGGTGTTATCTATGCGCACCTTGATCTTGGCATGCAGGTCAATCTCGCGGTCTCCGTAAGCTACCAATACCTCGTCGGGGCTTGCGAATATCTTGCCTTCTCCGCGGCATCCGGTTTTCTCCTTGGTCAGATATGCTGTCCCCAGGATTATGTCTTGAGTGGGATTAAGGATTGGCCTGCCGTCCGCAGGAGAAAAAACATTATTTACGGAAAGCATCAGGATCTTGGCTTCTAACTGGGATTCCAGAGATAACGGCACATGCACCGCCATCTGGTCCCCGTCAAAATCGGCGTTAAAAGCGGTGCACACCAGAGGATGGATCTTGATGGAACGGCCTTCAATTAAGACGGGTTGGAATGCCTGGATACTAAGGCGATGCAGGGTGGGGGCGCGGTTTAAAAGTACGGGGTGGTCTCTGATCACCTCATCCAGGATATCCCAGACTTCAATCTTACCGTGCTCCACCATGCGGCGCGCGCCTTTAATGGTATGCACGAACCCTTTCTCCCTGAGTTTCTTGATGATAAACGGCTCAAATAATTCCAGTGCCATCTGTTTCGGCAGCCCGCATTCGTTGAGCTTAAGCTCCGGGCCTACGACTATTACGGAACGGCCGGAATAATCCACGCGCTTGCCAAGAAGATTCTGTCTGAACCTGCCCTGTTTGCCTTTGAGCATATCGGAAAGGGACTTTAGCGGCCGCTGGCTGCCTCCCATTACCGGTTTACCGTGCCTGCCGTTATCCAGAAGGGCATCTACCGCCTCCTGTAACATGCGTTTTTCATTACGCACTATGATATCCGGGGCATTCAACTCAATCAGCTTTTTTAAACGGTTATTACGGTTGATAACCCTGCGGTATAAATCATTGAGGTCGGAGGAAGCGAATCTCCCTCCCTCCAGAGGAACCAAGGGCCTTAGGTCCGGGGGGATAACCGGAAGAACCTCCATGATTATCCACTCGGGTTTATTCCCGGATTTCTTGAAATCCTCCGCAATCTTAAGGGATTTAAGTATCTTGCGGTTATTGAGCACTTCCTTGGATTTTGCAAGCTCGCGATGAAGCCTGCGGCAGTAATCCTCGAGGTCTATCTCTCTTAAGAGGTCCCTTACTGCCTCCGCCCCTATCTTGGCCTTAAAGTTAGAGCCGTAATTACGAAGCGCTTCCTGGTGTTTATCTTCGCTGAGAAGCTCTTTTTTCTTAAGCGGCGTGTTGCCGGGGTCGATCACAACGTATTCCTCATAATAAATAATTTTTTCCAGGTCCCGGAGGCTCATATTCAGAAGCGCGGAAAGCTTGCTGGGGACGGTCTTAAAAAACCAAATGTGTGTAACCGGGGCTGCCAGGTCGATATGTCCCATGCGCTCTCTTCTGATAGAAGAGTGCTCTACGGTAACGCCGCAGCGGTCGCAGGTAATCGCCTTAAACTTAATCCCTTTGTATTTGCCGCAGTTACATTCCCAGTCGCGGACAGGCCCAAAGATTTTTTCGCAGAAAAGGCCGTCCTTTTCGGGTTTCAGGGTACGGTAGTTGATGGTCTCCGCCTTCTTGACTTCCCCCTTAGACCAAGAGCGTATGGTTTCGGGAGAGGCTATCTTGATAGCTATGCTGTCAAAATGTGTGAGTTCTTCCATTATTTTTTACCTTTATTCTTATCGGTCTTCTCAAGGGAGATATCAAGGCATAAGCCGCGGAGCTCCTTTATCAAGACGTTGAATGACTCCGGAACGCCGTGGGTAAGGCGCTGCTCCCCTTTTACAATCGCTTCATAGATCCGGGTTCTGCCGGCAACGTCATCGCTCTTGACCGTCAACATCTCCTGTAGGGTAAATGCAGCGCCGTATGCCTCCAGCGCCCAAACCTCCATTTCACCCAGCCTTTGCCCTCCGAACTGCGCCTTGCCTCCGAGCGGCTGCTGGGTAACAAGGGAATACGGCCCGATGGAGCGGGCGTGTATCTTTTCATCAACCAGATGAATCAGCTTCATTATATAGATGTAGCCGACGGTTACCTTTTGATCAAAGGCCTCTCCGGTATAACCGTCGTAAACCGTAATCTTGCCATCTGCCGGAAGTTCAGCCTTCTGGAGCATCTCCTTAATCTCTGCTTCTGTGGCGCCGTCAAAAACAGGGGTGCCTACCTTGATGCCGAGAATCTTGGCGGCCCATCCGAGGTGCGTCTCCAGGATCTGCCCGACGTTCATACGCGAGGGGACGCCTAATGGGTTGAGCACAATGTCTACGGGCGTGCCGTCAGGTAAAAACGGCATGTCCTGTTCAGGGAGTATGCGCGCCACCACCCCCTTATTGCCGTGCCTGCCTGCAAGCTTGTCTCCTTCCGAGAGCCTGCGTTTGGTAGCGATATATACCACTACCCTCTTAAGCACGCCGGGAGGCAACTCGTCTCCGCGCTTGACCTTTTCAATCTCCTGGTCCTGCTCCGTCAAAAGTTCCTGCATCTGCTCGTCAAAAGAAGCAACCAGAATCTTGGCTTCCTCGTTATCGCTGAAATCAGCCTTCTCCACCCTTTTTTTATCTATCCCCAAAAGCTGCGAGAGACGGGCGACCCTCTCGTTTTGCAGGAATTCTATCTCCTGTTTATAGTAGGCCTTTAATTCCTTGATCTTGGCCAATTCCTTGTTTTTTTCTTCTTTGCTTTTGCGTCCGCGTTCCTTGCGCTGGAATAAATGCACATCTACCACTATGCCGTCCACTCCCGGAGGAACGGTCAGCGAGGTATCGCGCACATCGCTGGCCTTTTCGCCGAATATTGCGCGCAGTAATCTCTCCTCGGGAGAAAGTTCCGTTTCGGTTTTAGGGGTAACCTTTCCTACCAGTATGTCTCCGGGGCCAACCTCTGCTCCCAGCCGGATAATGCCGTCCTCATCCAGGTTCTTCAGGGATTCTTCGCTGACATTCGGTATATCGGAGGTAATCTCTTCGTTTCCTAAGCGGGTCTCGATAGCCTCAATCTCGAACTTCTCGATATGGATGGAAGTGAAAACGTCATCCTTTACTACCTTTTCGTTAACAAGGATGGCGTCTTCAAAGTTGTATCCCCTCCATGGCATAAAGGCAACCAAGAGGTTCCTGCCGAGCGCCAATTCCCCTTCCTGGGTGGCGGCGCCGTCCGCGATGACCTGCCCCTCTTCTACGTGTTCTCCGAGTTTGACGATAGGACGCTGATTAACGCAGGTATCGGCATTGGTACGGATGAATTTCCTAAGATGATAGATATGTTTTCCTACCGCTATGGAGGAGGCGTCTACGTAAGTGACCTTTCCGGATTCCTCCGCCACCATTACGGTGCCGGAATCACGGGCAACCTTAGCCTCCATCATCGTTCCTACGATAGGGGATTCCGGGAACATCAGGGGCACTCCCTGCCGTTGCATGTTCGCGCCCATCAGGGCGCGGTTGGCGTCATCATGCTCTAAAAACGGAACGAGGGAAGCTGCTACCGAAACGAGCTGCTTGGGAGAAACATCCATGTATTCCACCTGCTTGGGGTGGACCTTGGGGAAATCCCCTTTATAACGGCACGAGACTTCTTTGCTCGAAAAATAATTATCGTTGTCAAGTGGCACGTTTGCCTGGGCAATCATCTTATCCTCTTCGATATCGGCGGTGAGGTATTCAATCTTACGGGTAACCTTGCCCTCTTCGGCCTTGCGGTAGGGCGTCTCCAGCAAGCCCAACGAGTTAACCTGGGCATAAGTGCTAAGCGATGCAATCAATCCGATATTCGGGCCTTCCGGGGTTTCGATAGGGCATATCCTGCCGTAATGGGAAGAGTGGATGTCGCGGACCTCGAATCCCGCCCTTTCTCGCGAGAGGCCTCCGGGCCCCAGGGCGCTGAGTCTGCGTTTGTGCGTCATCTCTGCCAGGGGGTTAACCTGGTCCATAAACTGGGAAAGCTGGCTGCGGGCAAAGAAATCACGGACCTGATTGGATAACAGTTTGGAATTAATCAGGTAATGAACGCTGATATTGTCGAGGTCGCCGAGCATGCTCAGGCGTTCCTTGATAGAGCGCTCGATGCGTGATAATCCTATCCTGACCTGGTTCTGCACTAATTCTCCGATGGTGCGTACGCGGCGGTTGCCGAGGTGGTCGATATCGTCTATCTTGCCTTCGCCTTTATTAAGGCGAATCAGGTATTCTATTACCTTGATAACGGTGGCAGAATCAAGAACGCGCTTATCCAAAGATACGTCCATGCCAAGTTTGCGGTTAAGGATAAAGCGGCCGGCCCTCTCCAGGTCGTAACGGTTGGGGTCAAAGAATAACCTGTAGAAGAGCCCCTCGGCAGCCTCCTTGGTCAGCGGCTCCGTGGGCTTCATCTTACGGTAAAAATCCAGGAAGGCCTCTTCCTTGTTCTTGGTATAGTCCTTCTTAAGGGTATTGGCAATCTCCGGGTATTCCGTGCCGTTAAAGGCAGCGATAATATCGGCATCGGTGGAAAATCCCAGGATCCTCAGTATTTGGGTAGCCGGGAAATTCCTTCTTTTATCTATATAAGCCAGGATGGTATCGCTAAGGTCGTATTTGAACTCCAGCCATGCCCCGCGGTAAGGAATGATGCGCCCGTAAAATATCTTCTTTCCGGTAGGATGAACCTCTTCTTCAAAGGAAACGCCGGGTGAACGGTGCAGTTGATTGATAACCCCCCTCTCATCCCCGTTAATAATGAAGCTTCCGGTATCAGTCATAAGGGGTATATCGCCGAAATAGGCATCCTGTTCCTTGGTTTCCTTGGGCGTAATAAGACGGAATTTTACCTTAAGGGGTGCGGCATAGGTAACGGAACGCCTGATGCTTTCGGATATATCGTATTTGGGCTTGCCCAGCGCGTAGCTGATAAACTCCAGACGGACCGAACGGTTCTGGTCCTCCACCGGGAATATATCCTCAAAAACCTCTTGGATCCCCTGCGGCTTGCGTTCCTTGACGGGGGTATCCATCTGCAGGAATTCCTGATAGGATTTAAGCTGCACGTCTAAGAAATGCGGCAGCTCATAAACCTCTTTAAACTTGGCAAAATTTTTACGCTTCAGCATAAATCTCAGGTTGTCGTTGGTTTTACTTTAATTCCACCGTGGCACCGGCTGCCTCAAGCTTCTTCTTTATCTCTTCGGCCTCTTCCTTGGTAGCGCCTTCCTTGACCGGTTTCGGCGCGGCATCAACCAGGTCCTTGGCTTCTTTTAATCCCAGGCTGGTAAAAGACCTGACCTCTTTTATGACCGAGATCTTGTTGGAGCCGGCATTGGTCAGCACTACCGTAAAGGTAGATTTCTCCTCCGCTGCCCCTGCCTGTCCTGCCCCTGCAGCTCCCGCGCCGGCCATAGGCATTGCCATCATCGGCATGTTAGCCTGTACCCCGAACTTCTCCTCCAGGGTTTTTACCAGCTCGGAAAGCTCCATCACCGTCATTTCTTCGATGGACTTTACTAGATCTTGCATTTTCTCGCTTGCCATTTCTCTCCTCCTTATTGACTACCCTTCTTTTGCTTAATCTGGTCCAGACAACAAACAAATTTCTTTAAGGTAGCGCCCAGGACCATAACGATGTTCGTAATCGGGGACTTCAGCGTCATCACCGCCTGCGCCCTAAGTATTTCCTTGGAAGGCAATTTTGAAATTGCCTCAATCTCCTTGTTATCGAGGAGCCTCTCGTTAAAGAAGCCTCCTTCGAGTTTAAGCTTCTCGTGATCCTTTGCAAATCCGCAGAGCGTCTTGCAGACCCCTACGGGTTCGTCCTTGGCAAATACGAAACCGCAAGGCCCCTCGACGGACTTTATGAGGTCCTCTAAGCCGCGTTCCTTTAAGGCCCTTCTGGCAATGCTGTTCTTGACTACAAATAAGCTGGCATTGATGCCGGTAAGGACCTGGCGCAGGCTTGTCATGTCAGGGCTGGATAACCCGGAATACTTAAGGACAAATACGCTGTTGGAATCCTTGAGGTATCCCTTGACGCGGTTCTCTGAAATCTCTTTTACTAATAGACCAAGCTTCTTCATATTATTAAATGTTCAGTCTCAGACCGGGATTCATGGTCGATGAGATAAAAAGGCTTTTAACGAACTTCCCCTTAATGGAGGCAGGCCTGGCCTCGTTAATTGCCTCAATCACGCGCGAGGCATTCTCGTAAATTTTGCTATCATCAAAAGATATCCTGCCTACGGCCAGGTGTATGCCCTTTTGTTTGTCAACGCGAAACTCTACCTTGCCCTTTTTAACATCGCTGATGGCCTTGGCTATGTCGTTAGTTACGGTTCCGGTCTTGGGGCTGGGCATCAGCCCGCGCGGCCCGAGTAGTTTTCCCAGCTTGCTTAAGTCTTTCATCATCTCCGGGGTGGCGATAACGCAATCGAAATCCAGGAAGCCGCCGCTTACTTTATCAATCAGGTCGTTGGCCCCCACCAGGTCGGCGCCAGCCTCCTTAGCGAGATTTTCATGCTCGCCCTTGCAGAAAACGGCAACCCGCACCTTTTTCCCGCTGCCGTGCGGCAGGACTACCGTGCCTCGCACCAGCTGGTCGCTTTTTTTAGGGTCGATGTTGACGCTAAAATGCAGGTCTACCGAGGCGTCGAATTTCGGCGCTGCCATTTTTTTCAATGCCGTAATCGCCTCTTTCAATTCGTAAATTTTTTCCTTTTCCAACCCTCCGGCCGACTGTTTATATCTCTTGCTCGCTGGCCTCATGGCTATTTCTGACCTTCCTCTGCTATCTTGATGCCCATGCTTCTGGCAGTTCCCGCAATAATCCTGGCGGCTTCTTCCATATCGGTAGTATTAAGGTCGTTCATTTTCTGCTTGGCAATCTCCTGCACCTGCTTCGCGGTAATGCTGCCGATTACCTCTTTTCCTGCCGTGCCGGAAGCCTTAGCGAGATTTGCCGCACGCTTGATAAGTATAGATGAAGGCGGACTCTTAATAATAAAGGTAAAGGTCCTGTCTTCATATACCGAGATTACCGCCGGCAATATCAGGCCTTCCCGTCCCTTAGTCTGGTCATTAAACTGTTTGCAGAACTGCATGATATTGACGCCATGCTGGCCTAATGCCGGACCTACGGGAGGAGCGGGATTTGCCTGTCCTGCAGGGACATGTAGTTTAATCTGCGCCACTACCTTTTTCGCCATAGCTTATACCTTCTCCACCTGCCAGTACTCCAGCTCCACCGGCGTGGAGCGGCCAAAAATGGAAACGCTGACCTTGAGCTTTCCCCTTTCCGGGTGCACCTCATCGATAGTGCCGTTAAAATTGACAAACGGCCCTTCGGTAACCCGTACCTGCTCGCCCTTTTCGAATATAACCTTGGGGCTCGGTTTAGCTACGGTGTCCTGCGTCCTCTTCAATATATTATCTACGTCGTTCTGCGGAAGCGGGGTGGGTTTTCTGCCGGCTCCGATAAAGCCTGTGACTCCGGGGGTATTCTTGATAAAAAGAAAGGTCTGTTCGCTGAATTCCATTTCCACCATAAGGTAACCCGGGAAAAATTTACGCTGGGAGATCTTCTTCTTGCCGCCTCGTATTTCAGAGACCTGCTCTTTTGGTATTACCACCTTGCTGATGAGCTCCTGCATCCCCTCCTGGTTGATCCTGCCTTCCAGCAGCATCTTCACCTTATCCTCGGAACCAGTCTGGGTATGCACTACGTACCAGTTCTTCATCTGAATATTACCGTAAGCATCTTGGAAAGAAAAAGATCCGCTATCCCGATAAAAACCGTCAACATTGCCGTTATTATGATTACTACGACTGTCGAGCCGAAAACCTCCTGGCGCGTGGACCATGATACTTTTTTTAACTCCTCTTTGACCTGAATCAAAAAATTCAGCGGTTTCCTGAAAATATTCATCTTCCGGTTTTGTCCCCTGCAGGGGCTTCGTAATCTGCAGGAGCGGCAGGAGTCGAACCTGCAGTTACGGTTTTGGAGACCGTTGGTTTGCCATTAACCGACGCTCCTATTAAGAATAATCTCTCGCGTTCTACTTAAGCTCTTTATGCGCGGTGTGCTTATGGCAAAACTCGCAATACTTCTTCAGCTGTAGCTTGTCCTGATGTTTCTTCTTGTTTTTGGTGGTAGTATAATTTCTATTCTTGCAAACCGTGCATTCTAAAGTAATTATCTCTCGCATCTTATTAGTGTCTAGCAAGCTGGAGACGGGAATTGAACCCGTGACCCCGTCCTTACCAAGGACGTGCTCTACCAACTGAGCTACTCCAGCGATATATTAATCGCTGGTTATGCTAGTACCCTCAAAAAATTCAAAAAATCCCCATTCCGAGAATTTTCGCAACATCCTCGGTTTTATGAGGATTTTTGTCTTCTAACAGGATTGATTCAGAAAGCTAACCTTGACCTGTAGATGAAGCTACAAGTATATAGTATGCTTGGTATTTTGTCAAGTTTTTTTTAAGAATTTAAAAGGCGGGCAAAATCTTCCAGCCCCAGCTGCTCGGGGCGGATGTCGCGGTTAATGCCGTAACGCTCGAAAAAAAGCTCCAGCCGCCCTTCCTCCACAACGCCCTTGAGGCTGTTCCTTAAGGTCTTCCTTCTTTTGGAAAAGGCGGCGCGGATAAGGCGGAAGAGCTCGCGCTGGTCTGCCTTTACTGCCGGCTCTCCCCTCGGTTCTAATTTTAAGAAGGAGGAGTCCACTTTCGGCACCGGCCAGAATGATGTTTTTTTAACCGTAAACATCATGCGGGGCAGACAATAATATTGTACAAAACAACTTAGAGAACCGTAATCACGGGAGCCCGGCAGGGCAACTACCCTTGCGGCAAATTCCTTCTGCACCGTCATAAATATCGCACCGATTCTATCCAGATGCCCCAAGAGGTATTCTATAATCGGCGTACTTAGATAATACGGTATATTGCCGATTACCTTTATCCGGCAGGAACCCGGAATATACCTGTCAATATTGAAACGGAGTATATCGCTGTTTATGATTTTTACTTTTTCGTTACTCCTAAACTCGGCCTTAAGCTCATCGGAAAGCGCAGCGTCTATTTCCACGGCATAAACCATCTTTACCTTGCCGGCCAACAGACGCGTCAACTCCCCCCTGCCCGCGCCAATCTCCAGGAGCGTATCCTCAGGAGAAAATCCCGCTGCCTGAATAATCTTCTTCCGTATGTTGCTATCAGAAAGGAAATTCTGCCCCAGGTGCTTTTTAGGTCTAACGCTATTTTTTAGCATTGCCATCTGTGCCGGCTGGCGCAGGAACATTCTATTGCCAGGCGCACGGCGCTAATCATGGAATCCGGCCGGGCAATATTCCTGCCGGCTATGTCAAAGGCAGTGCCATGCAAAGGAGAGGTGCGTAGGAATGGCAATCCAAGCGTCATATTGACGCCGCTTAAGGGGTCTGATAACTTAAGCGGTATGAGCGCTTGGTCATGGTAGATCGCGATTACGGCATCGCAGTCTCCGGCGTAAGCTCCGGCAACTGCAACATCCGCAGGCAGGGGGCCTTTAAGAAATTTTATCCTGCTTTTTAATCTCCGCAACGCCGGTTTGATTATAAGATTTTCCTCCTTGCCTATCGCGCCGTTATCCGAGGCGTGAGGATTAAGCCCGCAGACACTGATGCGGGGTTCCTCCAGGCAAAAAAAATTCTTTAAGGCCCTGTATGTAGAAACAGTGACCTTTGTCAATTCCTCCCGGGTTAACCTGCCGGAGATATCCTTCAAAGGTACATGCCTTGTAAGAAGGCTAAACTTTAAATAGCGGTTCAAAAGCATCATTACCGCGCCCGGGCTCTTCGTGCGGTCGGCAAGATATTCGGTGTGCCCGCTAAACTTGAATCCTGCCGCCTTAATCGCCTCCTTGCAGATAGGCGCCGTTACCAGACATTCCGATTCCCCGGAGCTTAGCAACTGAAGGGACTTATCCAGATAGGCGATGCTCGCCTTGCCGTATTCTGCCCTCGCCTTCCCGAAAGAGAACCTTGCTGCAGGCACATTTTTGAGGTCCAGGAATCTTACGCCTTTTATTTTATCCGGGAGCCTGCCGAGAGAGGAAAAAACCCTTCCGTCGCCGATAACGGTTATTGCCGCCGCATCCGCCAACTGCGGGAGGGCCTTCAGGATGACCTCCGGCCCTATACCTGAAGGGTCACCCATCGTTATCGCAACCTTCAAACGCGGCTTTGCCATTAACTATTATTCCTTAAAAATCTTGATATAGGCCCGGCCTTTGAGTTCGTCGATCCAAACCGCCAGTTTCTCCTGCATCCTCTTTTCCAGGAGCATATTGTAAATCCTCTCCTGGGATTCGGCTAATGTTTCATTTCTCGGAGCAACTATCTTGTTAAGTTTAAAAATATAATATTTATCGTCAATCTTAACAGGGGTAGAAACCTCGCCCTCCTTAAGATTAAAAACAACCTTCTCTACCTCTTTTTTTAGCTGCCCTTCCACGGAGGCATCAAGATTACTAAAAGAAACTCCGTAGCGCTCGGCTATCTCACCGGGGTCTTCGTTGCGGCGCCAATCGGAAAATACCTTGCTGGCAAGACGCGGGGTATCCATGATTACCGCCGTAAATTCCCGGCGTTCCGGAGTCGTGATATTCTCTTTGTTCTCCTCGTAAAATGCCGTTACCTCGGTTGGCTTGATGATAATCGTCCTTCTGATATTAAAGTCAATGATGTTATACATAAGAAGCTGCTCGCGGATCTTGGTCTCCAGGTCAGCCTGGGATAATCCCTGCTGTTTAAGCGCGGCCTGAAATATGCTGTCTGAAGGATACGCGCTTCTTATCTCATTAATCCTTTCGGCTATCTTGTCCTCGTTTATTTTGACCCCGCTTTTCTTAGCCTCCTGCAGTATCAGGCGGTCCTCAATAAGCCTCTCTATAAGCTGGGGCTTAAGAGAAGCTATCTTCTTCTCTAACGACTCTCCTTTATAGGCCGAAGACATCTGCATCCGCGTAAAATTCACGAATCCGTCCAGGTCCTTCTGGGTGATTACGTCCTTATTTACGACTGCGATAATCTTGTCCTCTCGGCCATAGGAGGCGGCCAGAGGCGCACACAAAAGCAAGCACAGAAATAAAATCCAAAAGGACCTATTTTTTTTCATCTTCCAACACCTTTCTGAAATTTGTAATGGATTCCCTCAGGAGCCTACAGTAAAGGTCAAAACCCAAAGCGCTAATGAATCCGTGCTGCTGGACCCCCAGGAGATCGCCCGCCCCGCGGATTTCCAGGTCCTCCATTGCGATTTTAAATCCGGCGCCAAGCGTAGAATGTTCCTCTATGGCATCCAGCCTCTTATAGGCATCATTATTAAGCACCTCTCGCGGGGGGACCAGGAAATAGGCATAGGCCGTCCGGTCAAACCTCCCCACCCTGCCCCTTAACTGATGCAGGTCCGAGAGACCGAAGGTATGGGCATTATTAACAATGATGGTATTTACGTTAGGTATATCTATGCCTGATTCAATAATCATGGTAGAAACCAGAACGTCTATCTCGCCTTTTAAGAAATCCGACATCACCTTCTCAAGCACCCGCGGAGGCGTCTGTCCATGAGCGACGCCAAACCTGACATTGCAGGCAAGCCCGCTCATAACGCTCTCCCTGAGCTTCTCGATATCCTGGATACGATTATGAACCAGGTAAACCTGCCCCTTGCGTCTTGTCTCCCTAAGAATTGCCTGTCGGATTAAATCCAGGTCATATTCTACCACAACGGTCTTAATCGGCAACCTATTTTGGGGAGGGGTATTGATTACGGAAAAATCCTTTGCGCCCATCAGGCTCATATAAAGGGTGCGCGGGATAGGGGTAGCGGTCAGCGTCAGGACATCGCAGGCAAGCCTCATCTTCTTTAATTGCTCCTTTGCCCTGACCCCAAAACGCTGCTCTTCGTCAATAATCAATAGCCCCAAGTCCTTAAATACAATGTCCCCGGAGAGCAGGCGGTGGGTCCCGATTACGATATCTACCGTGCCGTCAGCAATGCCATTGACGATATTGTCCTGCTCGCAAGGGGTCTTAAAACGCGAAAGGACCTGGGTATTAATAGGGAATTTTTCCAGCCGCCGGCTGAAATTCTGATAATGCTGCTCTGCCAGGATGGTAGTCGGCACAAGAAATGCCACCTGCTTGTTATCCATGGCAGCCTTGAATGCCGCCCGCATCGCTACTTCTGTCTTGCCGTAACCGACATCGCCGCAAAGCAGGCGGTCCATAGGCTTAGGCAGCTCCATATCGCGCTTTACATCTAAGGTGGCCTTGGACTGGTCCGGCGTTTCTTTGTACGGAAAGGTAGCCTCAAAGATCCCCTGCCACTCCTTATCCCTGGAATAGGCAAACCCCTTGATGCTCATCCTCATGGCTTCCAGAGAAAGCAGCTCCCATGCCAGTTTCTGGATGCCTCTTTTTGACCTTTCCTTGGTACGCTGCCACTCCCTGCTGCCCAGCCGGTAAAGTTTAGGCCTCCTCGTCTGGAAGGCGACGTATTTCTGGAGAAGGTGCATCTGTTTAACCGGCACATACAACTTTTCCTGGCGGTCATATTCTATCACCAGGTGGTCAAGGTATTTATCCTTGAGTTTTAACTTTTCCAGCCCCCTGAACCTGCCGATGCCGTGCTCGGTATGAACCACGTAATCTCCGACATCCAGATCGAGGAAATTTTCCAGGGGCAGCTCTTCGCTGAAAGAAACGGTCCGGGATGGACGGTAGTTCTTTACCGGCAGGATAATCACCATCTTATGCCCCCATAAAGGGGCGCCGCTGGCAGGGTCAAAACTATTTACGGATTTAACGGTATTTATGTCGAGTTCTATGCGGATGGGAAGCTCAAAGGTAAAAGGAAAGATGTCTATCAGGTTTCCGCGCCTGGCAAAATCCCCTTCCTCCAAAACGTTATCCTGGCGCTTATAGCCGAAGCCGGTTAATTGCGCATGCAGGCTATCCAGCGCAATAACCTGGCCGATATAAACCTCAAGGGATTTAAACATGCCTGTTTTAGCTACGGGCTTTTTTATGGCGTTCCCAGGCGAGCACTAAAGGCGAGGCAATATAAACCGTAGAGTAAACGCCGGAGATAAACCCTACCAGGAGCGCAAAGGCGAAATTACTCAATACCTCGCCTCCGTAAAAGAGAATGGCGATTACCACCAGAAGCGTCACTGTGGATGTCAGGATAGTGCGGCCGAGGGTCTGATTAACGCTCAGGTTTATCAATTCCGCCAGGCTCATCCGGCGTTGCAATCTGCTGTTTTCTCTCACACGGTCGTATATCACGATGGTGTCGTTAATGGAGTAACCGGCGATGGTCAGGAAAGCCGTTACGCTCAGAAGGTCAATCGGCCTGCCGGTTATCGCCAGCGCCCCCAGCGTTACTAATACGTCGTGCAGAAGGGCAATGACGCCGGCAACCGCAAAGTTAAAGTGCTTGAACCTGATGCTGACGTAAACGAGGATGCCGATAAGCGACCAGAGAATCGCTCCGCTTGCCTTGGACCTGAGTTTATTGCCGGCAACCGGGCCGACCTTCTCAACCCGCAAGACTTGAATATCATCCCCGGGAAATTTCTCTTTTAACTTATCCGTGATAATATCACCCTGGGTTACGCCGGTCTTGATAAGCACTATGCGCGGGTTTTCCTTAAACTGCTGGATAGTGGCATCTGCAAGGTTAATATCCTTCATCGCTTCGCGTACCGCGTCTACCGAAGGGGCATTCTTAAAACTGTATTCCTGCAGCTGGCCTCCGGAGAAATCAATGCCGTAAGCGTCTTTACCCTTCTCAAAAAATACGACAAGCCCAACGGTCACGATAATAATGGAGATGGCGTAGCATATCTTTCTTTTTCCGATGAAATCCAGGTGCGTCTCTTTAAAAAGCCTCAGCATCGGCAGGGATTTCAGCACCCCGAATTCCAGGAGCAACTCGAATATTACGCGGGTAACGATGATTGCGGTAAACATGCTGGCGATTAAACCGATGGTCAGGGTAACGGCGAACCCCTTGATGGGGCCGGTGCCGAAACAGAACAGAAGGAACGCCGCAATGAGGGTCGTGATGTTTGAATCAAAGATGGCGCTGAAAGCACGGTTGTAACCGTTGGCGATTGCCTGGCGCATGGTCTTACCGGTTCCTAACTCCTCGCGGATCCTTTCGTTGATAAGGACGTTGGCGTCAACCGCCATGCCTAATGACAGCGCGATACCTGCGATGCCCGGCAATGTGAGGGTTGCGGATACGCCGAAGAGATGCGGCAGCATGCCTAAACCGCCCAGTATCATCACCAGGTTAAGCACCAGGGCGACATCCGCGATTAATCCGGCCAGCAGATAATAACCTGCCATAAATACCAAGACCAGCAGGCCTCCTATGACAGTGGATAGGATTCCTTTATTGATGGAATCCTGCCCCAGGGAAGGGCCTACCGTCCTCTCTTCTTCCAATACTACCGGAGCCGGCAGCGCCCCGCGCCGCAATATCAACGATAAGGACTGCGCCTGCTCCTGGGTAAACCTGCCGGTAATATTGGCTTTTCCGGAAGGTATCTCTTCGCGTATCATCGGAGCGGACTGCACCTTACCGTCCAGTAATATTGCCAGGCGTTTTCCTGTATTATTTCGGGTGATCTCGGCAAACTTCCTTGCGCCTTCTGCATTGAACTCCAGGTCCACCCGCGGCTGGCTGTACTCTCCAAAATCTATCGCTGCGCTCTTAAGGGACTCTCCGGTAAGAACGCTCTTTTTCTCCAGCAGCATCGGCTCCTTATTTTCCTCGGAATACTTAAGCTCATAGCCTTCCGTCACGTTTCCGTTTATGGCTTCCTGCAGCTTCTGGCTGTCATCGGAAACAATCTTAAACTCCAGGTATCCTACGGTGGTAATGACGTCTAATACCCCCTGGCGGTTAGTCACCCCGGGCAACTGCACTACCAGCTCATCCACACCCTGCTTCTGGACAATGGGCTCACGCACCCCCAGCCTGTCGATAGCGTCGCGGATGTTCTCTTTGGCGCGCTCCACCGCATCGGCCTTGGCATCCTCGGACAAACCCTTGGTATCTACCTTAAACAACAGGTGCATGCCTCCCCTGAGGTCCAACCCGAGGTTGATTCTTTTATCCAGCGGAAACGCAAAAAACAGGGATATCCCCACTACCGCTGCAACCAGCAATAATCTGTAGAAAAAATTTCTATTCATCAAATCAAGCCTTTGTCTGTTCGGCCTCGGCAGACTTTTTGATGTAAGCGACGCAGTTCTTTTCCATCTCTATCTTGACGTTATCGTCAACCCGCAACACCACGGTCTTGTCCTTGACGTTGACTACCGTAGCGTGGATCCCCGAAGAGGTAACAACCTCGTCGTTCTTATTAAGGTTATCGAGCATCTTGCGGTGTTCTTTCTCCTTGGCCTTCTGGGGGCGAATGAGCAGGAAATAAAAAATAACGAAGATAAAAATTAACGGCGCAAATTGCATTATGGGATTAACGCTCTGACCTTGCGGCATCTTAAACCTCCTTGGATTTTTCCTTCTTGATTAGATTTTTAATCGTCTCTGACGGCTGCGCCCCGTTCTTAACCCAGTATGCCAGGCGCTCTTTATTGATTTTTGAAAGGCCCGTCACCGGTGAATAAAACCCCAGCTCTTCGATACACCTGCCGTCGCGGCCCTGGCGTTCGTCAAAAACGCTGAGGCGAAAATGCGGCCTTTTCTTGGGTCTCTTGCCTATCCTCCTTAACCTGATAATAACTGCCATGCTTCCTCCCTTTTGTCTTACCTCGCTAGTGCCTCTACTAAGGCCTTTGCCTTGTTTATGGTTTCACGGTATTCCCTGGCCGGAACCGAATCCGCCACTATCCCTGCGCCTGCCTGGATGTACGCCGTCTTGCCGCGGGCAAGGATTGTCCTCAAAGTAATGCAGGTATCCATATTCCCGGAAAAGCTAAAATACGCTACGCACCCGGCATATGGTCCGCGCCGGACGCTTTCTAATTCTTCAATGATCTCCATCGCGCGGACCTTGGGGCTTCCGCTGACGGTGCCGGCCGGAAAACATGCCCGCAGCACGTCATATACATCGTAACGGGGGTCAAGAGCCCCCTTTACATTGGTTACCAGATGCATTACGTGGGAATATCTCTCTACGCTCATCAATTCGTCAACTTCAATCTTGCCTGTCTTGCAGACACGGCCAAGGTCATTCCTGCCCAGGTCTACCAGCATGATATGTTCAGCCTTCTCCTTGGCATCTTTTAAAAGCTCATCTTGAAGCCTGGCATCCTCTTCTTCATTTTTGCCGCGCGGCCGCGTACCGGCAACCGGACGGGTCTGCACCTGGCCGTCCTGAGAACGTACCAGTGTCTCGGGAGAAGAACCGATCAGGGCAAAATCCTTTAATTTTAAAAAGAACATATAAGGCGAGGGGTTAATGCTGCGTAAACTGCGATAAATCTCAAACCACGGCTTTTTGATTTTGAACCTGAAGCGCTGCGACAAAACCACCTGGATAATATCGCCCCGTTGGATATATTTCTTGGCGCGGCTGACTATGCGGCAGAACCCATTTTTTGTGAAATTAGAAGACATCTTCACCCGTTTACTCCCGCCTGCGCTATCATTATCAGCCGGTATCCTGCCGCGCAATTGCCTATGGATAGCGTCAATCCTGTTTGTGGCCCGCCGGTAGAACCCAATCTTATCCTTACGGCTGAGCCTCCTGCCTTTAGGTAAAACTACGTTATAAATAATCTTGATGGTGTGATTGATGTGATCAAAGGCCAGTATTGTATCGGTCAAGATAAACGCTGCATCAGGAAGCTTAAGGTCATCCTTGTTTTTATCGGGCAGCCTCTCAAAGAAACGCACCATATCGTATCCGATATAACCTACCAATCCCCCGAAAAAACGCGGCAGCCCCTTCACCGGAACGGGCCTGAAGTCACGCATGATTTTTTTTATCTCTTCCAGCGGCCCCGCCGCAGCCCTGAAGCGGCTTACCTTGCCGCGATGGGTATCGGTAATCTCAATATCCCTGCCTTTGCTCTTAAAGATAACGGCAGGCCTTGCCCCCAGGAAGGAATAGCGCGCAATTTTCTCCTGCCCCACTACCGATTCCAGGAGAAATGCATAATCGTCCTTATCAATCTTAAGATATGCCGATACCGGGGTATCCAGGTCGGCATTTATCTGCTTATAGACCGGGATGAGGTTTCCTTTTGAGGAAAGCTTCAAGAATTGCCTTAAATCCGGATAATACATCCTGACTCCGCTTAGCAGTTACCGGTTATTTTTTTATTTTACGATAAAAACAGCTGCGGTTACCCGTATGGCAGGCCGCACCTACTTGACGCACCTTAAACAATAAAGCATCCATGTCGCAATCATAACAGGCAGTTTTGACATATTGGAAACAGCCGGAGGTAGCTCCTTTCACCCAGTATTCCCTGCGTGAGCGCGACCAAAAACATGTCTTGCCGAGTTTAAGCGTGCGCCTCAAAGACTCCTTATTCATATACGCGAGCATCAAAACCTCGCCGCTCTTGTAATCCTGGATAACGGCGGGGATTAAGCCCCGGCGGTCATATTTCAAGCTTTTAAAGTCAAACCCTTTTTTCATATCCTGACTGCTACTCCCTTCTTTGCCAGATAACCCTTGATCTCTTTTACAGTGCACTCCTGATAATGAAACAGGGAAGCCGCCAGGCAGGCATCGGCATTTCCCTTGGCTATCGCCTCGTAAAAATGTTGCGGGGTACCCGCTCCTCCGGAGGCAATCACTGGTATATTAACACTCGCGCTGACGCTCCTGGTAAGCTCAATATCATAACCGTCCTTGGTGCCGTCATAATCCATGCTGGTAAGCAAAAGCTCTCCCGCCCCTAATCCGGAGGACCGCACCGCCCAATCAACCGCATCCAGTCCCGCCGGCGTCCTTCCTCCGTTAATAAAAACCTCCCAGCCCTGCCCCTGGGATTTTTTCTTGGCATCGATGGCCACTACGATACACTGGTTGCCGAACTTTAAAGATGCCTCCCGGATTAACTCCGGATATTTTACCGCCGCGGTATTAATGGATACCTTGTCGGCTCCGGCGCTTAAGAGTTCGCGGATATCCTTGATATCGCGAATGCCTCCTCCCACTGTAAATGGCATGAAGATGTTGCTGGCGATATCCTCAACCAGCTCAATCAGGGTTTTCCTATTTTCAAAACTGGCGGTGATATCTAAGAATACGAGCTCGTCCGCACCCTGGGCATCATATGCCTTAGCCACCTCCACCGGATTGCCGGCATCCCGCAAGCCAAGAAACTTCACCCCTTTTACTACCCGGCCATCCTTGATATCAAGACAGGGTATGATACGCCTGGTTAACATAACTGCTTATTTAATCTTGGCAGAAAGATACTTTCTCAAAAGCTCCCAGGTCTTCTTGCCGACCCTTCCGTCAACTGCCAGGTCATTGGCCTTCTGGAATGCCCTGATTGCCTCTCTGGTGCCCCTTCCGATTTTGCCGTCAACCGCTCCGGTGTAATAACCGGCATTTTTAAGCGCTAATTGTATCTGTTTGGCGTTCGGGCGGGATTTTACTTCTACGGCCGGCCCTCTGGGAATAACGGCTGCCCTCTTGCTTAACTCTCCCTCGAGCTCGCTGATCTGCTGGTCCTTGGCCTGGACATCCGCTTCCAAAACGCTAATCTGGTTCTTTAACCCCTGGATCTGGAGGTCTCTCTTCTTAGCGCTGGCGCATCCGCTTAAAGCGATAACGAGCACCGGCAACAAAAAAACTGCTATTCTTTTCATCTTACCGCTCCTCTCTCAAATAAATTTTAAAGCCTGGGTTAAGGTAAACCTTTCTTCGTACAAGGCCTTGCCTATAATTATACCTATCACCCCCTCTTTTTCCAGCGCTTTTATCCGCCGGATATCACTTAACGCAGATATGCCTCCCGAAGCAATTATCTTTATTCCTGTTTCTTTGAGGATATTCCTGATGCCCTTAACATTCGGCCCTTTGAGTGTGCCGTCCTTAGAGATGTCGGTATAGATAATACGCCTTAATCCGGTTTTTTTCAAGTCTTTGATAAACGACAGCGCATCTATCCCGGTCCTCTCCTTCCATCCCCTGATACACAAATCATTATCCCTGGCATCCACGCTTACAATTACCTTGTCCCCGAACTGCTCAAGCGCTTTACGAAGAAAATCGCGGTCAGTCGCGACCTTAGTGCCTAAAACGACCCGCGCTATGCCGCTATTAATCAGGGATTTGATGGTCCTGAGGCTGCGTATGCCTCCGCCGCATTCTACGGGTACCCTGACTTTTCCGGCAATCTCTTTGACGATCCCGAGGTTCTTGGGCTTGCCGCTCATAGCTCCGTCAAGGTCCACCAGATGCAGGAATTCCGCGCCCTCATCCTCCCAGCGCCTGGCGGTCTTAAGTGGGTCGCGCGAATAAATCTTTTTATTAAACCTGCCCTCGACCAGCCTTACCACGCACCCCTGCTTAAGGTCTATGGCGGGAATAACCAACATCTTAATTTTCTAACTCCACAAAGTTCTTCAGTATTTTAAGGCCTACCCCCTGGCTCTTCTCCGGATGGAATTGCGGCGCATAGATATTGCCGCGCCATACCAGCGAAGTAAACTCTCCGGCATAATCAGTTGCGGCTGCAATCAACTCGTTATCCTTCAGGCAGGGATAATAGGAGTGGCAGAAATATACGTATGGCTTATCCGGCAATCCTTTCAACAAGGGGCAATCGGGTTTTTTAAAATTGAGCTGGTTCCATCCCATGTGAGGGACCTTGACCCCCGCTTCCGAATCAAACTTCTTGACCTCCCCCTTCAGGACACCCAGGCCTTTTGTCTTGCGGGCCTCCTGGCTGCGCTCAAACAAAAGCTGCATGCCCAGGCATATCCCAAGAAACGGCTTATTCCTTGCAATATGCTCTTTTAAAACAACAGCCAATCCCTGCCTTTCCAGTTCCAGGACGGCATCATCAAAGGCCCCTACTCCCGGGAGCACAACCTTCTCTGCCTTGGCAATAACCCCGGGCTGATTAGTAACTACCGTGGAGGAGCCGGCATATTCCAGCGCCTTCTGCACGCTGTGGATGTTACCCATGCCGTAGTCAATAATCGCAATCATCTAATCAATCACGCCTTTTGTGGAGGGGATGCCTTTGCGGCGGGGATCAATCTGGCAGGCCGCATCCATGGCTTTACCTAAAGCCTTGAAGATGGGCTCTAAGGTAGTATGCAAATCACTGCTGGCATTCTCTATTTTAATATTCAAATTCATTCCGAGTTGCTTGGCAAGGGCCTCAAAAAAATGCTCGGCATATTCAAGCTTATAGTTCTCTACAGGTTTAATGGCTTCCGCAGGTTCAATTTTTTTTAATTTATCGTATAACTTACCAAAATCTGCAGTGCTAGGCTGTCCATCCGCATCTCCTTTAAGGGCGCCGCTAATTTTAAAAGAACCCCTTCCGCTGATATCAAGGATTACTGTAGCGGTTACTTCTTCCATCGGAACACTGGCAGAACCGACCCTTTTGATTCCTTTTTTATCACTAAGCGCCTCCTTAAAGGCCTGCCCCAGGACAATACCTACGTCTTCATTGGTATGGTGTATATCAACCTTATTGATGTCGCCTTGGGCCTTTATATCAAGGTCAAACAACCCCCAGAACGCAAACAGCTCCAGCATGTGATTAAGCAACCCTATGCCGGTATCAATGCTGGATTTTCCGGTACCGTCGATATTAAGCCCTACCTTAATTTGGGTCTCCGTGGTTTTTCTTTCTCTTGTTGCCTTCCTCATGCCTCCCCCTTAAAACCTCGCCTTCACCGAATCCAAATGCTTGTTTAGCCCCTCAATCCCCGCAATCTTCTCCAGCGGCTCCCGCATTTTCTCAAGCGCTTTCTTAGAATAACTGATTATATGGCTGGTCTTGATAAAGTCAAGCGCGGATAATCCTGAGAAAAACCGTGCCGTTCCATGGGTAGGCAGCACGTGGCTGGGGCCGGCAACATAATCTCCTATGGCTGCGGGGCTATAAGGACCGAGGAATACCGCCCCGGCATTGTTAATCCCCTTCACGAGCCGCTGGGGGTTCTTCACCAGGATCTCCAGGTGCTCAGGGGCAATCCTGTTAGCCACCTCAACCGCCTGGGTCAGGTTTTTAGTCAAAATAATAAAACCGTTGATATTGGAAAGCTGGCTCCTTACCTCGCGGGCCAGCCCCTTGGAATTCGTAATAAGGATTGCCAGGCCCTGGGCGTGTTCGGCCTGGGCATTAAGGTCTGCGATTATATATTTGGGGTCGCTGTAGCGGTTAGCGATAATAACCAATTCCGTAGGACCGGCAATCATGTCTATATCCAGATAACCGAAAACCTGCCTCTTGGCTTCGCTGACATAAATATTGCCTGGCCCGACAATCTTATCTACCTTCGGGATAGTCTTGGTGCCGTATGCCAAGGCGGCAATGCCCTGCGCCCCGCCTACGCGGTAAATCTCATTTACCTTCAAGAGGTCTGCGACCACCAGGATATGAGGGTTAATGTGCCCCTCCTTATCCGGAGGGCTTATCAGGACTATCCTCTTGACCCCCGCTATCTGGGCAGGTAAAACAGTCATGTATACCGTAGAAACCAGGGGCGCTGTTCCGGCCGGGATATAAATGCCCACCTTATCCAGGGGAATGCATTTTTCACCCAGCACCACGCCGTCGGGCCCTTTCATTCTCCAGGATTTCTTGAGGGCCTTTGCGTAAAACCGGTTTACGTTTTCAATCACTACCTTAAGGCTGGAGACAAAATTAGGGCTGATATTTTGATAGGCCCCGCTCAGCTCTATCTGGGAAACCTTTAGCTGCTTGGCGCTGAGCTTTACCCCGTCAAACTTACGGGTATACTTGAGCACCGCCTCGTCACCCCCCAGGCGCACGTCGTTAATAATACGCCTGACCTTATCCTGGATCAGGCGCGAACGCAGTATTTCGCGGTTATAGATTTTTTCCAGTTTCTTGCTGGTAAAATGCATGATCCTCATCTTATGCTGCCTTTGTTTGAATTATATTCCTGAGCTCTCTAAAGGCCTGCGGGAAATTCTCCGGTTTATCTCCTCCGGCCTGGGCAAAGTCTTTTCTCCCCCCGCCGCTTCCGCCTATAAGCCTGGCTACCTCCGGGATAAGCTTACCGGCATCCCAACCCTTTTCTGCTAAATCCTTGGTAACGCCGACTACCAGAATGGCGCGGCCGTTAAGGGTTGCGCCCAATGCTGCCACGCATCCGGACATCCTATCTTTAACAACGTCCATCGCGCTTCTTAAAACGTCCATATCGGCATCGGGCATTACCTCGGAAATAACCTTGATACCGCCAATGTCATCTGCGCATTCTATCAACTTCTCCAGCGAAGCGCGCGCCCCCTCGATCTTCATGCTCTGCCGTTCTTTTTCCATGGCCTTCAGGCGCCCGAGTTTTGCCTCTAACTGCTCTGCGATTTTGTCCTTTTCAGTATTCAAGATAGACTGCACCTCTTGAAGAACCTTCTCGTCATTCTTAACGGCGTCGTAAGCGACCTTGCCCGTAACCGCCTCTATCCTCCTGATGCCGCTGGCTATGGAGCCTTCCTGGATTATCTTAAAAAGACCTATCTGTCCGGTATGATTAAGGTGCGTGCCTCCGCAAAGCTCTCTTGAAAGACCTTCCGCCTCAACTACCCTGACTGTCTTGCCGTATTTCTCCGCAAAGAAAGCCAGGGCGCCCTTTTTCTTTGCCTCTGACAAAGTCGTTTCTTTGGCAGTCAGCTGGATATCATCCAATATGTAACTGTTAACCTCGCTTTCTATGCGGCGCAGCTGCTCGTTGTCAATATCTTTGAAATGGGTAAAATCGAAACGCAGTCTCTCGGCCCCTACCAGCGACCCCTGCTGTTTCACGTGCGCTCCGAGGATCTTCCTTAAGGCTGCCTGCAGAAGATGGGTTGCGGTGTGGTTGCGTGCAATTCCCAGGCGGCGCTCCTTATCGACAACTGCTTTTACCTGTGCCCCTGCCTTAAGGGACCCGTCTTTCATTATTCCGTAATGAATAGATACGCCCTCGAATTTGGAGGTATCGGAAACCTCAAAAATGCTTCTTGCGCTCTTTATGTTTCCGCTGTCGCCTACCTGGCCTCCGGACTCAGCATAAAAAACCGTCTTATCCAGAATAATGCCCGCCTCTTCTCCCTTGGCTATCTTCTTTACGGGCTTGTTGTCTTTTAAGATACAGAGCACCTTAGCGGCGGTCTCGTATTTATTATACCCTAAAAACCGCGTTTTCTTCGCGTTGAGGTGTAATCGCTTGGCGTCAAAAACATCCCCCTTCATCGCGCTCTGCGTTTTGGAACGGCTCTTCTGTTCTTCCAATTTCCTGTTCGTAACCTTGCCTACTTCTGCGGGAACATTAATGCCTTTATTTTTTAGCCATTCCATAGTTATCTCCAGGGGGATCCCGTAAGTGTCATAGAGCTGAAAACAAACTACCCCTATTTTCTCGGGATCACCGCAAGAAACAACGGATGAAAATTTCTCGCCTAGAATCTTATCGCTTGAATTCAAAATGGAGATAAAATTTTTTTCTTCCGCCAGGATAATCTCGGCGATATTCTCCCGGCGTTCGTTTAAAGCAGGATACGGCTCTTTCATAATCTCTGAGAGCGCCGCTACTAATTTATAAAGAAACGGCTTCTTGATCCCAAGCGCCGCCAGGTGCAAGACGCTCTTGCGGATCAATTTCCTTATCACATAACCGCGGCCTTCATTAGAAGGCAGGACCCCGTCATAGACTGCGAAGGTAACGGCCCGGATATGGTCGCAAACAGCGTAAAGTGATTCCTTATCCGGTTCATTTGATGCCTCGCGTAAAATCTCCCTGAGCAGAGGCTTAAAAAGGTCTGTTTCAAAATTACTGCCTACCCCCTGCATTACGGCTGCCAGCCTCTCAAGCCCCATGCCGGTATCGATATTTTTGCGCGGAAGGGGCTCTAACTTCCCGCCTTCTCTGCGGTTAAACTGTGTAAATACCAGGTTCCATACCTCCAGGAACCTGCCGCACTTGCAAGACGGGGTGCAATCATTCCTGCCGCATCCCGCGGATTTGCCCTGGTCAAAGAAAATCTCCGAACAGGGGCCGCACGGGCCGTTCGGGCCTTTTTGTTTCGCTTCCGAAGGCCAGAAGTTTTCCTTGTCTCCCAGGCGCACAATCCTGTTTTTTGGCAACCCGACCTTATTGCTCCAGATGGCATGGGCCTCTTCGTCGTCCTTATAGACTGACACCCAGAGCTTCTCTTTGCTGATGCCAAGCTCTCCTGTCAAAAAATTCCAGGCGTAAAGAATGGCCTTTTCCTTGAAGTAGTCGCCGAAGGAAAAATTGCCGAGCATCTCAAAAAACGTGTGGTGGCCGCTGGTCTTGCCTACCTTCTCCAGGTCATCCGTACGCAGGCAGCGCTGGGAAGAGGCGGCTCGGGTAAAATCATCAATCGCCCCCAGAAACTGCTTCTTGAACTGATTCATTCCTGCGGGGGTAAACAATACCGTCGGGTCATCGCTCGGGACGAGTGAATCGCTATCCACAATGCGGTGACCGTTGGCCTTGAAGTAATCCAGAAACTTTCTTCTTAGAAGGTCGGATTTCATAAATTTTCTAAAGCATCCCTGACGCTGGCCGGAGAAAACCCCCGGCGGATAAGGTATCCATAAACGCGGCGTTTTGCCTTTTCCGGTTCCCTGCCGCATAACCTTTCAAATCTGGAGCGCGCAATGCGCGAAACAGTCTCTGCCTCCGGGAAATTCTCCTGCAACCGCTGCAATTCTTCGTCAATGATCTCCTGGCTCACGCCTTTAAGTCTTAGTTCCTGGCGCAGCCTGCATGGCCCCCACGGCCTCCCGGCGCGCGAGGCAACCCACATCCTGGCAAATTCGCGGTCGTCCAGAAAACGCCTCTCTTTTAAGAAAGAAATGACCTCCCGGATTACCGGGGCCTGAAACTTCTTCTCTTTAAGGCGGCAGGATAATTCTTTCTCGCTGCGCAGCCTGAATTTCAAAAGCAAAAAGGCATAGTCCCTGGCCTTCTGGAAAGATTTATCAGTCACCCTTGATGAGAAAATATCCGCGCGAGGTCTTAAAAAGGCAGTCTCCCTTAACCCCCTTGATGACCTCCTGGTAATCCGAAAGGGTCTTAACGGGATGTTTATTAATTTCCTCGATTACCTCTCCGACTGCCAGGCTGGCGGTTTCTACCTGCGCAGCTCCTCCTCTTCCCTGCACCCCTGCGCTTATACCTACTGCTAAGGCTGCAATCAGCAGTATAATTCTGATCCTCATTCCCGTCATGTCTCCTTAACCCAGGGTAATCTTCTTGCGGATTTCCTTTTCAATCTCATCCTGCAGCTTAGGCTGCTCTTTCAGGGTCTTGATGGCGGCGTCGCGGCCCTGCCCAAGCTTGGTTGTGGCGTAAGAAAGCCAGGTGCCGGATTTCTCGATTACGCCGGTGTTGACGCCGGCGTCAATTACGCTTCCGGACTTGGAAATGCCTTCGTTATGCAATATCTCAAATTCCCCCTCCTTAAAAGGCGGGGCAACTTTATTTTTGACTACCCGCACACGCACCCTGTTGCCGATGACCATCTCCGCAGACTTTAGGGTCGCTATCTTTCTTACGTCTAAGCGCACGGAAGAATAGAATTTCAGCGCCCTTCCTCCGGGAGTGGTTTCCGGAGATCCGAACATTACCCCTATTTTTTCGCGTATCTGGTTGATAAAAATCACGCAGGTGCGCGATTTGCTTATGGCGGCGGTAAGTTTGCGCAGGGCCTGCGACATCAGGCGCGCCTGCAAACCTACGTGCGAATCCCCCATTTCACCTTCGATCTCGGCGCGCGGGGTCAAAGCAGCTACGGAATCGATTACCACGACGTCTACGGCATTGGAGCGCACCAGCGTCTCTGCAATCTCCAGCGCCTGTTCTCCGGTATCCGGCTGCGATATCAAAAGGTCTTCAAGGTTAACTCCTATAATCTTGGCGTAGGTAGAGTCAAAGGCATGCTCTGCGTCAATAAAAGCTGCCACCCCGCCTTTTTTCTGGATTTCGCGTATTACGGTTAAAGTCAAGGTTGTCTTTCCGGAAGCCTCAGGACCGAAAACCTCAACTACCCTTCCGCGGGGAAGGCCGCCTACGCCCAATGCCCAGTCCAAGGTCAATGCGCCGGTAGGGATTGCCTCTACGCTGACCTTGGTATCCCCCCCCAGCTTCATAATCGAACCTTTTCCGAACTGCTTCTCAATTTGCATCAAGGCTAATTCAAGCGCCTTATGCCTGTCTGATATATTCCTTGCATCATCTTTCTTCTTTTCAACGGTTGCCATGCCTACCTCCGTTCACAAGTTTGAATTTTAGCTGAAATTCGCTTAAATAGAGTATTTTATTATATCCCAGCCCCTCCCCACTGTCAATTATTTAAATAACCAGAAACACTTTCCAATGCAATCGGGAAACGTTTTCCAACGTAATCAGGAAAGTGTCTTTAATTATTAAAGTTCAAGAAAATCAATTAACAGAAAATCCGCTGTTTTTTCGAGCGCTCGTTCTTTATAGCTACTCCACTTATAATCTCCCGCGCTCCTGGCTATACCAGCTCTTACCGGATTGAATTCGACATAATTTAAACAATCCAGTAAATAAGCATCTCTTGTAATAAGTCTGCTGTTAAATCTGCCTTGCCATAAATGGCCAACTTTATTATATTTTTTGTTAAAATAACTCGTGTAAGACCGTAAAATCACCTGCATGAATTTAGATAACCATTGCGGTTCATCGAATTCAGCGATGAGATGTAAATGGTTCGGCATCAGGCAAAAACCGTAAAGCTTTAAACCATATCTTCTTTTGTATTTTTTTAAACGCCCAACGAACGCCGCGTAGTCTTGATCATCTAAGAAAATTCGTTGTTTTTGATTGCCTCTGGCAGTTAAATGGTAACATCCGTTTTCCAACAATATCTTTGAGCGCGCCGACATAAGAATCACCCCCTTTTACTTTAATAGACGCGCAAACAATATATATCTAACTAAAATTTTATCAAATAACACTGTCCGGTTTGGCTCGGAAAACGTTTCTGCTATGGATTGGAAAGTGTTTCTGTAGGTTGACAGGAGGCTTAAAATATGTTAAATTCTAAGCATTATGGATGACGTAAAAAAACCCGAAGAATACCGCAACGAGTTAGAACGCGCCCAGCGCGAACTTGGCATACTCTATGAGATTTCCAATGCCATGCGCACCACCCTAAAGCTGGACGAAATACTCTATATCATCCTGACCGGCGTAACCGCCCATACCGGACTGGGGTTCAACCGCGCTATGTTATTCCTGGTCAATAACAAAGAAAATATCATTGAGGGCAAAATGGGCATCGGACCAGACAGCGGCGAAGACGCCGACCGCATCTGGAAGCATATCGAACACCACAAAATGGATATGGATGACCTTATCAGCGCCTATCAGGGATCCCCTCCTCAGGAATCAACCTTCAACCAGGAGATTAAACTTCTGAAGATCCCCCTGCATGACACCAAGGGGGGATTGCTGGCCCTGACCGTGCTGGAAGGGATGCCCCTGCATCTGACAAAGGAAAGTATCGCCTCCTACCAATCGGATACCGTAATCAAGTTATTGAAAACCGACGAACTGGCGGTTGTGCCGTTAAAAGCCAAAGACAAGGTAAACGGCATTATTATCGCCGACAACTTTATCACCCAGAAGCCCATTAACAAAAACGATATGCGCATGTTGATAATGCTGGCTAACCAGGCTGGATTAGCAATTGATAATTCGCGTCTTTATGAAAAGACGGTGGTCCGCGCACATTCGGACTCCCTCACTGAGCTCTGGAACCACGGTTACTTCCGTTATCTCCTGCAGGAGGACTTGGAAAAAGCCAAGGCGACCCGGGGACGCCTGAGTCTGATAATGGTTGATATTGATGATTTTAAAATATATAACGATACATTGGGGCATCAGGCGGGAGATAAAATCCTAAAAGAAGTAGCCAACCTGCTTAAAAGCCATTCCCGAAAAATGGACTCTGTCTGCCGTTACGGCGGAGAGGAATTTGCGATTATAGTCCCGGAGTCCCAGAAAAATGAGGTCTACCTGATTGCGGAACGCCTGAGGCAGGATATCGAGAAGCATTCCTTCCTGCACGAAGAGATACTCCCTAAGAAAAAGCTTACCGTAAGCATCGGTCTGGCCTCGTTCCCGGATAACGCTTCCAACGCTGCGGAATTAATCTTTCTGTCCGACCAGGCGCTTTATCAGGCCAAGAATCAGGGGAAGAATAAAACCTGCTGTTACCTCTCTTAAGCCGGTTCTGCTACCGCCAATCCTTCGGGTTCTACAGAAGGCTTGCCTTGCGAAAATTTTACTGAAATAATCTTGGATACTCCGGATTCCTCCATCGTGATACCGTACATCACGTCGGCGTTGGCAATGGTCTTTTTGTTATGGGTAATCACGATAAATTGAGAACCGTTCGTAAACTCCTGCAACATCCTGCCGAACCTGTCGACATTGGCTTCATCTAAAGCCGCATCAATCTCATCCAATACGCAGAACGGGGCAGGTTTAATCTTGAAGATGGCGAAGATCAGGGCTATGGCAGCCATGGACTTCTCTCCTCCGGAAAGCAAGAGGACATTCTGCAGCTTCTTCCCCGGAGGCCGGCAGATAATCTCAATGCCGCACTCCAGGGGATCCTGTTCGTCCACCAGAAAGACCTGGGCGTCTCCGCCGTTAAAGAGGAGCCGGAAATAATTACGGAACTCGGCAGCGACCTTTTGGAAGGTTTCCAGAAACATGTGTTTGGTAGTTTTGTTGAGCTTAAGGATGGCGTCATGCAAAGACTGCTTGGCATTCAAAAGGTCAGTCTGCTGCTGGGTTAAAAAATCATAGCGCTTCTTAAGCTCATCGTACTCTTCGATGGCAACCAGATTTACCGTACCGTAAGAGTCCAGCTTTTCCTTCATACCCTGGATCTCTGCGCTCAAGGAACCTTCATCGCCCTCACAGACAACATCGCTAACGGAATCCAGGTCAACCTTATAGCCCTGCAATATCCTTTCTTTAACGGCACCGTATTTATATTCCGCCTCCTTGGAACGCATCTGAAGCTCATACGCCCTGCTTTTGATATTATCTATTTCCTTCTTATCCGCCTCGATCTTCAGGGTAATATCGCTAGTGCCGTCCAGGACCGCTACAAACCTAGCCTCGGTGTCCTTAAGGACCGTCTTTTGCATCTCAATCTCTTCCCCGGACTTCAAAATCGCTTCTTCCAAATCTTTTATCTGGGCCTGCAAGGATGCCTCTTTAACCGAGGCTGCCTCTTTTTGCTCCTTAAGGCTAAGGAGCGCCTCCGTATCCTGACGGAAGGCATCCTCCAGTATCGCGATGGTTGCCTGGTCGGAATTAACGCGCTTATTAAGGGCTTCCAATTCTGCCCTGGCCTGCGTAATCGCTACAATTACACCCTCCTTAAGGTGATTATTGGAATCGATCCGGCTCTGTTCGCCGGAGATCAATTCCTCAGCATTCCTCTCTTCGTTTTCCAATGCAACCAAGGAATCCTTGCGGCTGTTTAACTCCTGCTGGAGCCCGGATAAGGCGCTCATGACGTCAGAAAGCTCTATCGCAATGACCTCTTCCTCGCTCTTGATTTTATTTACCTCGTCCTCTGCGGTTTGCTGCTGGGCACGCTTGTTAACAAGAACCATCTCCTCGCTGCGCAGATTGCCTTCCAGGGCCCCTATGTTATTTTTGATCTCCGCAATATGTGTCTGCTTATGAGCCTTATTATCCTTGAGGCTGGCTATCTTGATATCGACCTGCGCAATGCGTTCGCCAATCTTCTGGGTGTCCAGGTCCATGGGCTTGGCCTCTCCGGATATCTTGACATTGGCATGGCCGGCTGCCCCGCCATCGCCATCGGCAAGCTCCAGATACTCTTTGACCTTGATGAGTATCCCGGAATTCTTCTCTGCCGGCATCTTATCCAGGTAAAGCAAGGCATTCATGGACTCCCCTATATCATCATATTTGGATTTAAGTTCCTCCAGAAATTCTTTCTGGGACTGCATCGCCAGCCTCTGTTTTTCCAAATCCGCGATGCAGGCATTAATCTGCTCAAGCGATATGTTTTCCTGCCCCAACTCTTCCTTGGCGGCGTTAATCTTGAGGCCAAGCTCGGCGAACCTGCCCTCCAATCCTGATAATTCCTGGGATATACTGGAAAGGGCTAACTCTGCATTGGCCTTTTCTTCGTTCACCTTGGCTTTTTCAACCTCTAGTCTTTTTTGGCGCGCCAGATAAACCTGCTCCTTGGCGGTGAAATCGGCAACTTCGTTCTTGGCAACGCTAACCCTGGCTGCCAGCTCCAGAAGATTTTTCTTTGCCGCCGCAATATTATCCAAAGAAAGCTTTATGGCAGCCGCCAAATCATTCAGCTCATCCTCTTTCTCCATCAGAAGCGCGCCTTTTGCTTCTATCTCCTTCTGTATGCCGTTATATTCCTCTTTGACGGCATCGAGTTTTTCTTTATCTACATTGATGCGCGCCTCGGTCTGCCCTATCTGCTCATCGATACGCTTCTTGCCGGCTTCAAGCTCATTAATCCTGTCATGGGAAATATTAATATGTTCGCGGTTGCGTGATATACCGTTGTCAAGATTAAGAATCTGGTTCTTGATGTTGTTGATAGCGTCTTCCAAAGCCCTGGCTTCCTGTTTCTGGTCGGCAATCTTGACTTCCTGCTCCTGGATGGCGCCCAGAACCTCGCCTTCTTTCTCCTGCAGCTTATTTAATTCTGCCGCGGTTTCATCCCTATCCCTTAGGAAATCCGCTTTTTGTAAAACGGCAAGCCTTACCTCCTTATTTTTTAGCTCCTCAAATAAATCCTTATAACGCCGGGCCTTATTCGCCTGGCGTTCCAGGGAACCGATCTGGCGCTTGACCTCGGTAATGATGTCATTTACGCGCAGGAGGTTCTGCTCGGTTTCTTCCAATTTACGCATTGCCTCGCGCTTTTGGGATTTATATTTGGTTATGCCTGCGGCTTCGTCAAATACCAGGCGGCGGTCTTCCGGCCGGGAGCTTAAAATCATATCTATCCTGCCCTGCGGCACCAATGAATAACTCTCGGCTCCGATACCGGTACCCAGCAATAAATCAGAGACGTCCTTAAGGCGCACCTGGGTTTTGTTCAGGAGGTACTCGCTCTCTCCGGAGCGGAAAAGGCGGCGGGAAATCATTACCTCATCATGGTCAATGGGGAAAAATCTGGTTTTATTATCAAAGGTAACGCTCACCTCTGCCATGCTTAACGGCTCCTTTTTATCAGTGCCGTTAAAGATAACATCCTGCATGTCAGAGCCGCGCAATGATTTTACGGACTGCTCCCCTAATACCCAACGGATGGAATCAAAGATATTACTCTTGCCGCAGCCGTTAGGGCCTACGATCGCAGTAACCCCGGGCTCAAATTGCAAAGTGGTTTTATTGCAGAAGGATTTAAACCCTACCAGCTCCAGTCTCTTAAAATACATGCGGCATCTCCTTTATTGAAGTTTAGAATGGTTTTCAATCCAGGCGTCAATTCTATCCTTACGAAAACGCCACTGCCCCACGAGCTTCACTGCCGGTATCTTATTTTGCTTAAGCCACTCGTAGATAGTGCGGCGCGTAACCTTAAGGTAATCCGCTAAATCTTCTATGGTCATCAAACCGCCGTTAATCATTCTCTCTCCAGTAATTCCAATTATAAACAAGGTTCTGCCTTTTGTCAAGGAAAACTTTAACATTCTTTAACATCCAAAGGAAAAAAAGCTTGTTATATTACCAAAATATGCAAAAAAATCAGGAACGGTTCTAAACTCAAAGCTAATCTATCCCCTGTTAGGGGACAGATTAAGAACAACTTCAGAACCGTTCCTGATTAATAATAGCCTGGCGAACCGCCGAATTCGCCGCTAGAATAATTGAGGGTAATAGTATATGATTCGGATGGGTCTGGCGGCTTTCCTCCGGTACTGCATCTGGTAGCTGTAGCTGCAGTATCATCTCCGCTATAGCTAAAATAATGGGTGCTCGTGCAACTTGAAGGAGCCACCACCGAAAGATTGGCAAAGTCCGTAGCGTATGCTCCGTATTCCTCGCTATAAGCTACCTGCGCCCTGGAAATTTCTCCCAGAGCCCTCTTGGCCTCAGCAGCCCTGCTCTTCTCTATCAGCTTGGAATATTGAATAAAACCTAAGGTAGCCAATATTCCAATAATAATAACCACGATAATAATCTCAAGGAGGGTGAAGCCTTCTGACTTTTTCTTCATGAGCAGTCCGTCATCCAAACTACAAATGCCAAAACTATTTTCCAAGGACCTCTTTGAAGCGCTTCGTTAAGGCGGGGACTACCTGAAAAAGATCCCCTACTATGCCGTAAGTTGCGACCTTAAAGATAGGGGCCTCGGGGTCTTTATTGATAGCGACGATAATCTTGGAGGATTGCATCCCGACTAAATGCTGAATCTGGCCGGATATCCCGCAGGCAATGTAAATCTTGGGGGCAACGGTGCGCCCGGTCTGGCCTACCTGATGCGAATAAGGCTTCCATCCCGAGTCCACTGCCGCGCGCGAAGCTCCTACTGCCGCCCCTAACGCATGCGCCAGGTCTTCAAGCATCTTAAAGTTCTCCGGCCCGCCCATCCCGCGGCCTCCGGAAACAATAATATCCGCTTCAGCAAGATTTACCAGGGATTCAATTTCCTCCACTATATCCAGGAGCTTGGTGCGGGAGGCATAAAAGGAGCCGTCAAACTTCTCCCTGATGATTTTAGGCCTGCGCTTCTTATCAGGCTCCATTGGCTGCATCACCTTGTGGCGAACGGTTGCCATCTGCGGCCGGTAATTCGGGCTGACGATGGTCGCCATGATATTTCCTCCGAAAGCCGGACGGGTCTGTAGTAGTATCTTTTTATCCGGCTCAATATCCAACCCCGTGCAATCGGCAGTCAGGCCGGCCTTAATATTTATGGCCACCCGCGAAATCAAGGAACGCCCGATAGCAGTAGCTCCGCAGAGGACGATCTCGGGCTTATATTTCTTAATCAGCTCTACCAGGATATTGGTATAAGGTTCATCCTGGAAATTCGCTATCTCGGGGGCCTCCACCAAATAAATATTATCCGCCCCTCTCCATCCCAGCTCATCCAACTGGTCATCCATGGCATTGCCTATCAAAACCCCGCTTACCTGGCAATGCAACTTCTTGGCCAATTCCTGGGCCTTGCCTAAGAGTTCATAGGAAACAGACTGCACCTTGCCGTTCTTCTGCTCTACAAAAACCCAGATGCCTTTATAATCCTTGATGTCCGGTAACTCGCACTTAGCAGGTGTCTTCTCAAGCAAAATCGCCTTGAACTTACAGGCAGGGACGCAAGCCCCGCAAAGGGTGCATTTGTTGAGGTCTATCCTGGCCTTCTTCTCCGCCATGCTGATAGCGCCAAATGGACAGGTCTTAACACAAAGCGTGCAGCCGGTGCATTTCTCTACAATTACCTGGATTGACATCAGTGCACCTCGTCCTTCAGTAAATCTACAAGCCGGCTAGCAATATCCGGCACCTCACCATTAAGCATCTGTCCTCCGGTGCGCTGCGGAGGCGTAAAGATCCTGACTACCTGCGTAGGGGAACCGCACAAACCGATGCTCTGCGGGTCAAGGCCCAGCTCTTTCTGGCCCCATAACGTGATCTTGGCGGATTTGGCGCGCATCATGCCTTTCAATGACGGAATCCGCGGTTCGTTGATTTCCTTTACTACCGTCAAGAGCGCCGGCAATGGAGTTTCGATAATCTCGTAACCTTCCTCCATCATACGTTCTACCCGCATCAAATTCTCTTTTACCTCCTCCACCTTCTTTACATAGGTAACCTGAGGAATATTAAGATGGGTGGAGATGCCCGGACCAACCTGTGCCGTATCGCCGTCCGAGGCCTGTTTACCGCAGATAATCAGGTCAAATGCGCCGATTTTTTTAATGGCCCCTGCCACGGTGTAACTGGTAGCCCAGGTGTCGCTGCCGGCATAGGCGCGGTCACAAAGCAAAATCCCCTCGTCTGCACCCATGGAGATTGCCTCGCGCAACGCAGCTTCAGCCTGCGGAGGCCCCATCGTAACCACCGTAACCTTGCCCCCAAACCGCTCCTTCAACTGCACGCCTTCTTCAATAGCGTACATATCAAAAGGATTGATAATGGACTTTACACCTTCCCGGATGAGAGTATTTGTTTCGGGGTTAATCCTGACTTCAGTGGTTTCGGGAACCTGCTTGATGCAAACGATAATATTCATTATTTGGACATTTCCTTGATTAGCTGCAACGCAATAATATTACGCTGGATTTGATTGGTCCCTTCATAAATCTGGGTGATCTTGGCGTCACGCAGGTATTTTTCTGCCGGATAATCACGCATGTAACCGTAACCGCCGAGTATCTGGATGGCATCGGTGGCAACCTTAACCGCTACATCCGAGGCGTACATCTTAGCCATTGCGGAATCCTTAGCAACGTCTTTAGAACCGGCGTCGATCTCTCTGGCGCAGGAATAAATCAAGGCGCGGGCAGTCTCAACTCCGGTAGCCATATCCGCCAGCATCCACTGGATACCCTGGAAGCTGGAGATGGACTTACCAAACTGGTGCCTCTCCTTGGAATATTTTACTGCTACGTCCAACGCCCCCTGCGCAATCCCGAGGGCCTGCGCCGCAACGCCAGGACGCGACATATCAAAGGTCCTCATCGTCACAATGAATCCCATCCCCTCTTTGGCAAGAAGGTTTTCCGCGGGAATCTTGCAGTCGGTAAAGATTAACTCGCGGGTGGATGAAGCACGGATACCGAATTTTTCTTCTTTTTTCCCGAAGGTAAATCCGGGGGTCCCCTTTTCTACGATAAAAGCTGAAGCCCCGCGGGCGCCCTTATTCTTATCGGTCATCGCGATAACGGTATAGGTCTCGGCATCGCCGCCGTTGGTAATAAAGTGCTTCAGCCCGTTCAAGATGTAGTAGTTGCCCTCTTTCCTGGCAGTAGTTTTGATTGCTGAGGCATCGGAACCGGCTTCCGGCTCGGTAATAGCAAAAGCCGCGACCTTCTTCCCCTTTGCGATATCAGGAAGGTATTTCTTCTTCTGGGCATCGTTTCCGAAAAGCACGATCGGAAACGTACCTAGCGCCGAAGCGGCATAGCAAACTGCTATGCCCCCGCAGGCGCGCGAGAACTCTTCGGTTGCAAGGCAAAGATTTAGGACGCCGACGCTCATCCCGCCGTACTCCTCCGGCACGAACAAACCGAAGAGGTCGGAGTCCGCAATGACCTTAAGCACATCCCAGGGATATTCTTCGGTCTGGTCGTACTTGGCAGCTGCCGGGCGTATCTTCTCATCGGCAATCTTACGCGCTAAATCACGAATCATCTTCTGTTCATCGGTCAGCAAATAATCCATCTCTCCTCCTTATGAAAGTAAAAAACAACGCGATGAATTATACCACATTACTATTTTTTGGCAAGTATTTTGCCGCCGGACTTTCAGTGCGAGAGGTCTTTCAGGAGTGCGACTTCCTGGCAGTTCGGGAATTTAGAACAATTGATGCACTCAGCCCATATCTTGTGCGGCAGCTCGGAATTCTTGATTCTGCGGAATCCCAGCTTTTGAAAGAATGCCGGTTTATAGCTTAAGGCAAATACCTTCTTCGCCCCCAGGATTGAGGCTTCCTCAAGGCAAATCGATACCAACTCCCTGCCTATCCCGCGGCGCTGGCGGTTGGCGGCTACTGCCAAAGACTTTATCTCAACCAGGTCATCCCAGGATACATGCAAGGCGCAACACCCAATGAGCCTATTCTTCTCTTCGGCCACCCAGAAATCCCGGATATTTTCGTATAACTCGTTTAAGGAACGCGCAAGCATCAGGTCTTTGCTGGCAAAATGATTGATGAGTTCCTGGATCCGCTTTACATCTGTAATCTTGGCCTTTCTGATAACCATAACTTGCACCCCGCTGTTACCGAGCACCTATTGCTGTTTTATCTCGGTCCCCTTTGCCACTACTACAATCCCGGACTCCGTAACGTGGAATCTTTTTTTATCCTCGGCTAAATCATATCCTATCACCATCCCGGGGGGGATATTGACATCCTTATCAATGATGGCGCGCTTTATCCTGGCATACCTGCCGACATTCACCCCCTCCATCAGGATGGAGTCATAAACCTGCGAATAACTGTTGATCCTGACATTCGGCGAAAGTATTGAACGCTGTGTCCTGCCGCCGCTGATGATGCAGCCGCTGGAAACCAGGGAATCCAAAACCAGCCCTACGCGGCCGGTAATCTCGTCTCCGGAAAATACGGTCTTGGCAGGAGGAAACTGCTCCTGGAAGGTGCGGATAGGCCAATCCTTATCATAAAAATTAAACACCGGATCCACCTGCACCAGATCCATATTCGCCTCATAATAGGCGTCAATGGTTCCGATGTCGCGCCAATAAAGCGCCTCTTTCTTGTTTTCATCTATAAAATTAAAGGCCACTATCTTGCGGTGTTTCTTGAGCATCTGCGGGATAATATCCTTGCCGAAATCATGATGGGACTTCTGGTTCTTGGAGTCTTCCTGCAGCTCCTCTTCTATTACCTTATGCTTGAATACGTAAATACCCATGGAGCCGTAAATCTTATCCGGCTTATTCGGAATAAGCTTGGGGTTTTTCGGCTTTTCCTCGAAACCGACTACCCTGCCGATACTGTCAACCTCCACTACCCCCAACTGCGATGCCCTGCCTTTATCAAGCTCCACCACCCCTACGGTCAGGTCGGCATCCACATCGCGGTGGAAATCAATCATATTGTAATAGTTCATCTTGTAGATATGGTCGCCGGCCAATATCAATACCTCGCTGGGGTTATCCAATTCCAGCGTATAGAGGTTTTGGAATATGGCGTCTGCGGTCCCGAGATACCAGGTATCGCCTATTCTCTGCTGCGCAGGCAAAATCTCAATGTATTCGCCGAGGTCCGCAGAGAATATAGTCCAGCCTAAACGTATATGCCGCTGCAGTGAAGCGGATTTGTACTGGGTAAGGACGTAGATGCGGCGCAGGCCTGAGTTAATGCAGTTGCTGAGGGTAAAATCAACGATGCGGTATACCCCCCCGA
>Ga0265297_10000496_pt1 | contig 114331 bp, 109 predicted proteins | sample Munlanlwell13791_FD_192502 | JGI IMG/M metagenome (GOLD analysis project Ga0265297, IMG submission 192502) | Leachate microbial communities from a municipal landfill in Southern Ontario, Canada - Leachate well 137-91 | ecosystem: Engineered > Solid waste > Landfill > Unclassified | place...
CCAATCATATCCTAGGGCTACAAATATTTTAGCGCTTTTAATGGGACGTTTTGTGTCGTTGCTTATCAAATAAACGCCAGGAGCACCTTTTGCTTTAGCTAATGTTCCATTCTTTAAAGTTTTGGCTGTTACGTCTGAACCCAAAGAATAAGCATTTAATATACTCTCGTCAACTTCAATAATATCATCCCAATCATATCCTAGGGCTACAAATATTTTAGCGCTTTTAATGGGACGTTTTGTGTCGTTGCTTATCAAATAAACGCCAGGAGCACCTTTTGCTTTAGCTAATGTTCCATTCTTTAAAGTTTTGGCTAATTCTTTTTTTTCTGGAATGGAAGTGTTTTCATTTGAATTGGATGAAGTATCGGTAGAAACACCTGCCACAATTATTGTTTTTTCTAAAGTATTGTTATTCTCATTTGATTCATCAATTTCATTATTAGGATCTATTTTCCAACTGACAATAAAAGTTCCGGGATTGTCATAACGTCGGAATTCAACACAAGAACCGCTTTCGCTTGGATTAAGGCCGCTCCAAGTGCAATTACTAGAAGTATCTTCGGAAGTACCGGCATAAACGCCGGCATTACCTGTCCAAAGAGGATAATAGCCAGGAGAAATTGCCGTCCCGATATTTTTGACAGTGTAAGTAAATTTTACTTTTTGTCCGACCACCGGATTAGTTGGATCCATGGTGAGATTAGAAAAAGTAAGATCCGGTTTGCCCTGAGTGCCCCCAATCACAACTGTTTTTACTAAAGTATTATTATTCTCATTAGATTCGTCAATTTGTCCTCCGCTATCTACAATTATTGTCATCTCTACATAATTAGAAGTACCAACCCCAAACCAATTCTTTCCTACTGCTTCACTAATAGCACATTCTCCTAGTAGTGGCACAGTATATCTTGTTGAATCACCGCCGATAATAATATTACAATTTGAACATTTTGAAGATGAAAGTTTAATAGCAAATTTAACATTTGAAGTGCCTTGACCCTGGTTACAATATTTAACATAAAAAGAATTATCGGAATAAATTATATCATTAACTACTAAATCCGTTTTGCTTTGAGTGTCAGCCGGAATGACAACTGTAGCTTGATCAGTATTGGTTGAGATGGTACCGCCGACTGTTTCCAAGCGAACGGTGTAGTAATAGGTTTTACTTTTTACAATGGTAGTATCTAAAAAAATGCTTGTTTGTCCGGCATTTTGCATGCCCAAAGTTACTTTGCTGATTTCCGAAGAGATTTGTCCTTTAACTTCTGAACGATAAATATGAGCGTAAGCAAGAGAATTAACGTTCGGATTAAGCCAAGAAATTAAAACAGAATTAGTTAAATCATTATAGGTCACACTAACATTAATTGGTTCTAATGCAACGCTCGCATTAGTTCTTTGAATACTTAAGCTACTCCCAAAGCTCATTTGAATTGCTAAAAACAATCCAATAATAGCAATGGTTAAAAATTTTTTGTTTTTCTTTAACATAATTTTTATTTAATCAAAAACTACCTCTTGTTCCATTGTGGGGCTCGGCGGGCTCTTTTCAAACCGGGTTTCTTTCTTTCTTTCACTCTGGAATCGCGAGTTAAAAATTTAACTGTTTTTAAAGTTTTGCGGCATTCGGGATCCAACGCAACCAAGGCCTGAGAAATTCCAAGTCTGACCGCTTCGGCTTGGCTTTTAAATCCGCCTCCCTTAATCATTATTCTGAAGTTAAAACTTTTTTCCTGATTTGTTAAACAGAGCGGAGACAAAACTATATTCTGCAATTCAAAATACGGAAAATAATCTTTGAATGATTTGTTATTAACAGTTATCTCTCCGTTGCCATTTTTGAAAAGCTGTATTCTGGCAATAGCTGTTTTTCGTTTTCCGGTTGACCAAATGCCCATATCTTTAACAGATTTATGCTCTATTGCTTTGTGAATTTTAACCGGCTCTTTAATAATTTCAGGAATTACCTCTTGAACCGCCTCTTTTTTATGAGATGGAGCAACCTTTTTAATAACTTTCTTTTTTGGTTTTTCACTGATAACTTTTTCTTTCTTTGGTGTTTTTTTTGTTTTAATTGGCATAAAAAAATTGATAAATGCCCTTGATAGGAAGTAATATTTCTATCTCAGAGCTGAAAATATAAAATTAATTAAGTAATGATTATTTTAACAAGTTTAAAAAATTTGTCAACCTCGCCTAAATTTTTCTGCAAAAAACTTGGGCGGGCAATTCCTAAAACGTAACATCTTGCCCTTCTTTCATCACCTTCTCAATACCGACCACTTTGCAAAGTTTAAGGATGAGGAAAATTATTTGAGACAAAATTACTGCCATAAAGGTAAGGATGCATTCTATAAACCACAAAAAGAAAAATAAACCTACGGCAATGGCAATGGAAATTTGATTGACATAAGGACCGATAAATTGACTGAGCTTTGAATTTATTAATTTAACCAAAATCATATCCAAGGTTTCATCTCCTTTTAATTCAACCCCGCCGAATGTTTTGGCCAATGCCGTTCTTTGCTGAGCAAGCAATCTTGAATCAATTTTTGAGCTACTCAACACCTGCTTTATCAGGGCGGCAGTTTCCGGATCTTTAGTTAAGGCATTCATATCGGTTTTTCCGTTTTTATCAATTTTAATTTTTGGTTTTAATTTTGCCATCAAATCCGTTGGCAAATTCAAAGATTTCAAAGACGGATCGGAAATCATTAACTGAACGGCTGTAATTTGATCAACTGTCATTTCCGGACTGTAAAAAGGTATGGATTGAGCAAAAATACCGCTTATTGGTTTTATCAATGATTGAATTATTTTAGGATCTATGATATTTTCGTTTTGGCCAAATTTAAGCCACGGATTAAAATAATAAGTTATTGAAATTATTAAAGCCATACCGATGACGATAAAACACAAACCCCTGGATAAAATCATTCTAAGCGAGAGTTTAAGCCTATCTTCTTTTTCGCCTCGTATTCTTTCATAAGAAAATATAAGCAATAAAATAAAAATTAAAATTCCAAATAAATAAATATAATTAAATTTGGAAAAAATAAAGAAAAATCCCGATGAAATAAGCATTGTCAAATAAATAATTTTGCGATCTTTGATCAGGATAAAAAATAATAAAAGAAAGGAAATAAAGATAACGGAAAATATCCCAAAGCTGATAAAATTCCGAGATTGAATATTATTATTTGAAAACAACGAAAATAATTGCTGCCAGAAAAAAATAGCGGCAATAAACACTAAAAGGGCGGAAATTAAGGGTTTAATTTGTTTTTTGTCAATTTTCATATAATTAATTTTTCGTTAATGAATTATTTTTAAATAAAAGTTCTGCTTCTTTGATTAAGGAGGAAATTTGATTTGGTTTTACACCCGTGCATTCGGTAAATTTCGCTAAATCTAAATTTAAAATATCTTCCACCAGCATCAAACCTTTTGAAACGAAAATTTGCAGCAAATAATCTTTCAGAGACGGCAAAATGGTAATCGGATATAATTTCTGATTTTCAATAAAATATTCAAGTCCTTTTTTTATCGGGTAATGCCAGCCGAGCAAATCAACGCCGACGCATTGGGAATATTGAATGGCCTGACTGGTGAATTTCGTATTGGTCACCAAAATACTTTTAAGTTTTAAATTTTTATATTCTTTTTTCTTGAAAAAACCGCCTGCTGATAAATCCAAAAATCTGGCATGATTCGCCAAAGCCACTTTTAAATCCAGTGTTGTGCCCGGCAAATGATGATATTTGCATTCGCCGATAAAAACCGTTCCGTCTCTTTTGGCCAGAAAATCAATTTCGTAATTCACACACCTCCCTCCGATAATCTGATTAATCTTCACCTCGTAGCCGTTTCTTGTTAAAATTGAGGCAATATATTTTTCAAACGGAAAACCGCTTGGTCCCAATTTTCTCAAAGATTCTTTCAAGCTGAATTTCAAGGCTGCTTGCGGATCATCTTGTTTAAGCAAAGATTTAATCCTACTGAAAATTCTCGTTGTCGGCATGTCCGGATAAACTTCATTGGTAATAATTTTAGCGATTTTTTCAGCCAAAAAACTTGTAGCGCCGGATCGTCTAGCACTGCGATAAACCTTTTTAGGAGAAAATAACTCTTTTTCTCCGGCTAAATTGATGATATATAAGGGTTCTGTCATACCAATTCATTATAGAGGATTTTATTATAAAAACAATATTAGATATTATTTTGATAATCTCTTTTGAATTTTTTTGTCTGTTAATTCCCTAATCGCATCAACCGCAATCCAGTGCGCGATCGGAGAATCTATTTTTTTAATTTCTTTGGCAATAATAATCGCTTTTTTATTCAAACTCAAATTTCTTTTTCCGATTTGCCTTAACGCCCAATTAACCGCTTTTCTGACAAAATTTCTTTTATCAGTGGAATATTTTTTGATAAGCGGGAAAAATTTTTCAAAATCTTTATTTTTCGCTTTTTTATCATGGCACGCCAAATATGCCATTAAAGCAAATCCGGCTCTTCTTACAAATTCTTCTTTTTTGTTGGCCCACTTCTCTGCTTTTCCCCAAGCAACGGGTATTCTACAAAATAAATTAGAACAGCATTGATCGCACAAATCCCATGAATTAAATCCCTTTACCCATTCTTCCATTTGTTTTTCTGTTACCGATTTAGGATCATCAATCATGGTAGCCAAAATTCTTGCTTCATGAATTTTGGTTTTCCACAAATCCTGGGCCAGTTTATGATTTTTCCCGATTTTTTTCGCCAAACTTCTTAGAACCGGAATCCGCACTCCCAGGGCATATTGAGGATTAATGCCGAATCGCGCCATTCCTTCTTTATCGCGAAGGCAAGAATGTTTTTTTAAATAAGTGATAATTTCTTTAACAGTCATAAAATAAAAAAATGATAGATTAAATTTATTCTATCATATTATTTGAAATTTACCAACCAATCCTCTTGTATAAAAATAAGTGGCCGGAAAAAATTTCATCTTTTCCGGCCAAATTTTACTTAAATTACCTTTATTGCTCCTATAGCAATTATTAATACTCCAATTGCTACCAGAATTTTTCCAGCTTTTTCCCTGGAACTATTTTTGGGAATATTACTGGCGCCCTCGGGTCCTAAAATAAACATACCCCCAACGCAAGCTATTACACATCCCCCTACCCAACAATACCAAACAGCCAAACCTGGATTCATATTCATATTCTTCACCCCCCCCATCGGAATCTAAATATTATTCTCATCCCTCACACAAAAAAGAAATTCTCCTTCAACTGCTAAAAATTTCTTTTCTTTGTCAAAATATCCCTTGAACTCAATTTTTCCCTTTGTGCTTTCTTTACTCATTTTCTTCACAAAAACTTCTATATAAAAGGGAGTAAGCTGGGGAACGCCTTCTTTGATTGTAATACTTAATTTCCATCCAAGAAATACTTTTTCTGCCGGCTTTTTAAAACCCCAGTATACTAATTCTCCCAATTCAGCATTTGCTTGTAATATTTCAGTAGCTTTCGCAACCGGTCTTTTAGGAAAATGGTTCTTGTCTTTTGGAAATTTAGCTATTCCGCTCCCATTCTCACCGGGAGAAAGTTCAGTAACTCGTTTTAATAACTTGGAAGATGGAACAATATTTTTAATCGCTGCTCTTTTTAAAGGTAAGATAAATTTCATTATTTCCTCCTTTTTAAATTTTTAAAAAACTTCTTTCTATATTATCTAATAAAAAATATAACAAAAATTTAAGGAAATGTCAAGGGATGATAAGAGGAGCGCTTTTTGAAAAAACACTCCTCTTTTTATGATTCAACTTTAATAATTTTTATCTGATTCTAAAAACCAAAGAAACTGTGGTTTGAATTTCTTGACTGCCGCTTTCAACGGCCGGAGCTGAAACCGAAGCAGAATCACCCGCGCCATAACTCTTTTCCGCATACATTGGCTGCGGATAATATCTGTCTGTTCCTGATTCCGAAAAAGAAACAACTTTGCCGAGTTTAAAACCGGACGCTTTGGCAATTGCCGCTGCTTTATCTTTAGCTTGCTGAATGGCCTTGTCTCTCGCTTCAGCTTGTAATGTTTCAGGTTTATCAACTACAAATTGAATATCGCCGACTTGATTTGCTCCTTTCATAACCGCACTGTCAATAATGTCGCTGATTTTATCAAAATCTCTGATTTTAACGGATAAAGTAGAAATCAATTCATAACCTTTAAAAACTCTTTGACCTTTTGGCCAATCATAAAGCGGAGTCAAATTGTAACCGGTTGTTTTTAAATCCTTGCTCGCAACGCCTAAATCTTTAATAGATTTAATAATCTCGTTCATTTTTTGCGAATTGTCGCTCATTGCTTCTTTGGCAGTCATTTTATCAGAAATGACTGAAAAACTGATAGAAGCCACGTCAGGAATACTGATGACTTTTCCTTCACCGCTGACAGTAATAGTGTTTGTCTCTATTCCATTTTTGATATCTACGATTTTGCCGACTGACAAAACGATCCAGAAAAGAGCTAAAACGCCGCAAAGTATAAAAGCAAATTTGGGCGGCTGAGGAGTGAATTTCACATTTGTTGTTGTTTCCATAAAAAAATAATATTATTAAATTAATTATAAATAACTAAACCATTAAATTTTTTCGTCAGATTCTTAACTTGAATCATCATAGGATTTATATAATTATATTCTATCCCTCAATAAGTGTCAACTAACTGTATAAAAAGAAAAATGGGGCCCGCAACTGGCGCCCCATTTAGTTTACATTTTAAAATTTAATTGCAATTGCAGATGGTACATAATCATTAAATTGTCTTCCATTACTTCACCATCGCAATCGAAAATTTCCATAGTCAGAAGAAACTCCTTAGAATTAGAATAACTACCTATTCTTATTGTGTCATCTTCTTCTGGATTTTCTTCATCTTCTTGTGTTTCCCGCCATGTAATAAGCAAGTTTCCATCTTTATTGAATTTCAATTTTTCAACCTTGTTTGGTAAAACTTGGTTAAAAATAGAAGTCAATCTTAAAACAACTTCTTTCTCTGATGGAAAAATAGCTATGAAATGACGTCCACTACTACAACCGGTACTGCCACTATCTCCTGTATTAAATAATACAGGACTTACGGTCTTAATCTTCATCTTCTCACCTCCTTTAATTTATTTGCCGAATTTCCAAAATCCGCCGAAATAATTGTAACATTTGATAGCTCTCAATAATTTCTCAATCCTTACCACTCGCCAAACAGAAGATTCTTCGGTTTGTATCGGGTCAACCAATCTTACTTCGTTTCTCTTTAAGTCAACTCTGTCAATCACTGAAACATGATTGTAATCCCCCGGCCGTTTTTCATAAAGCATTGAATAATTAAAAGCTGCCAACACGTCCCAATCTCTGTTTTCAATTTTCTTTAAATAACTTCTCGGATCGACCAATTGATTCAAACTGATGATTCTCATGCTCAAGGGAATATGCAAATCCCCCAGCGCTTTATTAATTCTTTTTTCCTCGCTCTGTTTGCCGGCGCACCAACATTCGGGTTTACTTGGATTCCAAAAGACTTTTTTGATAGCCGGATGCGGTAAAGTAGAAATTCCTAATTTATCAAATAATAACTCCTGCGGAACCAAAGGAATTCTATGTTTCAACATAATCATTGAGATGCAGGCTGCTATACAGCATCCTTTCTGTTCAATTATTGGAACATATCTGTAATTTTTCGGTATTGGACCGTCTCGCTCATTGAGATTAATTTCTTTAAGATTCATTATTCGCCTCCTTTGTTAAAATAACTGATATTTTATATCTTTAATATATAAAATATTATAGCCATTTTTTGTTTTTTGTCAATCCCTCTAAACTTAACGAAAAATGACCCCGCGAATTAAAGCGAGATCATTTTTAATTTTATTCTTCGTCAATAGTCGTCTATAGTACCATTCATGAGCGCGCAAAACCAACCGAGAAGACCGACACCTATAAAAAACAGAGTTATAATTCCAACCACTGTTAATCCGCCGCAAACAAAATATGCAGAAAAAGCGTAAGAAAAACATCCCTGATTCACCAACTGATTAGCGTCAATAAAACCGAAATAACCTTCTGACCAGCCGATTCCCAAACAAATACAAAGAACTATAAACAGCACTATTGCCTTTCTCATTTTTCCTCCTTTCTTTTATTAATTCCAAACCTAATTGCTTAGAATTATTAATATCATAACGCAAAAATCATTTTTTGTCAATAAATAATTAAAATACAAAAACCGAGCCTAATGCTCGATTTTTGTTGAATAGTTAGATTTTATTTTTTATTTTCTAATAAATTGAGTCTTGAAATCACAATTAAATACTCCGGCAATTTCTTGAAGCGTACTGATGGTTAAATTCTGTTGGCCTGTTTCCATTCTGGCGATATTACTCTGCTTTGTTCCTATTTTTTTTGCCAATTCTGCTTGGGACATTTTTCTTTGTTTGCGCAATTGCAAAATTTGGTAAGCAATTTCCAATTGTTTACCATATTCATCATAATATTTTTTAAATTTAGGTTCTTTTAATTGTTCGGCGAGATATTCTCGAAAATCTACCGCCTTTTGTATTTTTTTAATTTTATTCATATATTTCTTTATTACTTAAAACATCATTATAATTTTCTTCCGCTCTTACTATTTCGGATTGAGGAGTTTTGGCGGTTGTCTTTAAAAAAGCATGAAGTAAAATTATGGTCTTTTTTATAAAAGTAAAGTAAAAAATTCTGTGCCTTTGACGAGCGAAATCAACCCGCAATTCTCTAATTTTACCCTTAATATGTTTAGAATAAGGCTCATCTAAAACTCCTTGATGTTCTCGCAAAAATTCAATATATTTCAAAACTTTCGCTTTTTCTTTATCCGATAATCTATCAATATATTCTTTAACTGAACTACATTCAGTTTGACTATCTTTATAAAATTTAACTTTATATTCATTATTATTAGTATATATCATATATGATATGTGTCAATATTATAATTGTGGATAACTTTTGCCATAAATTTAGATTGAATCTTGATTCCCACATTTAGGACATGCAACAGTCTCATGATTAATCACTGAAGCTGTCGCAATGAATGGATCTTTTTTAATCTTAAATCTATAGCCACAATAGGAACATTGATGCACTGTTTTTCCAAATAATGAAATGCCACTTGCCGGGAAATAATCTTCTATTTCTGGCGTTACGGTGATTGGTCCTATCTGGGACGACAGAGTAACTTTTTCTTTTTTTAATTCTTCAATTGTTTCTTTAATTCTCTTTATTTCTTCCTTGTCTTGTGGATTTTTCTTTAGCTCTTCAAGTTTAAGATTATATTCTGTAATTAATTTCGTATATTTTTCTTCTTGTTCCATCAGCCACTTTTGAGTAATTTTATTCTGCTCCCCAAAAAAATCATCTATTCTTGTCTTGAATTCTCTTTTATTCTTCTCTAATCTTATTTTAAATTCTCTACCTTGCATCCATGTTATAACAGCAAAAATTATCGTAAAAATCATAACCAAGAAAGTGAGTATAGACAATATGATGTTATACGGATTCCACCTAAATGACAGTTGTTGATTAACTTTTTCCAAAATATTAATATATTTTGCATCTAAAGCGTTAGTGGCTTGAGATATTTCTGAATTTTTTGGCTGATTAATTTGAGCAAAAGAAAAATTATAAAAACCAAAAAACAACATACTAAACAAGATAAAACATAATATAATCCTAATTAATTTTCTCATAGTAAATATTTATAAATAATTTATTTCTGTTCTGTATATTCTCCCTCTATTGGTCCTTCGTCTTTCTTTTTTTCTTCTGTTGGACCGGCCTCTGGCTGTGCGCCCGGAGCTTGCGGACCAGGTGCTTGCTGATACATTGCTGCGCCGATTTTTTGAACCGTGTCGCCTAAATCTTGAATCGCTTTTTTAATTACTTCAATATCATTCGCGTCTTTAACTTTTTTCAATTCGGCGACTTTATCTTCAACTTGCTTTTTGACATCAGCCGGAATTTTATCGCCGCCATCTTTCAAACTTTTTTCGCAAGTATAAATTAAAGTGTCGGATTGATTGCGCAAATCAATTATTTCTTTTTTATTTCTGTCTTCAGCGGCAAATTGTTCGGCCGCTTTTTTCATTTTTTCAATTTCTTCTTTGGAAAGCGCGGAAGTATCTTTAATGGTAATATGCTGAGATTTTGAAGTGGCCTTGTCTTTGGCTGTGACGGTTAAAATACCGTTTGCGTCCAAATCAAAACCGACTTCAACTTGAGGAATGCCTCTTGGAGACGGCGGAATGCCGTCTAAAATAAATCTGCCTAAAGTTCGGTTGTCGCCGGCCATCGGTCTTTCTCCTTGCAAAACATGAATTTCCACTGAAGTTTGATTATCAGCCGCAGTAGAAAAAACTTGAGATTTTGTGGTGGGAATAGTCGCATTGCGGTCAATAATCGGCGTCATCACTCCGCCTAAAGTTTCAATTCCCAAAGTAAGCGGGGTGACGTCCAAAAGCAAAACATCTTTAACTTCTGTTTCGCCGGCTAAAATCGCGCCCTGAATTGCCGCGCCCATTGCCACGCATTCCATCGGGTCAACGCCTCGGGCGATTTTCGGGCCGAAAATATTTTCAATAAATTTCTGGACAATCGGCATTCTGGTCGGACCGCCGACTAAAATAACTTTTTCAATATTAGCCGGTGTAAGTTTGGCGTCTGAAATCGCCTGCTCAATTGAAACACGGCAGCGATCAACGATCGGTTTGACCAATTCTTCCAATTTTGCCCGAGTAATTTTCATTAATAAATGTTTTGGACCTTCATTGGTGGCAGTGATAAACGGCAAATTAATTTCCGTTTCCAAAGCCGAAGACAATTCAATTTTCGCTTTTTCAGCCGCTTCCTTAACTCTCTGAGTTACCATTTTGTCGGCTTTCAAATCCACACCTTGCTCTTTTTTAAATTCATCAATGATATAATTTATCAAAGCTTCGTCCATATCAGTGCCGCCGAGTTTGGTGTCGCCGGAAGTGGAACGAACTTCAAAAACGCCTTGTCCGAAATTCATAATCGTCACATCCAATGTTCCGCCGCCGAGATCGAAAACCAAAACTTGCTGATCTTTTTCCTGAACTTTATCCAAACCGTAAGCCAAACTGGCCGCGGTCGGTTCATTAACCAAACGGACTATTTCAAGTCCGGCGATCGCTCCGGCATCTTTGGTTGCCTGTCTTTGCGCGTCATTAAAATAAGCCGGTACGGTAACTACCGCTTTTTCCACTTTGTCGCCTAAATACATTTCCGCGTCTTTTTTTATTTTTTGCAAAATAAAAGCGGAGATTTGCTGAGGCGTGTATTCTTTGCCGAAAATATTATATTTAAAGTCAGTGCCCATTTTTCTTTTTGCGGCCAAAATCGTGCCTTCCGGATTTGCCACTGCTTGGCGGCGAGCCGGTTCACCGACCAAAAGTTCGCCTTCTTTGGTAAAAGCAACATATGACGGGAAAGCTTTTCCGCCAACTAAAGTTGTCCCTTCGGCTGAGGGAATTATTTTTGATTTGCCCGCTTCCATGTAAGAAGCAGCTGAGTTAGATGTTCCTAAGTCAATTCCTATAATTTTGCTCATAAATTTTACCTCATTTTATATTTAATAATTAATTAATTGATTAATCGGCGAGAAGTAATCGCCAAAAAAAGTGTCGCACAGTCCGAACGGGCATGGTCTCCGACGAATGTCGGAGGAGTGAGGACGAGCGCCAAACGGCAATTCGCACGCTGGGCGAATTGACCGTGTCTTTTTTTGGTGATTGCTTCGAGCCCTTTACTTGATAATAACTTTTGCCGGCCTAATAACCCGATCATGCATTGTATATCCGCTTTGAATTTCTTCAACAATTTCATTTTCTTCACCTTGTTTGTCAATTGCTTCATGAAACATGGGATCAAATTTTTCTCCCAAAGTTTTTATTTTTTCAATACCTTGCGCTTTTAAAAAACTTTCAAATTGGTCTTTAATTTTTAAAATACCGTTTGTCCACTCGCTTCGTGGTGAGCTTGTCGAACCATTGTCTTCTATTTCCGGCAGGTTTTTTACCGAATGATCAAAGCTGTCCATAATCGGCAAAAAATTCAAAATTAATTCCAAATTGGCGAATTTTATCCATTCAATTTTTTCTTTATCAATTTCTCTTTCGCGGTTAAGATAATCGGCTTTGGTTCTTTTCCAGCCGTTTAAATATTCTTCCGCTTGTTGTTTGGCTAATTCGAGCTCATCTTGTAATTTTTTAATTTCTTCGTCAGACATAAATTTAAACTTTGTCCAATATTTCTTTGGCGTATTCTATTAAAGCTATATTTCTGTTGTAGTCCATTCTCATTGGCCCCAAAAGACCCAATACTACACCTCTTTTTTGATTTGGCGTATGATATTTGATTAAAATCGTTCCGCAAAAATCACCAAACGGATTGCTTTGCCCCAAAAAAACGCGGTGGTTGCTTTCTATCTCGTCAAAAATTTTGGCAACGGTTTGATCTAAATGATCTATAATTTGCGAAACATTATAAACCACGTCCATTTGATTAAATTCCGGCTGGCTGAATAAAGAAGAAAGTCCGGTGTAATAAAAATTATTTTTATCAAAAGCCAAAATAACCAGTCCGTTGGTCAACTCCGCTATTTTCTCGCCGATTTTCTTGGCTGAAATTTCCAATGACTGATTTTCTTTTTTAACGCTGTTTAATTTTCTTTTTTCAATTTGACTGACTTCTTCTTGCTGTAAAAAATTTTCAATATAATAATGATAAGCCTTTTCAGTGGGAATGCGGCCGGCCGAAGTATGCGGCTGGATTAAAAATTTTTTTTTGGTTAATTCCGTCATCTCATTGCGAATAGTAGCCGAGCTTATTTTTGATTCAAATTTTTCCGCCAAATATTCAGACCCGATCGGCTCTGCGGTTTTGATATATTGAGAGATAATGGTTTTAAGCAATTGATTTTGCCTTTGGGTTAACATACAAAAATATTATAAAGAGTATTAAACCTTTTTTATCTGCGTTTGCTCGGAAAAGTAATCTACATTAGTGGATTACTTTTCCCTCGCTCACTTGATAATAAACTAAAAATTAGCACTCGTCAAGTCCGAGTGCTAATAATCTGTGGAAAACTTTTTTAAATACCGACTATTTATTCGCTAAATCATTGGCGATTTGATAAATATCCCCCGCTCCCATAATAAGAACTACGTCGTTCGGCTGAATATTTTCTAAAATTAGTTTTTTTGTTTCTTTTAAATCTCGTCCATATAAAACTTTTTGCCCATTTTTTTGAACCGCTTTGACCAAATCTTTTGAACTTACATCTTGGTCTTTTTCTTCTTCTCGACCCGCCACATCATAAATTTCCGAAATAATCGTCAAATCAGCGCCTTTAAAACATTTGACAAATTCCTTAAATAATTTTTTGGTCCGATTGTGATGATGAGGCTGAAATACGGCCACGATTCTTTTTCCGGGATAAAATTCTCTGGCCGCCTGAATAGTGCCGGAAACCGCAGTCGGGTGATGAGCGTAATCACTGATAAATAACACAGACTGACACTGACTTAACACTGACTTACACTGACATTTTCTGTGTCCGTCTGTGTGCCGTCCGTGTAAGTCCGCGTTCATGATTTCAAATCTTCGCCAAATTCCGGAGAATTTTTCTACGGATTTTTTAATTACTTCGGGTTTAACGCCCAAAGCCAAAGCGCCGGCAGTTGCGGCCAAGACATTGTAAATATTAAAAATTCCCGGAACTTTTAACCGAAAATTGTAAATTTTGCCCTTAAAACATAAATCAAAAATTTGTTCGCCGTGTTTGGTAATAATATTTTTTGCCATTACCTCTGCCTGACTTTTAATGCCAAAAGTTATTGTCTTGTTTTTGGATTTAATCTTTTTTAAATTAACATCATCGGCATTTGCAATCAGAATTCCATTTTTAGGCAATTTTTTAATATATGTTTTAAAAGTTCTGATTAAATGATTAATGTTTTTATAATAATCAGTGTGATCCAATTCCAAATTATTCAGAATAATCATTTTAGGCGACAAATTCAACATATGAGCTCGCCATTCGCAGGCTTCAACCACAAACACAGACTTACGCGGACAGGACACTGACCTACACTGACTGTCTGTCTTAGTCTGTGTTAAGTCCGTATTAGTCCGTGATATGCGTAGATTTCCATTCCATTGAGGCACCTTGCTTCCGACAATCACTAATGGGTCTATTTTGGCTTGTTCTAAAATTAAACCTAAAATCGCCGTGGTAGTGCTTTTGCCATGCGTGCCGCTGACAGCAATGGTAAATTTTTCTTTGCTTAATTCTCCCAAAAATTCCGGATAAGAAAGCTGAGGAATGGATAATTTTTTTGCTTTTATTCTTTCCGGATTATTTTTTTCCACTGCCGGCGAATAAATAACCAAATCTGTATCGGCTGACAAATTTTCCGCTTCATGGCCTTGGTAAAATTTAACTCCCATTTTTTCCAGTTTCTTGATTATTTCGGAAGAATTCAAATCAGAGCCAAAAACTTTTTTGCCCTGTTGAACCATCATTTTTGCCAAAGCGCTGACCCCGATTCCGCCCAAGCCGATAAAATGTATTTTTTTGATTTTTCGCCCGCCTAAATTTTTTATTGACATAAATAACGTTTAAGTGATTTTTTAATATAATTTCTCCCCCACCCGGATTTAAAAAATCTTTCTCGTTCTTTGGCATCCCCTGAATGAAGATATGCTTCATAATAAACCAAAGTAAATGGCGCTCTTGATTTAGTAGACGTAGACATTTTATTATTGTGTTCTTCTAGTCTCTTTCTTAAATCTTTTGTAAAGCCAACATAAAATTTACCATCTTTCAAACTGCGCAAAATGTATACGTAATAAAAAATTTTGGCGGGCATGGCTATTATCTTACACTTTTTTTATAAAAAAAATAGCCCCCTTAATTCAGAGGGCTATTTATTTTATATTCTTCTTCTTTAGTTTCATTCTCTAAAAATTTTATAAATGTCGCTTGCGGACATTTTTCCGGATATCGCAAACATTTATGCGTATAGATAGAATGAAGAGCATTTTCCCAATACCTTTTTTTATTTACCGGTATTTTTAATTTTCTAAGAATAATTTCTCCGTCTATCCAAGCTATCCACTCTGACCAAGGACAACTCACATGATCATCCTTGTCTTTTAACTCCATAGCACAAGCCATAAACTTTTTACGGCGGTATTGCAAAACATGGCCTATTTCATGTGCTAAACTATTAACTCCTCTCCACCGCAGCCATGGAATATAAATTGCCCTGAGATCCCTAATTTCAACCACATCATGTTCACAAACCTTATTGCTACGATTAAAATGAAGTGCCGTATTACTACAAAATGCGCAAGGCAAACCCTTTTCTATGGCTATTCCATTTGATTCAGCATAAGCCAAAAACTTGGAAAAAACCGGCGACTTTTTTAAGTCGTATAATAATCTCCTGTTCTGATAAGGATGAATCAATCGAAATAAAACCTTATGGCAGAATGGAATTAATACGCTAAAAGTCAAAAAATAGGCTAGCCCTACAAATGCTGCTCCAGCTCCGAATAAAATAATAAAAAATATTATTATATTTAAAAGATCCATGATCTCCTCCTAGTTTCCAAACTTTATTGTCTGGATTACTATTATTTAAGCATATTTTTTGGTTTTTGTCAAGATCTATTTTTTAAATTAATATATTGAAAACATATAAATTAAAAAGACCCTTGCCGAACAAAAGCAAGGGCCTCAGTTTAAATCTTTCTCTCAATCGTTTTTACGGAAACGAATCAATTGAGTGCCTTCGTTCCAACTATCCTCAAAAATGCCCAAAAAAAATTCACTGCTGCTTCCCTGATTTTTGAGGGTCGCCACACCATGGACTTTGTCAGAATTTACCCAGAGATTATTTTTTTCGTCAAAAGACACTATTAATCCTTGTGGTAATTTATCTCTCTTGATTGCCCATAAAAGAGACAATCCAGGGGCACTGGTAAAAAACTTATCCTTCCCCTTGCGCAAGAAAGAAATGCAATATTCCGAACTTATTCTATGTTTGGCTATAAAAATATCAACCATACATTTTTCACCCGGTTGAAGCCTATACGATACATTCCCAAAGTTTTTATCATTAATTGAATCATCATAGAAACAGAATTCTTGTCCGTGCTCTTTATAAAAATTTTCCAACTGCCCTTTGGAATTGTAATCCCCTGGTACTTCTAACTTGATACTTTCCATAAAAACAATTCTTTTATCCATTCTCCCCCCCCTTTTTTTTAATTTTCTATTGTCTATTATATTATATCTTTATTTTTTGTCAATCAAATATTTTATTCTAAATTGGATATACTAATTTAACAGACCCTTACCGAAGCAAGGGTCTGAGTTTAATTTTCTACAAAGAGCTAACTGGAGTTTCCGCATTCACAGAAGCAAAGCAGACAGAAGCTGTCGTTCCAACCATCTTCAAAGCGGCCAAGGCCTAAATTGAATTTGGAAATGTCATCAGAACAGCGGAAGATGTTCGCTATGCGGTGGCTACCGTTAGGGTCAACCCAAAGAGCGCTTCGTTCATCAAATGAGACGGACCACTTACCGACTGGAAAAACATCTTTAGCTTCTTGCCAAGCTAGGAAAAGTCCTCTGACGCCGGTAAGGATGACGTTCTCTGAATGCAGGAAAGCCAGACAATTTTCCGAGATTATGCCTTCCATAACCTGGAAAAATTTGACTTTAAATTTCTCCCCGGGTACAAGTCTCCTTGTCGTTCGAAAGTGTTCATCAGTGACATCCGGATGATAGGAATTGAATTCAGAGTAATGTTCTTTCTTGAAGGTGGCCAAGCAAATGTCAGGATTGTATTCTACCGGCACAACCAGATTATCAATAACCTTGATTAGATTGAAGCGCGGATCTACTTTGACAGACATTTTTTTATCCATCGTTTCCTCCATAATACCGAAATTTAAGTCGTTGACTTTATGCCACAACTTTTTCGGCATTGATATTATCTTAAACAAACTTTGGGAGTTTTGTCAATCCTTATATATTCTTTAAAATAATCTCCGCGATTTTGGAAGCGGCATCCGGCTTGGCTAATTTGGAAATATTTAAACTCAAAACAGAACGTTCACTAACGGAAAAAATCAATTGATGAATTTTCTCTGATAAAATTTTGGGAGTGATATTTTTTTGATTCATTAAAACAATTGCTTTTTGCTCTGCAAAATATTGAGCGTTAATTTCTTGATGGGAATCCGGCATTGGAATTATAATCGCCGGCTTACCTAAGATTGACAATTCAGTTAAAAATCCCATTCCGGCTCGGCTGATAACCAAATCGGCAATCGTTAAAGCGTCCGGCATTGCTTCGTTTAAAAATTCATATTGATGATAATGAGTTAGAGTTTGTGCAGCTTGTATTTTACTTTTTCCTGTTATGTGAATTATTTGACAAAATTTAACTAATTCAGGAATAATTTCACTGATTAACTTATTGATATTTTGAGCGCCTGTGCCTCCGCCAACGACTAATAATGTCGGTAAATTATTTTCCAAATTAAATCTTTTAATCGCTCTTTCTTGGGAATAATTTTTAATATCCGGACGAACCGGATTGCCGGTTAAAATGGTTTTTTCTTTTGGAAAATCATTTAACGATTTTTCCAAGCTGACCGTAATAATTTTGGTAAAAGGAGCCATCAATTTATTGGCTAAACCCGGAATAACATCTTGCTGATGAATAAAAATCGGTATTCTAAAAAACCAGCCCGCCCAAACCAAAGGTACGGCGACAAATCCCCCGGCCGAAACAATGGCTTTTGGCTTATATTTTAAAATTAAAAAAACAGATTGTAAAAAACCTGCAATAATTAAAAATGGAGAAACAAAATTTTGCCAGCAAAAATAACGGCTCAATTTACCGGAAAAAATCGGTTGATAAGGAATATTATATGATTGAGCCAATTCGCGCTCGGGAATTCCTTTTTTTGTGCCAATAAATAAAAACTTTGTTTCCGTCCGCCGGCTGGCGGATTGTTTTTCCAGCCCAAGGCTGGTCAGCCTCTGGCTGATAATTTCTTGGCTGATAGCTAAAAGCGGACTTACCGAACCGCCCGTACCACCGCCGCTTAAAAATATTCTCATACCAGACAGTATACTATTTTTAGAAAAATTGTCCAAAAAAAATTAGCGCCCGTTTCAACAACGAACGCTAAACTTTTTTTCATATTTATTTTTTTCTCCAAAACAACATTCCTCTCTTTCTTCCAGCTTTTACTAATATAATCCGCCACTTATGGAGGTAGCGGTTCATAGGATCTATAAGCTTTGTTTCTTCTACTTTGTATCCAAGACTTAGGAACGTACCCTGAGACTTCTCAATATTCTTAAATCCTATAACATTGAGAATTATTCTCTCTTCCATTTTAAATCACCTCCTGATTAATTGACAAATTTTTACTATTTTGGTATTAATTAACTGATTTAATATTAGCATAAAAATTCAAAAATGTCAAGCCCTGTTTTAAAAATTAATCTCAAAGATAAAAACTATCCCAAATTGCTGAAAGAAATTTATGACCCGCCGCAGAACCTGTACGCCGTCGGAGAAATCAAGGCGGAAGAAAATTATCCCTTGGCAATTGTCGGAACACGAAAAGTTTCAAGCTATGGCAAGCAAATTACCGTTTCTTTGACCAAAGATTTGGTTAAAGCCGGATTAACGATTGTCAGCGGTTTAGCTTTGGGCGTGGACGGATTGGCGCATCAAACAACTCTTGATAACGGCGGCCGAACGATCGCCGTTTTGGGTTCAAGTCCTGATATTATTTATCCGCCGCTTCATAGAACTTTGGCAAAAAATATTATTAAAAATAACGGAGCAATAGTTTCGGAATATCCGCCAACCACCTCTCCGACCAGATGGACTTTTCCTGCCAGAAACAGAATTATTGCCGGACTTTCATTGGGAACCTTGGTTATAGAAGCGCCGGAAAAATCCGGAGCTTTGATTACCGCGCATTCAGCTTTGGATCAAGGACGAGAAGTTTTCGCCGTGCCCGGCAGCATTTACAATCCTAATTCAGCCGGCTGCAATCAACTGATTAAAATGGGCGCGAAAGCGGTTACCAAGGCCGAAGATATTTTAGACGCTTTTAATTTGGAATTGTCGGAAAAAATTTCCGAAACACCCGAACCGACCTTGCCGGAAGAAAAAATATTGTGGAAATTTTTAAGCCACGAGCCCGTACATATTGACCAATTAATTAAATCAAGTAAATTTAGCACCAGTCAGGCCATTGCTGTCTTGACATTAATGGAAATAAACGGCAAAGTAAAAAACCTGGGAGGCGGAAATTATGTCAAAAACTAAAAATCAAAAAAAATTAATCATTGTCGAGTCGCCGACAAAATCAAAAACCATTTCTCATTTTTTGGGAGATGAATTTTTAATTGAATCTTCTTACGGCCACATTCGCAATCTTCCAAAAAGCAATAAAAAGGCCATTGATATTAAAGCTGGATTTATTCCTCATTATGAAATCACCAAAGGGAAAGAAGATGTTGTTTCTAAAATTAAAAGTCTCGCTAAAAACGCAAGTGAAGTATTGCTCGCGACAGATCCTGACCGCGAAGGAGAATCCATTGCTTGGCACTTGAAAGAAACCTGCGGTTTGAAAAATCCAAAACGAATTGTTTTTCATGAAATCACCGAGAACGCAATTAAAGAAGCGATAAATCATCCGCGGGAAATTGACGAAAATTTGCGGCAAGCTCAAGAAGCGCGCCGAGTTTTGGATCGCCTGGTCGGTTATGATTTAAGCGGTTTGATTTGGAAAAAAGTCCGCTACGGGCTTTCAGCCGGCCGCGTTCAATCGCCGGCGCTGCGCATAATTATGGAAAGAGAACGCGAAATCAGAGCGTTTATACCGGAAAATTATTGGGTTTTAACCGGAGAATTTAAGACAGAAAAAAATGACAAAATTATTTTGACTTGCGACAAAGAACCGGCTGATGAAAAAGAAACCAATAGAATTTTAGAAGCCGGCCGCGCCAATCCATGGCACATCGCTGAAATAAAACAAACCGAAGCCAAGCGTTCTCCTCGCGCGCCATTCACCACTTCAACGCTTCAGCAAACAGCCAGTTCTCGGCTCGGATTTTCCCCATCGCGCACAATGATGGTGGCTCAAAAACTTTATGAACAAGGTTTAATCACATATATGAGAACCGACAGCGTGATTATCAGCAAGGAAGCTTTGCCTGTAATTCATCAAGAAATAGAAAAAACTTTTGGCAAAAAATATTTGGAACCGCGAATTTATAAAACAAAAAGTAAAAGCGCTCAAGAAGCGCATGAAGCAATTCGTCCGACAAATATCGGATTGAAAAACGCCGGCGCGAACGAAGAACAGGAAAGATTATACGGACTGATTTGGGCGAGAACAATTTCTTCTCAAATGACTGACGCAAAAATGCTCAGAACAAAAGTTTCCGCCAATATAAATAAAGAAGGAATAATTCCTAATTTTTCCGTGGTCGGAAGTATTACTGTTTTTCCCGGATGGCTCGCGGCAGATGTAGAAGCTCAAGGCGAAGAAGTTCAAATACCGAAATTATCCAAAGGCGAAAAATTGGAATTGCTGAATCTTGAGAGCCAAGGCAAACAAACAGAACCGCCCGGCCGCTACACGGAAGCCGGATTGGTAAAAGAATTGGAAAAACGCGAAATCGGAAGACCGAGCACCTATGCTTACATTATTAAAACAATCAATGACCGCGGATATGTGACCAAAGACGGCAAAACGCTCCACCCCACCGACACCGGCGAAGTGGTCAGCGATTTTCTTGAAAATAATTTTCCGAAATATATCAGCGATTCCTTCACCGCGGAAATGGAAAACGAACTTGATGAAATAGCCGAAGGAAAAATAAAATATGAAAAAGTTTTAAAAGATTTTTACGGCCCGTTTTCCAAAGACGTTAAATCAAAAGAGAAAATAGATAAGGTAACCAATCTTGGAGATGCTGACGAAAAATTCAAATGCCCGGTTTGCAACGGTCCGATGGTCATAAAATTGTCCAAAACCGGCAAATTTTTAAGCTGCGCGAAATTCCCTGAATGTGTTGGCGCCAGAAAAGCAGACGGTTCCATAATGGAAGGTCCGAAAGAAACCGGCGAAATGTGTCCGGAATGTTTAACCGGCAAACTCGTAGAACGCGAAGGCCGCTTTGGCAAATTTATTTTTTGCAGCAATTATCCAAAATGCAAATTCATTAAAAGAAGCGCTGAAGAAGAAGCCAAAGCAAAAACCGGAGTAAAATGCCCGAAGTGCGAAGGAGAAATCGTGGAACGCCGCGGAAGATTCGGTCCGTTTTTTTCCTGTTCCAATTATCCCAAATGTAAATTCATAATAAAATCCCGTCCAACCGGAAAAATCTGCGACCTTTGCGGATCTTTGATGATGCAAGGAACTAAAACAATACCGGAAAGATGCAGCAATAAAGCATGTTCTATGCACAATCCTCACAAAAAACCGTCAGAAAGTGCGAAAATTTGAACGATTGACAAAAATCAAAAAAAGTGTATAATAAAAGTATAAAATAAATTAATTAAATAATTTTAATTATATGGAAAATAAAAGAGATGGAAGTTCACCTCATGAATTATTAAATGCACAAGAAGGACAAGAAAAATTTGATATGCTATTAAAAAGTGGTAATATTGATAGAGTCGAAGAATTAGAAAAGCATGCCAAGGCATTAGGACTTAAGTTGGAAATTAAACCAGAACTTTTACAAGAAGCATATGAATATCACCATAAAGTGAAGTGGCTTGGTAATGAGTTAAATAAAATAAGACAGTATGCTGCAAAAAAAGGAATTGAATTGAAAGAACCAGAAAAATCGAAAGAATAAGGAAGTTTAGATATTATTAAAATTAAGTTTTTTATCAAAAAATTAAGAGCCGATATTTCATCGGCTCTTAATTTTTATTCTCTTACTTTTTCTATTCTTGGAGGTCCGACCTCCATTAAACCTAAAAAGCTAATAATTTTTGAATTATTTTTTCCAAATCTTCTTGGCTGAAAGTTTCAATGACAATCTTTCCGCCTTTTTTCTTTTTAATAATTTTTATTTTCGCGTCCAGAATTTTCGCCAATTCCCTCTCGTTTTCCAAAAGCATGGAATCCAATTCAACGGTTTTCCTGACTCTTTTTCCGCCGACAATTTTTTCCGTTTCCCGCACGGTTAAATTCAATCCCAAAACTCTTTTCAATAAAATTTTTTGTTTTTCCTGATCTTCTGTGGAGAGCAGGGCCTTGGCATGGCCTTCGGTAATTTGTTCTTCTTCAATCGCCCTCTGAATCGGTTCGGCAAGAGTTAAAAGGCGCAAAGTATTTGCCACGCTTGTTCGTGCTTTTCCCAATTTTCTCGCAATATTTTCTTGGGTCAAATTAAATTCATCGGTCAATCGCTTGTAAGCTCGTGCTCTTTCCATGGGATTTAAATCTTGTCTCTGAATATTTTCCAAAAGAGAAATTTCAAATTTTTCGCTGTCTTTGACTGATCTGACAATAGCCGGCACTGTTTTAAATTCCAAAAATTTAGCCGCTCTGAAACGACGCTCGCCGGCGACAATTTGATATTTTCCCCAACCAATTGAAGTCAAAATCAGAGGTTGAATAATTCCGTATTCGCGAAGAGAATTGATCAATCCTTCCATTTCTTGATGAGGGAAATTTTTTCTCGGCTGGTCAGGATTGGCTTCAATTTGTTCAAGCGGGATTTCCAAAACCCGCTCGCCTGTTTCGGCTAACGTTTCTTCGGTGATTTTTTGAATTGTTTTTGGAGGAATTAACGCCCCCAGTCCTCTTCCTAATGACATAAAAACTCTTTAATTATTATGTAAAACAAACTCTCTGGCTAAACGATGGTAAGCTTTGGCTCCGCGAGATCGAGGCGCATATTCTAAAATTGTTTTGCCGTAGCTCGGCGCTTCAGCCAAATAAACATTGCGAGGAATAACTGTTCTGTAAATTTTATGCGGAAAAAATTTATATAATTCTTCCCAGACATCAGCCGACAATTTTCCGCGCGTGTCATACATTGTCAGTATCGCTCCCAAAACGCTGAGATCCGGCCTTAAATTTTCTTTTATCAAATTGATGGTATTTAAAAGCTGACCCAATCCTTCCAAAGCGAAATATTCAGCTTGAACAGGAATTAAAACACTGCTTGAAGCCACTAAGCTGTTAATGGTCATTAATCCCAATGAAGGCGGGGTGTCAAAAAATACAAAATCAAAATCGTCCGCCAAGGGCTTAAGCGCTTTTGTCAAAAGAAATTCTCTGTCTTCCAAATTGACTATTTCAATATTCGCTCCGGCTAAATTTTCATTTGCCGGAATAAGCCAAAAATTTTTTCTGACTTCTATTAAACCTTCTGTTAAAGGAATTTTTCCGCTTAGAATTTCATAAATCCCCTTGTCTCTGTTTTCCGCACTCACACCCAATCCGGAACTGGCATTGGCCTGCGGATCCAAATCAATAATCAAAACTTTCTTGCCGAATCGGGCAAGATAAGCTGACAAGTTGATTAAGGTGGTGGTTTTTGCCGTACCGCCTTTTTGATTGACAACACTGATAATTTTCATACCCGCCTAAATTTTTTAATAGCTCCTTCCTGTCTAAATTTTAAAAGAAAAATTTAAACAGATTTTAATATAATTTTTGCCTCGCCCTGACTTAAAAAACTTGAGCGGGCATAACTTTAGTTTATCACTTTTAAAACGTTTGACAAGATTTAAAAAAATGTTAAAATATTGTGAATGCCGCGCCGTCCCATATTTTGCGCCGAGGTGCTGAAACTGGTAAACAGGCTGGTCTCAAAAACCAGTGGGTGCAAACCCTTGAGGGTTCAAGTCCCTCCCTCGGCATATAAAAATACAAATATGTATGATTGATAAAAATGTATTAGCTTATGTCATTGGTATAGCAATTGGCGATGGTAATTTATCAAATCCTAACGGCCGCGCCATAAGATTACGAGTAACCTGTGATACTAAATACAAAAATATCATTTCAGAAATTATAGCTTCTATAAAAATATTAGTTCCAAAAAATAAAGTTTCTATTGTCCACCGAGAAAAAAACTATATAGACATCAGTTGTTACTCAAATAAATGGGAAAAATGGTTGGGATGGAAGGTTGGCTATGGTCCAAAAGTAAAACAAAATATCTCAATACCCACCTGGATTAAAAATAATAAAAAATATTCCATTAAATGTTTAAAGGGATTATTAGAAACAGATGGGTCGGTATATTTGGATAAAAATTATAAAATGGTAAATTTTACCACTGTTATTCCAAAACTTGCCAAAGATATAATAAATATTATTATAAAATTAAATTTTTATCCACATCTTTATACTATAAAAGATTCTCGCCCAAATAGAAAAACTAAATACATCATCAGGCTTTCTAAAAATGTAACTGAATTTCTTAATCTAATTAAACCGTTGAAAGATATTAAAATTTAAGGTATCATTATAGTTTAATGACGCGGGGTAGAGCAGCTGGCAGCTCGCCAGGCCCATAACCTGGAGGTCGTTGGTTCGAATCCAACCCCCGCAATTAAAAGGTGGTGACGAATTTTATAAAATTATTGGCCGAGTAAGAACGCCAAAGCCCATAATCCCGCTTGAGCGGGATCGGTTGGTCCAACCCCCGCAATTAAATATTTTGAGCAGGTCTTAACAAAATGATGGCAGGGTAGCTCAGCGGTAGAGCACACGCTTCATAAGCGTGCCGTCGCGGGTTCGATCCCCGCCCCTGCTATTTATATCATATTTATGACCTTAACCGTTCACACTGCTGTCGGTATCTTTATTGGCAAGTACGCGTCAAACCCGTTTCTTGCTTTTTTGTTCGGATTTTTATCACATTTTTTACTTGATGCAATTCCTCATGTTGATGAAGGAATTTTTATCCAAAAATATTTTTACTGTGCAGTATTCGCAGATATTTTTCTTTCGGCTATTTTTATTTTTTGTTTTTTTCGTTTTATCCGACCTGCTTATTCTTCAAAAATTTACTGGGCGATTTTAGGATCCGCCCTGCCGGATATATTTACTTTTTTTTATTCTGAGTTACATTTTAAATTTTTAGGAGGATTTTATAACTTACATCAAATTATCCATTGTCCGGAAAAAATAAACAATCCTGTCTTTTTAGCCGCTATTCAAATAATTTTTCTGGTTTGTTTAATTTTTATTCTGTTTAAAAAAAAGACGAGTCAAAAACTCGCTAAATAAAAAAATATCCGCCAAAAGGCGGATATTTTTTTACCTTGGACACTTCCCTGTCAATTCTTGCCACCGTTTATCAATTTCTTGTTGAATCTTAATTAAATTATTTTTATCTTTTTCGGAAAATAAATTTTTAAATCTTCCTTGAAATTTTAAAAATTCTTCAACCGGTAATTTTTCTCTCGGCTGATAATTTAATTTATAAACGCCGTTTTCTATTTCATAAAGCGGCCAAAAACAAGTTTCTGTGGCAAGCTGCGACATTTTCACGGTCAAATCGGAATTATATTTCCAATTCGCCACGCAAGGACATAAAATATTCAAAAAAGTCGGGCCATTGGTACTAAGGGCCTTTTTTGCTTTTTGATGCAAATCAAACCAATTATGAATTGCTGCCTGGGCCAAATAAGGAAGATTATGAGCCGCGGCGATTTTCATAATATCTTTTCTGGATTCTATTTTGCCGGCCGGAGTGGTTGAAGTTGAAGCACCAAGCGGTGTGGCTGAAGATCTTTGCCCGCCGGTATTGCTGTAGACCTGATTGTCATAACAAACATATAAAAAATTATCCCCTCTTTCCCAAGCTCCAGAAAGCGATTGAAGCCCGATATCATAAGTGGAACCGTCGCCGCCAAAAACAACAAATTTAACATTTTCCGGAATTTTCTTTTTTTCTTTTAAATGCTGATAAACCGCCAAAATTCCACTCATTGTCGCCGGCGCGTTTTCAAAAGCATTATGCATATAAGGCATATTCCAAGAAGTTTGAGGATAAAGAGTAGTGGTAACTTCCATGCATCCGGTAGCATTAACAACCACTAATGGATTATCAGTTGCTCTTAAAACAGAACGAACAATAATCGGAATGGCGCATCCGCGGCAAGTTCGATGACCAGGCGCAAAATGTTCCGGTTTTTTTAATAAATCTTTTAGAGTTTCCATAATTTTTTAAAAATAGTTTGAGTGATAAATACGCTTAAAATTGCCGATATAATGCCCCCTAAAATATCGCTTGGCCAATGAACGCCGACGAAAATTCTGCTGATTCCCACCAATAGAGCTAAAATCAATAAAATTATGCCGAATTTTTTCCAATCTTTAAATATGGTTAAGGCCATGATAAAACCGATAGTCGTGTGATATGAAGGAAAAGAATAATCTTTTGGGCTGGCTAAAAATTTAATCAACTGAAAAACTTCTCTATGGTCCACAAAAGGACGGAAACGATGATAAAATAAACCGATAAAATTATTTATCAAGAGCCCGCAAGCGATAGTTCCGACTATTTTTAAAACCATTAAACTGATTTCTTTTCTTTTCGGCGACAAATAATAAACCAAGAGAATAATCAAAGGAATAAGAAAAATCAATCCGTCGGCGCAAATAATGCCAAATTGATCCATGGCCATCCATTTGCCTGCCAAATGATTAATTTTTATCAGTAAAAAATAGTCCATATTAATCAAAATTATTATATCAGATAATTAATTTGCAAGCAAGCCCGCCTAAATTTTCACAAAAATTTAGGCGGGCAAGCTAACTATTAAAATAATTCAGGCTCTTGCTGTAGACAACAAGAGCCTTTTAAAATCATCACTTACTTACAATCGCAATAGTTTTTAAACCTACGACATTTTGGACGGCCTTTATAAAGGCCGTACTGACAGCCTCTTAATAGCCATTTGATTGGTTTCTTATTCCAAGAAAAAATATTTTTCAACCACTCTATTTTTCCTTGCCGTCCTTTTAAGGATTTTGTTTTTTCTGACATCCCACCTCCTTTTCAACTAATTTTAGAATAACAAAAATTTAAAAATTTGTCAATATTTTTTATTTTAGAAAAAATTTAAACCGCCGTTTGAAATTAATTTTTTACCGTTATTTTTCTTTTTCCAATCATCTTCGCTGGTAAACATTTCAACCGTCAAGCCATTTCTTGGAATAACAAAATCGTAGTGCGAAGTAGCCGTCTCAAATCCTTCCGTGCCTTCTTTGCCATGCTTAGAATCACCAAAAGCAAAATGCATCGTTCCCAGTCTCTTCTCCGCCTCAATCACTGAAACACCCGGAAAATTATAAGGTTTTTCAGGGTCAGAAACAGTGCTTCGAGCCTTACTGTTTGCTCCAAACGCAATTTCCGCCACTCTCAAAACATTCAACGGTTGACCGCTCTCTTTAGCTTCGTCGCGCATATCTTTTTCCAGATCAGATCTCAATTTTTTAGCTGACTTGCCACCTTCAATAGAAGTAATTATTCCATTTTTAACATTAACTCTGACAAACTCATCAACGCCTTGATCCGTGGTAATAGTTGATTCTAAGACAGGTAAAACCAAAGTTCCGTTCATTGTTCTTTCATCGGGCGTGGTAAAAATTTCTCCACCCAAAAGGTTGCCCCATTGACCCGGCTTATCTAAAACCCCGCTGTCTTTAGACCATTGCCTCTCGTGAGATGAGCGCAAACCTACTTCTAAATCTGTCCCATAATTCGAAGTAATATGAAAACCTTTAGCATCTTTCAAAACCGCCTCCATTTTATTAAGCCTATATTCTAAATCCTCTAAATTTTCATCTAGGGCTCCGTCTTTTTTAAAAGCATCAGATCCTAAATCAATAAGGCTTAAAAGGCGGTTGCCATATTCTACAATATCTTTATCACAAAGATCTTCAATGGCTGGATACATTTTTTTCGAAACATCAATAATAACTTTAAATTTTTTAAGCAGTTCCTGTATTTCTTCTCTTTTGGTTTGTTTATCTAATAAAATTTCTTGAGATTCAGAACCTATTTTCTTGACAGCTTCTTCTAAAATTAAAGTTACTTCAGGATTAGTTTTTTTGTCTTTTAAAAATAAAATCTTTTCTTCCGGTTTTAATTTTAATAAATTTTTTAAAGACTTCTCGGCAACTTCAATTTTTTCCAAAAATAAAATTTCTGCCTCTTTCTCTGTTTGATTTTCAGAAAATATTTTCTCTTTAAACATATGTTCAAATTATTTTTATCTTATATTTAAAGATTAGCAGAAAAATTAAATTTGTCAAGTTAAATAAAATTTTTCATACTTATCCACATAAAAAATTTTGACGGATGGTTAAAAAAGATTTACAATTAAAAATATTATGACAGAAGAAATAAAAAAACAAAATAATGGATCCGAAACCAATGGAGGTCAAGAAAAGAAAAAATTAAAATTTCTTTTTGTTTCATTGGAAAGTTTAAGCGGTGATTTGGCTTGGCAAATAAAAAAAGAAGGACATGAAGTCAAATGTTATATCAAAGCGAAAACAGACGCAGACGCTTATGACGGGTTCGTGGAGAAAATTGATGATTGGAAAAAATACGTAGACTGGTGCGATGTTGTTATTTTTGACGATGTGGAATTCGGACCGGATGCGGAAAAATTGAGACAAGCCGGCAAACCTGTTATCGGCGGTTCTGTTTATACCGATCAATTGGAAATAGATCGCGAATTCGGACAAACGGAATTAAAAAAATACGGAATTAACATTTTGCCTCATTATAATTTTTCAAATTATGACGAGGCGATTAATTTTATCAAAACCAATCCCGGTCTTTATGTTTTCAAGCCATCCGGCAATACTCCATCCGGCGGCAAGGGATTGTTATTTTTAGGACAAGAAGATGACGGCCGCGACATTTTGGCTCTGCTTGAAAAAAATAAAGAAGTTTGGCAGAAAAAAGCGCCCGTATTTCAACTTCAAAAATGCGTCTCCGGCGTAGAAATCGCCGTAGGAGCATTTTTTAACGGTCAAGAATTCATTAAACCGGTTATTGTCAATTTTGAGCACAAGAGATTATTCCCGGGAGACCTTGGTCCTTTTACGGGAGAAATGGGTACGGCTGTATTTTGGGCTAAAACCAATCCTATTTTTGAAGCAACTTTGGAAAAAATGAAACCCGCCTTGGCGCAATCCGGTTATCGCGGTTATATTGATTTAAATTGCATTGTTAACGGCCGAGGTATTTATCCCCTTGAATTTACTTCTCGTTTTGGTTATCCGATTCTTCAAATTCAGCTCGAAGGAATCATCACTCCAACCGGTGAATGGCTGGAAAAACTGGCCAAAGGAGAAAATTTTGAATTAAAAACAAAAAAAGGTTTCCAGGTGGGAACAAGAATTATGCTTCCAACCTATTTTACCAGTGATAAATCAGTAATTGAAACTTACAAAGATTTGCCGATACTTTTTAAAAAACCAGACAATTTGGACGGCATTCATATAGAAGACGTTAAAATGACAGAGGGCGCTTGGCGAGTTGCCGGTGATTCGGGATGCTTGTTGGTTGTTACCGGTTCGGGCACAACCATGGATGATGCCAGAGAACAAGTTTATTCAAGAATTAAAAATATTATGGTGCCCAATATGTTCTATCGGGTTGATATCGGATCAAAGTGGTCCGAAGATTCGGACCGGTTGCAAACATGGGGATATTTGTATTAATTTTAAATTTCTAATTTTTAATTTCTAAACAAATTCTAAAATTCAAAATTGAATATGAAAAAAGACCTTTAATTTTATATAGGTCTTTTTTTATTTGGTAAAATTTTACTATTTTTTGAAAAAATAGTAAAACCAATTTTTTAAATTTAATATTTTTTCATTTAAACTTTTACTGATTGATTTTGTTGCCTGGTCAGTTTGAGTATTTTGAGAAGTTATAACCACTACTTGCTCTCCCGGTTTTTGCAAGCCCAATTTTTCGCGAGCGATTTTTTCTTGAAAATAATCAGTCTGCATTTTCTCTATTTTATCAATGGCTTCTTTATTCTCTTTTTCCAATAAAGAATTTTGATTTTCCAGTTTTGAAAGTTCTTTTTTTAATTTTATCTGCTGATTTATTTCTTGAATTGCCGTTATCAAGCTGAAAATTAAAACCAATATCAATAAATAGAACAAACTTTTGGAAGCGATTATTTTTTTAAAATTTGATTTCTTCTTTATCATGTTTATATTATACCAAAAGGGGCTGGAAAAATCCAACCCCTTTTGCGCTACTTAATAGTAAATTTAAAAAAATATCCGTTAACTTATTTTGGCTGTGTCATCGTATCTATAAATTTCCCATATGTATTATTCTCTGCGAATTTCTTTTTTAACGCTTTGAATTCCTCTAATTTTTCTTTGAAACCTGACTTATTTTGTAATTCGTCCATTTCTTGTAATGTTTTATCCATTGATGCTTTGTCTGGTGCTGCAAAAACGGTTTTTAATGGTTCATTTAATTCATTATATCTAGCAATATCTGGATCGCCTTTAAGCTCTTCAAATCTCTGTTCTTCTGCTTCAGTCATTTCTGAAGCATCGGGGTTAAATCCCCCTTTCTCTGGATTACTCATAATATTTACCTCATTAAGATTGTTTTAAAACAATCTTTTAATTTATTAATTTATTATCGCAACCTATTATTAGAATAACACATTTTTAAAAGAATGTCAAATTAAAAAAAACTATTTTTTTATGATAGCCAAATATGCTTCCGGCGGAATATCTACCTTGCCCAAACGCGCCATTTTTTGTTTTCCTTTTTTTTGCTTATCCAATAATTTATTTTTGCGAGTCACATCGCCTCCGTATAATTTCGCCGTCACGTCTTTGCGAAGGGGTGATATTTTTTCCGAGGCTAATATTTTCCCGCCAACCGCGGCTTGAAGTTTAACTTCAAAAAGCTGGCGCGGTAAAATTTCTTTCAAAGATCCGACAATTCTGCGGCCCGAACGAAGCGCCCAATCTCTATAAACAATACTGGATAATTGCTCTATTACGTCGCCGGCGACCAATATATCCAATTTAACCACTGTGGTCGGCCGATAACCCATAAAATCATAACTGTAAGAAGTATAACCGCTGGTTATACTTTTAAGTTTGTCGTAAAAATCAACCAAAAGCAAAGCTAATGGCATTTCGTAGTGAAGAACGGCTCTTTGAAATTTTCCATATTTTTCGCCCGAAATATATTCCAATGACAAAAAAATTCCCAAATATCCTCTTAACAATTCCATAATTGAACCGATATAAGTAATCGGTGTGACAATATCAATTTTCACCCATGGTTCTTCAATTTTATCCACCTGACTCGGATCAGGAAATTCCGTCGGTGAATAAATAAGTTTACTCTTGCCTGTTTTAAATTTTATATTATAAGATACACTGGGCGAAGTGATAACCAAATCAAGACCATATTCTCTTTTTAATCTTTCCTTAACAATATCCAAATGCAAAAGTCCGAGAAAACCGACTCTGAATCCCATTCCAAAAACAGATTGATCGGCCACTGAACCAATCGGCTCAAACGTCAAACTGGCGTCATTTAATTTCAATTTGCTCAAAGCTTGGCGCAATAATTCTTTCTTGGTTCCTTCTTTGGGATAAATACTGGCAAAAACCATTGGCTGCGGTTCTTTATAACCTTCAAGCGCAGTTATCTGAGACGGAAAACAAGCGGCCGTATCGCCAACCCGACATTTTTCAATTTCTTTAAGACCGGTCACTATGTAACCGATATCGCCTGCTTCAAGCTTGTCTTGTTTTTTTAAACTTGGACTGAAAACACCAACTTCCAAAGTTGGAAAAATCACTCCGCTGCCCAATAATTTAATTCTATTATCTATTTTAATAACTCCCTTAAACACTCTGACATGCAAAAGCACGCCCTTATATTCGTCAAAATGAGAATCAAAAATAAGTGCTTGAAAAGATTGTTTTGATTCATCTTTCGGTTCAGGAACATTTTCTATCACCGCTTCTAAAACTTTTTCTATGCCAATTCCTTTTTTGGCGGAAATACAAATAATTTCAGATTTATCAATATTTAAAAGATTGGCCAATTCTTCTTTTACGGCTTCCAAATCAAAATTAGGCAAATCAATTTTATTAACGACCGGAATAATTGTTAATCCTTGTTTCTTGGCCAAATGAAGATTTGCCAAAGTTTGAGCTTGAATCCCCTGGCTTATATCAACCAATAAAATCGCTCCTTCAACTGCGGCCAAAGAACGCGAAACTTCATAAGAAAAATCAACATGGCCCGGCGTATCAATTAAATTAAAAGTGTAAATTTCGCCTTGATAAGAATATTTCATGGTTACGGGCTGAAGCTTAATGGTTATGCCGCGCTCTCTTTCCAGCGGCATCAGGTCCAAATATTGGGGCTTCATTTTGTCCTTAGTAATCGTATTGGTAAATTCTAAAAAACGATCAGCTAAAGTTGATTTACCGTGATCTACGTGACTGATAATACAAAAATTACGTACCCATTTTGTTTCCATATTAATCTTTGGAGTGAAATTTAAATTTTCGAGCAATAAATTGGCGGATAATTTCCACTTCCGGAAATTGCAGAACAAAAGTAATAATCAAATAAAACAAAATTCCGACAATCAAAGCGCAGATAGTTTGAATTAAAACGCCGGTAAAAGTTTGCAGATTTAGCAATAATGCCATTTTATGATTTATGATTTGGATAAAGCTTGCCATGGCCAAAGAAACAAAAATAATTCGTCCAAATGATAAAAATATTTCTTTTTTCTTAAAATCACCAATTTTTTTATTAAGATAGAAATAAAGCAAGCCGATATTTATAACGGAAGAAATTGAAAAAGCCAAGGCCAAGCCGCTGATTTTCATTAAATGTCCCAAAAACACACAGCCGATAATATTTATTGCAAAACTAATTGCGGCGATAATGGTCGGAGTTTTCGTATCCTGAACAGCGTAAAAAGCTCTGGCAAAAACCGGAATCAAACTTTCGGAAAATAAAGAAATTGAAAACCAAGCCAAAGCTTGAGCGGTTAAAATAATGTCTTGCTGAGAAAAAGCGCCTGTTCCTAAAATCAATCTGACTATTTGAGTTTTTAAAATAATAAATAAAGCCGTGGCGGGAATTATTAAATATAAAATTCGGCGGATTGTTTTAGAAATTTGATGGGCGAAAAGAGTTTTATCTCCGTCAATAAAACTCTGGCTTAAAACCGGAAAAACTGCCAAAGCCAAAGAAACGCCGAAAATACCGATCGGGAAACTGACCAAATTAAAAGCCAAATTATAAATAGCCACCGCGCCAACAGCGATTGAAGAAGCGATAAAAGTGGTGGCAATCAAATTAAATTGCCTGATTCCCAAAGCGAAACAGCGAGGCAACATTAAAACACTAATTTTTTTAACAGCCGGATGGCGCCAATTGAAAATAAATTGCGGCCGATAACCGGTTTTTAAAAGACTTGGAATTTGAATCAAAAGATGCAAAAACGCGCCTAAAACCACACCCCAAGCCAAGCCGGTAAATCCCATTTTTTTCACCAAAAATACGATACCGAAAATAATTCCCAAATTATACATTATGGATGCCAAACTGTAGGCCAGCCATTTCTTGAAAGAATTTAAAATACTGCCGGCGATATTGCTGATTGTAAAAAATAAAATACTAATCAGCATTATTCTTGTCAATTTAATGGTCAGCAATCTGGTTTCAAAATCAAAACCCGGCACCATTAATTTGGTTAAGCCGGGAGCAAAAATAAAAAAGACAATCACTAAAAATAAAATAATTGTCAATAAAACGTTTAATAAAGAATTAGCCACTTTAAAGGCTTCTTTTTTGTCTTTAGCGAAATATTCCAAAAAAACCGGAATAAAAGCGACTGAAAGCGCTCCTAAAACCAAAGTATTAAAAACCAAATCCGGTAATCTGAAAGCGGCATAATAAGCATCCAAAACTTTACCGGCGCCGAAATGAGCGCTTAATAAACGATCTCTTAAGAGTCCGAGCAAACGGCTTAAAATAGAAAAAAGAGCAATAATTATTGCTCCACCGGCAACGGTTGATTCCAATTTAAAAAATCTTTTAAACATGGGAATTGATAAATTCTAAAAATTCTTTTTTAAATCTTTCTTTGTTAAATTTCAAAGCGTGAGAACGGATTTTTTCCGGATTATAATTTTCCGGCTTGAATTTAATAATGGTTTCGGCTAAATTTTCCCAATTCTGCTCGTCAAAAAATTCTCCGGTTTCTCCTTCAATAACTGTTTCAAGGGCGCCGCCCGCTTTATAAGCGATCACCGGCCGGCCGCTGGCCATTGCTTCAACAACCGTAATGCCGAAATCTTCTTCTTGCGGATGAATAAACGCTTTGCAATGCGATAAATAATGAGCTTTTTCTTTTTCCGAGACAAAACCCAAGAATTCTATATTCGGACCGGCGATTTTTCTCATTGCTTTGTCTTCGCCAATGCCGATAAGTTTTAAAGGTATTTTTAATTTATTGAAAGTTTGAATAACCAAATCCACTTTTTTATAAGGTCTGAATCGCGAAACCATTAAAAAGTAATCGCCTATTTCATTTGAGATATGAAATTTATCCGTATCAACCGGCGGATAAATTATAGTTTCCGGCTGGCGGCGATAATATTTTTTAATTCTCTGAGCGACGAATTTGGAAATAGCGATCATAAAATCCGGTCTTTGCGCGGCGATAAAATCCCATTTTCTCAAATCAGTCAACATTGGAGGTAGAAACTTTTTTACCAATCTTTCCGCTCCGGTTAAACCATCAAGATATTCATAAGTATCAGACCATAAATAACGAGTTGGAGTCAAGCAGTAACAGATAAAACGAGTATGTGGTTTGGTAATCACTCCCTTGGAATAAGCCGAAGTGTTGGAAATAACCAAATCAAAATTATTTAAATTGAATCTTTCAATCGCTGCCTGCATTAATGGAAGATACCATCTGTATTTTTTAACGCCAAAGGGCAAATTTTGAATGGGTGAAACTTTAATATCGTAATCTTTAAAATGCTTGCCCATTGTATCTTTGTCATAGAGCAAAGTAAAAACCGGCGCTTCAGGCCAAATTTCATGGAATACTTCCAAAACTTTTTCCGCGCCTCCGTATTGAGTTAAAAAATCATGAATCAAAGCTACGCGCATACCAAAATTATTTAATTATTTAATCCGCCGGCTGGCGGAGCAAAATTTTTAACTATAATTTTGAGTACCCTGCCTCCAAATCTCTAAATAAAATTAATCTAAAAGTTAAAATAAGCCGAAGGCGATTCCGCGAATTAAATTTACAATTATCTCAAACCTATATTCGGATGTGGGGTGCGGGTTACCAAAATTCTTTAAAAATTATTTTGCGGATTTCCTAAATAAAAGTAAAAACGGGCTGGCAATGGCAATAGAACTGTAAGCACCCGTGCCGACACCAACCATCATAGCGAGAGCAAAATCTTGAAGAGAAATTCCACCGAATAAATAAATCGCCACTAAAGCCAAAATTACGGTAATAGTTGTGTTTAAAGATCGAACAATTGTTTCATTGATACTTTTATTAATTGTCTCTTCCATATTGCGAGTGCCGTAAAGCAAAACATTTTCTCTGATTCTGTCAAAAACCACGATCGTATCGTTAATAGAATAACCTAAAACGGTTAAAATAGCGGTAATAAATAAAGCATTGATTTCCGTGCCCCTGAAATGACCCATCACGGCGAACAATCCGCACATTACTAAAATATCATGAAACAAAGCAACTATGGCTCCGCTGCTGTATCGCCAATATTCATTTTGACGAGAAAAATTGGCCAATTTTCTAAAAGCCCAAGCAATATAAAAAAACATGGCAATTAAAGCTAGAATAACCGCATATTGTGATTTTTTTACCAATTCTCCGCCAATAATCGGACCAATGGATTCAAATTTTGATTCTTTGGCATTATTACCCAATGCTTTTAAAGCAGCCTGATGCGTGTCTTCATTGATTTCTTTAAATCTCAAAATAAAACTATTATCTCCTATAGTTTGGATATTAATTTCTCCCAAGTTAAGTGGAGATAGTTGCTGAACAATTTCAGAATTTGCCGGCCTATTTGCTGAATATTCAACTTCCATTAATGAGCCGCCCGTAAAATCAATACCCGGCTTAAGACCCCAAAGAATCAAAGCTAGAAGAGAACATCCGCAAAGAATAATGGAAATAATAAAGAAAATTTTTCGATGACCAACGATATTATACATATGTGTTTATTTATTTACTAATTTTAAAAATGTTCTGGTAACAGTAATGGCCGTGAACATACTGATTAAAATACCTATGCCCAAGGTTAAACCGAAACCTCTTACCGTACCCGAACCGAATTGATAAAGAAAAAAACAAGTGATTAAAGTTGTAAGATTGCCGTCGCGAATAGCTGACCAAGCGTGAAGAAAGCCGTCGGAAATAGCCGCACCGGAAGATTTTCCCAATCTCTCTTCATCTTTAATGCGTTCAAAAATTAAAACATTTGCGTCAACCGCCATACCAAGAGACAAAATAAAACCTGCCACGCCGGCTAAAGTTAAAGTAATCGGAATTAATTTAAATAAAGCCAAGTTAACTAAAGCGTAAATAATTAAAGCAACGCAGGCTAAAGCTCCTCTTGAGCGGTAAAAAATCACCATAAATAACATAATTATCAACATACCCAATAGTCCGGCAAGTAAACTGTTTTGCACTGAAAGTTTACCTAAACTCGGCCCGATATTTTGCTGACTGATTAATGTTATCGGTACGGGCAGAGCACCGGCAGAGAGTCTTGTTGCTAATTCTTTGGCTTCTTTTAAATCAAATTTTCCGGTAATCACGGCTTTACCGCTGGTAATCGGTTCGTTAACTGTTGGAACACTCAAAGGAACACCGTCTAAAAATATCGCCACAGGTTTGGAAACATTTCTAGTAGTAATTTCTCCAAAAAGTTTCGTTCCCTCTTCGTTAAATTCCAGAGAAACTTCCGGTTCATTGGAATTAGGATCAAAAGTCATTGTCGCGCTTTTTAATTGCTTGCCCGTTAAACCGGTATATTGCCAATTAGTATTTTGCGGCGTTGTTTGAGCTTGAGTTAAAATTAAAATATGGCTGGCCATTGCTTCTATCTCACCCTTGTCATTAGTTCGCTCGTCAACTTTTTTAATAATATGATAACCGAAAGATGTTTGGACTAATGTTTTTGTCGTTTCTCCTTTTTTTAGATCAAAAACAGCTGTTTCAAATTCAGGAACCATCATCCCCTTGGTAAACCAACCTAAATCTCCGCCCTTATCTTTTGAGCCCGGGTCTTCGGAATATTGTTTGGCCAAAGCACTAAAATCAGCATTGGGTTGAAGCGCTTGTTGTAAAATTGATTCCGCTTTTTGTTTAGCCATTTGATTGTATTGAGCAATTGCCGCTTGATCGCTCGCTCCTTGTTGCGGAGCTTGTTCTTTAAATTCCAAGGTCGGAGTTTCTCCAATCATTTTAATAGCATCACCGACATTTTTAATACCCGGTAATTCCACAATCACGCGCCAATCTTCTCCCACTTTAGCGGTTTGAATTAAAGGTTCGGCAACGCCAAAAACGTTTACCCTTCGCTCAATCACGTCGCGCGCTCCTTCAACAGCTGAAACTTTTTGGTCATCGGGAATTTGCGCAGTATTGGCTTGATAAATCAATTGAGTGCCGCCCTGCAAATCAAGTCCCAAATGGACTTTTTGCTTGGTAAACCATTGATGTCCCGGAACCCAAGATGGAAGACGCGGAATATCAACTAAAAGAGACAAAACAGTCAAAACGATAATGCTTAAAAAAATTGTCCAAAGTTTATTGCGAGTCATAATATCTTTTTTCTAACAATTTAATTTAAATAAATATAGGATTATTTTAACATTAACAAAAAAAAAGTCAACTATTTATACCCAGTATCAATTTACCGCCTTATTTCAATTCTTCAGCCAAAGCGATAATTTTTTCTAAAACCTTATCAAAACCGGGTAATAATTTTAATTTTTTCGCCTCTTGTAAATTAACCCATTGATAATTTCTCGCCTCCCAATCAAGTTTTATTTTATTTGTCTTCACTTTTACCAATACCGGATGAACAATCCATGTTTTTTTATATTTTGGTTCGTCTTGATCAAAAATTTCTCCAAGCCGAATTTGCAAAACATCTTTTTTGTTAATACCCAATTCTTCCCTTAATTCCTCTTCAACTTTTTCTGCCAAAATTTTATCATCATCTAAAAATCCTGAAATTCCATTCCAATATCCGGGATAAAAATTTAATTTCTCGCTTCGCTGAACCAAAAGAAATTTGTTTTTATATTTAATCACGCAATTTATCACTGGCGCCCAGCGCGCTTTTGTATAATCAACTTGACCTGGTTTTGGCTTAAATTTCATTTTTTTATTTTTCATAGCATTTTTTTATAAACAATTACCCCTCTCTGATTATAAATTTTTTGCCACTCCTTGTTTTTTTCAATCTCTTGCCATTTCGAATATTCCTTCTGAAAAACTTCTCTGTCATTATTTAATTGAATATTTTGGAGCGATAAAATAATGTATTGGCTGTCATTAATCTCCGGAAAAAGATAAATTTTATCGCGATTAGCTGCGTGAGGAACAATAGTATTATAGGCGCTAAGCGAAGCGTCAGCAGGAATTTTTTTAATTGCTTCGGCTATTTCATTTCTCTGGGCGAAATCTCCTGAATAGTAAATGGGTATAAAAATTCTCGATAATTTTGAACCGTCAAAAAAATGGATTTGAGACAATAAAAAAAGATTAGAAATTATCAAAACGCTTATTAAAGAGTATTTAAGAAAAGAATACCCTATAGCGCCTTTTAATCTGTAAATCATTATTATAGAACCGATAGATATAATGGGGGCTATCTCTATCCAATAATGAAAACCATAATCAGCTCTCCACCGCTCCGGTGAGTCGGTAAAAAAATTCCGGCAAAGCATTGGTATCGCTAATAATAAATATTGAGGCCGCCAGATCGCCAAAAATCCTCCGGAAACTAATAAAAATTTAAGGGCTTCTCTTTTAACTTCAGGGTTTAAAAAATAAGAAAAAATAAAAAACGGATTAGAAATCTTCATTTTATCCCCCCCAAAAAAAGCATGCCCTAAGGTTCCATACAAAGACAAATAAGAATACGAACCTTGATTAAATAAAGAAATAAATTTGATGGCGGAAAAAAAATAAATAATACTTAAAATAAAAGTAATAAGTCCTTGCTTTTTTAAAGATTTTTTTTCAAAAATTATTACAGTAAGTCCCAAAATAGCGCCGATCAATGCCATGTCTTCTCTTGAAATTAACATTAACAATAAGAAAACATAATATAATTTTATTTTTTCTTTTTTTAAAAAATAAAAAAGCCAAGGCAAAAACATTATTCCTATTACATTACAATGAATACAAAAACCTAAAGCGATAAAAACGCCGAAAAAAAGATAGAATAATACCAGTCCGCTTAAAGCTAAAATCTCATCTTTAGTTTTTTCTCTTAAAAATAAAAATGCGCCCAAACCGCCGGAAATAATAGCTAAAATTTGAAAAATTAATAAAGTGTAGGTATGAAATAACCAATAAAAAGGCGCCAATAAAAATAAAATTAATTCAAAATGATCTCCTAGTAAATTAGAAATACCTTTTATAGTATTCGGTTTTATTTGAAAATTGGCATAATGATAAAGAGTTTGGTTATAAATTCCCATATCCCAAGCAGTGGTTCTAAAATTGTAATGCGGCACCAAGGAAACTAAACTGTATAAAATAAAAAATATTCCGACAATAATCAGAATTAAATAATTTTTTCTAAAAAATTGATTTAAATTAGCCATAACTTTTTTTAATTTGTTTGATATTATTCACTGTTATCCAAGCCGACATTAACCCAAATCCCGTTTTATCAATTTCAAATGGCTTAATTTTTTGCGGATTTTTTAAAAACACGAGAATGCAATAATTTTTATTTTTGAATCTTTTAAAAAATTCTGGAATTTTTTCTTTTTCTATTCCGTCATCTTTGCCGTATTTATTCAAAATTTCTTTGACTTTTTTCGGCGTAAGGCCAAAAAAATGAATTACTTTTTTTACTTCAGCTTTTATTTTTATTGATTCGCCAGAATCTTTAAAATAAACCGTCTCGCCTTTTTTAATTCTGTCCCATGGTCTGTATTTTGCGACATACCACCTTGATTCAATCTTTTTTTGGCCATTCAGAATTTTTTCAGTCAAACCCCACGATTTTTTCATTATCGCTACGTGTTCCATATTATATTCTTTATGTTTTCTATATTATAACATTCTCACATTCTCAAGAATGTCAGAATGTTTTTAATGACACTTTTTAAATTTATTTCTTAGCCTCTAAAAATTTTTTAATCATTTCAACTTTTTCTTTGCGGCCGATTTTTTCATACACATTCAATTCATCATTTAGAGGCATACAGGGTAATTTAATTTTATCAAATTCTATATAAATTTTATCTTTCAAACTATCCGGTTTTCTGGAAATATTATTTACATTGCCCAAAACCTCAATTTCCATGCCATCAATTTCATAAAAACTTCTGAACGAATTCCGCCCCTCGCTTTTATCAAAATAAATCTCTTTCGTCCGATACTCTTTTAAAATTTCATCAATTTCTTTTATTATTTCCGGAGTAGTCAAAATATCAATATCTCTTGGTTCAATTTTTAAACCTTGAATATATAAATTAACTGAACCAATAAAAGCGTAATCAACGCTTTTTAATTTTTCTGAAATTATTTTTAAAACTTTATTGATTTTCTCCATTTCATTTTCCATAGCATTTCTTTATCTTATTTCCGTGTCCGCAAAAATTTCAACCATAATTTCTTAAAAAATGGCATTGTCAAAGTTGAGATCATAAATGCTACGGCTGGCACAATTGCATTAAGCCATGGTCGCGATATTTTTATTACCCAAAGATAAATTCCAATAGATAAATAAGTAAATATCGTCAGTAAAATTCGCCTGGTCCAGCTTGTCTCCCACGCCTTGTCAGTCTCAACTTTTTTATTTCTTTCTTCAATTTTTTGAATTTTTTGTTCTAAATTTTCCATATTATTTCCCGTAACACTTTTTATACTTTTTACCGCTGCCGCGCGAACATGGATCTTTCGTCGTTTCAAAAAATTTATTAAGAAGCCAAGAACTTGATTGAATTTTTCCACCCTTACCGACTCCAAATACTACTTTGCACCCAATTTTTTTACATTTGGCGACTTCGGGGATATTATCTTTTGTCCTATCTCCACCGTTAGCAAAAATATCGGGTTTTATTTTCTCCAGCTCTTTGCAGACGCTTCTGTCAGTAAAATTCTTAGAATGAGAGGTCAAAATTACTTCATCAACATCCTTAATCGCTTCTAATATTTTTTTTCTGTCTTTTTGCGGCATAAACGCGTAGCCCTTCTTTTTCTTAAGCCAGTTGTCATTATTCAAAATAACCACCAGTTTGTCTCCAAGTTTTCGCGCTTCTTGAATCAACCGGATATGACCGATATGTATCGGATCAAATCCTCCGCTCACTGCGATGACTATTTTTTTGGTTTTATTTTTCATGGAATTTTTTAAATTTCTTTACTAATCCACAATGATTGATCATTCAATAATTCTTTAAAATAAATATCCACATCGTCCAATCTTGTCAATTCTTCCCAGCTATACCACTTGTATAAATCATTTTCATTTGTATCTAATTTAATCTCCCCTAGGGTTTTTCCCAAATAGGTCAAACGAACCACATGGCGACCAGTTTCTCTTAAAATATCTTGAGCGGCAATAAGTTTTGGGTTTCCGACAATTTCCAATCCGGTCTCTTCAAACACTTCTCGCTTTAGATTTTCAATCAGGGTCTTGCCAGTATCAATTCTTCCCCCAACAATATCCCAGCGTCCTTTTATGTCTGGATATTTTTCAAGAGATCTGCGCAACAATAAATATTGTCCGTCTTTATTTTTGAGAAGTATCTTTACCCCAACTTGTAATATGAGATTATTTTCCATGGCATTTTTTGTTCTTTAATTATTATCTTTAGGAATATCATAATAATTCGCTCCTGTTTGATAACTGTCCATTGCCATTCTGCACATCTCAAACATTGGCCGAGGAAGCTTGCCAAGTTCGTACCAATTCCATGATTCTAATTTTTTTGGCTCTAAAACTTTTGGTTCGCCGTCTTGCCAGTCTGCCGACAATCCAATATGCACATAATGTTTTGGAGTATATTTGGTCACATTTGCCAAAAATTGAAATCTGATATTTTTAATATCAATACCGCATTCCTCTTCTACTTCTCTCTTTGCGCAATCCTCAAAAGATTCCATATATTCAAGATGTCCGCCGGGAAAAGCATATTCGTTTTCGCCGTGCGATCCTTTTCTTTTTCCAAGCAAAACTTTTTCATCTTTAAGAATCATCACGCCGACACCGACTTTTGGCCTATTTTGTTGCTCCATAAATTTATTTTTCAGTATTTTTATTCTCAAAAAATCTCAAAAAGTTGAGAAAATGGAGAAAATTAAGATAATTCCATGCATTATATTTTCCTAAAAATCCCAAGAAACCGAGAAAACCTAAAAAGCCCAAACAATCTAACCCTCTAATTTTTTTCATAAATTTTTTAATTATTAATAATATTTTACACAAATTAAATTTCTTCTAATGGATATATGTCCAATGCAACTTCTTCATAAGGATGAACTTTTTTAATTGCCCTTATCACGTCTGCCGCTTTATCTCGTTCGCATAAAACTTCTATTCTTTCTTCTGCAACCGATTCAAATTTACCCACTTCTCCAATACTGGGATGCGCGCCTTCTTCAGGTTTAAATCGCCCAATACCTTTTGATGAAAAACTGCAATAAGTGTAATTGCCGATTTTTCCCGCACCCGCTCTACCCATAGCTTCACGAACTATGTCTGTATGGGATTCTGGCACAAATACTACAATTTTTACGTTATTGGATTGACTCATATTTTTAGTTTCTATTTTCCATGACATTTTTTAGTCTGTAAAGCTTTATGATTCTTCCAAAATAATTTTTTTCTTAAATACTCCTCTTTTCTTTGCTTTTTTCTTTCTTACTGCTTCAAGTTTTTTTCTATTAAACTTCTTAAAACTGCAAATCGCATTAATCACCTCTTGAATATCCGCCATTTCTTCAATGGTTTCGCTTTCAGAAAATTCTTTTATTTCCTCCTGTAATTTTTCTTTTAATTTCTCCCAATATTCTTTTTCTTTGGCAATATGAATAATCGGCACCCTGCCTTCGCTTTTTATGTGTTCCGGAATTTTATCTCTGACTAATTTATTATATTTCATATTTTTTGAATTATATTATTTCCCACAGCATTTTTTATATTTTTTCCCGCTACCGCAAGGACACGGATCATTGCGACCGACTTTTTGTTTGCTATTTATCGGTTCTACATTATTTGTTGATTTTTCCGCTCCGCTTAAACTCATTTTTTTGGATTGCTGCATTGGCGCTCTTTCCACCAAGCCGACTTTGTAAATAGAATAAACCACTTGCTTGTCAATCGCGTCAAGAAGTTGGTTGAATTTTTGAAAAGATTCTTTTTTATATTCCACCAACGGATCGTGCTGGCCATAAGCTCTGAGTCCGATACCATCTTTAAGATTATTGATAATTTCCAAATGATAAATCCAATAACGGTCAATGCTTTGAAGTAGAATTGATTTTTCAATTTTTTCCAATAAATTCGGCTCCGGAATTGATAATGATTTGCCGGATGCTTCAACCGTCGCTTCCAATTTATCATAAGCCTCGTGGGCCAATTCTTCTAAATATTTTATCAATCTGTCGCGAGTATAAACATCTTGCGAACGATTGCCGGCTTGATTGTAAATATCATTCAAGGCTTCTTCTAAATTTTCCTGAACCGGAAAAATATTTTTAATTAAATTGGCAATGCCCTTAACGTCCCACTGATTTTCCGCGTCGCCGGCCGTATGAAAAGCGACTATTTTTTTAATTTCTTCTTCAACGACGTTTAAAATTTTCTCTTTTAATCCTTCTTTATCCATGGCCAAAATCTTTTTTCTTCGGCCATAAATCGTTTCGCGGTGCTTGTTTAAAACATCATCATAGTCAAGCAAATGTTTTCTCATGTCAAAATTAAATTCTTCAACTTTTCTTTGAGCTGATTCAATGGCTCGGGAAACCATTCTGTTTTCAATCGGAAAATCTTCCGGAATTTTTAAAGTTTGCATTAAACCTGAAATGCGGTCGCCGCCGAAAATTCTCATCAAATCGTCTTCCAAGGAAATGAAAAATTCAGTTGAACCCGGATCGCCTTGTCGTCCGCTTCTTCCTCTTAACTGATTATCAATGCGGCGTGATTCGTGCCTTTCCGTACCGATTACGCGCAGACCTCCGGCTTCAATAACTTTTTTTTGTTCTTCAATATCCGGCGGATTTCCACCCAAAATAATATCCACTCCCCGACCGGCCATATTGGTGGCCACGGTTATTGCTTTCATTCTTCCGGCTTGAGCGATAATTTGCCCTTCTCTTTCGTGATTCTTGGCGTTTAAAACTTCATGAGGAATTCCTTTTCGTTCCAATAATTGAGAAACTAATTCATTTTTATCCACTGAAATAGTACCAACCAAAACCGGTTGGCCTTTTTCATAACATTTTTTAATTTCCTCCGCCAAAGCATTATATTTTCCCTGTTCAGTGCGATAAATTTTATCCGAAAAATCTTCTCTGGTCACGGGTTTATTGGTGGGAATAGCCACTACTTCCAAATGATAAATTTTATCAAATTCTTCCGCTTCGCTGAGAGCCGTACCGGTCATACCGGCTAATTTTTTATAAAGACGAAAATAATTTTGAAAACTGACTGTGGCCAAAGTATTTGATTCCTGTTGAACTGCCACATTTTCTTTGGCTTCAATGGCTTGATGCAAACCCTCGGAATAACGGCGGCCAAACATTAATCTTCCCGTAAATTCATCAACAATCACTATTTCTCCGTCTTTAACCACATAATTGCGATCTAATGTAAAAAGGCTTTCGGCTTTTAAAGCGGATTCAACATGATGAACTAAAGTGAAATTACTGGTTGCCCACGGATCTTCACCCAGCCAAGCCACCAATTTATTTTGTCCGCCTTCGGTTAAAATGACGGTTTGCATTTTTTCATCAACAATATAATCTTCTTCTTTTTTAAAATTTTTAGCCAAGCGCGCCAATTTAAAATACAAGTCAGCCGATTCTTCAGCCGGTGAAGAAATAATCAAAGGAGTTCTGGCTTCATCAATTAAAATACTGTCCACCTCGTCAACAATGGCGTAATTAAATTCTCGCTGAGCCATATCATCCAAACTGTAAACCAAATTATCTCTTAAATAATCAAAACCGAATTCATTATTCGTGCCGTAAGTAATGTCAGCCTGATACGCCTCTTTTCTTTTAATCGGTCGCAGATAACTTTTTATAATTTTAAAAGCTTCCACTTCTTTATTTTCTTCTTTTTTTTCTGTATTTATCACCAACTTTTCCTGGCTTTTTTCCGTGTCAGTCCGTGTCTCGTCCGTGTTAGTCTGTGCAGCGTAATTCGGATCATAAATAAAAGCCGCATCATGAACAATGCAGCTGACGCTTAATCCCAAAGCATAATAAATTTGGCCCATCCAAACAGTGTCTCGGCGAGCCAAATAATCATTAACCGTAATAATATGTACGCCCTTTCCGTCCAGAGCATTCAAATAAGCCGCTAAAGTGGCGGCTAAAGTTTTTCCTTCACCGGTTTTCAATTCAGCGATTTGCCCTTTATGAAGAATAATACCGGCCATTAATTGAACATCAAAATGCCTTTGTTTTAATGTTCTCTTGGCCGCTTCTCTCGTCAAAGCAAAAGCTTCGGGCAAAATTTGATCCTTGGATTTTCCATTTTTCAATTCATTTTTCAATTCATTTGTTTTTTCAACTAAATCACTATCGGATAATTTTTCAAATTTCGATTCCAAAGAATTTATTTTTTCCACAATCGGCAAAAGTTTTTGAATTTCTTTTTTGTTCGGGTCGCCAAAAATTTTTTTAAAAAGGGACATAATAGGTTTATAGTTTATGGTTGATGGTTATAGTTGTTTAGTTATTGGTTTTAAAACTGAAAACTAATAAACTGAAACTAATAACCAAAAACTACATTGAACTGTTTTTATTCTTCGTCTTCATTCTCTTCTCCCTTTTTAGAAAATAAGGAAGAAATCGCTTTTGTGCCTCTGACAAATTTATTAATCAAACGCTTTTTGGACTCGCGAATGCCTCTATAATGTTCCAATTGCTTTCTGATTTTTTCTTCAACTTTATCTATGGCCTCTTGAACATTGGTTGCCCGAACCGAAGCCTCTAATAATCTATCCGGCATTTTTAAAGCCAGTTCCAATCTGAAAGCTTCTGATTTGGCATAGCTGGCATTATGATTTAAATCCACTTTTGCCTCCCAAATTTTATCGGAAAAACGATTTAATTTTTTAATTTTTTGTTCCAAATACTCTTTTAATTCTTCTGAAAGAGTAACGTTTTGAAAAAAATACTTTATTTCCATACCAAATTTATTAAAATTTTAGCCCCCCAATTGATTAAAATATGTTAATTAAATTATTAACTTATATTACTTTGATAAATACAATTAAAATTTTACTAGAAATTTGAGTACCCCCTCCTTTTAGACGCTCTTATACGTAATACATAAGATTTTATTTCAAGAGCGCTCAAAAGGAGGGGGTAAAGGTTTTGTTGCTCTGACTTAACGTCCGGAGACAAAACTCTTTATATTAATGATATTCCTGTCATTTCGGCCGGTTTTTCCAACTTCATAATTTTTAAAATAGTTGGGGCGACATCGGCTAAGACACCGCTTGGCGCCAATAAATTCAATTCTTGCGCCGTCTGGACGGTAGATTTATTTTCTGAATTTTTATCTATCACAATAAAAGGAACCGGATTGGTGGAATGCTCTTTATCTATTTCACCGGTGCGAAGATTGGCCAACTCCTCGCTATTGCCGTGATCGGCAACAATAATACTAGCCCAATTTTCTTTTAAAGCCAAACTGACAATTTGGCCTATTGCCTCATCTAGAAATTCCAGTGCCTTGATCGTAGCCGGTAAATTTCCGGTATGTCCGACCATATCAGCATTGGCGAAATTAACCACGATAAATTGATATTTATTGCTGTCAATGGCCCATAAAACTTGATGAGTTACTTCAGAAGCCGACATTTCAGGTTTTTGATCATAAGAAGAAATGCGCGGCGAAGGGATTAAAATGCGATCTTCTCCGGGAAATGGTTCTTCACGTCCGCCATTGAAGAAAAAAGTGACATGGGCGTATTTTTCCGTTTCGGCGATATGAAGCTGTTTTAAGCCCTGATCGCTGATAATTTTGGCTAATGAATTTTTAATTTCTTCCGGAGGAAAAGCTATTTCTACGGGTAAATCTTTTTCATATTCTGTCATGGTGACAAAAAATAAATTTTTGATTTTTTCTCTTTTAAAACCCTTAAAATCATTTGAAACGAAAGATTTGGTCAATTCGCGTCCGCGATCAGATCTGAAATTAAAGAAAATTACCGCGTCATTATCCTGAATTTTACCCAAGGGCTGAGAATCTTTTGTTATTATAATCGGACTGAATTCCTCATCATAAATTTGTTTTTTATATGAAGATTCAATCGCCTCTAACGGATTTGTAAATTCTTCTTCGGCCAAACCTTTTGCCATGGCCAAATAAGATTGTTCAATTCTTTCCCAATGATTATCGCGATCCATTGCCCAAAAACGGCCGGTGATTGTCGCTATTTGTCCTACTCCTATGATTTTAATTTTTTCCATCAATTGAATCAAAAAACTTTTTCCGTCATCTCTCGGCGTGTCTCGTCCGTCTAAAATAGGATGAATATAAACTTGTTTAAAATCATTTTTAGCGGCCAATTCCAAAAGCGCGTATAAATGCTCGTTTGACGAATGAACTGCTCCGTTTGACAACAATCCGACCAAATGCAGATTGGATTGATTTTTCTTGGCATGTTCTATCGCTTTTAAAAAAGCTTGATTTTTAAAAAAACTTCCGTCAATAATTGATTTATTGATTTTTGGCAAATTTTCCCAAATAATTTTTCCGGCCCCCAGACTTAAATGTCCAACTTCGGAATTGCCCGGTTCTCCCCAAGAAAGACCAACTGCTTCGCCGGACGATTGCAAAGTTGAAGTAGGATAAATAGAAACCAATTTATTAAATATCGGCAAATTAGCCAAAGTAACGGCATTGCCTTGACTTGGCGGAGCAATTCCCCAACCATCAAGAATAATGAGTAATACCGGCTGAATTTTAGCGGTTATTTTGTCCATAAATACAGTTTAATATAACCATTCAATTGTTTAAAAATTTCTAATTTTTAATTTCTATTTAATTTTAAATTTCAAATTTTAAAAATTTAATAAAAATTGTAAATTGTAAATTGAAAATTACGCTATCAGCGTCTTGCCCGTCATTTCTTTTGATTTTTTAAGACCCATTAACTCCAAAATGGTCGGCGCCACATCAGCTAAAACGCCGTCTTTTCTTAACTTCTTATCTTTATAAGCAGAATTAATTAAAATAAACGGAACCGGATTTATGGAATGTTTCGTATCCACTTCTCCGGTTATTAAATTAATCATTTCTTCTGCATTGCCATGATCAGCAGTAACAATTATAGAATAACCATGCTTTTTACCCGCTTTGATTATTTTCCCTAAACTTTCATCAACACATTCTATTCCCTTCACTGTTGCTTGTAAATTACCAGTATGACCAATCATATCAGGATTACAAAAATTCATCATGATAAAAGAAAATTTTTCATTTTTAATTTTTTCCAAAACTATTTTTGTTATTCTTCGCGCGCTCATTTCGGGCGTTAAATCATAATGAGAAACATCCGGTGACGGAACAATTATTCTTTCTTCTCCTGATACGGAATGATCATAGCCGCCATTGAAGAAAAAAGTGACATGGGCGAATTTTTCAGCTTCAGTGATATAAAGCTGCGGCAAGCCGTCTATAATTACCGGTAAACTATTTTTTACTATCCGGCTGGGATAAGCGGTTCTAATATGATCCAAATCCGGACCAAAATCTGCCAGAGCGACAAAAAATAAATTTTTCGGCCATTTTTTTCTTTTAAACGAACCTGGATTTCTTTGATTGAATTCTTTTTGAACAAAAGCTTTGCTTAATTCGCGGGCTCGGTCGGATCGCAGATTCATAAAAATAACCAAATCATCATCGTCAATAGTAGCGGTTGGCTGATGATCTTTTTTGATAATAGTCGGTAAAATAAATTCATCTGTTTCTTGCCGATTATAAGCTTGGACAATCGCCTCCTTGGGATTGGGAGCTTGGAATCCTTTGCCTAAAACCAAAAGATTGTAAACTTTTTCAACTCTGTCCCATTGTTTGGTTCTGTCCATGGCAAAAAATCTGCCTGAAATACTGGCGATATTAACTTTCAAATGATGATTGTTGTGATTTACTTTTTGTTCAAATCTTTCCACCAGGCGAATAGCCGCGTGCTGGGAAGAATCACGGCCATCGGTAAAAAGATGTAAAAATACTTCTTCAACTTTCTGTTCTTCCAAAAGTTTTAACATTGCCAACCAATGTTCAGGTGATGAATGAGCGCTGTTTTCTTCAGTCACCAAACCCATTAAATGAACTTTTGATTTGTATTTTTTAAAATGAGAAATTCCTTCCAAAAAAGCGGGGTTTTTAAAAAATGTTTCATCTTTAATGCCCTCTGAAATATAAACCGCGTCATCTTTAACAGCTCGTCCGGCACCCAAATTCAAATGACCGGCCTCTGAATTTCCGGGCTGATCTTTAGGCAAGCCAACGCATTCTCCAAAAGCGCAAACTTCGGTATAGGGATATTTCTCTTTATAATGATTAAAATTGGGCGTATTTGCCAAAGTAACAGCATTACCTTTGCTCTCCGGCGCTACTCCCCAACCGTCCAGAATAATCAGAATTACTGGATTAATTTTTTTCGTAGATTTTACCATATAACTATTATTTTTATTAAAAATAAAGTTTTAAAATTTGGTATTATTTAGAAATTAGGTCAATTAGAAATTAGGCATTTTTACCAAGCTCTTCCTCAATCTCCATTAATCGATTATATTTTGCCACTCGTTCTCCTCTGTTTGGCGCGCCTGCTTTGATAAAATCAGCGCCGACCGCCACGGCCAAATCAGAAATAAAATCATCGCTTGTTTCGCCGGAACGATGAGAAATAACAATTTTATAATTATTTGCCTGGGCCAATTTAATGCAATTTATCGTTTCAGTCAAAGTACCGATTTGATTTGGTTTGATTAAAATAGAATTTGCCGCTCTTTCTTCAATGCCCTTTTTTAAATGATCAATATTGGTGGTGAATAAATCATCGCCGACAATCATAATTTTTTGCAAACGCGCATGAAGATCTCTCCAGCCGGCCCAGTCGTCTTCTGATAAACCGTCTTCAATGGAAATAATCGGATATTTTTCAACCCAAGTTTGATATAAGGCAGTCAAATCTTGAGATGATAATTTTTTATTTTCAAAAACATATTTTTTTTCGTTAACATCATAAAATTCTGAAGCCGCCACGTCTAAGGCAAAAACTATATCTTGACCTATTTTAAATCCCGCCTCTTGAGCCGCGGACATCAAAACTTTCAGCACTTCTTCATTATTTTTAAAGCTTGGCGCGAAGCCGCCCTCATCTCCCACGGCTACTGAAAAACCGTAAGTGCTCTTAATAATATTTTTAAGTATTTGAAAAAATTCCGCGCTTAATCTTATTCTTTCTTTGAATAATCGGTCGGGTTGATTTTTAAAATTTTCAGCCAAAGGCACGATCATAAATTCTTGAATATCTAATTTATTGTCAGCATGCCTTCCTCCATTAATCACATTAAGCATCGGAATAGGAAGTTTGTAAGTTTGTAAGTTTGTAAGCTGGTAAGTCTCGCAAATATATTTATATAAAGGAATATTTTGCGATTTTGCGCCAACTCGAGCACAAGCCAAAGAAACTCCCAAAATGGCATTAGCGCCTAATTTGTTTTTATTCGGCGTTCCATCCAAATCAATCATTAATTTATCAATTTCTTGAGGATTTGGTTCGTGTCCGATTAAAGCCGGAGCAATTATTTTTTCCACATTTTCACAAGCATTTAATACACCCTTGCCGCCATAACGGTTTAAACTATTATCTCTTAATTCAAGCGCTTCGTGTATGCCGGTTGAGGCTCCGGAAGGAATTGCGGCTTTGGATTCCATCCCATTTTCCAAAATAACTTTAACCTCAAGAGTCGGATTGCCTCTTGAATCTAAAATTTCGCGAGCAAAAATATTTTTAATTTTCATGGTTTCTATTATTAGTTATTAGTTAATTAATGGCTTAATGCCGGGCAATATTTTTCCTTCCAAAAATTCCAACATTGCTCCCCCGCCGGTGGAAACAAACACATGCGCTGACCCATACTGACTTAACACTGACTTACGCTGACGATTTCCGTGTAAGTCTGTGTTTTTGTCCGTGTTAGTCTGTGCTTGCCGCAGAGCGGCGATTGTTTCTCCGCCGCCAATAATAATTTTGGCCTTGCGATTATTTAAAATAGTTTTAGCTATTTTTTTTGTTCCTTGATTATAAAATTGTTCTTCAAAAAGACCCATTGGACCGTTCCAAACAATTGTTTTGGCGGTTTTAAGATATTTTTTAAATAATTCAACGGTTTTAGGACCAATATCAAAAATTCTAAAATCGCCGCCAAATTTATGATCTATTTTTTTTGTTTCTTTAATTAAAGATTTATTATCCAATTTTATTTTAGAATCTTGAGGTAAAATAATTTTTCCATTTTTAGCCAATTTTTTCGCCACTTCAATCATCCTTGGTTCATAAAATGAGGCTCCGATATTAACTCCTTTTATTTTCAAAAAAATATTGGCCAAGGCTCCGCCGATTAAAATCTGATCAGCTTTTTTAGCTAAATTTTTTATGGTTTTTATTTTGGTGGAAATTTTAACTCCGCCCATTAAAACTATAAATGGATGAATCGGTTTGGCTAGAATTTGACTTAGATTTTCAACTTCTTTAGCCAGACGAAAACCGGCATAGGCCGGCAAATAACGGGTAATTGCCGAAACCGAAGCGTGCGCCCGGTGGCAAACAGAAAAAGCCTCATTAACGTATAAATCGGCCAGCTCGGCTAATTGCTTGGCAAATTTTAAATCATTTTTTTCTTCCCCGGCGTAAAAACGGAGATTTTCCAATAAAATAATTTCTCCCGGTTTCATTACCTTAATCGCTTTTTTGACTTTTTCGCCAACGCAATCATCAATAAATTTAACATGAAGCATGGAACCTAGAACATGTAACCTATTAATATATTTTGCTACCGGTTTTAAACTATATTTATTTTTGAATTCTCCGACGCTTCGGTCGGAGCCCCGACCTATTGGCGTCGGGGTTGAATTTTGTATTTGTTTCAGATTTTTAAATGGATCCCCTATGTGACTAATTAAAATAACAATGGCTTTTTTTTGAATTAAATATTTAACAGTTTCCATGCTGGCCTGAATGCGCGCGTCATTAATAACCCGTCCGTTTTTTATCGGACAATTAAAATCAACTCTTACCAGTACCCTTTTTCCTTTTAAATTTTTAATTTCTTTAATTGTTTTTAACTTCATAATTTTAATATTATTATAACATAAAAACCAATCATCTACAAGCTTAAAATGTAAAGAAGGGACGAAAATTTTTCCGTCCCTTCTCTTGTTGGCAATTTTAATTTTTTAACGGCCAATACTTTATTGTTAGTTCAAACACTTTCTCTATTCTTTCTTTCAAATAATCGTGAGAAAATATTCCATCTTTAGCGGAATAAATAAGAGCACCCACAATAATATGCACCGGTTCACTGGTTAATCCTATTCTCATCCATCTTGTACCATCTATTTTAAAAACAGGAAGATCGAAAAGTTCGTGCAATTTCTTTTTTAATTGATCTGTCTCTCCTCCCAAAAGGCCACATTGCAGTTCCACGCCTATTACTGCCTTTTCTCCAACAGTCGCAGTTCTGAAAATACTCATAAAAGGGATCTCCAAAGTTTTTAAACAAACAATAGCGGTAATAACTCCTCCCGGCTGTAAAGTGTGAGAAATCTCCAATTCTTCTAAAATTTCTTCAAGTCTTTTTAATACTTCGTCTAACTTAATCTTGTCATTTTTCATTCTTCCTCCTTTTAGCTTAAATAGCTATCTATAAGAATAGCTATTTTTTATTTTTTGTCAATGCTTTCCTGTTCCAACAATTGCCTAACCTGCTGAACCGCTTGCGGGTTTTTGCTTTCCATTTCATTGAAAATTTTCTCAGCTGTGGCTTGATCGCCGCCCTTAGCGTAAATCAAAGCGCAACCCAATTGGGAAGTTAAATTGTCAGGTTGCAGGCGAACAGCCCTGCCGCAAAAATCAAAAGCATTTCCAAAATCTTCAATTTCGGCATAAGCTCGGGCAATATTAAAATCAATACCTTCTTTATAATAACCTAGCTCTCTGGCTTTATTTATTGCGTCGGTGGCTTCTTTATTTTTACCCCAAACTAAATAAGCTTGCGCTAAATTCCAATATGATTCCCCTATTTTGTCATCAAAATTAACCGCTTCTTGAATAGTGCTGACGGCCTTTTCATATTCTCCCTTATAAAGATAAGTTCTGCCTAATTCAAAATAAACTTGCTGGCGTTTTGGCGAAAGTTCTGTCGCCTTTTTTAAAACTTCTTCCGCTTTATCAAGATACGCTTTATTATATTTTGAACCCAAATTATACAACTGGCCTAAATATAAATAATTTCTCACATCGCGAGGATGTTCTTGAATGCTTTTTTCAAACTCTTTAATGACAAAATCCTTGCCTTGCTGCAAAACAGCCGGATCAAGATTTGACTGACCCGGGAATTCAACAATAGTTTTAGCCAGTTGCGTCCTGATTTCGGGATTTATAAAAATCGAGTTGGCTAAAGATTTTTTATACCAATCAATGCCTGCTTTTAAATCAACTCTAGAAGCGGAAATTCCAATAACCGCCGCCTTACTCTGAACAAAAGGCTCAAGATTAAATTTATAAATTGACCATGGCAAAAAAATAATAATCAAAAAAATCAAAATTGGAAGCGGAAATACATTAACTTGTAACTTATTTAATTGTTGTCCGTGTTTAGTTCCGCGTGAGTCCGCGTTTAGTTCGCGTAAGTCTGTGTCAAGTTCGCGTGAGTCCTTGTTCGTTGTTATAAAATAAGTTAGAGCCAGACCAAAATAAAAAATAATCAAAGGAGCGGGTGTATCAAAAACAGTTAGATTCTGGATAAAATAAGCCAAAAACATGCAAGCGAATAATGCACCGCAAATTCTATATTTATTCGCAGCATTCTCCCTGCGTTTCCGTAATAGCAGCCAAAAAACCGTCCCAAAAACCGCTAAATAAGCCACTGTACCGACACTGCCGGTTAAAGTCAATAAATCTATAACTTGATTGTGCGAACGATCAAACCAAGTATTTTCCTGACCTAAACCTAAATAATGAGGACTATAATACTTGTTAAAAATTATATTATAATTCTCCCAGCCCCAGCCTAAAATCGGTTTTTCTTTAAAGCCCTGCCAGCCGGCTTGCCAAACAATTGTTCGCTCGCTCGCGCTGCCGGTCAAATAAACAAGCCTCATAATAAAAACCGGCGCCTTATAAATCCATGGTTTTTCTTTTTGAGTTTGAAGAAAAAATATTCCGCTGATCGCAACCAATACCAATAAAATAAAAATGGAAATAAAAATTAATTTCAACTTTTTATTTCGCAGGTTTAAAATTAAATAACCCAAAAATAATATAAATGATAATCCAAAAGCAAGCATTACTCCGCGTGAAGCGGCAAAAAGAATAATAGCTAAATTAAAAAAAACAAGAAAAACAGCCAAAATTCGCCAAAAATATTTTTTCTCGGAGAACAACAAAAATCCGGATAAAAAAATATGGAGCATGGCGTAAACCGCCAAAAAAATCGGATTGCCGAGTGTTGCTGTCATTTGAGGATTATTTTCTTTCAATAAGAATTTTAATCCGAATTTTTGGCCCATACCGTATAATCCAATTAAAAAAGAACAAATCAAACTTGTCCAAATTAATTTTCGCCAATCCTGCCATTTTTTAAAACAACTGGTTAAAATTAAAAACCATAAATAAAAATGAATCAAAGTTAAAATACCGGTCATTCTTTCTTGGGTTGACCAAAAAGAGCGCGAAATATCAATGCCGGTCAGCATTGTTAAAATCAAAACGCCCATAAATGCCGTTAAACTGAAAATTAAAGGATTTTTCCAAGCCGGCCGATAATTTTTATCATAAATAGCCAAAAACAGCCAAGCGGCAAAAATAATTTCCACTAAAATCCTGAAAAATATAATTTTGCCGAAAATGTAAGGGTATAAAGTATATTGATAAACCAAAAGCGGCAAAAATAAAATTAGACAAGATCCGTAATGAATAATCTTCAAGCAAATTTTTTCCAATGTTTTAGACATTTTTAAATAAAATTAAACTTTTAACTTTCATTAATTCTTCTTTTGAAATTATTTTCAATAAACAAGCGCTTAAAAAATAAGAACCGATGCCGATTAAAATTAAAACAACCAAGTGGCATTTATTTTGTAAAAGCAAAATCAGGCCGCTCATAATCAAACACGATAAAAAAATACCGCCGATTTTTTTTATAAAATATCTCTTATGAATCTTGATTAATTTTAAAACCCAACATAATTCTATAACAAATAAAAATAAATAACTGATTAAAAAAGCAATGGCTATTCCGATTTGAGCCAATCTTGGAATTAAAATTACGGCAAAAATAATTAAAACAGATACGCCGATTCCCTGATTAATCATATTAATTTTTTGCCGATTGCAAGCGTTAAGCAAAGTAATAGCCAATACATCAAAGAAAGTAAAAGGCAAGGCTAAAATTAAAATTTTTAGAATAATAGAAGCCGGAAGATAATTTGGTCCATAAAAAAGGGTGATTAAAGAATTACTGAGTATTATTGTACCAAAAACAATTGGTAAAATAATTAATAATAAATAAAAAAGCGCTTCTTGAAAAATCCGAGAAGTTTCTTGCTTTGAAGAAAAAAAATGTCTGCTTAAAGCAGGATAAATAGCGCTGCTGAAGGCCACTGGGATTAAAGCTAAAATAACATTGGGCAATTTTTTAGCTGCGTTATAAAGGCCAACCATCGTATCATTGCCGAGATGCGAGAGTAAAATTGTGTCAATATTGACATATAAAGTGGCAAAAATACCGGCAATAAAAAATGGCAAGCTAAGTTTCATTAATTGTTTAATCTCCGGTAAATCAAAAGTAAATTTAAACCAAAGTCCGGTTTGTCTTTTAAAAAATTTCAAACTATTAATCAGATAAATCGCGTTGGCGCAAATATATGGAAGAATCATTAAAAGCAAGCCAACCTTCAGCTTCATTAAAATTACGCCGACAATTACCAGAGTTGTCTGAGATAAAATTGTTCCCAAGGCTTCATATTTAAAATTAAAATGTCCGCGAAAAACCTGATAAAAAGTTGAGCCAAATGAACCAAGAATTGATGAAATAACGACCAAATAAGTTAAATTTTGAATAATAACAGAATAATGCAACAAACGAACCAAGAAAAAAATAATTAAACAAGAAAGTAAACTGACCACTAATTTAAATCCTAAAATATTATTTAAATATTTTTGCGTTTTTTCTCTATCACGGGCTATTTCGCGAGTCATCACGCCGCCAAAACCAAAATCTATAAAAATCAAAAGCATGCCGACCAAGGCAAAAACAAACATATACTTGCCGAAGTTTTCCACTCCCAAATAACGAGCCAAAATAAAATAATAAACCGCGGCCATCAATTTTTGATAGACCTGAGCCACTAATAAATAAAAAGTATTTTGGGTAGTTGAAACCATAAAAAATATTTTAATTATCTGAAAAAAAATAATAGATAGATAACACTATACCATATTTATGACGGTGGACAAGCCCCCACACCATAACTTATCATTAACATTTTGAATAAAAAAATTATAAAAGCGAAGCCGCTTCGCTTTTATCTTCCACTTTTAAAAAAGTCTTACGCTGAGTTTGGTGTGGAGGCAAGCCCTTGTCTGATTCTAAAAAGATAGTATAATTTCTTTCATAATATTTATAATATTAAAGATATGAAAAATTTAGAAACATTAATTAAAAATAAAAAAGCTAAAATTACGATCATCGGACTCGGTTACGTGGGATTGCCATTGGCTGTGGTATTAGCCGAACAAGGATTCAGAGTTTTCGGTTTTGACGTTCAAAAGAACAAAGTTAAATTAGTCAATCAAGGTCATTCTTATATCGCCGATATTTCTTCGGCTGATTTGCAAGGAGTTCTTAAATCTAAAAAATTTTCAGCCACCACTGACAAAAAAATTCTAAAACTCGCTGATGTGATTATTATTTGCGTTCCTACTCCGCTGGATAAATATAAACAGCCCGACATTACTTATATTCAATCCACGGTTAAAGAAATCGCTCGTTTTATCAGAAAGGGGCAATTAATAATTTTGGAAAGCACTACCTACCCCGGAACAACGCGCGAAGTTATTTTGCCTGTTCTCCAAAAATCCGGTTTAAAAGTGGGAAAAGATTTCTTTTTGGCTTTTTCTCCGGAACGAATTGATCCGGGCAATCAAAAATTCAATGTCAGAAATGTTCCCAAAGTAGTCGGCGGCATTACTCCTAAATGCACTAAGCTTACAAATTTAGTTTATAGATCATTCTTAGATAAAGTTTTTAAAGTTTCTTCGCCTGAAGCCGCGGAAATGACTAAAATTCTTGAAAATACTTTCCGAATAGTTAATGTTTCAATGATTAACGAATTGGCTCTTTTATGTGGAAAAATGGGTATTGATATTTGGGAAGTGATTGAAGCGGCTAAAACAAAGCCTTATGGATTTATGCCATTTTATCCCGGACCCGGAATCGGTGGACACTGCATCCCCTTGGATCCGTTTTATCTTTCATGGAAAGCCAAAGAATACGGGTTTTATACAAGATTTATAGAATTGGGAGGTGAAATCAACGATCAAATGCCCCATTTTGTCGTGACTAAAGTTATTTCCGGACTTAATCAGCATAAAAAATCTTTAAACGGGGCCAAGATTTTGGTTTGGGGCGTTGCTTATAAAAAAGACGTGGCTGATCCAAGAGAATCAGCTTCTTATCATGTTATTCGCGATCTCTGGAAAAAGGGAGCCAATGTGGAATATTTTGATCCATATATTCCGGAATTTAAAATTGATAATAAAAATTTAAAATCCATTGAATATCAGCCGAAAAATCTTAAACATTATGATTGTGTTTTAATTTTAGCCGATCATTCCAATCTCAATTATGACGAAGTGGCCAAGAAATCACTCTTGGTGGTTGACACGCGCAATGCCATTAAAAATAGAAAGTTTAAAAATGTGTTGTGGCTGTAAATTAATTTATTATAATCAATTGTATCACATAAAATACTATTAAATAATTTTATGAAATGTTTAGTTATCGGCGGCGCCGGGTTTATAGGCTCCCATCTTACGGATAGATTAATAGAAGAGAAATACAAAGTGGCAGTGATTGATAATTTGTCTACCGGCAAAAAAGAAAATTTAAACCCGAGGGCAAAATTTTATCAAATTGATATTTTAAGTCCTCGGATTTCTAAAATTTTTCAAAAAGAAAAACCTGAAATAGTTTTTCATTATGCCGCCCAAATTGATGTTAGAAAATCAGTAGAAAACCCAATGGAAGACGCTAAAATCAATATTTTGGGGGGTCTTAATCTTTTAGAAAATTGTAAAAAATTTAAAGTAAAAAAGATTATTTTTGCATCAACCGGCGGAGCAATTTATGGCGATGCTGATATTATCCCTACCTCTGAGGATTATCCGGAATTCCCCCTATCTCCTTACGGCATCGCTAAATTAACAATAGAAAAATATTTAAATTATTACTGCAAAATTTTTGGCCTATCTTATATCGCATTACGTTTTGCCAATGTTTACGGGCCTCGCCAAAACTCAAAAGGTGAAGCAGGAATAATAGCAATTTTTTGCGATAAAATGTTATCAGGAAAACAGCCGATTATTAATGGCAGCGGAAAACAAACCCGAGACTTTGTTTATGTAAAAGATGTGGTTGAGGCCGCCGTTTTAGCGCTCAAAAAAAACAAAGTGGGTACTTTCAACATTGGTACTTCTAAAGAAACAGACATTAATACTATTTTCAAAAAACTAAAAGAATTAACCGGCTCAAAATACAAAGAAATTCACTGCCCGGAAAAACTAGGTGAACAAAAAAGAAGCTGCCTCACTTACTTCAAGGCGAAAAAAGAACTCGGCTGGCAACCTAAATATAATTTAGACAATGGTTTAAGACAAACAGTAGAATGGTTCAAAAAATAAAATCATTAATAAAATATAATATTGAAAGTATGAAAGATTTAGAATCATCAAAAAAAAATATCGCTGTAATCGGCGGAGGTTATTGGGGCAAGAATTTAGTCAGAAATTTTTATGAACTGGGTGTTTTAAAAACCGTCAGCGATCTTAATCAAAACGCGCTTGATGCTTTGAAAAAAAATTATCCGGAAATTAATACTACGCAAAAATTTGAAGACGTGGCTCTTGATAAAAATATCAAGGGCGTAGTTATTGCCACGCCGGCCGCTACTCATCATCAAGTGGTTAAAAAATTTCTTCTGGCCGGCAAAGATGTTTTTGTAGAGAAACCCTTGGCTCTAAATATCAAACACGGTGAAGAATTGGTAAAATTAGCCGAAAAACAAAAATGCATTTTAATGGTCGGACATCTTCTTCTTTATCATCCGGCTGTGATTAAATTAAAAGAATTGATTGAACAGGGAGAACTGGGAAAAATCCGCTATATTCATTCCAATCGCCTTAATTTCGGAAAACTTCGCACTGAAGAAAATATTCTTTGGTCGTTTGCTCCGCATGACATCGCGGTCATTATTGATTTAATAGGGAAATTGCCTAAAAAAATTTGCAGCCATGGCATGGATTGGCTGAATAAAAACGTGGCGGACAGCACTTTAAGTTATTTTGAATTTGATAAAAATCAAGCCGCGCATATTTTTGTTTCTTGGCTCAATCCTTTTAAAGAACAAAAATTATCCGTAATCGGCGAGAAAAAAATGGCCGTTTTTGACGATCAGGCGGAAAATAAATTAGTTGTTTATCCCCATAAAGTTGAATGGCTGGGCAAGATTCCGGAAGCAAAAAAAGCGGAAGGAGAAATAATTCCCCTGCCGCAGCTTGAACCCTTGCGCCAAGAATGCCAGCATTTTCTTAATTGCATTGAGACTCGCAAAAATCCTAAAAGCGACGGCCGCGAAGCATTAAATGTTTTAAAAATTTTAAATGCTTGCCAAAAATCTTTAGATAAAAAAGGTAAAATAATAAATTTATTATAAAAACTATGGAGAAAAAATTTTGGGCACATTCATCAGCAGAAGTTTCGCCGGAAGCGAAAATCGGCTCCGGAACAAAAATTTGGCAGAACAGCCAGGTTTTGGCTGGCGCGCAAATCGGAGAAAATTGCATGGTCGGACATAATTGTTTTGTCGGCGGCAAAGTAAAAATGGGCAATGGCGTTAAACTGGAATCAAATGTTGACGCCTGGGATTTGGTTACTCTGGAAGATTATGTTTTTGTCGGACCGTCGGCAGTATTTACCAATGACCCAAATCCGCGCGCCAAATATCCGAAAAAAAAATATCCGGAATATGGAAAATGGAAATCAACTTTGGTTAAAGAAGGCGCATCAATCGGCGCCAACGCAACGATTGTTTGCGGCGCCACCATCGGCAAAAGCGCTTTTATCGGCGCTGGTTCGGTTGTTACTAAAGATATCCCTGATTACGGTTTAGCTTACGGCGTACCGGCTGCTGTTCACGATTGGGTTTGCGATTGCGGCAATAAGCTGCAATTCAAAAACAATAAAGCCGTTTGTAAAATTTGCAAAAAACAATATAAAAAACAAAAATTAATTATTAAACTTATCAAATAATAATATGCAATTTTTAGATCTTACCGCTCAATATAAATCCATTAAAAAAGAAATCAATAAAGCCGTTAGTAAAATATTAGGCAATGCTCATTTTATTTTAGGCGAAGAAGTGACTGAGTTGGAAAAAGAAGTTGCCGCGCATTGCAAAACGCAATACGCCATTGGCGTTAATTCCGGAACAGACGCTCTCCTTCTCGCGCTAATGGCTCTTGAAATTGGTCCGGGAGACGAAGTTATTACCACTCCTTTCACTTTTTTCGCCACGGCAGAAGTAATTGCCGTACGCGGCGCCAAACCGATTTTTATTGATATTGATCCAAAAACTTTTAACATTGATGTTGACAAAATTGAAGAAAAAATTACCGCGAAAACCAAAGCAATAATTCCGGTTCATCTTTATGGCCAGCCGTGTGAAATGGATAAAATAATGGAAATCGCAAAAAAACACAAACTTTATGTTATTGAAGATTGCGCTCAAGCCATTGGCGCCAAATATAAAGGAAAAAATGTGGGATCTTTCGGCGAATTCGGCTGTCTTTCATTTTTCCCTTCAAAAAATCTCGGCGCTTACGGCGATGGCGGTATGGTCTTGACTAATAATGAAAAATTGGCGGAAAAAATAAAAATGCTTCGCCAGCACGGTTCAAGAAAAAAATATTATCACGAAACTCTCGGAGTCAACAGCCGTTTAGACGCTCTTCAAGCGGCAATTTTGCGCGTTAAATTAAAATATTTAAATAAATGGGAAAAAGGCCGCCAGCAAAAAGCGAAAAAATATAATCAGAGTCTGGCAAAAATAAAAGGAATATCCGTCCCCTATCTCGCTAAAAATAACGAGCATGTTTATCATCAATACACCATTCGGGCGCAAAAACGCGACGAACTTCAGCAGTATTTAATCAAAAATAATATTCCTTCGGTTATCTATTATCCGGTGCCGCTTCATCTCCAGCCGGTTTTTAAACATTTAGGCCACAAAGAGGGCGATTTACCGGAAACCGAAAAAGCGGGAAGAGAAGTTCTAAGTTTGCCAATCTACCCTGAATTACCCGAGAAAAATCAAAATTTCATTATTGAAAAGATTAAAGAATACTATAAAAAAAATTAAAAATTGCTAAGATTGCTAAAATATGGCAGATTTTAAAAAAAAATACGACGCACAGCCCTGGACAAAAGATTTTGCCCAAGATTTTGCTGAAGTAGAACGAGTTAAAAGTATTAGCAATATAATCCCAAAAGATGTTTGCACTATTTTGGATGCGGGATGCGGAAACGGTTTTTTTATAAATTTTCTGAAACAAAAAAACAGTTATACCAAATTAACCGGCTTAGACTATAGCGAAGAAGCATTAAAACATGTACAGACAGATAAAATTCAAGGAGACGTTACTGCCTTGCCGTTTGCCGATAACAGTTTTGATTTAGTAACTTGCTTGGAAGTTTTAGAACACCTGCCTCAGGAAGATTTAAAAAAGGGCATTTCAGAGCTTCAAAGAGTAAGCAAGAAATATATACTTATTACTGTCCCAAATGATGAAAATTTACAGCACAATCTAAGAATGTGCCCTAATTGTTATTGCTGTTTCAATACCAATTTTCACGTAAACAGTTTTAATGATGCTAAGCTTAAAAATTTATTTCCGCAGTTGCAATTGATTAAATTGGAAAAAATCGGCTCCTATTATAAAAAGTATCATCTTTTTTGGCCGTTTTATGCAATATATATTAATTGGCAAAAAGCTAATCTGCCCAAAATTGCAATATGCCCTCAATGCGGATATCAAAATAAAAAAGTCATAAAAAACAGCCAATGTCTGGAAAAATTTTCCGCTAAGAAAATATCTCCAATTAAATTTTTAATAAAATTTATTATTCCCGGATCAAAGCAAAGAAGATGGATTATGGCTTTATATAAAAAATAGGGATTGCAATATTATTTTTTCTATGAATAAAGTAATTAGCTTTGTTAAAAAAACATTTATTTACACTCCTTATGACGCGGAGAGTTATTGGCGGGAAAGAGCTAAAACTGGCGGTCGAAAATCCGTAATGTGGCAAAACGATATTTATAATTCTTTTGTATCGGAAATTGAAAAAGAAAAAATAAATCAATATTTAAAAAATTTAGAAGGCAAACGAATTTTGGATTTGGGTTGCGGAGTTGGAAGAATCTCTGAATATCTCGCCGAAAAAGGAGCATTGGTTACGGGAATTGATTTAGAAGAAATGATTGAAAAAGCAAAAAAAGAAAATAATCACCCGAATATAGAATATATAATAGGTTCAATGTATGAAAGAGACTTCCCTGAAAATACTTTTGACTACATACTTTCTATAGGAAGTATTTCTGCTTGTTGCAATACAAAACAAAAATTACAAAAAATTATTTTTATTTGCCATAAGTCATTAAAAGAAAACGGACTAATGCTCTGTATGGACCCTTTTCACAAATGGTCTTTTTTGGCTAGACCGGCTAGATTTAGCATTAACGAAGTAATAAAAATTGCCTGCAAAAATAAATTTAAATTAGTTGGAAAAAGCGGCATTTTATTTTGGCCTGTTCGATTTTTTCTTACTATTGGACGCGCGCCTAAATCTAAAAAAATAAATAAATATTTATTTCAAATGGGAGAAAAAATTCTTCGTATTTCGCCTGTTTCTTTATCGGATTACAAAATATTAATTTTTAAAAAATGAAAGTATTAATTACCGACGCTTCATCTTTGCATACTTTGGCTATTCTTAGATATCTTTCCAAAAAAGGCATTAATGTTTTTGTGATACGCAAAAATAAGCTGGACATTTCTTGCTATTCAAAATATTGCAAAGGTTATTTTGTTATTCCCCCTTCAGAAGACGAAAATATATATATAAATTTCATTTTAAAAATATTAGCTCAAGAAAAATTTGATATCCTGATACCTATCAGCTATTTTGCTACGGCAATTGCCGCAAAATATAAAGACGAAATCAATAAAATTTCCAAAGTAGAAGTCGCTGATTATGATAAAATAACAATTGCTTTAAATAAAAAATCTACCTATGATTTAGCCGAGAAAATCGGCGTACCCTATCCTAAAACATTTTATCCGGATTCATTGGACGTAGTAAAAAAAATGGCTCCCAACTTTGAATATCCGGTAGTTATCAAATGGATTTTAGAGGTGGGGTGCAATATTGTAAGCATAGTTCAAGACAAAAAAGAATTAATCAAAGAATATCATAAGATTTGCCAAAAGTATCATCCATCAAACGATCTTCTCCCGATGATCCAAGAGTTTGTTTCTACTGATAATAATGAGGTCTATTGTCTTTCGGCTTTATATCAAAATGGCAAATGCAAAAGAATATTTATGCAAAAACAAATAAGAAATGTACCACCCGCGGGAGGTACATGCGCTTATGCCGAAAGCTGCTATATTCCTGAAATAAAAAAATACAGCTTGGAACTGCTTGATAAATTGAATTGGCACGGCGTTGCTCATATTGAATTTAAGTTAGACAAAAAAAATAATGTATTCAAATTAATGGAAATCAATCCCAAATTTTGGGCTTCAACGGAAATGGCGCTAAAAGCCGGCGTTAATTTTCCATATTTATTATGCCAAATGGCCCAAGGGAAAGAATTGGAATACTCTGAAGAATATGATAGAAATTTAAAATTCCATTTCCCGTTTTCCCGCGAATTACAGCATGCTAAAGAAAAACCAAATTCAATTCCTAAAATTATCATTGATGCGTTTAGTCCTAAAATCAAATCTAATATCTGGATATCTGATATAAAACCGAATTTAATAGAACTTGGAATTTATTTGGGTTTAGTTATTATTCCCAAACGACTTAAATCAACCATAAAATCATTATTAAGAATGAAATAAAAAAATCTCAAAATATTGATATTGTACGAAAATAAAAAAAATATGACTAAAAATAAAAAAATAAAAATCCTCTGTGTTGTCGGAGCTCGACCAAACTTTATAAAAATTACCCCGCTTATTAAAGAATTTAAAAAATATCCAAAATTTCAGCCGATCATTGTCCACACCGGTCAACATTATGATTATAAAATGTCCGGTACTTTTTTTAAAGAATTAAATATTCCTAAACCAAATTATAATCTGGGAATTAAGGCCGGACTGCATGGCGAGCAAACCGGCAAGACAATGATTGAATTTGAAAAGGTTTGTTTAAAAGAAAAACCTGATTTGGTGGTTGTAGTCGGTGATGTCAATTCTACCCTGGCCGGCGCCTTGGTAGCTGCCAAACTACATATCCCGGTAGCCCATATTGAAGCCGGGCTGCGCAGTTTTGACAAAACCATGCCTGAAGAAATTAATCGCGTATTAACGGATCATCTTTCAGATATTTTATTTTGTCCCACCAAAACTGCTGTTAAAAATCTAAAAAACGAAGGAATTAAAAAAAATATTTATAATGTCGGAGATTTAATGTATGATGTTTTTTTGAAAAAGATAAAATTTATCCAGACTGAATCTAAAATTCTTGAAAAATTAAACCTGAAACCCAAAGAATACGCTCTTTTAACCATTCATCGCGCTTCAAACGTGGACAATCCTGAAAAATTAAAAAAAATTTTAAAAGCGGTTCAATTAAGCGGCGAAAAAATTATTTTTCCCGTCCATCCCAGAACAAAAAAACAAATTAAAAAACTCAAACTTCTGCATGTTTGCCAACTTACTAACTTTCAACTCATTGAACCCCTCGGTTATTTTGATATGTTAATGTTGGAAAAAAATGCCAAAAAAATCATCACTGATTCGGGCGGCGTCCAAAAAGAAGCCTATTGGCTGAAAATTCCCTGCATTACTTTAAGAAACAGAACTGAATGGGTTGAAACAACTAAAAATAAATGGAATATACTGGTCGGCGATCAAATACAAAAAAAATTTAATTTTATCAATCATTTCAAGCCCCCAACCAAGCAACTTAAATATTTCGGGCAAGGCAATGCCGCGCAGAAAATTTTTAAAATTATAAAACAAAAAATATAAATCAATAATTTTCCGTATATGATAGACCGAAAACAAATAGAATCAACATATAAAAAAATATTCTTTGAAGAAAAAAATATTTCGCATGTACCAAATAATGACGAACCATTTTCTTTTATTCAAAAATATTTACCCCAAAACCATGATTCTTATATTTTAGATGCCGGCTGCGGCGATGGAAGATATATGCACAAACTTGCCACGCTCGGTTATAAAAATGTATGGGGCGTAGATTTATTTTCCCCTGACTCTCCTAAAATAAATAATTATATTTGCGCGAGTATAGATAAGATACCATTAGCGGACAAATCCGTGGATATGATTTATTCTCTTTCAACCATCTATTATTTAGATAAACCAATAGACGCAATTAAAGAATTTTTTCGGATTTTAAAACCCGGGGGCTGTCTTCTTATTACCGCCCACACTAAATATTCTTTATTTACATTAAATAGAATTCTAAGACGGAAATTCAAGCCTCAATTGGTTGAGCATCTTAAAGGGGTTCGTTTTTATTCCTCGCTTGAATATAAAAAAATGATGAAGACGGCGGGTTTTAAAGTTGCAGAAATAGATGGTTATAGAATTTTTCATTTTTTTGGGCCGGTCATGCGTAAAATTTTCAAACTATGCGGCATTCAACATTCCAAACAAAAAAGAAACAAAATAATAGCATTATTAAGGTCTATTTTCGGTTATCATGCCGTTTTAGTGGGTTTTAAACCAAACAAGTAAATATTTTAAAAATGAACAATAATTGTAAAATATTAATATTATACGAAAACAAAAAATTTGAAGGGGCTATAAAATATACCTTTGATTTAGTAATGAATATTTTAGGGTTAGAATATGAAATCTCCTCATTTGACAAATACGATTCATCAAATTTATCCGAAAAATTGATAATCGGTTACGGAAGAAAAAATCCGCAAATTAACTCTGCTCATCAAATCCATATCTGCGAATCTGAATTATTTTGGGATAACTATTTAACTCCCCTTTCTTTGCCTGAAACTCCGTTGAATAAATATTTTGATCTACCGATTATTTATCAGGGAACTGAAAAAATAGAAAGCCATATCAAGAATCTGAATAATTCAATTGAAACTGATATTGATATCGTTGCTTCATCTTTTTTTATGGTCGCTCGATATGAAGAAATCATTTTGAAAGACAGAGATAAATACGACAGATTTCCGGCAACCGCCAGTTTGGCTTATAAAGAAAAATTCTTGGATAGACCGATTGTTAACGAATACATAGAACTGCTTTGGAAATGGATAGACAGTTTTAATTTAGGATTTAAACGAAAAAAAATATGGAACGATAAAAATTTTGCCGTCTGTCTGACTCATGATATAGATGAAATCTTTAAACATAAGCGCCCGCCCATATTCAGCATGGCAAGGTCGATAAAAGAAAAGAATATTAAAAAAGCCGCAACTATTTTTTTTGATTATCTGAAAACCAAATTGCGGCTCAAAGAAGACCCTTATTACAATGCGTTTGATTATATAACAAATTTGGAAAAAAAATACGGATTCAGATCGTCATTTTATTTCATGACTGACGGCGAACAGTATTCGCTGAAAAATAAAAAGGTAAAAAATCTTATTGCAAAATTTAAAAAAGAAGAATTTGAAATAGGAATACATCCGGGATTTAATGAATTTAATGATATAAAAATTTTGAAATCTAAAAAACAAGAATTGGAAAAAATACTGGGAGAAAAAATACTGGGAGGCAGACAGCATTATCTTAAATGGAAAATTCCGGAGAGCTGGAAAATTTGGGAAGAAGCAGAATTGGAATACGACGCAACCTTGGGATTTGCCGAATATGAAGGTTTTAAATGCGGAATTTGCCACCCATTTAAACCGTTTGACATTCAAAATAATAAAGTAATTAACATTTTTGAGATACCTCTTATTGTTATGGAAGGAACATTAACTACTTACAGAAAGTTATCTCCGCAATCCAGTTTGGAAATTTTATCAAAGCTTCTTTCTACTGTGGAAAAATATTCGGGAGTTTTTGTCTTTCTTTGGCATAATTCTTTTATGACCGATCTTTTTACGCCTGAGTGGAAAAAATGTTTTGAAAATTTTTATAAAATCATTTCTCAAAAAAACTGTTCTGTCGTATCTGCTAAAACAATGTTGAATCTGTGGAAAAAATAAATTTAGAAAGTTTAAAATTATGAATGCTGAAAATCAAAACCGACCAAAAATTAAAATCAACATCTTAATCTCCATAATTTTGGCTTTTCTTTTTTGGTTTGCATCTCCTCTCAGCCTGCAACTGGGAGATAAATTAATAGCCCTGTTATTATTAGTCGCCGGTTTTTTATTTCCCATACCAATGCTGTTCGTATATACATTTTTGAGCGTCTTCAAGGCTCGTTTTATATATAGCGGGGCTGCGACTGATCCCGTAATATATATATTATTCCCGATTTTACTCAGAACCATTCTTGATATTTTAACTGGAAAAAAAATAAAACCGCACCTTTCTTTTAAAGAAATTTTATGGTTTGCGTCATTCTCTTTGATAATCACGGCAAATATTTACAGAGTTACCTCTTTTAGCTGGGATGCCTACAGTTTTCAAAAAATAATCACGTTCCTTATTCAAGATTTCAGTTTATTTTTCATAATATGTTTATCAATAAATAATCTTAAAACTTTTGATAAATACTTAAAATATCTCGTTGTTATTTTGATCACGGCGATGTTCTTTAATTTCTTGGGTGTTTCTCTTGACGGCGCATCATATCACGGATGGTATTTTGTCGCCAAAGGAACTCCGGTGCGGGCCATTTCTTTCGGCATGGGATTATTGGCTCTTTTCGCATTATCACTGTGGCGGACGAATACAAATAAAAAAATGGGGATATTGATTTTCGTGCCTTCTATTGTCTTTATGATCTTGGCCAATGAAAGATCTCCCGTAATTTCTTTCTTAATAAGCATTGTTTTGGTTTTATGTTATGATTTTTTTATTAAAAAAACATATTCCATGTTTAATCGGAAATATCTGGCCATAATCGGACTTTTCGTTTTGGCTATAATATTGGTTACGGCTTTCTTCCCGAAACATATGTATTCTCGCTACTCTTTTCCTCTTTACTCAATTCAGGAAAGAGTAAATTTTCTCAAAGCAGGCAGAATTTTATCTCTGCAATCGCCGATTATCGGAAATGGACCGAATAGTTTCGCCATAACTTATTCCGGATCCGATATTGATTTCTCGCCTCATAATGTATTTTTAGAAATTTTAGCGGAGTTCGGCCTTATAGGCTTAATTCCATTTTTGGGAATAATTGCAATTACCTTCAGAAAGTGCTGGCTATGCTGTAAAAACAATTATTTAAACTACAGGGCAATATTTTTATTCTATGCTATGCTGTATACTTTGATACAAATGTGCATTAGCAGCCAGCTTAATGGATATAGATGGTGGTGGGTTCTTTTCGGACTAATTTTTGTAGCGCATAATTTATTGAAACCTAACGCTACTGCTCAAAAAAATTAAAACAAATTTTACTTTTTATAATAATTAAATTAAATCCATGTTTCATAAATTAATATTTACAATAGGATATCTTCTGAAACGGCCAGAGGTACTTCGCTATTATTTCAATTTTCAAAAGACGCAATGGCGGTCTTATGAATGGCTAAAAAATCAGCAAGAGATGCAATTGAAAAAATTGATTGATTTCGCTTATAAAAATATTCCTTATTATACTAAATTGTTTGACCAAATGGGCATTAAGTCGTCTGATATTGCTGTTATCAAAGATTTAGAGAAATTGCCCGTCTTGACCAAAGAAACTATCAAAGAAAACTGGCAAGATTTTATTCCTAAAAATATAAATGAACTGAAACATCTGAGCGGTTCCACGGGCGGTTCCACGGGTGCGTCTCTCAAATATAGAATGTCAAAAGAAGATTATGAGAAAGGAGTGGCCCTATTATACAGATGGTGGGGATACGGGGGCTATAAATTAAGCAATAAAGTTGCCATTATCGCCGGTTCTTCATTGGTTCCCACCTCAAAATCAGAATCAAAGAAAAAAATTCAAGATTTTTTCTTCAATTTCCGGCATTATTCTTCTTTTGAAATGAGCCAAAAAAATTTATTTAAATATTTTGATAATATCAATAAATGGAAACCTGGTTTCATTATGGGATATGCCTCTTCTATCTATCTATTCGCGCAATTTATCCAAGATAATAATTTAAAGCTTAATTTCAAGCCCAAGGCCATTCTTACTACTTCCGAAAAATTATTTGATAAGCAAAGAATTTTCATAGAATCGATTTTTAACGCAAAAATTTTTGACGGTTACGGCTTAAACGACGGCGGAGTGACGGCTTTTGAATGCGAAAAACATTGCGGGATGCATATAGACATGGAAAGATCCATATTAGAAGTGGTTGATAATAAAGGCGGACAAATTATTAATCAGCAAGGAAAAATATTGGCCACAAGTTTATACAATTACGCCTTGCCGTTTATAAGATATGATACGGGAGATTTGGGCATTATCTCCGACAAAGAATGTTCTTGCGGCCGAGGAACACCTTTGCTTAAAGAAATATCCGGACGAATTACGGATTTTTTAAAAATTAATAATATAATCATTGGCAGTCCTGTTCTTACGGTTTTAATGGGTAAATTTGACATAACTCAATATCAAATAATTCAAGACCATCCAACATCCATAATTATTAAAGTCGTCAAAGGAAAAACTTACAATGAAAAATCAGACGAGGAATTCATTAAAAAATCATTTTATAGCCATGTCGGGGAATTTGATATTATTTTTGAATACACGAATTTTATCCCGATAGCAGAAGGCAAAAAATATAAATTTATCATTAATAATTTAACCGAATTATGAAAAAAATTTGTATTTTAACTTCTGTCCATTCCGCTTTTGATGTTCGAATTTTTCACAAAGAAGCTAAAACTTTAGCTGAAAAAAATTATGAAGTTGTTTTAATCGCCCAGCATCCGAAAGATGAAATTATTGATAAAATCAAGATTATTGCTCTGCCAAAACAAAAAAGCAGATGGAAAAAAATTTTAAAAACTGATTTTTTACTTTATGAAAAAGCACTTCGGCAAAAAGCCGATGTTTATCATTTCCACGACCCCGAACTTATTCTATGGGCGCTAAAATTAAAAAATAAAACAGGCGCTAAAATAATCTATGATGCGCATGAAGATGTGCCAAAAGATATTTTATCGAAAAATTGGATACCAAAATTCATAAGATTCACGGTGGCGAAACTTTTTGATATGCTTGAAAAAACCGTTTCTAAAAAATTTGATTATATCGTCACCGCCACTCCCGGCATCAAAGATAATTTTAAAAAACATAGAGTTATAGATATTAAAAATTATCCAATCGTTAAAGTTTTAAAATTTTCAGAAAATTTTTTGTTTCCCAAAAATGGCAAATATTATAATATAATTTACGCGGGAGGGCCATGGAGAATAAGAGGAATAAAAGAAACAATTCAGTCATTAAAATTCGTAAAAACGCAATATGGCGTCAGATTAACATTGATTGGAAAATTTTCAGAGAAAGAATTTGAAAAAGAAGTTAAAAATTTAGAAGAATGGAATAAAGTTGATTTTTGGGGCTGGTTACCTCCAGAAGAACTGAATAAACATTTATTGATGGCTGATATCGGCGTGGTTTGTTTTTTGCCCGAGCCAAATCATATTTCGGCAATGCCCAATAAAATATTTGAATATATGGCCGCCGGCTTGCCGATTATTGCTTCTGATTTTCCTCTATGGAAAAAAATAATAGAAGAAAATAATTGCGGCATTTGCGTTAATCCCTTAAATCCAAAAGAAATTGCCAAAGCTGTTGAATATTTAATAGAACATCCTGATGAAACGAAACAAATGGGCAAAAACGGCAGAAAAGCGGTTTTGGAAAAATATAATTGGGAAAATGAAAGCAAAAAATTATTAATGATTTATGAAAAATTATGTGCGGAATAGTTGGAATTTTTTATCATAAAAACAATTTATCAGTGGATGAATCCGCTTTAATTAAAGCGCGCGATACAATGGTTCACCGCGGACCGGATGACGCCGGTATTTATATTTCATCCGATAAAATATTGGGTCTGGGACACCGCCGTCTTTCAATTATTGATTTATCCCCTGCCGGCCATCAGCCGATGGCCAATAAAGACGAGACCGCTTGGATTACTTTTAACGGAGAAATTTATAATTTTATTGAAATCCGCGAAGAATTGGAAAAAATCGGCCATCAATTTAAATCAAATTCCGATACCGAAGTTGTTTTGCATGCCTATGAAGAATGGGGCGAAGAATGCCTTAATAAATTTAACGGAATGTGGGCTTTTGCCATTTGGGATAATAAAAAACAGGAACTTTTTTGCAGCCGGGACAGATTCGGAGTCAAACCATTTTATTATTATTGTGATAATCAAAAAATTATTTTCGCTTCAGAAATAAAAGCGATTTTGGAATATGATATTCACAGAGAACCGAATGATAAATTAATTTATGATTTCTTGAAATTTGGAATTTTAGATCATACCGATGAAACATTTTTTAAAGATATTAAAAAATTACCAGCCGCCTCATGGCTGAAAATCAAGCAAAATGGACAAATAACCATAAAAAAATATTGGGATTTTGAGATTTCCGATGAAATCGACGCTGACAGTAAAGTAAATCGAAAAAAAAATGTTCAAGAATTTTTAGATTTATTCGTCAATTCCGTAAAGCTGCGACTCAGAAGCGACGTGCCGGTCGGCTCTTGTTTATCCGGCGGACTGGATTCTTCATCAATTGTTTGCGTGATTAATAATTTATTGAAAAAAGAAAAAATCCCTAACATTAAAGAAAGGCAAAAAACATTTTCTTCTTGTTTTAAAGATAAACGATTTGACGAAAGAGAATATATTGAAGAAATAATTAAAAATACCGGCGCGGAAAAAAAATATATTTTTCCCGAACCGGAAGAATTTTTAAAAGAACTTGATCATTTGATTTGGCACCAAGAAGAACCATTCGGCGGAACAAGCATCTATGCTCAATGGAAAGTAATTGAAACAGCAGGAAGGGAAGTTAAAGTTTTATTGGACGGCCAAGGCGGAGACGAAAATTTGTGCGGATATAGAAAATTTTATATCTTTTATTTAAGAAAATTGCTGCAAAATCATCGATATTTTTCATTTATTAATGAATCTGTAAGATTTTTTTCATCAATAAAAATTCTAAAAACCTTAAACATAAAAAGCGGATTGAAATATTTCGGATTTGGCAATAATCTTCAGAAGGCGGACAACTTGTTCAATCCGGAATTTTTAAAAAAATTCAGAGACGAAAAAATTATTTTTGGGTATCAAAAAAATTTAGGCAAGCGCATAAAAGAAGATTTAACTACTTGGAGCTTGCCCGCGCTTTTACGCTACGAAGACAAAAATTCCATGGCTCATTCCGTTGAAGCCAGAGTACCCTTCTTGGATTACCGACTGGTGGAAAAAACAGGGTCTCTCCCTCTGAGTTTTAAAATGCATAATGGTTGGACTAAATTAATCCTGAGAGAAGCAATGAAAAACATTCTGCCTGACAAAATAAGGCTTAGAAAAAGCAAATTAGGATTTGTCACACCCGAAGAAAATTGGTTTAAGGAAGTATTGAAAAAAGAGATAGAATCTTCAATAGAAAACGGCCATTTTATTTCTAATTATATCAATAAAAATAATTTAATGCTTGAATTCATTAAATTTTCGTCGGGAAAAAGTTTTTTACCCGCGTTAACATTTTTCAGATTTTATATATTGGAATTATGGGGTGAAAAATTCATTCTCAACAAGAAAAAATCGTAGATAATGTTTTTGACAAAAATATTATTATTTGATAATATTAATATGAAAAAACTAAATAACATTATTTTAAAATACACTTAATAATAAAAAATATATGGAACTTAGAAAACAACAAGAACAAGAACACGCTAATAAATTAAAGGGGTTATTAGAAGCGTCATCAGACGAAGAAATGGCTTTGTCCAACAAAAAATTTTATAAAATTGCCCGAGGCAGCCGAAATTATATGAAAAAATGGCTAATAACAGAAATCTCTCGAGGCAAAAAAAACATCTTGGATTATTGCTGCGGAGAAGGTGAAATGGCTATTTTTACAGCGCAAAACGGCGCTAATGCCACCGGCGTAGATATATCTGATGTTTCCATAAAATCAGCTGAAAAAAAAGCAATCGCCCAAAGTCCGGCGAATAAACCAAATTTTTTGGTGATGGATGCTGAAAATCTAACTTTCAGTGATAACAGCTTTGATGTTATTATCTGCAGCGGCGTTTTACATCACCTGGATATTGAAAGGGCCTATGCTGAATTATCGCGAGTTTTAAAACCAGACGGACAAGTTATCTGCAATGAACCGCTTGCTTATAATCCCCTAATCCAATTATACAGATATTTAACGCCAAAATTGAGAACCGACTGGGAATCAAAACATATTTTAACAAAAAAATCCATATATTTGTCGAAAAAATATTTTGGAAAAATTGAAACGCGCTTTTATCATTTGACCACTATATTGGCGGTTCCTTTCAGAAAAACCAGATTTTTCAGTTTTATATTAAGTATTCCCGAAGCCATAGATTGGATTTTACTCAAATTACCTTTGATAAAATGGCTCTCGTGGCAAATAATTTTTATTCTTTCAAAACCTAAAAAATAGATAAAATATGAATATTTGGCTAGTACAGACAGGAGAACCATTGCCATTAAAAGAAGGCATACGAAAGATGAGAACAGCCTTATTGGCCGACAAATTCTTAGAAAGAGGACATTCAATTTTATGGTGGGCGAGCGCTTTTGACCACGCCTCAAAAAAATGGATAGCCGAACAAGACATAGAACTGGCAATTAAAGAAAGATTTGTAATTAAAATTTTAAAAAGCATCGGTTATAAAAAAAATATATCTTTCAGCCGTTTTTTAAATAACAGGATCATAGCCTGGAAATTTAAAAAAATGGCCCCCAAAATGCCTCGGCCGGATATTATAGTCGTCTCAATGCCGAGCCATGATTTGGCCTATCAAGCTGTTTGCTTTGCTCATAAAAATAATATTCCCGTAGTCGTAGATATCAGAGACGAATGGCCTGATGAATTTCTTGTTTTTCTTCCTAAAACAATCAGAAAAATCGCCAAGCTATTTATTTTCAATGATTTCAGGATGAGTAAAAAAACCATGGTTATGGCCGATGCGCTTGTTTCAATGATGGAAACCTTGCTTGAATGGGGACTGAAAAAAGCTGGACGGCAACAAGATTGGCAAGACAAAGTTTTTTATCTGGGTTATAAAAAAAATGTTGAGAGCGGATATATTCCCGATAAAATTTCCAAAATCACGGATGTTCTAAAAAATAAATTCGTAATTACTTTTATCGGCACGCTTGGCAATACTAACGACCCGTCAATACTATTTGATTGTGCTAAAAAAATAAGCCAAAAAGATATTCAATTTGTTATAGCTGGTGGCGGTAATTTGTTTGAAGCTATTAAGACCAGAGCCGCTCAATATTCAAATTTTTTAATTTTAGACTGGCTAAAGCAAGATGAAATGGATGCTCTGTTAAAATACTCTCATCTTGGACTTTGCCCGATAACCAGAACAAGAAATGTTTTTCCGAATAAAACTTTTGCCTATTTTTCGGCCGGCCTTCCAGTTTTATCCGCCTATCAGGGAGATTTAAAAAAAATAATTAAAGAGCGTCAAATAGGCTGTTATTATCCACCGAACGACGCGGACGAATTATCAAATTGCATTAAAACACTTTATAATAATCGCGATCTTTATGAAAAGATGCGCCAAAATGTTAGAGAAGTCTTTAATGAAATGTTTGATGCGGACAAAATATATGAAAAATACGCCGAACATATAGAAAAAATTTATGTTAATTTTCGCACTAAAAAAATAATTAAAAATTAATTCACATTATGAAAAAAAAGACACAAGTATGCAAAAAATCATTAATAGTATTGCTGCTAAAAAAAATATTATTTTTTATAAAGGCCATTCTGCCGCCGAAATGGTATGATGCTTTTTATAAATTTACCTTTAAAATTTATAAGTCGTTAATCAGATTTTGTTATCTCAGATTTTATATTTATTACTATCTCAAGGGCGATAAAAAAAATTTGAAAAAAACAAAAATTATCTACAGGGTTATGCCCTACTCTTTAGTGGGAGAAAAAGGATTGGCTCAAACTTATGATTTGGTAGAAAAAGTTGTTGATAATAATCTTGAAGGAGGCTTAGTTGAATGCGGAGTCGCCCAAGGCGGCTGCGCGGCATTAATGGCATCGTTAATTTTTGAAAAAAATAATCAAACTAGAAAATTATGGCTTTGTGATTCTTACGAGGGCTTGCCGGATCCAACCAAAGAAGATTTTGATCAAAAAATGTGCAGCACCGGAACCCATACCCAACCCATGGATAAAGGATTTTGTTTAGGTACATTGGAACAAGTAAAGCAACTCATGCTGGAAACATTTAATTTTCCTAAAGATAAAATTATTTTTGTCAAAGGTTGGTTTAAAGACACTTTGCCGTTAAAAAATAAAGAAATCGGCAAGATTGCCATTTTAAGAATTGACGCTGATTGGTACGATTCAACCAAGGAATGTCTTGAATATCTTTACGATCAAGTTGTCGCAAAAGGATTTATAATTATTGATGATTATGGAACCTGTTTTGGCTGCCAGAAAGCCGTTGACGAATTTTTGGCCAGTCGCGGTTTGACAGTAGAAATAAAATTTGATGGCCGCGGAGGGTGTTATTGGATAAAATCTTAATTAAAACAAAAAAGTGAATTTTTATGTCTAAAGAAATTTTTGACAAAATATTTAGTTTTTTGGGGTTAATATTTTTTTTACCCCTTTTTTTATTAATTGGCGTATTAATAAAAATTGATTCCAAGGGCCCGATTTTTTATCGAGGTGTTAGAACGGGTCGTTTTGGCAAACCATTTCGTATTTACAAATTTAGAACAATGGTGACAAATGCCGAAAAAATAGGCGGACCGACTACGGCAAATAACGATTCCCGCATCACTAAAATCGGTAAATTTTTAAGAAAATATAAAATTGACGAGTTGCCGCAGCTTATTAATATTTTATGCGGAGAAATGAGTTTTGTCGGCCCGCGACCCCAAGTTGAGGAATGCACAAAGCACTACAATGAAGAAGAAAAAATTATTTTAAGCGTTAAGCCCGGTCTTACTGATTACGCTTCCATAGAATTCATTAACCTCGGAGAAATATTGGGCGACGGAAATGTATATGAAAAATATTTACGCGAAGTAGAACCAAAAATAAATTCATTAAGAATAAAATATATTCACGAGCGTTCTTTCTGGGTTGACATGAAAATAATATTTTTAACATTCTTAAAAATATTAAAAAAAATAAAAAAAATATGGAATATCAAAAATTAGGACAAACCAATCTTTGTATATCCCGTATTGGATTCGGCGGCGCTCCAATAGGCGGAGCTGATTATGGAAAAGTAAATGACCAACAATCAATCTTAGCCGTTAAAACAGCCTACAAACTGGGTATTAATTTTTATGACACAGCCGATATTTACGGATTCGGCCATTCGGAAAAAATTCTGGCCAAAGGATTTTCTCTTAAAGAAAGAAAAAATATCGTAATGGCCACTAAATTTGGACTAAGGTGGGATTATAAAAAAAATAAAAGTTACCGGGATTTAAGCCGTCGTTATATTTTAGAGGCTGTTGAAAAAAGCCTTTTTAATTTAAAAATCAGCACTATTCCTTTATATCAGATTCATTATCCCGATCCTCAGACTCCAATTTCTGAAACAATGAAAACCTTAAAAGAGCTGCAAAAGGCTGATAAAATTAATTTTATCGGGTGCTCAAACTTTACCGCCGACTTAATCAAAGAATACCAAAAATACGGCCGGATAGAATCCGCTCAAATGTCTTATAATATTTTAGATCAAAGAGCGGAAAAAAGCCTTTTTCCGCTCTGTAAAAAATTAAAAATTAGCGTCATCGTTTATAGTCCACTGGCCCAAGGCCTTCTATCGGGCAAATACGGAAAAAATACAAAATTTCCAAACAATGATCGCAGAAATCGCGGCATATATTTTACGAAAGAAATTTTAAAACGAGTCACTCCAATAATTGCAGAACTTAAAAAAATTGGGACGACAATATCATAAAACCCCTGCTCAAGTCGCTATCAGATGGATTCTTGATCATCCTCAAATAACTTGCGTTTTAGTGGGAATCAAAAATCCTAAACAAGCTAAAGAAGCATTGGGTGCTCTTGGCTGGAAACTCACGCCGGAAGAAAGAAAAAAATTAGCTAAAATGGGCAAAAAAATCATTTTTAGAGATTAAATTTGGAGAATAATCTAAAATTTAATAAATTATTGACAAAACGCTCGTTTAATAATATTATAGTATTATGGTTTCTTCAACTCACAAAGAAATTATTCGCTGCCAAAACATAGCCAAAGACATCAGAAAGACAATAATTGATATAATTTATCAAACCAAGGGCCCGCATCTCGGTTCATCTTTTTCTATAGTTGATATTCTGGTAACGCTTTATTTTAAAATTTTAGTCATAGATCCTAAAAATCCATATAAAAAAAATCGGGATATATTTATTTTAAGCAAGGGTCATGCCGTGCCAGCTCTATATCCGATTTTAGCTAAAAAGGGTTTTTTCTCTGATAAATTATTAAAAAAATTTGCTATCAATGATTGTATATTTGAACAACATCCCAGCCGCGATGTCGCCAAAGGAATTGAAGTTACTACTGGATCGCTGGGAAACGGCTTATCAATAGGAGCAGGTCTGGCCTTAGCGGCTAAATATGACAAATCTAAACGCAGAGTTTTTGTTCTTTTAGGCGATGGAGAATTGGACGAAGGATCAAACTGGGAAGCAGCCTTGTTTGCCAGTCATCATAAATTAGATAATTTAATCGCTATTGTAGATTATAATAAACTTCAAATACTTGGAGCCGTGGACAAAGTTTTAGGGTTAGAACCCTTGGCCAAAAAATGGCAATCATTTGGCTGGGAAACGAAAGAATTAGATGGCCATAATTTCCAACAAATGATTAACGCGCTGAGCCGCCTTCCTTTTAAAAAAGGAAAACCAAATATAATTATTGCTCATACCATTAAAGGCAAGGGAGTTTCTTTTATGGAAAATCAGCTTGTTTGGCATTCTAAATGTCCCAATGAAGAAGAATATAAAAAAGCCATAAAAGAATTGTCATAAATAAATAATTTACAAAAAAACAAATAAGCTGAGAGGATTGAATACCTTTCAGCTTATTATTTTATTACACAGCTATATGAAAAATTGTGAAATGATCTCCAAACCAACTATACTCTATACACCGGACCTTACCGCATTTATGACAAACATCTATTGTTACAAATCCCACTATTAGGCTATTGGCAGATCCCTCAAATTGCACCATTCTTTCTCCGCAACATCTAAACCAGAAAGATCGTCCAACTTGTTTCATCCCGCCTAAGTTTAATTTTTTTCTTAGCTGTTTATTAATCTTATCCATTATTCCCCTCCTTTTTAAATTTTTTCTCAAATTCCATTTATTTGGAATTATTTATATAATAGCATATTTTTAAGTTTTTGTCAACCCTGCTATTAATTAAAGAGACTCTTGCTTTTTTTATTTTTAAGATTATAATCTTAATATATGCTTAAAAGACCCTTCTAAGCTAATAAGTTTTATGGAAATTAAAAAAAGGGATAAATTGATTAACTTCAGCCCTATAAGCAAATATGATTGAAATTATCAATAATTATGAGAATAACATTTATAAAAATTTTAAAAGAGGCAGCGCGAAAGAATAAAGATATTTTCTTGCTAACAGCTGATTTGGGAACTTTTTTCGGGGATTTTATCAAAGATTGCCCAAAACAATTTATTGATGTTGGCATAGCCGAAAGCAATATGATCGGCATGGCCGCAGGTATGGCTTTGGCTAAAAAAAATGTCTATTGTTATTCAATTATTCCATTTTTAACCATGAGGCCATTGGAACAAATTAAAGTGGGGTTGTGCGCTCATAATTTAAATGTTAAATTATTGGGTGCAGGCGGAGGATTTGCGTATGGCTTGGAAGGTATGACTCATCACGCTATTGAAGATATTGCCATTATGAGATCCTTGCCGAATATGACCGTAGTGGCGCCAGGTGATTTATTAGAAGCCAAAGCTATCGCCAAAGAATCTGTTAATTACAAGGGTCCTTTATATATCAGGTTCGGTCAAGATAAAACTCCCAATATACATAAAAATTCAACTAAAATAAAAATTGGTAAAGGAATTATTTTAAACAAAGGAAATAAAATAGCGCTTATTGCCACGGGCTCAATGTTGTCCCCTGCCAAAATTGTTTGCGATAATCTAACAAGTCAAGGCATTAGCACTACTCTGATCAGCATGCATACTGTTAAACCATTGGATGTAAATTTAATAAAAAAAATATTACGCCATAAAGCTATCTTTACCATTGAAGAACACAGTATAATCGGCGGTTTAGGCAGCGCAGTCGCGGAAACATTATTGGAATTAAATTATAAGGGTTTATTTAAAAGAATAGGATTGCCTGACGAATATTCATGTTATAAGGGAAACCACGATTATCTTTGTAAAAAATATTGTCTCACGCCTGAAACAATAATTAATAAAATTTTAAAATTTAATAAAAAAATATGACTTTAAAAAATAAAATTATCGCTCCTCAAGGAGGACTGAGAACAGGAAATGAAAAAGATGAATTAATAAAAATAACTCAAATTTTTAACAATAACTCCGATACAATAGATAAAAAATTAGAAAATTTCCCAAAATATATCAGAAGACAAAAACTTACGCGTCTTTTGGCTTTGTATGAAATTTTCAAAAAAGTATCAAATATCAAAGGATCTATCATAGAATGCGGAGTTCACGACGGTTTCGGCTTGATGTCATGGGCAAAATTCAGTGCAATCCTTGAACCAATAAATTTAACGCGAAGAATTTATGGATTTGACACTTTTGAAGGGTTTCCTTCTCTTTCTCAAGAAGATAAAAATCAGTCTTCTAAAATAAAAATGGGCGACCTTAAAGCAAATTCATATAATGAACTCTTGGAATTGATTAAAATTTATGATTCTACTCGACCATTAGGGCACGTTAATAAAGTTCAACTTGTAAAAGGAGATGCCTTAAAAACTATTCCCAAATTTGTTAAAGAAAATCAACATTTAGTAGTTAGCTTGTTATTTTTAGATTTTGATTTATTCAAGCCTACAAAAGTTGCAATTGAAAACTTCTATCCAAGAATGCCCAAAGGATCTATCATCGCCTTTGACGAATTGGATAATCCCATTTGGCCCGGTGAAACAATGGCTCTTCTTAAAACAATCGGCATTAATAAATTGAAAATAGAAAGATTGGATTTTGATCCGTATATAGGATACGCCGTAATTAAATAAAATAATTTTAAAGAAATGTCTTATCAAGAAATAAAAAATAAAATCTTTACTAAAACCACAGCCAAAAGAACTATTTTTTTCTTATTAGGCGATGTTATTTTTATAATGCTCGCCTGCTGGCTGAGTTTTTTGCTGCGTTTTGACGGAAAAATTTCTGCTCAATATTTTCCAATGATAAAAGGATTTATTGAACTGACTATTCCGTTGATTATTTTATTTTTTTGGCTGGAAAGACTTTATGCCATTAGCTGGTCTTTTGTCAGTATTTCAGAACTTTTTAAACTTGGACGAGCCGTAATAATCAGTTTTCTTTTGATTGGAGCAACTATTTATATTTTAAAAATTTTTCCTCTTTTTGAAGGATTCCCCCGTTCTATCATTTTTATCACCGCCTTTTTAACATTTCTCTTGACCGGCGGGTTGCGCTTTTCCAAAAGAATTTATCTTCATCAATTTCAGCGCAGCGCCCCGCGCGGCAAATCTGTTTTAATCGCCGGATCCGGAGACGCTGCCGAACAATTAGTGCGGCATATTATTACTTCAACAGACAGTCCTTATTTTATTATCGGTTTGGTTGATGATAATCCGATGAAACAAGGAGTGCTTATTCATGGGATAAAAGTTTTAGGGAAAATGGCCGATATTCCAAAAATTGTCAAAAAATATGAAATTAATGAATTGATTATTGCCATGCCGTCAGTTCAGCAAGAAGTTGTCAGAAAAACCGTAAAATTAGCCCGCGAAGCCGGTATTCAAAAAATTAAAATTTTACCCAGTACCAGAGAAATTTTGGATGAAAAAGTAAATCTAAAACATCTACGCGACGTTTCAATTGAAGATTTGCTCGGCAGAGAACCGATTAAAATTGACACTCAAGCCATTCAAAATTTTATCAGCGGAAAAACAGTTTTAGTAACCGGCGCGGCCGGTTCTATCGGTTCCCATCTTTGCCAGGAAATTTTAAAATTTAATCCTCGCTGTCTTATCGTCCTTGATCAAAATGAAACAGGACTTTTCCATCTTGGACGAGATCTCAATAAGGATTTTCCAAATATTACAAAAAATTTTGAAATCGGCGATATTTGCGATAAAAATAAAATAGATTGGCTGTTTGAAACCACAAAACCAAATGTTGTTTTTCACGCCGCAGCCTATAAACATGTACCGGTGATGGAATCACATCCCTTGGAAGCGATTAAAAACAATGTTTTTGGCACGTTAACATTAGCTCAAGCAGCAATAAAACACGGAGTCGATAAATTTGTTCTTATTTCCACTGATAAAGCGGTAAATCCAACTTCAGTTATGGGCGCGACCAAGCAAGTCGGAGAAATGATTTGTCTCTGGCTGAACAAAAAAAATCTGACTAAATTCTGCGCTGTTCGCTTTGGCAATGTTTTGGACAGCCAAGGCAATGTGGTTGGAATTTTTGAAGAACAAATTAAAAAAGGCGGTCCGGTTGAAGTGACCCACCCGGAAATGAAAAGATATTTTATGGTCACTTCCGAGGCTTGTTTATTGGTAATGCAGGCCGGCGCTCTGGGTCAAGGAGGCGAAGTTTTTGTTTTAGATATGGGCCAGCCGATTAAAATAGTGGATTTGGCGAGAGAAATGATCAGACTGGCCGGCTATGAGTCTGATGTTGATATTCCCATTGTTTTCACTCAAATGCGCCCGGGCGAAAAATTATTTGAAGAAATTTTAACAAATTCTGAAATACCGACCAAACATGAAAAAATATTCATGGCTAAACTCTCTGATTTTGACGAGAAAAAAATAACCCAAGGACTTGAAAACTTTCAGCAAGCTCTTGATAAAATGGATAAAAACAGTATAATTAAAATATTGAAAGAAATCATTCCAACATATAAATAACGAATAACAAATCAAAAAAATATGGAAAATCAAGAAAAAAATTATAACAATAAAGAAGAAGTTGATTTAAAAGATTATATTAATGTCATTGTAAAAAGAAAACGGGTAATTATCACGATTTTTTTTGTCTCCGTCATTGTGGCGGTTATTGTTAGTTTTTTAATGCCCAAAACTTTTGAAGCTGTGACCCTGATTAAATTAGGCCAGATAAGAAATCAAGCCGTGTTTATTAATTTGGAAAATATAGATGATATTAAAGCAGTTTTTTCCCGTGAAAATACTTTAAAAGAAATTGCTTTAAAATTAGGATTGCCGGCTAACACCTCTTTGGCGAAGATAACGAAAATTTTTTCTATAGAACCTGTGGAAAAAACATCTCTTTTGAAAATAAAAGGCCGCGGTACCACGCCGCAAAAAGCGCTGGAAACCACTAATTTAATCGCCGGCTTTCTTATTGATCGACATCAAAATCTATTCTTAGAAGCAGAAAAAACTCTTAATCAGGAAATAGAAACCATTACCGCAAACCAAGAGAAGATTAAAAAAGATATTGAACAAATAAAAACAGAAATAGCTAGACTTGATAATGACACTAAATTTTACACAAAAGAAATTAGTCGACGCGCTGAAGCTCAATCTGAAGGACAGGGTCAAGTAGCCCAAGCCTACATCCAACTTTTGGCAGGGGTTAAAGATGCAAAAGATGCAAAAGATCAGCAAATTTCCGATTTTGAACAACAATCAATCCTTCTTAACCAGACTCTTCAGCAAAAAAAATACGAAAAAACTTATCAAGTAAAGCCGACAACCATTGAAGTGCCTGCTACCACGCCTGATAAAAAAATTGCGCCCAAAAGAGCGCAAAATATTGCAATCGCCGGAATACTAGGACTTTTTATCGGCATTCTTTGGGCTTTTATGGCTGAATATTACGAAAAAAATTTAAAGAAAAAATAAATAATTCATTAAACTAAAAAATACTCCGCTTAAGCGGAGTATTTTTATTATCTTGAAATTTATTACTTCTTTTCTTTGGCAGCCTGAATAATATTCTTTTTCAGTTCTTGAGCGATTTTCGGATTTTCTTTCAAAAATAATTTAGGTGCTTCTTGACCCACGCCGAGTTTAACATCTCCATAGCTTAAAGTGTTGCCTGTTTTTTTAACTAAATTATATTTAAGACCAAGATTTATTAAATCACCCGTGCGAGAGATTCCTTCATTATACATAATTTCAAACTCGCAAGTTGTAAACGGCGGGGCGACTTTATTTTTAACTATTTTAACGCGTACTTTATTGCCAATCACTTCATCGCCTCTTTTAAGCTGAGCCAAACGGCGCAATTCAATTCGCACTGAAGAATAAAATTTAAGAGCCATCCCGCCGGTAGTGGTTTCCGGATTGCCGAAAAATACGCCTATTTTCATTCTGATTTGATTGATAAAAATAACGCAAGTATGAGTTTTACTGACAATGGCCGTCAATTTTCTTAAGGCTTGGCTCATTAATCGCGCTTGCAAGCCCATTTGCGAATCACCCATTTCTCCTTCAATCTCCTTTTGCGGCGTCAGAGCAGCCACAGAATCAATCACAATCACATCTACGCCATTAGAGCGGACCAAGGTCTCAACAATCTCTAAAGCTTGCTCACCAGTGTCCGGTTGAGAGATTAAAAGATCATCAATTTTAACGCCTATTTTTTTGGCATATTCCGGGTCCAAAGCGTGCTCGGCATCAACATAAGCGGCCACTCCGCCCATTTTTTGAGCTTCAGCCACTACATAAAGCGCTAAAGTGCTTTTGCCTGACATTTCCGGACCAAAAATTTCAATTATTCTGCCTTTTGGCACTCCGCCCGCACCCAAAGCCAAATCCAAAGATAAGCATCCGGTAGGAATAACTTCAACGTCCATTCTTCTGGCCTCGCCTAATTTCATAATTGATCCCTCTCCAAACCTGGATTGTATTTGTTCAATCGCCGATTGAGCGGCTTTTTGGCGATCAGTAGTTTTTGAATCTTCTTTTTTTTCTTCTTCTTTTTTAACCATATATTATTTTAAAACTAATTATTAATTTATTTGTTAAATTCTTTTTTGGCTAATTCAAAATCTGCATCAACCATTATTTTTACCAATTCTTTGAATTTAATTTTCGGCTGCCAACCTAAGACTTTTTTTGCTTTGGTAATATTACCGCATAAAATATCCACTTCAGCCGGACGCAAATATTTTTTATCTTGTTTGACATATTTTTTCCAATCTAATCCCAAAGATTCAAACGCTGCCTCAACGAATTCCTTGACCGAATGAGTTTCGCCGGTTGCAATCACAAAATCATCAGCTTTTTTTTGCTGCAACATCAGATACATTGCTTTAACATATTCTGATGCATAACCCCAATCCCGACGGGCTTCCAAATTTCCCAATGTTAAATTTTTCTGCAATCCCAATTTGATTCTGGCCGCAGCCTTGGTTATTTTCCGCGTAACGAAATTATCACCCCTGCGCTCTGATTCATGATTGAATAAAATGCCATTACAAGCGAAAATACCATAACTTTCACGATAATTTTTGGTTATCCAATAACCATAAAGCTTTGCCACGCCGTAAGGACTGCGCGGATGAAATTCGGTATTTTCATTTTGGGGAAATTCTTTTATCTTGCCGAATATCTCGCTGGAACTGGCTTGATAAAATTTAATTTTTTTATCTATTTTTCTGATAGCTTCTAAAATTCTTAAAACTCCGACCGCTGTTACATCAGCCGTATAAGCAGGCATTTCAAAACTGATTTTAACATCGCTCTGAGCGGCTAAATTATAAATCTCGGTCGGTCGGATATCTTGAATCAAATGAAAAAGGCGGCTGGCATCGCTTAAATCGCCCCAATGAAGAAAAATTCTTTTTTGATAGCGAGAATCATCCAATAAATATTGGATTCTTTCCAAATTGGAATTACTGCTGCGGCGAACCAAACCGTGCACTTCATATCCTTTATCTAAAAGCAATTCCGCTAAATAAGAACCGTCTTGACCGGTTATACCGGTAATAAAAGCTATTTTTTTATTTTTATTAGACATACATTTTATTTTTTAAAAATTGATTTTTGGTTCTAAGAAGCTAAAAAGCTACAAGCTACAAGCTAAGAAGCTGATTTCTATTATTCTACAATAATTTGGCGCTTAATAATTCGTTCTCTTGAATATTTCTTTTTGGCTGAAATTTCAATATTATTTATGCCTCTTTCAAGTTCCAATTTCACTTTGAAATAATCATTTGTCATATCATCAATCTTTTGCTTGTTAATAAACACCTCCACTCCCTCTCCCACTTTTCCTTCAATTATTAATGAGGTTTCTTGAGTCACCAAATTTGTTCGGGGCGAAAAAAGTTGAATCTCAGGCGGAAAAATCAGTTTTTTCACGCCGAAAAAAAGATAAAGAAGAACTCCCAAGGTAACCAATCCTATGAAAAAGTATTTTGAATTGAAAATATCAAAAAATTTTTCTTTGCCGAATTCAACCAAGGGCAATCTTCTGACTCTTTTGCTTTTTGTTTCTTTGATAATTGAATAAGAAGATTCTTTTTTCCACAGATTAACAACTTCTTCCGGATTAAATCCCAATAATTCTGCATATTGCAATAAAAATCCTCTCGTGTAAGTCGGGCTGGGTAATTTATAAAATTCGTCTTCTTCTAAAAGTTTTAAATATTTAGCCGGCACGCCTATTTTTCTTTCAACATCTTCCAAACTCCAACTTTCTGAGATTCTCTTATCGCGCAAAATAGTGCCCAAACTTTCAAATTTAATGGATTGGGTTCTAAAGGCCATAATATTTTTACACTATCTCTTCTTTCTTTTTATATACGTCTCTCGGCTTGGCACCCTCACCCGGCCCGATTGTTTCTTCTTCTTCCAATAAATCCAATAATCGTGCCGCGCGGGCATAACCGATTCTCAATCTTCTTTGCAAAAGCGAAGCAGAGGCTTTGCCGGCCTGAATAACCACTTCTCTGGCGTCTGACAGCATTTCATCTTCCACCAAATCGCTTAAATTATTTCCCGACTCGCTTTGTTGCGGCGCGATAATCTCATCTTGATATTCCGGCTTGGCGACATTTCTTAAATATTCAACAATTCTTTTTATTTCTTCATCTGAAACATAAGCGCCTTGTAATCTTTTCGGTTTGGATAATTCAGATGAAATGAAAAGCATATCGCCGCGGCCCAATAATTTTTCCGCGCCGGAAAAATCCAAAATTGTCCTTGAATCAGTCATTGAGGCCACTGAGAAAGCTATTCTGGAAGTAATATTGGCTTTGATTAAACCTGTGATAATATCCACTGACGGGCGCTGGGTGGCCATTATTAAGTGAATACCGGTCGCCCGAGCCATCTGTGACAGCCTGATAATGCAAGCTTCAACTTCCTGTGGCGAAGTGATCATTAAATCAGCCAACTCGTCAATCACCACCACGATAAACGGCATTTTGATTTTAGCGTCTTTATTGTAAGCAAAAATATCTCTTTTTTGAACCTGACTCATTACTTCAAAACGGCGCTCCATTTCTTTGATTGACCATTTTAAAGCATTAATGGTTTTATTAACATCAGTGATAACCGGCGTTAATAAATGAGGCAAGTCATTATATAAAGTAAGTTCCACTCTTTTCGGATCAATGAAAATAAATTTTAAATCTTCGGGAGAATTTTGATAAATCAAATTAACAATGACGGAATTAAGCATTACGGTTTTTCCGCTTCCGGTTGAACCGGCTACCAATAAATGCGGCATTTTTCCCAAATCGCCGAACCATATCTCGCCCGCCACGTCTTTGCCTATGGCCAGCGACAAATTCGTTTTATTTTTTCTGAATTCGGCGCTTTCAAAAACTTCTCTTAACCTGACAACGGCTTTTTGCTTATTCGGTATTTCAATTCCAACTAAAGATTGACCCGGAATCGGCGCTTCAATTCTGATTGGATGAGCAGCCAAGGCCAAAGCCAAATCATTTTGCAGACCCGTAATTTGCGAAATTTTTACGCCATCAGCCGGTTTTAAAGTATATTGAGCAACCGTCGGACCAACTTTCACTTCTCCCATTTCCACCGGAATGCCGAAACTTTCCAAAGTTTTTTGAATAATCAATTTGTTTGTTTTTATATCCCCTGAATTCGGTTTTTCAGAACTGGAATCCAATAAATCCAAAGGCAATTCAATTTTGGGGCGAATCTTTGTTGAACCAAAACCGGCAATTCCTTTGGACGATTTTGAATTATCTTCTGTTTTTTCCAAAATTTTATTTTTTTCATTATCCGGTTTTAAAACTAATTTTTCTTTTTTAGCCAAAATCGCTTTCAAACTTTGAAAACCCGCCTGAGCAAGATTTTCTTTCTTTTTCAATGCCTCCGCTTCCAATTCTTCTTTTGATAATTTTTTCTTCAAATTTGAAAAAGCGACAATCAAGCCGACTGCAAAAGCGCAGACAAAAATCACCCAGCTCGCCCAAATTCCAAAGGTGTTAACAATCACATAACTTATTCCGTAACCGATATATCCGCCTCCTTTATATGCCGCAAGGGCTAATTTATTATCCACAAAATGAATGTGAAAAATGGCCGCCAACATCACAACTGAGAAAAATAATCCGGCCAATCTTATTCCGAAAGGCCTTTTGGGATAAATCTCCTGAATTTTTTCATGATTGAGACACATAATTGCGACAATCGCCAAAGCAACAGGAATCGTCCAGCTCGCCCAGCCCAAAATAACTTTTAATCCCAAAGACAAAAATTCGCCCGCCACTCCGGCCAATCCGCATAATCCCAATAATAAAATAATGGCCAAAGTAAACAAAACTATGGCCAAAACCAACCGACGCGTCGGCGATAAAGATGAAAAATTAAGTTTTTCTTTAGGTTTTTTCAGTTCTTTTTTCTTCATATTACTCATTATTATACCACAAAAGCTATAAAATTGACAATCTTTATTCTTTAAAATTCACGCTTTTAATTAATAAAACAAAGCGTGTAATGGTTAATATTATTCGGCTGGTAAAACCTTTTTTGATTTTGACAAATATCACTTTTTTCAAATTCCATGTCTTCCGGCCGCCGATCTGGATTTAATAAAATCAAAATCGGTTTAATGGATTCTGTTTTTCGGGCAATTTCTATATGCTCGGCTAAATTAAAATTTATCTGAGCCAACTTTAAATAAGGTAAATTCTCTTCATATAAATATAAATAAGCAAATGGATAACCTAAAGACGTATCCAAAAAAATAAGCTGATCATCTGTACTATTGGCGGCTAAATAGTCACCTACTTTAGTTATGGCATAACCGGAGCTCCACTGATTAACAAAGTCATCATCAATTTTAGTCCAATTAAATTTTAATGGATTTTTTAAAAGCTGATAATCCTGATATAAAGACGGAACTAGAATCAATAGAAAGAGTAATAAACAAACAGTTACCTTGAAATATTTGAATCTTGTTAAATCTCGCCCGAAGTTGGCGATAAAAAAAGCGATTAAAATAATAAAAAATGGCGCGATAAAAAGAAAATAACGCGGATAAAAAATATTGGATATTAAAACAAAAATTATCAAAGGCAAAAAAATTAAAGATATAAGCCATTGAATTTTTAATTCTCGCCAAAATTTATTCTTAAAACAACCAATTATAAAAACTGCTAGAATCGGCCAGGTAAAATATTTGATAAAAACCTCCCCTATTATTCTTAAATTTTTAAACCAGGCGTCTAAAAATGATCCTGAAAATTCTTTAAAATTAAAAACAAAAAAACTGGTGAGAAAATTACTTCCGGCTAAAAGTTTAGTCGGAATAATTAAACGGCAAATCAGCTCGCTTAACCCATAAGCCAAAATAAATTCTGAAACAAGAAAAATGATTTGTTTAAATCGAAATTTATTTTTTAAAATACTCCAAAGTAAAATTAATCCCGTGACTAAAATAAAAATTAAAATCGTCTGTTTAAACAAACGCCCTAAAGAAAAAAGGAGACCCAAAACTATTACCGGCCAAACCCATCGCAAATTTTTTGGCCCTTCATTTTTTTCTGTTTCCGAAAAAATCAACCAACTGAAATAAAAAATATAAATCCCGATCGCGGAAATAAAAACATCCGCCAAAACCATTCTCTCGTAAAGCAAAACAAACGGACAAAAAGTGTAAAGACTGAGAGCGATCAGAGTGGTTAATTTTGAATAAAAAAGCTTCTGTGTTAGTAGAAAAACACCCCAAAAACTTAATATAGCCGCAAGAATGGAGATAAATCGGCCGGAATAAAGCGGATCCCCAAACCAATGATAACCCAGGGCCAATATCCAATAGTGCAGGGGTGGTTTTCCACCGATACTCACAAGAGAAGTAAATTTATTATCTGACCAATTAAAATGAATATCTTTGGCCCAGTTTAAATAAATCGCCTCATCATTAAAAATGGGCAGAGCCAATAAATTATAAAACCTTAAAAATAAAAAAACGGCAAAAATCAAAATAATGCCGATTAAAAATATTTTTTTATTTTTTAACATGTTTTTGCTTAATAATAAATGGACAAAATAATCTAAAATAAAATTACTATTATTTCATATAGCTTATTTTAGACGGCCGTCCAAAATAAGTGATATATCTTTATTCTGATAAAGCCCACGCCCGCCTTTAAAGCGGGGCGTGACAAGGGTTTATTCTCCAAAATTTACGGTTGGCATTATCTGTACATTTTGACGAATATAAAGATAATCAACCCACATTTGATGATTTCCATCATAAGAGTGAAGTCTCACCTTTCCTGCAATATTCAAGTCTGAGTCAATAATATCAGTCCAGTTAACAGTAGGTTCAGAACCACTAAATCTACCGCTATGCTTTGTCTCATAAACGTCTGCTTCATAGATACCCCATTCTTGATTGTTAAACTGTTTGCCTTGCTTATTGGTTATATCTATATTGTTTATTATTTTTTGAAAATAAACATCAAGAGGCCACCGTGCATTCCCCCAAGCCAATACTCTGAAATAATTCTGCGAATCTTGCCATCTATATTCTATGCCGGAATTAGCAAGAGGATAGGGATATGTAGGTATGCTTTCGTGATATTTTCGCATTTTAACTATTAAATTCTTTATATAAAAATCTTTGGGTCCACAATATCCGCCACCCTCAACTATTAACTGGCTTAAACTGGTGTTTACACTCGCTCCAGAATAATCATATTCCGTTAATCTATTAGTTGTAAAATGGTCAAACCAATTTCCCTCTGAAACAGAAGATAATCCTTCTAAATCAGCCGCGGCTGCAGCGGATTTATTTCCATAATACATATAAATTTTCGTTACAGGAAAAACAGGTATTAGAGGAATTTTAACTACCGCCGTAGCGGAAACTCCATATTGTTTTTGATCAGTGCCGTCATCATTAATTTCCCAACCGTAGTTAAGAGGTGTAATTTTATCATCTGTTGTAAATCTAATATCAGAAAAATCTTGATTCATCTCAAATTCATAAGAAATATTTATGTTGACTTCAAAATTAGTTAAATCTTCAGTATTATTGTTAATAATAATTATTTCTTTTCTTTTTTCCCAACCAATTGACCATAGACCTTTTGAACTTACAGGATTTGGAGTTAATTGGATAGAAAAATCATTTAAATTATTATCAGTATCTTGCTGATTTCCATTTGGATAACCTGGTTTTCTTTCAATAGATTGATTGGCTGGAGATTCAGGAGCGGAGCTTGTTTCAGGATCTCCGACCGTTTCAAAATCAGGGGCTGTACCCCAACCAACCTTATCAATAATTTTTCCTTCTGAATTATAAAGAATAATTGTGTTATTAGAAGTAAGACTATAACTTTTAGGCCATAAAATATCTGGGGTTGTTTGGTCCTTATATTCTTCTTTACGAGCTAAAAGTAAATATCCTTGGGCTTCAATAATTTTATCTTTAAAATAACTGCTGGTTACGAGCGTACTTTCTTCAACTGTGCCATCTGTTTTGATTCTCTTTTTTTTAACAAAATATTCAGTTAAATTAATTTCTTGATCTGTTGGATTATAAAGCTCAATAAATTCATCATCGGCTGTTTGGCCGGCAATTTGAACTTCACTAATCACTATTGAGGGTAATTTAACAGAATAAAGAATTTCGTCTGACCATTCTCCAAAATTACCGGCTTTGTCCACTGCCCGAATTTTAAAAGAATATAATTCCCTATCTTCAACGCTCAAATCAAGATAATTAACAATAGTAGAAGTGGTATTTTCTCCCCAAATAACTTCATAATGATCAATGCCCGATAAATTATCAATAACCGCATCCCAAGAAAGTTTTAAATTTAGTCCACCCAAATTTTCTGTTTTTAAATTATTAACTTTTACCGGCGGAGTAGAATCAAAAATAAATTCAGTCGTAGAAGTTGTATTTTGAATATTACCGACTAAATCAGTGGCTCGAGAAGAAATAAAATAATAACTATCAAGTAATTCAGTTAATAAAGAAACTGGCAAATCAAAATGCCAATTATTTTCATTTAAATCTGTTTCCAGCCAAAAAGGTTCGTTAAGCCAAATTAAAATAGAAGTAGAAGTGACATAACCCAAATATTTATTTTCTGATTTATTTTGAATCTGAACATCTACCAGCGATAAATCAGTAGAACTGACGTTTGATGATGCAATTCCATTAATTTGATTAGGCCATGATGAAAAATTAAAAATACCGGAAGTAGTCGGAGAAGAAATTGGTCCGGTTAAATCAATAGTCCAAGAATAAGTTATTTCTAAAAAATTATTTTCTTGATCAATAGCTTTAAGGTAAAAAATATGATTTCCTTCAGCAAGATTTTGATAAATCTGCGGTGAAAAACAGGATTCAAAATTTTGTTCGTCGATTTTACAAAATACCCCCCCCTCCTCGTTAATAGAAAACTCAAAATTGGCTGTGTCCAGATTGGTTAATATTTCAGGTTTTTGAGTCAAACTAATTTCCGGCGGAATTGTATCTTTGGTCTTTTCTTCAGGTTTTTCCGTATTTTTATTTTTTGGACTGCCAAAAATTGAATTATTTTTTGCGTCTTTTGCAATTTGGTCTTGATAATAAGCGGTTTGCCAATTATCTTCTAAATTGCCAGGAGCCAAAGAATCTATTCTTTCCATTGTCGCTTTAGTGGTATTATCGCCAGAAAACCAAAGGCCAGTACAATTAATTTCATCAATTAAATTATTATTTCCATCTCTTAATTCCAAGTCTTCTCCGGAATTTCCCAGAGCTCCGCTATAAATTTGGTCAGCCGCCAGATTGGAAATAGTTGAATCGTCTGTTCTTTCTAAAATAAAAAAATCCCCTCCTGATATTTTGCCCGAGAGAGTAATATCCGGCGAACCATCTTTAGCTTTCAATGTCCAGCCGGATAAATCAATTTCTTGATCTAAATTATTATATAATTCAATCCATTCATCGTTATAATCCGCGATTGTGCCCATCCAAGAAATTTCGTTAACAATGACATTCAATGATTGATACGATTGATATTCCAAAATAGGACTAGGAATAGAACTATTACTATAAACTACATCTTGATTAATATTTGAAATTTTTGGACTGTTTTTATGTTTAGGCGTGCCTAAAATTTTATTATTTTTAGCGTCAAACCACAAAAAATCTTGACTATTATTAGTTTGCCAATTATTAGCATCAACACCAGTTAAGGTAGAATTAATTCTTTCTAATGACGCTTTTGTCTCATTATTGCCTGCCAGCCAGCCATTTTCTTGATTAATAAAATCAATACGATTGCCATTTCCGTCAATTAGTTCCAAGGTTTCGCCGGAATCTTCCAAGGCACCGCTATAAATTTGGTCGGCAGTTACATTTTTAACTACATCATCATTTGTTCTTTCCAACAACCAATAACCGCGAGCCGGGATTTCACCTGTTAATAATATATTCGGCGAGCCATCAGCCGCTTTTAATCGCCAACCGGCTAAATTGATCGGTTTATCCAAATTATTATAAAGTTCGATCCATTCGTCAGTGGAGCCGGATTTAGTTCCCGCCCAAGCAATCTCGTTAATCACCGCATCCTGAAATTGAAAAAACTGATAAGAAATATTATTAATCTTATCGTCAGAATCTGGTGTCTTTGGGGTTAATACCTCGGGTTTAGTAAAAAGATTAGCCAAGCCAGAAGTTAGAGTCGTGGTAATTAAAAAATCCCGATTGTCTTGATTTTTATCTTGACCATCAGGAAAACGAATTAAAGATTCTCCTTTCAACGGCGCAACGGCATTATCATTTAGATTGCTATCTTTAAAATCGCCATAACTTATTGAATCAATTAAATTTCCATTGTATTTTAGAATAATTGCATCGCCGGAATTATTTAATTGAAAAGAAAAATCTTGGCCTCCATTAAGCGCTAACCAACTATGGCTGGGAATAATTTTTCCTTTTAAAGTTTTAGGGTGAGCAGTATTATCTTCAATAGTCCAATTAGTTAAATCTATGGATTTGTCAGTGCGATTATATAATTCAATCCATTCATTTTGATTTTCCAAGGGATTAGGCATTAACTCATTAATTACTACATCACCGGCGAAATACTGCGGCTCGGGTATTTTTTCTTTTTCCGGCTCTTTAACTTTTTCTGTTACTTCTTGCGGTTTTACTAATTCTTGACTTTGTTCAGTATCTTCTTGATTTAATGATTCTGGCTGTTCTCCTGAATTAGCTGATTCAGTAATTAAATTTTTTAAATTTTGTGATCCATTTAAAGCATCTTCAAGTTGTTGGGATTGTTCTTTAGATAATTCTTGAAGCGATGATTTGGAATCTGTATCCGGTCTATTGAATAATTGACCAATGGCGCCGATCAAAGATTTGATATCATGAATATTGGCAACGGTTTGTTTATGGAAAAAATCAACAATCGGATCCAAGACAACTGCCACGCCGGTAGATAAAATATCGCCCGTAAAGGCAATACCATTGTATGTAGCAACGCCTGCTTTTACAATGCCGCTGCTTACAGGGTCGGCAGCCAAATAAATTAATTTCTGTGTTTTATAGGAAAAATTTTGATCCGGTAAATTAAAACAACCAATATTAGAAGTGTTGGTTATTTGTTGCGCGTCATCTAAATTTTTTATAACATTATTGATTTCTGGTATTATTCTGTTTGGAGCACCCTTAAGATAAACTGTACTAAATGAATGACCATTGGAATTATTCTGTTCATCCAAAGGAATATTGATGTTTGAGGGAAGGGGTTGGTTCACCTTAATGTTTTTAGCAACATTACGAACATTATTGACAACCTTATCGTTTTGCGAGGTCAAATATTTCCCATTACCCGCGACAAAATCAGCCGGCGTAGCCACATTGTACACGGCTATCGATTCCTTGGGAATGCCATTGTTTATCAGATAATTATATAATTCATTGGTATAAAATGTGCCCTGCGAATGTCCGAACAATAATATTTTTTTAGTATTAATTTGCGGATGAATTCGTTGAAGAATTGTTTTGAGATCAAAATCGCTGATTGGCTTTTCCAATATCTGCGAAGCTGCTTGAATTAAATCCCCTAAACCGGCTAAGTGTGATGGGTTATAACCGGTAATAAAGTTAATATTGGAGATATCAAAATCTTCTTTATATTTATCTTGCAATTTATACATATCTGCTTTCGCTAATTCTTCTGTCGGTGTAAATACTCCATTAACATAAACAACCGTGTAACCCTTGCCATCACATTGCGCCTGAACATTTAATGGGAATAAAAAACAAAAAAATAAAAATATACTGATTAAATATTTTTTGTAATTTATGTTAATTAAATTCATAATCTTTAGTTTGGTAATATTAATGGATCAATATCACAATCAGAATTTTTCATACTTGAAAATGATGTCATATATTTTTTATAATTTTGTTCTTTTTTATCTTTACGAGATTGGATATCAAAAACCAAACTCGGAATATGTTCTTCGCTTAATTCTTGATTTCTAGATTCTTCATTGTCTATTTTTTGAAATGCGTCTAATCTTTTATCTGTATAAACCATATTATTATACTCCATTGAATTCTCATCTATTCCCAGCTTTTTTGCTTTTGCTTCGTTTTCTTCTATTATTTTCCAATGATTTTCTCGCATTTCTTTTGTTATTTTAGAAAATTTCATACGCCAATTTTGATTAAAACAAAAATATCCTCTACCATCTTCCTGAATCACGGCCACGAAAATTTCTGAGTTAGTGATATTGTTTTTTAGATGCAGTTGCAATGCCTTGGCATATTGCAAGGAAGCAGAACGCATTATAGCTGAATCGGGATAGAGTTTAAAAATAGCCAATTCCGCGTCATCACGAATACCATTGCGATTAGCGTCAATACCTTCTAATGTTGAGTTGTTTAATTTTGAATCTGGCTCAGGGGGTAAATGTGTCCCCATTACATCATCCATTGTCAATTTTTGGTTATGAATTTGAGGTACGATTTTCTCCGCTCTTTGGCGCTCAATGGCCACCGGAATTCTATAAATCACCACGCCAATATAAAGAATAAGAATAACTAAAAAAATCATCGTAATCGTTTTTACAATATTTTTTAACCACTTATTTTTTATTTTATTTATATTCTTAAACATATTATTTAGTTTTAGTTTATTAAATCTACTCTTTAATTAACATAATAATATCAAATATTCTAAAAATGGTCAATTTAATTTTAATATTTTTTATTAAGAGTAGGGGGATAAATCTCAACAATAAGAAAACAACCTGAAAAAAATAATCACTAAAAATTTTTAGTACACTTATTTTACACGGCCGTGTAAAATAAGTGTACTGGTAAAAAATAAGATTTAAAATTAAAAAACATTTTAAAATACAAAATCAGTATCTATAAATTAAAACTCTCCAAGTTCTTTAACTTTTAAGATTTTAATATATTTGCGAATATTTAAATTATTTACTACTGCCTTTAGCTCGTCATAGACTTCATAAGGTGAGATCCAAACGCTTTGCTGAACTTTTTGGAATCCCAGAGTGTATAAAAATTGTCGCAACATATCTCTATTTCTTCTCATATTTTCAGGGATATCAAAAATAATCATCAACCATTCATCTCTAGGATTTTTCTTCTTTTCCATATCGCGGACTTTGATTGTTAAAACTTTATTATCGCCTTTCGGGGTTAATAAATATCCTTCCCCTTCTCGATCAATCTTTGTCTTCAAGTAACCACTTGCTTTTAAATTATAAATTGCTGAATATAAATTTCGTTTTTTCTTTTCTCTAAAATATTTTTCAAACCAAATTTTAGTCGGTCTAACTCTCGGGTCACCCTCTAACCAAGATTGCATTTTTTTAATTGTAATAGGTTGAAGATTTAAATCTATAAAATCAGCGAATAATAAAAGTAATTTTTCACCGATAAGTTGTCTTTGTTTTATAATTTTTTTCATAAATAAATATAAAAATAAAAATATAACACGTTTCTAAAATAAGAACTAATTTATATGTACACTTATTTTACACGGCCGTGTAAAATAAGTGTACATATCTTTTTTATATTACTTTACTATTTTTTCTAGATGAAACTAAAAATTTATACAAACACCTGACAGATCGCATCAGAATTGACCTCAAAAATCCGTAGTGTTTTTGCCAAAAATAATCTTGCGATTGGTAATATAATTTTTTGCGCTGTTTATCCCCGCCTGAACTTTTCCCGCCAAAATGAATAACTTTTGCATCCGGCAAAACTGCTATTTTATAATCCAATTTCTTGGTTCTTAAACATAAATCTCTGTCTTCAAAATACATAAAAAATTTCTCGTCAAAACCGTTAATTTTTTCGAAAATATCGCGCCGAATGGCCAAGGCCGCGCCGGAAACCCAGTCAACATCAGTAAATAAGTTAGCAAGTTGATAAGCTAATAAGTTATTTTTAAGCTTATTCTTGATTATTCCCATTATTCCCTCTTCTTTCCCATACGCCCATGGCTGAAGCGAATTATCAGGCAAAACCAACTGCGGGGCGACAATGCCGATTTCGGAATCTTGTTCAAAAGCATTAATAATTTTTTGAAAAATATTTTCCTGAATCAAGGTGTCCGGATTCAGGAAAAATAAAATATCGCCTTGCGCGATTTTAGCCGCCTGATTATTGGCCTGTCCAAAGCCTGAATTTTTATCGTTTTCAATCAGTTTAATGGTAGGAAATTTTTCTCTAATGAACCTTTTTGATTCATCAGTGGAGTTATTATCAATTACTATGATCTCCAACTTAATATCCGCTAAATATTTTAAAATTGACCTAAGGCAATCCTCAAGCCAATTTTTGGAATTATAGCTGACGATAATTATTGAAAAAACCATAAATTTAATAAATAAATCGTTTTTTTATTTTATTTTTTATAAAAAATATTATTTCTTTTGGTCTTCTGAAAATATATTTTGTCAAAAGCTTAAAACGTCTTTTTTTACGTTCTTTCAAAAATAGGTCATATAAATATTTAAGCTCTTCTCTGTCTAATTTCTCCGATAAAATCAAATAATTCTTATAATTATTTACAAAATCAATATTTAATTTATTCCAATCCATATCATCAGAAACTAGCTGCCTTTGCAGAGCATATTCCCAAATAGGCGTTCCCGGCAGCGGCAGAAGAACGTAAACATCAAAAAAATCCAGTCTACTCTTCTTGATAAAATTCAACGTATCCATAATTTCTTCTCTTGTTTCATCCGGCGAACCTATAATGAACGAAGCGCTAACCTGCAAATTATATTTTAATAAATAATTAATAGCGTCCCTATTATCTTTAACCGTAATTGAGTCTCCTTTAAGAAATTTTATCATCCTCTCATTCCCTGACTCAAGCCCCATAGAAACTATGTCAACTCCCATCTCTTTAAGCAATCTGGCAGAGTCATTGTTAACGAGATTGGCTCGCACCGAAACGGTAAACTTCACTTTTTTATAGAATTCCTGCTTTTTTATTAATTCAACTATTTTTTCTAATCTTTTTTTATCGGCAATGAATAAATCATCGCAAAATGTTATTCTGAGAGGATTATAGCGATCAACAAGATATTTTATCTCTCTGATGACATATTCTGCTGAATGAAATCTGGTCTTTTCCCAAAATCTCGAGGAAAAACAAAACTTACATTTATAGGGACACCCCCTTGAAGTAAACATGTAGATATTATCACCCTTCTCGATATTAAAAAAATTCCTATCAGGGAAAGGAATTAAGTCCAGATTTTCTATAAGAGGACGCCTTTCTGTCTGAACAAGATTGCCTTCGTCGTGAAATATTATTCCCTTAACCATTCTAAGATTTGCTTTGGTAAATTTTTTATCAATAAACAACTCTATAATCTCGCTAAAGGTCTGTTCTCCTTCGCCAATAATTCCCACATCCATATTATCATCCAATCCCGAGGGAATGGCAGTAATGTGGCTTTTCCCAACAATTACTATTATATTTCTGTCTTTACAAAACTTGGCTATTTGTTTCGCTCTATTAAAATTTTGCGAAACGCAAGAAAGACCGACCATATCTGGACCGAAAGAAACAATTTCTTCTTCAACTTGACTATTAATAATTTTGACGTCAATTTTTTTTCTGATATTCTCCGGTAAAAAAGAAATTAAATAACCAAGTCCCAAGGAATAATATTTAGTTTGGATGTTATCGTAATTATTAATAACATCAACCAAAAGAATTTTCATAAAAAATTTTATTTAAAAACTATCAAGATTTATTATTTTCATTAATATTTTTAACACATAATATCTGAAATGCTATTTCTGGAAAATAATATACTATAATCTGCGTAAGCGAGGCTATTTTCCTCCAAATAGCAGCCGGCCAAAATTTAATATCTCCCTTTTCTTTCCTCAATAATTTTAAGCCGCTTATGCCAAAAATTTTATATCCCATATTTCTCATTTCCTTAACACTGTATCCCGACAGATGGGTTTGCCAGACATTGCCATCAAATATTTCTTGTTTCAAAAATCCATTTGGGGTAAAAATTATAACTTTTTTTTTCGCTATCCTTTCCATTTCTTTTATTAATTTCAAACCATCAGTCTTGTTTAAATGCTCGATTAGATCTAGCGCCAAAACGCAATCAAAAGATTTATCTTTGATTTTTTGACATGCATCAAAAACATTAGAAATCAAATAATCCGAGTGAATTTTTTGTTTCTTGCTTTGCTCAATATAAGGAATAAAGCTATCAATGCCCAGACTATATTCCAATCTATCAGAAAATGATTTAATAGGTGAATCTTGCCCGCATCCTAGATCCAGAACCGTTTTACAAGAACTTAATATCTCTTTTTGCAATTTAAGATGGTATCTAAAATTGCAAAGATAATCACTAATTTTTTTAAAAAAATTCATAAATAAATATTTTTTACTTTAATTTCTCTAAAAAGTTTTTAACCTGAATACTGTCGGGATTAAGTTCTAACGCTTTTTGGCCGTATTGGCGGGCCATTTCCAGATTACCTTTTTCCTGATAAAGCGCAGCAATTGCCAAAGGCCATGTCGGATCTTTCGGATTTAAGCTGTAGCCATGCATATTTTTTTGAATAGCCGTATCTAAATCGCCCTGAACATAATAAATATCAGCGATTTTTTTCCAAATATCCGGCCGATTCAAGGGTATAAGTTTTAAAATCTGATTATACGCTTCTTCCGATTTTTTATAATCTTTCAAACCAAAATAAATTTGGCCGAATTTATCATAAAGGGTGGATAATTCCGATTTTACCATCTCTCGATGCATATCGTTCATTTGAGGATTATTTAAATCGGGATATAAAGAAAAAGATTTATTGCACATTTCCAAAGCTTGAGGCCAATTTTCCTGATAAATTTTTACCTGGCACCAATCATTATAAATCGCCGCCATTTTGGGCGACATTTCGGCCGCTTGTTTAAAAGTATTTTCGGCTAATAAAAAATCATTTTGATTTTTAGTTAAGTTCGCTTTTTGAGAATACATTCTGGCCAAATAAACCTTCGCCTCAAAAACTCGGTCTCTTCCAGAAATTTTTTCCATCTGGCTAATCGCCAAATCAAGAATTTTAATTTTTGAATCTGGATTTTTATAAAAATCCAGTCCATTTAATAGACTCATGGCCAAAGATTGCTGATAATACGATTCTTTAGGCTGATAAAATAAAACTCTCTCATAATTTAGCAGAGAGATCGGCCAATTATTCCCTTTGCGATAAGCAATTGCTTCTTTTAAATAATGGTCAGCTAATAAAATTTTAATATTAAAAAACCAGCAAGCGCTAATAAATAGAATAGTTATAATAATTATTAAAATAATTTTAGTAATTCGCATAGTTATTAATCTTCTTTTTCTGATAATAAAGAAATTTTTAAAATTATCGCCAAATAACCCCAGAAATAAACCGCAGTCGGGATGACATGAAAAGAAAACTGTAAAGAAATAAGGTAGCCGACTAGACCTGCCAGTAGGCAGAGAATTTGGAATTTGGAATTTGGAATTTGGAATTTGGAATTTTTAAATAGATATCTCAATCCAAAATAAAAAGCACTGCCGATTAGAAATAAGTAACTTGTCAGACCTAAGATTCCACTGATAAGCAGCATGTCTAAAATATCATTATGCGCCCGATCCGGATAACTGTTAATCGCTTCCAGAACCGCGAAATCCGGCTGATAATAAGAAATAAAAATAAATCTTTGAATTTCCGGTCCATATCCCACAATCGGCTCTTGTTTAATTAATTCTAAACTATTTTTCCACCAGATTAATCTAAGCTTACCGGTCTCGCTAAAATTAGTCAGAGTTTTCAAACGAGCGGTTAAAAATGAATCTTCTTTTTGAGAAGCAAGGGGATGCAAATTTAAACAAAAAATCGTTAGAATAATTGCCGCTAATAAAATCAATAGAATCAATGATAAACGTTTTTGCTTTTGAAAATAAGCCCAAATAATACTAAAAAAGAAAAAAGCGATAAAAAAACCAATCCATCCTCCCCGACTTTGAGTTAAAACCAAAACAAAAACTGTTACAAATAATAAACAAGCGGTTAGAGGTCTTGCCAGAATTCTATCAAAAAAATTATTCTCCTTTGCCAAATGCCTCTTAACTTTTAATAATGCCCAAAAAATTATCGGTATAATCAATAAAAGCCAAGAAGCTAAAAAATTCGGTTGTCCTAATGTGGAAAAAATTCTGTAACCGAAAAACGCCGATTCGCTCCAAGGAAAAATATCAAATCCGAAAATTTGCAGAAAACCGTAAATAACCACGGCGGTTGAAGCGCCAATAATGACATAAAAAATCCTGTCAATCTGTTTTTTATCTTTAAGATTAAAAAATAAAACCGAAAAAAAAGCAAAAAAATGAAGCCAAATAAGATACCCCATTTTACGCTGATAATAACCCCAAAAACTATAATGAGGAGATTTGGAAAAAATAGTTGCCAGACCGAGAATAATAATAAAAATAATCGCCGGCAAAATCCTAAACATCACCGACCTACGCTGACTATTTTCCGCGTCAGTCCGTGTCTCGTCCGTGTTAGTCCGTGGTTTAGAAATGATTTTTACCAGCCAGATAAATAAAATTATTTCAGTTAAAACTTGAAATAAAAAATATTCTCCAACTTGCCAAGTGCCGTAAACCCAAGGACAAAAAAATATCGGGCTTAAACCAAAAATTAGAAGCCAGCCGGCTTCTATAATTTTATCTAATGTCTTTGGCAAACTTGTGAAATTAGTAACCATATTCGCGCAAATTAGCGGATAATTATGGATCGGCGATACTTTTTGACGTTGCCCAATGCAAACCGGCTTTCATATTGGCCACTTTTTTTGCCAAACAATATCTTATCGCGTAGCTTGAACCATCGGATTGTGCAAAATAAGTATAGTCTTGATCGTAAAAATTATTTTCTTGGCCGCACGTTCCTTCTGTTCTTGGCAAAGGAGCCGTCGGAACTATTTCCATATAAACAACTTGTCCGCAAGATTCATTAAAACCTTGCGGACTATTGTCTAAACATTTTCCACCTAAACCTTGAGGAACACTATTAATTGGATATATTCCTTGATCTAAATAATAAAGTTGTAAAGCGTTTCTAACCCGCCTAATATCAGAAAGGCGTTCCGCGTCCCTAAGTCCTACTTCTCCGCCAATAACCGTTTTAACGATAATAATAGCTAAACCAATTATAATAAGGGTAATAACCAATACTTTCAAGAAACCAAATCCGCTTTTTTTCATGAGGAAAATTTAAATCTATTCTATTTTTATTGGCCATCAACTAAGCCAGCCGGAGTAGCCTGATGGTAACCTGCGCCTAATTCACCGGTTTTAGCACCAAGACACCAACGAATTTGATAAGTCGTATTATCTGTACCAACCGCATAAGTATAATTACTTACACAATCACCGTCAGTACTTGGAGCGGGATTTGTCGGAACTAAACCCATATAAATAGGAGCGGTGCAAGAACCTTGTGCGGCAAAACCACCGTTACCCAAACATTTCCTTCCATCAAGAAGATTATCGGTAGGAGGAGCAGCTGGATACGCATCCTTGTCCATATAATACAATTCCAAAGCGGTCTGGATTTGTTTAATATCCGCTATACGACGAGCATCGCGAGCCTTAGCCCTAGCTTGATTTAAAGAAATAATAGCCAAAGCGGCCATTAAACCCATAATCGCCACGACCACTAACAACTCAATTAAAGTAAAACCCTTTTTGTTTTTCTTTTCCATAGATAATATAAAATTAAAAAACCTTTATTAAATTTAAACTGTATAAATTCATTATAAGACTTATTTGAGATTAAAACAATCAGGTTATCCACAACCCCGCAAAATTAATTTTCAATTACCAATTTTCAATTTTCATTGAATTTTCAATAAAACAATTTTTCAAACATTAAAAAATCAGCTGGTTATATTCCTTGCTCAATTTTGATTTTTTGCTATAATATTACTACTGTTATTATGTTAAAAAAGATTCGCGATGACAAGCCATAAAATTGATTTAATCAAAAATTTTGAGAATAATCAAATTGTTTCTCAAGCTAAAATCCAACCTGAAAAAATCAGACTGCATCGTCCGATTTTTAGAATACTGGCAGTACTGGCGGTAATTATTGCTTTATTTTCAACTAATACCATCATATCGCAAAACAGTTTAATGAGCGATTTGGGACGGATTTCTTTTTGGAAAAACGCGGTCAATTTAATTATCAGCAGAGATCAGATACTTCAAGGAGAACTTTCAAACAGAGTCAATATTTTAATTTTGGGCATTGGCGGAGAAAATCATGACGGACCTTATTTGACCGATACCATGATTTTGGCCAGCTATAAGCCGTCAACAAAACAACTGGCTCTTTTATCCATCCCTCGCGATTTATACGTGCCGATTCCCGGCAATGACTGGCAAAAAATAAATGCCGCCAATTCATTGGGAATGAAAAATGGCAACGGAGGCAAATTAGCTTCGCAAGTAGTGAGCAATGTGTTCAATATTCCCATTCATTATTGGGTAAGAGTTGATTTTAATATTTTTAAAAAAATCGTTGACGAATTGGGGGGCGTTGAAGTGAATGTTGATAAAACTTTCGTTGATTATCAATTTCCCGGCGCGGGATACAATTATCGGGTAATAAAATTTGAAAAAGGTTTGCAAACAATGGATGGCGACAGAGCATTAGTATTCGCCCGTTCAAGACACGGGTCAAACAATGAAGGTTCGGATTTCGCCCGTTCCAAACGGCAGCAAAAAATCATTTCCGCCATCAAGCAAAAAGTGGAAAAATTGAATTTACTGTCTCAGCCGGCAAAAATTTTGAGATTTTATAATCTTTTTAAAAATAATGTCAGTTCAAATCTAAGCTTTAATGAAACCGTCAAATTGGCAAAATTGCTTTTAGCCGTGGAACAAAAAAATATTACCAGTCAAATAATTGAAATTGAACCAAAAGGACCGCTAAAGAACGAGATTGCTTCAAATGGCGCTTATATTTTAAAAACAAGAACCGGAGATTTTAAAGAATTGGCCGCAATGGCTAGAAATATTTTCAATCCGGAAACATTTGTTTCCAACACCCCTTCTGAAACACCAGAAATTATTGCCATTCCTAAAATTATCGTTTTAAACGGCACTACTATCAATAATCTGGCTAAAGAAATCGGAGACACGCTTTTGTCCGATAGCTATGAAGTTGTTTTTACCGGCAATACGCCAACCCAAGATTGGGTAAAAACCGTTATTTTTCCAAAAAAATCAAATCAACCGGGGGCACTCAGCCAGCTTCAAGATAATTTAAATGCTGAAATTATTCAAGAAATACCGGCTAATTTAGAAACTCTTACCAGCAGTTATGATTATGACTTTTTAATTGTTCTGGGGAATAAATAAAAATATTATGTATAAAGTTGCTTTAGTAGGCCAAGTCAATGTCGGCAAATCAAGTTTGTTTAATCGCCTGATTTCAAAATCAAAGGCGCTTGTTTCGTCAATGCCCGGAACGACCAGGGACAGAAATTACGATATCTGTTCTTGGCAAACCAAAAAATTTATTCTCATTGACACCGGCGGTTTGATTAATGAAAAATCAGAACCGTCAAGTTTGGAGAGAGAAGTTGAAAAACAAGTTTCCATCGCAATCAAAGAAGCGGATCTCCTTCTTTTCGTTTTAGATGTTAATGAAAAAATTTCCCACTTTGAATTAAAACTCAGCCAAATAATAAAAAAATCAAAAAAACCGTTTTTCGTGGTTTTTAATAAAGCGGATTCTTTGAAAAAAAGAAATTTTCTTGACGAACTCAAATGGCAAAGATTGGGTACTAATCAAGCCTACCCTGTTTCGGCTGTTACCGGCATCGGAACCGGAGATTTACTGGATGAAATTATAAAAACACTTGAATCTTTCGGCAGCCAACCGGAAAAATTTGAAACATCCGCGCCGTCCAGCACAAAAGTGGCGATTTTCGGAAAACCGAATGTCGGAAAATCAACCTTGATAAACAGATTGATCGGAGAAGAACGGGTAATTGTTTCCAATATCCCCCACACCACCCGCGAACCGCAAGATATTTTAATTTGCCATAATGAAAAATTCATCACTTTGGTTGACACAGCCGGCGTCCGCAGAAAAAGAAAAATTCAATCAGAGCTTGAACAAACTGGAGTTAAAAAATCAATTTTCGCCGCTCAAAAAGCCGATATTATTATTGATGTTTTTGATGTTAAAGAAACTATCAGCCATCAAGATAAATCTTTGTTAAATTTAGCCACTGAAACAGGCAAGGGATTGATTTTGGTCATCAACAAATGCGATGAAATCTCCAATTTTGAAGCTAAATTTGACAAGTTTATCAGATATTACCAGCAAGTTTTCGCTCAGGCCAGCTTTGCGCCGATTGTCTTTATCTCGGCCAAAACGGGAAAAAACGTAAACATAATTTTCAATCTCATTGAGCAAGTGGAAAAAAATTCCAACCGCTTAATTGAAAAAGAAGAACTTTCGGAATTTTTCAAAAAAGTAATCAGCGATAAAAAATTTGATCAAAAAATTTGGAAAAAAATCAAAATCAGCCAAAACTTGGCAAAACCGCCGACCTTCAATTTAAAAGCTTCCCGCAACACGTTGAAAAGAAAATTAATCAATCCGGCTCAAATAAATATTTTGGAAAAAGAAATCAGAAAGCACTGGCAATTTAAAGGAACTCCAATCAGAATGAATTTAATCGCCTAAATAATTTTTAAATTTTAAAATATGATTTTTATCATCGGTCTGGGAAATCCCGGAGAACAATATAAAAATACCCGCCATAATATCGGGCGAAAAATAGTGATGAATTTTGCCGAGAATTTTAATTTTCCCGTCTTTAAATTAAATAAAAATTTCAAAGCTGAAATTTCAAAAAAAGACGAAGTTTGTTTGGTTATTCCAACCACTTTTATGAATGAATCCGGATTGGCGGTTAAAAAAATAGTTTCGGATTTCCAAAATCTGTGGGTTGTCCACGACGATATTGATTTGCCGTTGGGAAAAATTCGGATTTCCATAAATCGCTCATCTGCCGGCCATAACGGCGTTCAATCAATTATTGATAATTTGAAAACAAAAGATTTTGTCAGATTTAGAATCGGCATTAAACCTCAAGTAAATGATCCGACCGAAGCGTCGGAGAAAGCCATGGATTTGGTTTTAAAAAATTTCTCCGTTGGCGAAAAAAAACTTCTTAAACAAGCGGAAGAATCAGCCATCAAAGCAATCTCCGCGGCCATAGAACAAGGAATAGAAAAAACCATGAGTTTATACAATTAATTTTTGTAAGTAAAAAGGGGTCTAACTATTATCTTAGTTAGAGCCCCTTATTTTTATTCCAATGTAAATCTTACAATCCTCGTTACTTCTTCGCATACAATGGTAGCACGAATTTCATCCCCTCGCTGAAACTCTGTATTAATTATTTTTGACGAATTACCACCCACTCTCTCATGGAAAACATCCAACCATTTATAATCACTGGTTGGCCTTTCTCCCTTTGAATCTGATTCGCTTTTATTATGGTTGTCTATTTTAACTTTGGAAACATTCCCTTCATCTGCATAATAAAAGGTAAGTTCTGTGTTAACATCTTCAAAATCTACCGTGTATGAGTTAGAAGTAACCGTCACTTGCGTCGGAGTCTTAGTACAGCCTGTTAAAGAAAATGCTAACAGGATAACTAAACCTAATACAATCTTTATGATGACTGCATTCATCCGGATTGTTAAAATTTTATTCATCTTCTCCCCCTCTTTTTTGTTTTAACTACTTTTTTTGTTTTTAATTTTGAACGAACTTCGTACAAATACCCGCCATTGGATTTGAACCAATGAACCTCCCTCCTCATATACGGGCAGGGTGCTCTTCCGGACTGAGCTAGGCGGGCAATTTTTTTTCAATTAAATCCTCCACTTTTATGTCTATCAGCCCAAGGCCTACGCTTGACAAACAAGATCAACCTTGAATTGCGACTACTTCCCAGTTAGGAGGGATGACTGGTTTTGTCGCTGATAGACAGAAAAGTGAAGAATTTATTTTATTTTCTATATAAATATTAGCATATTTTTTGCTTTTTGTCAAGAGTAAAAAAGAGGATATACTTTTTTAGTATATCCTCTTTTTAGTTCAAATTTTACGATTTTGTCTGCGTCGGTCCGCGTCTCTTCTGTGTTAGTCTGTGTCTTTACTTGACATGCATCACGCCTTTCTCGCCTCTTTGAGAATGACCGGGAACATCGCAGGAAAAAGAATAATCTCCTTTGGCCGGCACTTTAAAAGTAATAGCTCTGGTTTCATATTCGGCTATACCGATTGCTATTGCGGATAGACTAGCATCATCAAATTTAAAAATGTGAGTTTTCTCATCACCGGCAGTAACGGCTAAAGTAACAACTTGTCCGGCTTTGACGGAAAATTCATTCGGTGTAAAACCGCTGGCTGACACGGTTAATTTAATTAGTTCAGTCGGAACTTCTTCTTTGGTTAAAGATCCAGATTGATTAGGCACTACTTGCTTGGATCCTTCTACCGGAGCAACAGGAGTTTCAGCAGGAGTAGAAGTAATTCCTTCGGGCAGAACTGTTTCTCCTGGCACAATTGTTTTAATGATATTTTGTTTAGGCATATTCTTTAAAAGAATAATACCAACCACTACAATGACTACGATAATGACGATTGTCAAAATTGTTTTTTTGTTCATAAATAAATTATAAATTACAGATTAACGTATTAATAAATTTCGCCTACTCTAGCGTGAGCTTCCCTAAAATTTTTCGATTTTCTTCAATATTTTTAATTTCTTCTTCTCCTTTTTTAAAATCTTCCATAAGTAATTCTTTGTCGATCCATTTGGTATTTCGCTTGCCAAGATAATCTGCATAGCTTGAATAAGGATAATTCTCTACCTTTTCAATAGCGTCTTTATCGTTTTTAAATAATTCAACCGGATTATAATGAATATAATAAGACAGATGAAAAAAATATGATTCGCTGTCAATCAAAACAGCTTTATAACGTCCTTGGAATAGAGGACCCGTTCGGTCATATTTATCATTAAAATATTTAACATAAGCATTGGTTAGTCGTCTCATAAATTCTACAATCGCCCTTTCGGTTGATTGTTTCATTATGAGATGAAAATGGTTTGGCATTAAACAATAAGATAGGAGTTTTATTTTCTTATGGAGGTCGGACCTCCATCGAGAATCAGGTTTCAAAATTTTTTGAGGTTCTTCGTTTAAATTCCGAAGGTCGGACCTTCGGAGCTCTATCGTCGACGCCGGGGTGAGATAACTTTTCAGATAATATAAAAATATTTTATAATCCTGTTCGTCAAGAAAAATAATGCGTTTTTCTACGCCGCGATTATAAATGTGATAAATTCCATCTTTGATATAAATTTTTATTGTATTTCGTGAAGGCATAAATTTTGGACAGATTAAACTCCGGAGGTCGGACCTCCAGAACCTTGCTTGGAGGTCGGACCTCCAACTTATATTAAACAAATCAACCTTGTTGTCAATTGATATTATCCACTCTTGTGCTCCGGAGGTCGGACCTCCGGAGCTCTACTTTTAAGGGTAAAAAAATAGGGCAGGTTTTCACCTGCCCTTTGAACTTGATGAGAGATTATTATCTCATCAAAACAATTTTTTTCATTGTCGTAGTTTTTTCTGTTTTAACTCTCAGAAAATAAGCTCCTGTCGGCAATTTTCGTCCCATCGCGTCGCAACCATTCCAAAATGGTTCAGTCAGGGTTTTTACCACTCTTCCGGTCAAATCAACAACGTCCATTTGAGCATTATTCGGCGCATTATTAATTTGAACGAAAGAAATGAATGGATTTGGGAAAACCGAAACCTCCATTAAATCTCTACTAACCTTGGCTGCTTCTTCGGTGGCAATCCAACCCTCACCGCAGGAATCGAATAAAACAGTCGTATCGTCTGTTTTATATCTCAAATTATCGAAATCTATCAAATATTTCCACCTTGCATCAGAAATAGACAATTTAATAAATGCAAACAAGGTATCCAATGTCATGGCAGGTTTCCCACTCTCATCCCACAATCCAAAATCTCTTGTTTGAGAAGGTTGAAGGTTTAAAGGGTTCCAAAATGGATGAGTATTATAAATAATACCATTTGAAAGCATTACCCATCCCACCTCAACAGTGTCGGTAAAAGGCGGAAATCCCGCGAATCCTAACATTTCTCCAATAATATGGAGTGACTCTTGAATTGATAGATTATAAACCTTCCTAAAAACTGCAAAACCATCTCCCGATTTACCGTCGGAAGCAATGATTTCTATACTTTTTCGGCTAGTGAAACTGTTCACTACCTCTATATACCCCGTATCCAAATCAACATCCTTAAGAAGAGAGTCCATGGATTTAGGCGCGTTAGTTTTAGTTACCAGAGTCCACCCTTCGACTGATTGCGAGAAAGACCTTCCAGATAATAAAACCGACAAAGCTATAACTACTACAAAAAAGTTTTTAAAGAACATTGTTCCCTCCTTCGCCTGCTGATATAAGCAGACCTTTTTTTAAGCTAAACATTATGATTAGCTACTTTACTCTTATATTAAAGCATATTTTAGTGAAAATGTCAAGCCCCGTAGAAGAACTTTGACCTCTCTTTTAATTGCGATGAGTAAATAAGTAAAAGTATAATAAAGTAATATAAATTTTAACCCGAGAATAATATAAATCTAATCGAGAGGAAGCAATTGTCAAAGTTGCTCTACGGGGTCAAGCCCGTTATTAGCTTGTAGCTTATTAGCTTTTTAGCTTCTTAGGCTTTAAAAAATCTCGCCAAAGGCGGATAAGTTAATAAGTAAATAAGCTAACTAAGTTGATAAGCAGATAAGTGAATAAGTAATAAAAAAAATAGAGGACATACTTTTTCAGTACATCCTCTATTTTAATTAAATTATTAACGAATTATTTCTTGCAGACATCCGCATCTGGTTTTAACTGACAAACAATATTTTTCAACTCATCAATTTCTTTTTGTTGTTCTTTAATAGCATTAACAGAAGCCCAAATAACAGGATCACCATTATAATGCAGATAACCCGTAGAATCAACAGTAATTGCTTCCGGAATAACTTTCTGGACGTCTTGGGCAATTATACCAATATGCACACCGGGTACAACAATTCCTAAAGCATTATTTTCCTTATAAGTATAACGAATTGGATTAATCCTCATTATTTCTGCCAAACCACGATCATAAGTGCCAACTACATTTTTTAATCGGCCATCTGAAGTGGTAGTCCAAGTGGTAGTAGTAGTTTTGGCGGCGTCATCATTTCCAAGCTGTAATGTATGGGTTGGATTCGTTATCCCGATACCGACTTTACCGTCTGAAGTAATTCTTATTCTTTCTGAGTTATTAGTCATTACTTTTAAATTTCCATCACTTGCCCAATCTAAACCAGTATCAGTATCGCCAATAGCTAATTTTATTGTCGGATTATTTGTTCCGATACCGACATAACCTGCAAAATAATTTCTGCTATAAATTCCTTCTGAATAAATACCATAAGCTAGTGAGAGAGCATTATAATGACGCGCTCTTATTGCTACACCACTATCACCACTGTTGCAATTAGTTATACCGACTACAGCACCACCACTAGTATCTTCCATGGCCCAGGAACAACCCTCTCCATTGCCCATTTCTCCGACAACACCAAAACCAGCTCCATTATTAGCTCGGGAAACCCCCCAAACGCCTCGAGTAAAACCCTCGCCATAAACACCAGTTGACATTTCAGGATGTATATTATTAAAATAACCTGCGGGAGCAAAAGTTGGACTAGCTCCATGTACATCTGTTATAACTTCTAAAGCATGTGTTGGTCCTGTCGTCCCGATGCCGACGTTGCCGGCAAAATAATTTTTATCATTCGATCCTTCCTGATAAATTCCATAGTTATTAACGGCTCCAGAATTGTCCTCTATGTAAACACCTATGGCATTAGTTCCGCCATTGCATACTGCCTTCGCATCAACACCATAAGCAGAAACCGTACTATACCCTTTACCAACAAATTTACCTCCTATTCCTGAGATAGCACTACCGTAACCAACCCCCAAAACACCAGTGGCTTGATAACCGGAATCATCAATTGCAAAACCAGCTAATCCAATTTTATACCAGTCTGGATGGTCTGAAGCTGAAAAATCATAAGCTACATTCCCTGTTTTTGCGACAAGCCCTAATCCCCGCGGATGCCCAAGACTGGTCGTAAGCGAACCGGCTTGTAAGATATAAGCTTTCTCATAGAATGCCCCCATGCTCGTTGTCCCAATGCCGACGTTGCCGGCAGAATCAAGGGTCATGCTTGGAGTTGTATTAAGTCCTGGATTTGTGTACTGTGATGTATAAAACTTCAATCCACCAGAACCTACTCCGCCAAGATAACTTTCATAACCGCTTATTCTTCCATTTATTGAAGAGTCGTTATACCATTTAAAATCTATACTTTGCTCATATCCGACACCATATCCAGTTGTATCAGTTCCGAGCGTCAATAAAGTCTTTTGCGCAGCTCCCGGCGCTCGAACAGTTAATGGATTCCCCGGATCCGTCACCCCGATGCCAACATTGCCGGTGGATAAAATTCTTAACGCGTTACCCCCTGTTCCAGTAGTAGAAAATTGTAAATCACTGGAATTAGCAGGATTTTTTATTGTCCATCTTGGAGCTGAAATTGTCCCATCTCCTACTATTTGAAGACCTGTTTCTTTTGTTGTTGGAGCAGTACTTTGAATTTGGATATAAGCATGGTCGGAATTACCAACAACCAACAATTGTCCTTGATACGACCCATTTCGCGTACCATTTATTTGTAATCCATTCTGCGGGCTTGTTGTCCCGATGCCGATATATCCAGTGGTCTTTTTGACTGTTAAATAATTAGCAACACCAGTCTCTCTGATTGTAAAATCTCCCGCATTCGGATATCCGCTAAATAATCCCCAACGCACATCTCCAGATTGACCACCTTTAATGTATTGAGCTGCATAATTATTAGTGCTCATAATTTGCGATTCCACAACCCCTGAACCATAAACATCAAGATTAAAGCCTGGAATTGTCGTCCCAATGCCGACTTTGCCGTCGTTTTGAATAGTCATTTTGGCATTAGCCAAGGTTACTGCAGTTGTGTTATCTGCTGTACTACTTAATGCAAAATGTAATTTACCAAGACCGTAAGTTGCTGTTC
>Ga0265297_10000497_pt1 | contig 114317 bp, 93 predicted proteins | sample Munlanlwell13791_FD_192502 | JGI IMG/M metagenome (GOLD analysis project Ga0265297, IMG submission 192502) | Leachate microbial communities from a municipal landfill in Southern Ontario, Canada - Leachate well 137-91 | ecosystem: Engineered > Solid waste > Landfill > Unclassified | place...
GCTATATGAACTCCGCTTCGCTACGGCCTTGACAAATCCTTGTTTTGAACTAAAAAAGGGTTTACGAAAAAGAAAAGGGCAAAATTGAAAGATTTTAGCTCTAAAATTTGTTTTTCAACATAGAAGGACACAAAGTAAGTTGCTTATTTTGTGACCTTTGTGTTTTCCTTAGTGTCCTTTGTGTTGAATTTTACACATTTACCATTTTACCAGATCATTTGACCTGATTCCGGTTGTTGGGAAAGGATGCTTTTCGTCAAATGGATAAAGCGCCTTTTGCTCTTCGATTACGATCATATCTTCCTTGACAGTACCGTCAGGATTCATGGCTTTGGAAAGATCCAATCCCAGATATTTGGCTAAAAATGGGTAGACGGCCGCCCTTTTGTTGATGTCATAACCATGCATGTCGTTGGGAAGGTGAACGTTCTGTACCAAATCTGATTTGCCAAAGAGATTGTAAATGTATTTCAGGTGAGGAAGTTCTATCTCTGGGTTATTTTTGGTCCAGTCACCTCCGTCCGAGACCAACAACATTGGCCTGGGAGCCGCACAGGCCGCAATTTCAACATTGTTTGTCTGGTAACCGGCAGCCTTGTGAATCGGCATGCCACTTTCGCACACGCAACCGCCAAAGAAGTAAGCGGAAACCATTACTACCGGAACTGATACCTTCACCCGGTTGTCGATGGCAGTAAGCAAAAATGTCTGTGTTCCGCCGCCGGAAGCGCCGGTACAGGCAATCTTTTCAGGATCGGCGCCCATTTCCAAAATAAAATCGAGGCAACGGATGCTGTTCCAGAGTTGCAATTTGAGTATTTCTGGATGATCGTGCTTCCATCCAAGCTCTTCCATCTGTCCATAACCGACCATATCGTAGCCGAAGACCATCGCTCCCATGCGCGCCATGGCCGCGAACCTCTTCTGCGCATCTGGCCGATATCGTCCAACATCGCCCTTCTTGTGCCAATGACCATGAGGACTGATTATTCCCGGCAATTTGCCTTTGGCGTTGGTCGGTGTGTACAGGCTTCCGGTTACGTAAACCCCGGGCAAGCTTTCAAAGGCTACATTTTGCACCTGGTAACCATCGAAAACCCTTTTGGCCCCAATGATTGGGTTCAAAGGGCACTTCTTCGGGAATTTGGTCAAACCGCTACCTTTTAGAATGTGTTCCTTGATTAGTTTGGCGCGCTTCTCCCAGTCCTTTTGAGATGTATAGCTTTTTTTCTGACTTTCCAGAAATTCCTTTCCCTGCTGCTCAGTGTAATAATTCCCCTGGCACAGCATACTCTGCGAAGCCTTTGCCGTCTCTTTTAGACTTTGGGAATGAGCCGGGACAAATGCCAGCAAGACAAGGCAAGTAAACAGTAATTTGAAAAAACTTTTCATCAGTAAATAATTTAATTTTTTAATGGTCTGATGGAATCGAAGATCTGCGAAGCAAATACCCACTTATTCATTTTCGTTTGATGAGATGATTGTCTCATGGGTATTTCATTTGGTCAATGCATTATTAGTTTGGTTCTAAATTAAGGAAAATTTCATGATCTGGACAATCAAAGATGTCAAAACCCATGCAATCCGGATATTTTAGTATATTTACCGAAGTTAGTAATACAATATAGTTGTGTTAATGGGTGCTGTCCGGTGGTAAAACACTGACGGCACCTTTTTTTAGGGATCCGGCCCCATAAAGAGGCTTTTCCCAAGACCACCCATGTTGTATAAATCATATTATTTCAGTCGTTCCTGAACACAGACTACTTTTAATTGCTAATTTCATGAATTATTTAATAAAAACAAGAGCATACTTGGTGTCAGAATTATGATACTGAGAGTCATTATAATAACGGTTAATTGATCATTCTATAAACCAAATATTGCATGAAAATTGCCATCGTTGGAAGCGGATATGTTGGCCTCGTAACCGGTACCTGTTTTTCGGAAGTAGGTATCGAAGTCACCTGCGTTGACATTGATAAAAATAAAATAGACAATTTGAACAATGGAATTGTCCCTATTTATGAACCCGGTTTGGAGGAGATGTTACTCCGCAATACGAAGAAGGGAAGACTAAAATTCACAAACTCGCTGGCTGAAGCGTTGGAAGATTGCGAAGTTCTTTTCACGGCAGTAGGGACACCTCCCGATAAGGATGGTAGTGCAGACTTGCAGTATGTACTGAGCGTAGCCCGGGAATGCGGCAAATACATGAAGGACTATCTCCTCATCGTCACAAAGAGTACTGTTCCGGTTGGAACCGCCCAAAAGGTCAGAAAAGCGCTTCAGGAGGAGTTGAACAAACGCGGTGTAGCCATTCCTTTTGATGTTGCATCCAACCCTGAATTTCTGAAGGAGGGAGCAGCCATTGATGATTTCCTTAAACCTGACCGGATTGTGGTCGGTCTCAATTCACCCAGGGCCGAAGAGTTAATGAAAAGTCTCTACAAACCATTCACGCTCAATGGCCACCCAATCATATTCATGGACATCACTTCGGCCGAGATGACCAAATATGCCGCAAATGCCATGCTGGCCACCAAAATCAGTTTCATGAACGACATCGCCAACCTGTGCGAAATCGTTGGCGCAGATATCAACATGGTGCGGAAAGGTATAGGTTCCGATTCCAGAATTGGCAATAAATTCATCTATCCGGGTATTGGATATGGCGGATCCTGCTTCCCGAAAGATGTGAAAGCCTTGATTCATACAGGAGAAGATTTTAAATATGATTTGCGGGTTTTAAAAGCGGTGGAAGCGGTAAATCAGGATCAAAAATCCGTTCTGTTTAAAAAAGTGTACAACTACTTTAAAGGTGATCTCAAAAATAAAAACATTGCCATATGGGGATTGTCCTTTAAACCACAAACGGACGATATGCGGGAGGCCCCTTCTGTTATAATTATAGAGAAACTTCTTGAAGCAGGGGCCAATGTGAAGGCATACGATCCTGTTGCCATGAAGGAGGCTGCGTACCGATTGGGAGATACGATTACTTACGCCGCAGATCAGTATGAAGCGCTGATCGATGCCGACTGTTTGCTTCTGGTGACGGAATGGTCTGAGTTCAAATTCCCCAACTTCAAAATCGTCAAGAAGTTGCTGAACAAACCGGTCATTTTTGACGGAAGGAACATCTACGACGTGACAGAAATGCAACGTCAGGGATTTGAATATTTCTGCATAGGAATTGATACAACCATTACGTAATTGAAAATTGAAAATGGACAATTGACAATGATGTATATGCTTGCACTACTTAGTAATACGAAAATAGTAGGTTGACCTAAATATTTCTCATCACTTGAGAAATCATCCAAACGAACAGTAGCGTATGCCTTCAGTTGGCGGAAGGTTTTGAAATTTATAAGATCGAAAACATGATCAAGAAAAAAGTTTTAGTCACCGGAGGAGCCGGTTTCGTGGGATCTCACCTGTGTGAAAGATTGCTGAACGATGGGCACGACGTTGTTTGCCTCGACAATTATTTCACAGGTCAGAAGCAAAATATCGTTCACCTGCTCTCCAATCCCTATTTTGAATTGATTCGTCACGACGTGACCAATCCATTTTATATCGAGGTGGATGAAATCTACAATCTTGCATGCCCGGCCTCACCCATCCATTACCAGTACAATGCCATCAAAACGATGAAGACCTCCGTGATGGGCGCCATCAACATGTTGGGACTGGCAAAGAGGGTCAAGGCCAAGATTCTGCAGGCTTCCACCAGCGAAGTGTACGGAGATCCGAAGGTGCATCCCCAAAAGGAAACCTACTGGGGACATGTGAATCCAATCGGAGAGAGATCCTGTTATGATGAAGGGAAAAGAGCTGCTGAAACGTTGTTTGTCAGTTACCACAGACAAAACAATGTACGGATTAAAATCATCAGGATTTTCAATACCTATGGTCCCCGAATGCATCCGCATGACGGCAGGGTTGTTTCGAATTTTATCGTCCAGGCCTTACAAAACAAGGATATTACAATCTATGGAGACGGTATGCAAACCAGAAGTTTTCAGTACGTCGACGATTTGGTTGAGGGGATGATCAGGATGATGGCCTCGCCCGAAAACTTTACCGGACCGGTCAATATTGGCAATCCAAACGAATTTACCATCATGCAGCTTGCTGAAACAGTGATCCAATTAACCAATTCAAAATCCAAAATTGTCAGGATGCCGTTACCTTCTGACGATCCAATGCAGAGACAACCTGACATCGAACTGGCGAAAAAAATGCTGAATTGGGAACCGAAAATTCAGTTATCAGAGGGATTGATCAAAACTATTGAGTATTTTTCTGCAACCATCTAAACAATTGACAATTGAAAATTGACAATTGAAAATGGAAAATGTGGAACTTACTGATGACAAAATGTAGAAATAGCCAAATATTATTCAGGTGATGAAATTCCTGAACTCTTTAATAAAACAAAAAGATTTAGCTACAAAATGAGTAATGAACTGAAAGATTATCTTTAAAATATAAAAAATAGTCCCGAATTTTCACCCGGGACCTTTTTTTTAAAGTTTCTTCATGCCAACCCTCGCCAAATAGGCGCTCCTGGCTAGCTTTGGATCAGCATCCAATGCGATATAGAGAATCGTCTTAATATCAATAACTACTGCCTGCAATTTTGAAAGATCCGGGGATACAAAAGCGGCTGGTTTCTTTTCGTACATGTTCGATGCCATGAGAAAGATTATTAAGTGAATTATTTTTTTGAGACTACCGTTACTCTTAAGGAACTATTAGACGGAACGATGAATAATCAGACAAAGATTATTTATCCCAAATTGTGAAAACTTTTGCAAGGTAACCTTAATTATTGGATATTTTGCTAATTAAAGGCCAATTGGTATGACCGTAACCTGATTAATCTACGGAATAATACAATGATCAATTGATAAGGCCGCTCTGTTTGGCGGTTCAGTGTAATATCATGACCCGTTATCATCAGCTCCGTCATACCTATTCTTCTCAGTTTTGCCCAATCCAAAACATTTCATCATCACCAAATAAAACTAAAGCCTTATATATCAATTCTCTAATAAATATTAGTGTTAATTTTTGTTAACAAACCTGCTAAAAGTCATGTAAATTTTATATTTTTTTAAGATATCATATTAATTTATCACTAATTTTACGTCGGAAAAAATGTCACGATAGGTAGTCCAATTAAACCAAAACAAACTAAACGTTAAAGGCCATAGCATGAGAAAACGCTAATTAACCTCATTTTGTGCAATCGATTGTCCAATTCGGTTGTTCACAACGTCATCAATATTTCAACGCAACTCAATCAGAATAAATAATCATTTCAAACAGAACAGACTATGAAAAAAAATCGAAGGTTTGACTGCTTCACTTTTGAATGTTGTTCACAGGTTCTTTTGAAGGTCAAATTGCTTTCTGTTGTACTGGTGACTGCTTTTGCATCACTCGCGGCAGATGGTCGTTTACTGGAAACAAAGCCTGTGTTTACGGCTAATCCTGCAGAACAGCAAAAAAAGATCACTGGTAAGGTGAGTGATGTGGCAGGGGTTCCGATTCCTGGCGCAACTGTTGTTGCAAGTGGTACTACCATTGGTACGACAACCGACATTGACGGAAATTTCACGATTAGTGTTCCTGCAGGCACCAAAACCCTGTTAGTTAGCTTTGTTGGTATGGTCTCCAAAGAGTTGACCATTGGAACCAATAACAATTTCAGGATAACGCTTTCCGAATCATCGGTTGGTTTGGAAGAGGTCGTAATCGTGGGATATGGTACCCAGAAGAAGGAGAGTGTGGTTGGTGCCATCACCCAGGTAAACAACCAATCCCTGATGCGTTCCGGTACATCCAACGTTACCAATGCAATTACCGGTAAACTTTCAGGGGTTTTAACCATTCAGCAAACAGGTGAGCCGGGTGCCAGCAACTCTGAAATTGTCATTCGGGGACTTTCCAGTTGGAATGGCTCTGCACCGCTGGTTCTCGTCGACGGCGTTGAACGTGATTTCAATTCACTTGATCCCAATGAAGTAGATAAGATCTCAGTTTTGAAGGATGCTTCAGCTACCGCAGTTTTTGGTGCCAGAGGCGCGAATGGCGTTATCATCGTCTCCACAAAACGCGGTAAAATTGGAAAACCCGTGTTGGATTTCTCAGCTTCCTACGGTATCCAAAAAGCGACAAGGATCCCTGATCATATCCACTCAAATACCACCATGTCTATGTACAATGTTGGGTTGATGAACGGCGCGAAATTCCAGGACCTGCTTCCAAAATCTACCCTGGATCAATATGCCAATCCTTCTACCCCATTGAATGCCCTGCGGTACCCTAACGTCAACTGGTTTGATGAGGTGACCAGGCCTTATGCCCCAACCATCAACGCCAACTTCAACGTTTCGGGAGGAACCAACTTCGTCAAATACTTCTGTTCTTTAGGATATTTGTACGAAGGCGACTTTTTCAACGCGAAGCAAGATGGATTTTACGACCTGAGTTACAAGTACAACCGCTTTAATTACCGGACAAACGTCGATTTTCAGTTGACACCTACCACGACCCTCTCTTTCAATCTGGGTGGTCAGACCGGCATCAAGAACTCTCCAAATAGCAACCCCTGGAGAAACCTCTATTCTACGGGTCCGGCGCGATATCCTGCCTATTTCCCCGCCTGGGTACTCGATCAGGTACCTGATCCAACATACCCTGGTGATTCAGGAATCCGGCTTGCTGCCAACTTTGGGGAGTATACCGGAAACCCGTACAACAGTTTACATACCGGTCAATTCAACCAGGATCTGAATACAAAATTGTTTACTGATGTTCTGATCAACCAAAAACTTGATTTCATTACCAAAGGACTCTCCTTTGCAGGAAAAGCTGCATTGAGTACCTATTACGTTAACAGAATCCTTACTGCTAACTGGACCTCTCCTGAGTACCAGCTAAATTATGATGACATAGGAAAACCCGGGGTAAATCCTTGGAACAGGATAACTTCAGCTGGAAACGAATATTACAAGCAACAACCGCTGGATATTAATGTCGGTTCGATGCAGGGTGGTTATTACCGCGACCTTTATTATGAATTTGGTTTAAACTATGACAATACATTTGGAAAACATTCTGTAACTGGCTTGGCTTTGATGAACCGTCAACAAAAAAACGATGTAACTGATTTTCCATACTTCAACGAAGGACTTGTAGGACGGGCTACTTATGATTATGACCATAGATATCTGTTGGAATTCAATGTGGGTTATACCGGATCAGAGCGGTTCGCCCCGGGAAACCGTTTTGGATTCTTCCCATCAGGAGCCATTGGCTGGGTCATTTCCGAGGAGAGATTCTTCAAAAATGCTATTCCATGGATCAACAAAATGAAACTTCGCTATTCTGACGGTTTGACAGGTAGCGACAATGCGGCCAACAGATGGCTGTATAACAGTGGTTACTATTCAGACAATGCCGGTTCTCCCGGTCCTTATCTGCACGAAGATTTAGGCGCCAACACAACTGCACAATGGGAGCAGGCCCGGAAAAGGGACATTGGTTTAGAATTAGAATTTTTTAAAGGTCAACTGAAGATCAACGCCGATTTGTTTGATGAACAGCGTGACAAGATGCTGCTTACCCCACGAAGTGTAACCATGCTGGTTGGAAACTCTTTCAAAGACCTTAACCTGGGAAAACTGAAAAAACATGGATTGGAACTGGAAGTGGAGTATAACCATACTACACCCACGAAGCTGAACTATTGGATAAAAGGAATCTTTGGTTACAACGAAAACAGGATCATTTTCAAAGACGATCCACCATATGCACCCGACTATACAAAGGATGCAGGGAAACCGCTTGGAGCACAATTAAATGGCGTTCTCCTCACCGGAACTGGTTATTACACTTCAGTTGACGACATCCACAACAATCCATCGCCTATCGATCTTTACAAAGTAAATGTGGGCGACTACAAATTTCTGGATTACAGGGTTGACGGTAAAATTACAAGTCTCGACAAGTATCCTATTGCCGGCTCTACCTTCCCTCCGATTACCTATTCACTTTCGGGTGGAATTGTCTGGAACAAATTCGAAATCAATTTCATGTTCCAGGGGAACCAGGGAAAATATGTCGAATACAATCAAACATACGAGGTCGAATTTATCAAAGGAGACTGGCGTGTGCACTCCTCTCAGCTTGATTACTGGGCCCCTAACAATCCGGATGCAAACCACTCCACCCTGCACTACAGTGGCAGTTCCAGCGCCGACATCCTATTCTGGGGAGGTGGTGAGGCCGATAGGGGATATCAAATTGCCGTTGAGAACCGCTTTTGGCGCAAAGCAGATTACCTGCGTCTGAAAGAGATCTATCTAGGTTACAACTTATCGTCCAAACTGCTAAGCCGCCTGGCAGGTGTCTCCAACCTGACGGTTTATGGTTCAGGAAACAACCTTTGGACCCTAACCAACCTAATCGAAGGTGATCCGGAACGGAAAGATTTCCAACAGGGATTCTATCCGCAGATGACAGTTGTCAAATTTGGTGTTAAAGTCAATTTCTAAACGCTAAAACAGATATACCATGAAAAAATATTTCATTACTTTCATACTAATACTCTCTTTCCCGCTTTTCTTTTCCTCTTGTTTGGAGAGCTATCTGGACAAGTCTCCGGAGTCGGGATTGACTACCGAGGATGTATTCCAAAAGCTGGATAACTTCAAAAAATTCTTTTTGGATGTCTACGAAGGACGCCAGCTCGATGGAACTACCTGGAGAGATTACAACATCAAATGTGGAATGCCTTTCTATTTTGACCAGTGGGACCAAAAATATACCTGGGAAGGAATCACCGATTGCGCCGATATGGGACGTTACATGGAGGGTCAAACTTTCAAGAGTGGTCAGGTTTCAGCCTTTGTAAATAAATTTACCTACGACAGGGCACGTCGGCCTATTTTGGGTTCAATGTTCACTGCTATTCGTATCTGTAACATGACACTCAAGAATATAAAGATGTTGAAGGCAGATCAGGTTATCATTGACGATTATACCGCTCAGGCCCACTTTGTAAGGGCATTTGCCCATTTCGAGCTTTTTAGGATCTGGGGACCGATGCCCTATATCACCAAAGTACTCGGACCTGAAGACCAATGGGATATTCCAAGGTTGACCAAGCACGAAACCTTGGTACGTATTGCTGCCGACATGGATACAGCTGCTACTTTCTTTGCAAAGGCAGGTTTGATGCGTCGTGATAACCCTATTCCGGGAGCTCCGGGCCACCTGACAAACACTGACCAGAAGTATCCAACCGGAGTGGCAGCCAAAGCATTCAAATCACGCGCTTTGTTGTATGCCGCTAGTCCGTTGAACAATGAACTGGGTGCAAAAGATTGGGAAAATGCTGCCATTGCAAGCTGGGAGGCAATTACAATTGCCAAACAGAATGGCTATGATCTGCTTACAGCTGCCAAATACAAAGACAACTATGTAGGTGTTACCTATACCAATGAACAACTATGGGGTCGTGATTATGGAACCTGGAACGAAACCAATGGCAACCAGCAGGGAATGGTCAATGGTGTCTTTGGTAACAGCAAATCCAGTTGGTCAGGTGAATGTCCTACACAAAATTTTGTGGATAAATTCGAAACAAAAGATGGTTATCCGCTGAATACCCAGGCCGATAGGGATGCAGCCATTGCAGCCGGTAAATTTAAGGAACAGGATCCTTACGCCAACCGTGATCCCAGGTTTTACATAGACATCATTTTCAATCAGGCAACCAACATGACAGGCTGGAGCGGTTCGAAGGCACAAATTTGGTTCCAAATGGTTAATGGCGTTGCCAAATATGGAGAATTGGTGGACCAATCCTACCTCGGGATTACCCGTACAGGATATTATTCAAGAAAAAGATGGACGGAGACCAGCGTAAAGAACAAAACTTCCAAACAAGTAACTGATCCAATTATCCGTCTGGGTGAATTGTATCTGAACTATGCGGAGGCTGCCAACGAAGCGTATGGTCCGAACGGATCTGCACCAGGTGCATCCATGACAGCTTTACAGGCAGTGAACCTGATTCGTTCCAGAATTGGACAGGCCGATGTGCTTGCCAAATACACGGTTTCGAAGGATGAATTCAGGCCTCGGGTCAAAAATGAGCGCAACATCGAACTTAGTTTTGAGGGACATTACTATTTTGATATCCGTCGTTGGAAAGATGCTCCCGTATGTTATGCCGGTCCATTGATGGGCGTAACAATAGAAAAAGTATCCGTGAGTCCAACCTATCCGACCGGTTTTAAATATGACCGTTACCCGCTCTCCTCCGATCGTCAGAGCAACTGGAAAGATGCCATGTATTATCTGCCTTTCAATACAGAGGATACCTATAAAATGAAAAAATTTGTATCAAACGAAGTTTGGTAACTAATCCTAAAAAAATGAGCATTATGAGATATCATAATATATATTTGAAATACAGAACATTTGGCATTATGTTGCTCTGTATTCTATTGGCAGGATCACTCTCCGCACAGGATAAAAAATCGGCAAAGAAGGTGAAATTGATCAACGTAACCCTTAAAGTTACCGATGAAAATGGAAGGGCTTTTCCAAAGGCACAGGTAATTGTAGGCGAAGGTGTTATCCATGCAGACACAGACGAAAAAGGAACCTTTTCCTACAAAGGGTATCCCGACGATTTCGTCACTGTTATCGCAAACGGATATGAAAAAAGTGTCGCCCTGGCTGAAGATCTGGCAAAAAATGGTTCAGTCAAACTGATGAAGTCCAAACTTCAAATGACCGATGATGACCTTGTGCCTCTTCCCTTCTTCGAAATGAAGAAAAGGGAGACCACAGGATCGTCTGATATCTTAAGCACCAACCAATTGGAGAGATATCCATCTACCGATTTCCGCAATGCTTTGACGGGTCTTGGGACAGGTGTCGAAATCAGGGAAATGAACGGATCTCCCGGTATTAGCGCGGAGGAGTTTACCTCGCGAAATGGTTTTAGTGCAAAATTTTCGATAGCGGCCCGTCAGATGAACATGATGTTCATTATCGATGATGTCCCTACCGACATTACCGAAATGCCGCTCGACCCAAATGAGGTTGAATCTGTCACCATCGTGAAGGATATTGCCGATAAGGCAATGTTTGGGCCATCCGCTGCAAACGGGATTGTTTTTGTTAAAACCAAAAGAGGAAAAACCAACGAAAGGGTGCTGAACGCAAATGTCGAATACGGCACCTCCGTGGTTGACAGGTTCCCCGGATGGGTTAACGGAAGTGAATATGCTACCCTTAACAACCTTGCACGTACCAACGAAGGATTGACTCCCCGCTATCTGGATACAGATGTGGCAGCCTATTCCAAAAACGATCCGTACGATTATTACCATCCAAGCGTGGATTTCAGGTCGATGATGTTGAAAAATTCGAAATCATATACCAGGATAAACCTTTCATCCTCCGGTGGTAACGACAGGGTGCAATATTTTGCCTACCTGGGTTACAACGGAGAAGGTGATATCTACAAAATTGGACCAACTGCCGATTACAACCGTTTGAATGCACGTTCGAACATCGACATCAAAATCAACGATTTCATCAAGGTTCAGTTCAACTTCTTTGGAGGCCTTTCGTTCCGACGTTCCTCAAATTATGGTTACAACTCAAACTATACCAACCAGGATGCCGGAACTAATACTGTTTTGACCGGTATTGAATTTCCCACTGTTTTGAACGATATCACATCCATTCCTCCTGTGGCTTTCCCTGTATATGCCTCACCATTTGACCCTACATCCGGAAATCCGCCCTATTTTGGTGTAAGTTCAAATTTTACACAAAACCCGATTGGTAACCTGACTGCGAATGGTTATTACACGGAATCAGGTCGGACCGGGGCTGCCACAACAGCATTGGAGTTCGATATGAGAAGTATCCTGCCGGGATTGAAATCTAAATCCTATCTGGCATTCGATGCATTCAACCAATTGCGTGTTGGAAAGGCGCAGGACTATTATGCTTACATCGCCACTCCGTCAAAAACAGCCGCCGGCACCGATACCATTCTTTTGGCCAAAAAACACGACGGTACCCAAATGGACGGCCAGGTACTGTTGAATGAATACTATTACCAACAGATGGCTGTGTACGAGAACCTCAGCTACGCCAAAAAATGGAATAAAAATGATCTTCAATTGTCTGCAACTTATTTCATCTCCAAAATTGCCAGAAGCAAGACGGAAGAGCCACAACGACTACAAAATGGAGTCCTGACAGGTAAATATAGCTGGAATGACAAGTTTATTTTCAATGGTGTACTCAACTATGGCGGTACATCGGCCTTTGACAGGGGTCACAGGTATAAATTCTTTCCCTCTGGTGGCTTTGCATGGGTAGTTTCAGAGGAGAAATTCATGAAAAACATCAAGAGCATTGATTATCTGAAACTAAGGGTGCAAGGTGGAATGCTTGGTTATGAGAGCTTCCTGGCACCTTTCTCCTACCGCGACAGGTGGAACAACAACAATAACGGGACCCTGTTCGGACCGGCTTCCACCAACCAATGGTTTGGAAATACTACCGAGACACTGGTTTACAGGGTCTCTCCAAACCGTACCGGAAATCCCAATATTACATGGGAATTACGCAAAGAGTTCAGCGCTGGCATTGACGGATTGTTCTTCGGTGAAAAACTTGCTCTTGAACTGACCTATTACAACAACCTGCGTGACGGGGTTATCTCCCAGGTCTCCAGTCGTGTTCCTAACATTGCAGGGGTTTCAAGCGCACTTCCACGTTTCAATTTTAATAAATACAGATTTACGGGACTTGAATTTGGAATTCAATACACGGATAAGTTCGGAAAATTTGAATACTCGTTGGGAGGAAATGGCGCAATGCAGAATTCTAAAGTCGAGAAATATGATGAACCACAATACCGCAATGCTTACCAGATCCGTACCGGAACAGCGTTAGACCTTATATTCGGTCAAACCTATATCGGCAAGTTTGCCACTGATGCAGACGCCCTTGTGGTTCCCCAACTTTATGACCAGACACTTCATGCAGGTGACCTGAAATACAAAGACAACAACGGTGATGGTTTTATTGATGACTCCGATGCAAGCCCAATTGGTCATGGCACTCCGCGTCTGTTTTATTCAGTCAATCTTAAGCTGGATTACAAAGGATTTGAATTGTATGTGATGGGAACAGGTCGTGCCTTCTACGACATAACGCTTACCAACCAATATTACTGGAATGGATGGGGCGACAATACCTATTCTACTTTTGTCAGGGATAACATTGGAGGTGCCTACCCTCGTCTGACTTATAACAAGGTAAACAATAATTTTGTGGGATCAAATTTCTGGTTGGTAAAAGGAGGATTTTTCAAGATTCAGAATGTAGAGTTGTCCTATACCCTACCGGGAAACTCATTGAAGGTTATCGGCGCCAGAGGGACTAAATTCTTTGTCCGTGGTGCTAATCTTCTCACTATCTCGAAGATCAAAGATGTAGATCCAGAGTCGATCAATTCAGGTGTTGAAACCTATCCGTTGTTCAAGACCTTTGCGGCCGGAATAAAATTAACCTTTTAATTGAAAACCGTGATGAAGACAAAAATATTTTTACTATTAGGAGGTATACTGGCGATGTTTGGATACAATTCATGTACAAATTATCTGGATGCCTACCCAAATGGAGACAAGTCGTCCGAACAGATCTTCCAGTACCAGGATATGGTGCAGGGACTCGTTGGCCAATGTTATGACAACATGCCGAGAAATTACAACGACAACGAAGGTGTACAGCTCGATTGGGCAACAGACGATGCCGTTTCTACCAGTCCAACCCAGGCTACCAGACGATTGGCCGTTGGCTCACTGACTTCAGGAAGCGATCCGTTCTCAACATACTGGACACGCGATTACAACTCCATTAAACTGGTGAACATGTTCCTAAAGGACCGTCGCGGTTTCAACACCAAATTTATTGTAACAGCCCGCTGGGACAGTTTGGTCCGTTACCGCCTGCAAGGGGAAGCATTTGCACTACGCGCCTGGTTTCATTGGGACTTGCTCCAAAAATTTGCGGGTAAAGGGATCAATGGAGGAAAGATGCTGGGAATTCCACTGGTACTTGAACCCATAGACATCACAAAGGAGATCAACCTACCCCGCAACACTTACGATGAGTGCGTGAAACAAATCATCGCAGATTGCGACTCTGCTTACAAATATCTTCCAATCGCCCACCGCGATTTCCTTGTCCCCAACTCCTCAGACCGTGTTTATGCGGGAGGACGCTATTGGGGTAAATTGGATGGGATCACCACCCGGGCCATAAAATCTAATGTCTACCTAACCTGGGCAAGTCCGAGGTTCAATCCGGCCAACGATGTTTCAAGATGGGACAGCGCCGCAGCCAATGCCAAGAAGGTGATCGATTTTAAGTTGACTGTCGACAAAGTATCCGGTGGTTTCAATCCTGCAAACGCCATCAACTGGTTCGATCCCAACTCGCCTGAAATTGTTTGGTCTTCGCGCTTTCAGGGTACAAACGATGCCATGGAGCGGATGTTTTATCCCGGAGGATTCCAGGGAAATGGTGTAATCGGGGCAACCCAGGAATTGGTCAACACATTCCCGATGGCCAATGGTTATCCTATCACGGATGCGAGAAGCAAGTACGACAGCAACAATCCTTACGCAAATCGTGATCCAAGGTTCTACAGTAACATTTTCTACAACAATGTACAGGCAAAGAAAAACAATACCGGAGTCCTGATGTATACCTTCGAAAACTGGGGGAATGGAGGTAAAGATGCTGCAGGAGTGAAATCCACCAACAGCCTTACCAATTACCACATCAAGAAGAATGTTTACATGGGACTGAACTGGTCGGATGCCTCCATTACCAGGGTTTCACACACCAAAATGTTCATCCGCTGGACACACATGGTGCTGAACTTTGCCGAAGCCGCCAATAAAGTGGTTGGACCAAATGATGCAACCAAATATGGGCTATCGGCCAAAGCCGCCATGCAATATATCCGTACCAGAAAGACCTACGATGGCGCTACCATGTACACTGCCGCTAACGACCTCTATCTGAACGAAGTTGCCGGCGATGCCACAAAATTTGATAATTTTGTGAAAGATGAGCGTAGAATAGAGACCTGCTTCGAAGGAATGAGGTTCTATGACATCCGCCGTTGGACCACAAGCCTTAATGAACTGAACAAATCGGTTCACATGGCAGAGATCACAAAAAATGCCGACGGCACCACCTTTTCTTACGTACTTGACAAAGTAGCAGAATCCAGGGCATACAAATCTGCCTTTCTGCCCATTCCATATGTCGAAATATTGAGGATGAGCAAACTGGAGCAGAATGAAGGCTGGGATGGTTGGAAATGAGATTGAAATAATATTAAAAATATACGATATGAAAAAAATAGGAATTGTTTTAATGTTCGCTGCCGTCATGGCCTCATGCTACAGCGATTACATCAACGATTTTGACTACAATGGAATCTACTTTCCTTACCAGACGGATGTTCGTACCTTTGTAGTTGGAGAGGGGATGAAAATTGAGATTGGAGCCACCTTGGGAGGTGTTCGCGAGAATACCAAAGACCGACAGGTTACCTTCTCGATCGACAACAGCCTGGTCAATGCAGCCACACTTACCTTGATGAAAGGAGGGGCTCAGTACATCAAAGACGCGGTGGCTCCCGTCACTGCGCTGACTCCCATTCCAACCAACTATTATACCTTGAGCGACAACAGCAAAATGATCATAAAAGCTGGTCAGCATATGGGTTCGGTGGTTATGAAAATCGATTCGGCGAAATTTTTGGCCGATCCGAATACCCTGTTCGCCAATTACGCGATCCCATTGAACATGGTTAGCGCGGATGCCGATACAATTTTGTCGACCAAGAGGACGGCTGTGATCGGACTTCACTACGAAAATATGCTGTTCGGAAAATACTGGCATGGAGGGGTAACTACCGTGAAAGATCCATCCGGGAATACCATCCAAACGCTGGTATATTACACCGCTGTTAACCAGCCTGAAAATAAAGTCTGGACTTTGACAACAGTTGCCCCTAATGCACTTTTGGCCAATGGCTATAGCGATCAGACAACTTCAAATGGTGAAATGATGCTGACATTGGATGGTACTAATATCACGGTTTCGACCAATGCCGGCTCAACCAATGTTGTCACTGCTGATGGAGCAAGCACCTTTAATCGGGCAAAATTGCTCCAAAACAGGAAAATTCTTCTCAACTACAAGTACATTAATGCAGCCGGCAATACCTGCTATGCCAAAGACACCCTCACCTTCCGCAACCGGATCAGGGACGGTGTTAACGAATGGCAAGATGAGAATCCTGCTAACTACAAATAATTGAACAAATAAAAAATCCGGCCAGCGCCGGATTTTTTATTTGTTCAATTTGTTACCACAAGTTTGAAGGCAATTGCAAACGGGGTTTTATTTTGGGTCACGGTTGACAGATCCACCAGTTTATAGTTAACCCGGTAGGTTCCGGCAGGCAATTTCCCGATAGGAATGGTATCGTTGGTCATAAAGCAGGGAGCCATGATCATGCTGTTAAACTGCTTTTCAATATCGATTGTACTGCCATTTCTTTCTACCTTATTCAGTTTGTTGTAGTTACAGTCTTCTAGGATCACAAGTTTGATATCTGCCGATGATGTCGGAACATCAGGAAGGATCTTCATCTTATAATTTGCCAGCTCTGCAACGGATACTTCAGGAAGCGAGGTTTCACTCACCACATCTGCACAGGCAAAGCATGTAATGAAGGCAGAACAGAGAAGCAAAATATTTCTCACTTTAAATGTTTAAATTCGATAATCTGAAAACATGTACATTCAACTACAAATATGCTCTTTTTTTCGCTTCCACGCTTAAATTATTGCTATGAAAACGCTAATCCCCTTCTCTCTTTTTCTATTGTTTACCAGTATAATAGTTGCGCAGCCTAACCCAAAATATGCGCTCGTCATTCATGGCGGTGCCGGGGTAATGTCTGAAAAATCGATGACACCCGAAATGCAGAAAGAGTATCTGTTTGTCCTGAACCATGCCCTCGAGGTCGGTGATTCTGTTCTTTCACACGGAGGGAGTTGCATGGATGCAGTGGTTGGCACCATCATGGTAATGGAGGACTCTCCACTCTTCAATGCGGGGAAAGGGGCCGTTTTAACCCATGATGGAACAGTCGAACTGGATGCCTCCGTGATGAATGGCAAAACATTGGAGGCAGGCGCCGTAGCCGGGATCACCGATATAAAAAACCCAATCGCACTCGCCAGAACGGTGATGGAGAAATCGGAACATGTTTTCCTGGTTGGGAAAGGCGCCTCCCAATTTGCCGTCGAGCAGGGTTTTAAGCTGGTTCCGAACAGTTATTTTTATACCGATAAAAGATACCCACAACTGCAGGAACTGCTCAAAAAAGAGCGTGATTCCGGCATCAACGACAAACACGGAACCGTTGGCTGTGTCGCACTCGACAAAAGTGGTAACATCGCCGCAGGCACTTCAACAGGAGGAATGACCAACAAAAGATACGGAAGGATCGGGGATGCTCCAATCATAGGAGCGGGTACCTATGCCAACAATGCCACGGGCGGATTTTCCTGCACCGGCCATGGAGAGTACTACATCAGATTGGGTTTTTCGAGAGACATCTCTGCCTTGGTGGAATATCGGCAACTCGGCGTTCAAAAAGCCTGTCAGGCCGAAATTGAAAAACTCACCCGGCTAGGTGGTACCGGTGGTGTCATCGGGCTGGACAAAAAGGGTAATATCTCAATGGAGTTCAATACATCGGGTATGTTCAGGGGATTTATCAAGTCGAATGGAGAAAAACAAGTAGCTATATTTAAATGAAAAATCCGGGGTGATCCCCCGGATTTTTTATTTAAATATAGCTACTTGAACAATATAGGTTTGCCCAAACCAACCGCTTCGAGCGGTTCCAATTGGGTTTTGGCATCGCCAACAACCACATAATACATCCTGGCCGGATCTATGTATTTGTTGGCCATTTGAAGCTGTTTTTCGATTGTCAGCCCTTTTACGTAAGCCTCTTCCGTTTTTATATAATTGGCAGGCAGATTATTCTCCGTCATGGTATTCAGCATACCCATCAAGCCGCTCAGCGTTTCAAAACGCAAGGCATTTCCTTTGAGCAAAGAGGATTTGGTAAAGTCGACATACTCCTGGCTATTCGCCTTCCGGTATTTCTCCATCTCCGTTTTAAATATGGTAACTGATTCCAGCGTTGAATTTGTCCGGACTTTGGAAGAGGCAACAAACTGTCCAAACTCTTTTGATCCGCTAAAGCTTGATCTGGCGCCATATGTAAATCCCTTCTCCTCCCTGAGGATAAGGTTCAATATGCCGTTAAAAGAACCGCCTAGTTTGTAATTTGCGACATATGCAGGATAGAAATCGGAGTTGGATCGCGTGATGGATGGCGCTCCGATAGAGATCACAGATTGCTTGGCCCCTGGAACATCCACAAAATAAATCTGAGATTTCTCAGGTGCTGCCGGCATCTTAATTTCAGGCATCTCCACCTTTTTGGCAGCCCATTTGCTGTTCAATGATGCGAGTGCCTTCATGACCCTGGCCTCATCAATATTCCCGACAACCAACATCTCAGAAATGGATGGGGAGATGTATTTGTTGTAATATTCTTTCAGGTCATCCAGGGTTATTGCTGCAACTGAGCTCTCTGTTCCGGAGGCATCAATTGCCAACACATTGTCGCCGAAAATCAGTTTGTTCAGTGTTTTGGAAGCAAGAAATTCGGGACTTGCGGAATTTCTTTTGATCCCGTTGATGATCCTGCTTTTGGCCAGTGCAAATTGCTCCTTGTCCCATCTTGGCTCCAACAACATCTCTTCAACCAATGCAAGTGACTTCTCAAAATTGCGGACTATCATACCTCCTGAACTGCGGAAACCCATGGAGCCAACCTCCATGGTAATATCTTCATTCGAAGAACCTATCCTGATAGAAGCCCCCAAAAGACCAATGGCATCCTCCAACTCTTCCGGGGTTTTATTTTTAGTTCCTTCATTCATCATGGTAGCCACCAGATTGGCAACACCTGCCTTGGCCACATTGTCAAGTTTGTGCCCACCAGCAATCTTAATGGTATACTGAACCATCGGCAATTCTGTCTGTGAAATTCCCCAGATTTTCAGTCCATTTGGCAAAGCGGCCGACCACGGTTTTGGAATGGTTACCTCAGGATCCGGTCCCGGAACCGGTTTGATGGAACGGTCAAGTTTTGTTTTTGTTTTGACAATTGCTTCATCAGCAACCGGTACATCCTTCACCTCAGCCGCCTTGGTAACATCTTCTTCAACAACTCCGGCATTGACAGATCCTGAAACAATCAATTTTGCTTCACCTTTCGGAACGAAGCTGGTTTCAACAAAATTTTTGCCTTTGAGGTATTTGTTATAAACCGCCTTAACATCTGCCATGGTAACAGCCTGTGTATTGGCAAGATCTTTCTTGTAAAATTCCGGATCACCGGCATAGATGTTATATTCAGCAAGTGTAAAAGCCTTGCTTTGAACGCTCTCAAATGAGTTGTAGAAACGGGTTTCATCATTGGCCTTGATCCTGGTAAGGTCCTCTTCCGAAAACCAATCTTTTTCAAACTTGTCAAAGCCTTCAAAAATGGCCTTTTCTATATCATTCAAGTTACCGCCCGGATTGGCCGTCACTGAAATGGTGAATGACCCGGCAAGCTCCTGGGAACCGTTTCTGGCCATCACCCGAGAGGTCAGTTTTTTGTCTTTAACAAGAATGGTATAAAGCGGCGATTTTTTCGTACCGGCCATCAATTCACCCAAAAAATTAAGCGCGTAAGCGTCTTTGGAGTAACGCTCTGCCGTTGGGAATACCATTGTCAGCATGGGTACTTTGGCAAAATTATCTTCCTGATAGAGTTTCACGGTGGCTGGCAATGATACAGGCATAGCCTTGCGTATCCCGATTGGTTCGCCCTTTGAAATTTCGCCAAAATATTTTTCTATCATCGCTTTTACCACTACTTTATCAATGTCGCCGGCAACCACCAGTGTAGCATTGTTTGGCGAATAAAATTTATGGTGAAATGCCTTTACATCTTCCACTGTCGCATTTGTAAGGTCCTTCATGTCGCCAATTACAGTCCAACTGTAGGGGTGTCCTTTGGGATAAAGAGTCCTTGCCAGTATCTCCTGATTGAATCCATAGGCGGCATTGTCTACGCTCTCCCTTTTTTCGTTCTGAACCACATTCTGCTGGTTAACAAGGGCAGATTTTGTGACCATATTTTCCAAATAACCCATACGGTCGGATTCCATCCACAATGCCATTTCAAGGGCATTTTTCGGGACAACCTCGTAATAATTGGTCCGGTCCTGATTGGTACTACCATTGAGGGTTCCACCTGCTCCCTGGATATTTTTGAAAAATTGATCTTCGGGTACGTTTTCGGATTTCTGGAACATCATGTGCTCAAAAAGATGGGCAAATCCGGTCTTTCCGGTTACTTCCCTGCTCGAACCCACATGGTAATATACGGCAACAGCCGCAATCGGATCGGATTTGTCTTCATGCAACACCACCGTCAGCCCATTTTTTAACGTGTATTTTTCAATAGGAATTGACATTCCCGCCTCTTTTGCCTGCAAATTGCCTGCAAATAAAGGAACAACAACCAACAATTTCAAAAGATTTTTTTTCATTCGGAAATAATTTAGTTAAACGGTTAATATACACAACTTGATTCATTCATACTGAATTGGTTAGACAACTTTAAATCATTTTGGTTTAGTTAACAGAATTTTTTTTTACTTTTACCACTTCAAGTCTCCACTATTAACTACTATATTACTGAACATGAATATTTTAACGCAAACCAGACTGGTTTTTCGTGCACCATTGCTATTTATTGGTTTAATTTCTTGTTTTATTACCCTACATGCCCAATCCAGGGATGGTAAATTGTTGCAAGGCGAAAAATGGGAGAAATTCAATCCCTCAGAAAAGAAGGCCGATTTTTATGTTTCCCCTACCGGGAATGACAATTGGAGCGGTACACTACCGGAACCCAACTCCCTAAAAACCGACGGACCTTTCGCCTCCATCGAAAAGGCCCAAAAGGCGGTCAAAACATTGAAATCAAAAGTCTATTTCACCAAAGACAAACCGATCGAAAAAAGGTGGATCGGATCGCCGCACCCGCTTGGACGCGGTAAAGACATCCTGGTATTCATCCGCGAAGGGTACTATTATTTGAACCAACCGCTACTATTTGAACCTGAGGATGGAGGCGAAAGAGTAGAAACCAATCTTCCTACCGGCGCTTTCGAATACCACAAGGTAAAAGATCATTATGTCACCTATGCGGCTTTTCCTGGAGAGCATCCGGTATTATCCGGTGGCCGGCCGGTTTCAGGTTGGAAATTGAAGAAGGGTGTCTGGTCGGCTTCCCTGGATGTTGACTCGGTCAGCATGTTTCTGGTCAATGGCAGTAAGCAAACACTGGCCAGGAAACCCAACAACGGATATTTTATCCCCTCCAGTGTATCGAAGAAAACGGATGAGCTCAATTTTGGCAAAGGAGAACTTGAGCCATGGAAAGAGCTGACAGGCAACAGGGTGATCATGCTTTTGCGCTGGCATACGGGTATCAACAGCTTCAACAGTATTGATCCGAAACAGGGCACCGCAATCCTCGCATCACCACAGGAAGGAATTGTAATCGTACCCCCCAGATATTATGTAGAGAATCTGAAGACTTTGCTGGATACTGCGGGCGAGTGGTATTACGACAGGAAGATCAAAGAACTCAGTTTCATCGCACCCAAAGAGTTGGGTGATCCAAACAAGGCCTCAACTTCTGTCGCCAAATTGAACCAACTCGTAGTGGTAAAAGGCGAAAAGGGACATCCCGTTCGAAACTTACGGTTCTACGATCTGACATTTGAGGGGGTTTTAGCCGGAAACAGCGCTTTATCCTTCGAGTTTGCCCATGCTTGCGAATTGGCCGAGAGCCGGGTGAGATCGTGTGCCGGAACCGGAATATCCGTCAAGGCCGGATGCTACCAAACCAGAATTTTCGATAACCAGATCACCTCCATCGATAACGGGGGCATTTATGTAACCGGCTCCGTCAAACCCGTATGGCAAAGCGAAGTGGACTACAACAAAGGGGTTCCCTCTAGCGCTGGCGGCGATAGTCCGAAGATCATTCGCGAAACGATGATTTTCAGAAACCGGCTCTCCGATTGCGGGGGCATCAGCATATTGGCCAACAATACTCTTTCCACCACCATTTCGCACAATTACATCACCAAAACCCGCGGCCGCTATGGCATCGATGTAGGCGACTGGTCCAATCAGGAGGATGCGCTGGACGGAAATTACACTGTTGAATACAACCATCTGGAAGATGTCCAGCAGGATGCAGACGATTCGGGCGCCATCAAAACTGCCGGAATGGTTTTCAATTCTGTTGTCAGACGAAATCTGGTGCACAAGGTCCATGCCGGCTTCTTCAACGACAATGTCGGATTTTGGTTCGACAACATGTCGCAGGGATGGCTTACCGAAGAGAACATCTATTACGATCTGGAACAGGGTGAGATGAAATACTGTGCTGCCCAACCCGAGGACAACACCTATCGCAACAATTTCAAAATTGAATCGCCGGCCAATGCTCCGGAGATGATTATCGATGGAGTCCCCAATTTCAGGTATAGCAGATTATCCATTGTTCCATCAGGCCAGCCTTCGGGCTCCTACCCTGCGGGAAGTGTCATTCAGCTCTCTGCCCTGGTTGAGAATGCCGGATCCACTGGAATTGCCCCTGTTGAGCTCTATCTGGATGGCAAAATATACGAAACAAAACTCTTTCCTGTGATCAAAAACAACAGCCGATCCATCGATTTTCAACTACGGATTTACGATGCCGGAGAGCATCAACTTTCAATTGGATCGACCCCGCATCAAAAGATCGAAGTGACAGGTACAAAACCCACTGTCGTTTTTGAGAATTTAAAACTCTCGGTAACCAGGTGCCTGGAAGGTGAACCGGTGAACCTTCAGGCTACCGCGAAAAACCTCACCTCCGAAGGCCAGAAGCCTGAAGTTGTAATCTTTCTGGACGACAAAAGCTTTCAAAAGCAGCCAATGGATTTGAAGGCAAATGAGTCGGGAATCGTACGTTTTGACCTCAAAATCCCGGCAGGCAACCATACAGTGAGAATTGGCAACAGTGCCGTGGAAAAGATCCTGGTACAACCCAAAATTTCTTTGGATCTCTCCAAAATGAAGATCATGGAATATGGGTCACCGCGCTCGAAACCATATGCCATTGAATCTGATGTACAGAACATCCGTTTCACGATTGCCGCTTGTGGCTCCGATTTCTACCATGCGGAGGATTCCTATGCGGCTGCCTACGTAAAAAATATCAAAGGCGATTTCGTGGCAACGCTGAAGATTGCCAAATTCGGCGATCGAACCCACGAATGGTTCAGAAGCGGCCTTTTTGTGCGCAACGACATCGCCAAAAGTTTTGATGTTCAACCAGGAAGCAAAGGGTCTGTCCTGCTTTTCGGAACACCAGGACGTGCAGGTATAGAATACGACGAATTTGCCAACGGATGCATGCACAAAGCCAGCAGCCAGAACCTTCCCGAGCATAGCAAGACCCCGATCTATCTGAAACTGGTCCGCCATGGCAACAGCTTCAGTGGTTACGTGAGCCTGGATGGCACTAACTGGATCATCGAAAAGCATTCGACCGATATTCCGGGAATAAACGAATCTGTGGATCTTGGTTTGGCCGCAGGTGGACCGGATACAAGGCAATACAAGGTAGAATTCAGTGATTGGAAAATTGAAGTTGCCAAATGAACTGGTCAGATTTAAAAAAACGCAGAAGAAAACAAATCGTAATATTTCTAGGTATCATGCTTCCATTGCTGATGATCTCACGGATTTTTTTTCATCATCACAAAGAGCATGGTCGTGAAAAAATTGGGTTTCATCAGGCTATATATGATCAGAAAGGGAAACTGCTGCCCTGGATATCCTGGGAAGAAGCCCTGAAAAAGGAGATGACATGGTACTACAAAGCCCCTTTGGGGAAATCGGGGTATCCGGTCTATTTCTATTCAACATTTATTGATTCAGATTACAAACCGTACAAAACCGATATCATTCCATCCACGCAACTCGGTATGGGAATCTTATCCTATCTGAAATACTGGGAATTTACCGGAAAATCGGATAGCCTTCCGTTGAAATATGCCATCAAAATGGGCCAGTTCCTGATCCATGAAGCCTCCACCCCAAACGTTGGTAAATATCCTGGATTTCCGCGTTCAACCGGAACCCATGAGGATATTCCAATTAAAAAAAGTTCACAGGGAGATGCCAAATACGGGGAACAGGTGATCGAACCCGACAAGGGAGGAATTGCAGGATATGCCTATCTTAAGCTTTTTGAAAAAACAGGAAACATCCTCTGGAAAGAAAAGGCATTGGCGATTGCCTCTGTTTTGGCAGAAAATATGCGCACCGGGGATCAATCCAAAGCCCCCTGGCCCTTTCGGGTGGATGCAATCACCTGCAAATATTGGGGCGAGCGAAACGGGAACATGGCTTATATCCTCCGATTGTGGGATGGTTTGATCGGACATGGATGCACACAATTAAGCGAACCCCGCGCAAAATTATGGAACTGGATCAAAAATGTACAGTTCAAGGCTCCCGAGGATAGGGCCCACTCCCACTGGATCCAGTTTTTCGAGGACATGACGGAAGAGGACAACCGAAACTCCTGGGCCCCGCTCGAAATGGCACGCTACCTGATTGAAAAAAAAGAGGTTCTCGATCCTGAATGGAAAAGCATGGCTGGGCAATGCATCGACTTCGCGATGAAATATTTTGCCATCAAGATGCCGGGCGATGTCACTTTAATGGGGGAACAGGATTCAGACCTTCGTCCCTGGGGAGGCGCTTGTTCAAAACTGGGTGGTGTCTCTGCCATGTTTTATGCTGCTGGCGGAGGAGAGCGCTACCGCGAAATCGCCCTGCGAAACCTCAACTGGGTCACCTATTTCATCGACTCCGACGGAGGACCGGCAGCCATGTGCGACGTGAAAGAGTGGCGCAAAGGATCGTGGCAGGAGGATTGCCATACCGATGTGGTACACAATTTTATCGATGCGATGAATGCGGTTCTGGAATTTCGAAGCCTATAAAATATTACACAGAGTTTCACAGAGAAGCACAGAGTTACACAGAGAGAGAATTTGAAGAAATCAAATTGTTAATGAGTTTTGAGATTCTAATTCTATTAACATTTCAAACAATACAAACTTTTTTAACCCTTCAAACATTTTTTTTGTTCTCTGTGGTCCTCTGTGCTTCTCTGTGAAACTCTGTGTAATGAAAAAACGAACTACTATAAATACAAAATCCAATTAACATGAGAAAACTACATTTGCTGACATTACTACTATTTTTCACCGTTTCACTTTCAGCTCAAATGACGGACCTGAGCAGAGCAACGGTTATTGCCTCCAAAAATATTCCAGCACCTGTTCGGGAAACAGCCATCAGGGTACTGAAGGAAGAGATCGCCCAGCGATCGACCATTCAGCTCAAAGAGACTGAAAAGTTCGGGAATCAGGTAGTTCTGGCATTGGTTTTATCTTCGGAAAAAGAACTGGCAGGAATAACAATCCCAGTCAACAATTCAGATCTTAAACCCGAAAACAAGCCGGAAGGATACCGTTTGATTCTGGATCAAAGCAATGGTAAAAAGATCTTGTGGCTGATCGCGGCAGATCAAAGGGGAATCATCTTCTCCATCGGTCAATTGCTGAGAACAGCCGAGCTGTCGCGTGGAAGATTTCTCTTTGACAAAAAGAATGAAATTGCCACCTCTCCGAAATACCCTATCCGCGGCCATCAGATTGGTTACCGCAATACGGCCAACTCCTGGGACTCCTGGACCATGGAGCAGTATGAAAAATACCTGCGCGAACTGGCGTTTTTCGGCACCAACAGCATCGAGAACATCCCCTTTCACGACGGTAAAAACAATCCGTTGATGAAATATCCAAGAGATGTGATGAACAACAAAATTGCTGAGATCTGTCACGAATATGGCCTAGACCACTGGGACTGGATCCCTGCCGATGTGGATCTTTCAGACCCTGTCAAGTTTAAGGAGGAGGTTGCCAGGCACGAAGCGTATTACAAGAATTGCCCGTATCTGGATGGCATATTCTTTCCGGGAGGCGATCCGGGCAGCAATCATCCAAAAGATGTCATGCCTTTCCTGAAAGCGGTCACCGAAAAATTGAAAAAATACCATCCCAAGGCCACCATGTGGATCTCGCTTCAGGGATTCAGTGATGAACAGGTCGACTACTTTTACCAATATCTTGATACCAACAATCCCGATTGGCTGACAGGAGTTGTTACAGGCCCAGGCAGTCCCGATCTTGCGGCGACCAGATTCCGTTTGCCAAAAAAGTATCAGCACCGTCACTATCCCGATTTGACGCATACCGTGCGATGCCAGTATCCGACTTTGAATTGGGACCAGGGATTTGCGCTGACTGAAGGGAGGGAGGTCTGTAATCCGCAACCAGTCTATTATGCGAAAATCCACAACCGCCTTGCACCTTTTACCGATGGCTTCCTCTCTTACTCCGATGGATGTCATGACGATATCAACAAAGTAACCTGGAGTCAGATGGCCTGGGACCCAACAAGGCCAGTCCGCGATGTATTGGTGGAATATGCCCGGTTCTTTTTCGGCAACGCAATGGCAGAAGCCGGGGCAGACGGAATTTTAGCGCTTGAGCGCAATTGGGTTGGGCCAACAGAGGAAAATGGCGGCATCGAAGCGACCTACTCTTTTTGGAAGAACCTGGAAACAATGCATCCCGAATTGAACAAAAACTGGCGCTGGCAATTGCTGGTGATGCGCTCGAACTACGATGTTTTCGTTAAGCGCAGAAAGGCATACGAGCAAAAATTGGAAAAAGAGGCCAATGAAGTGCTTTTGAAAGCGCCAGTTTTGGGTTCGGGAAAAGCCATGGAAGCCGCGCTTGAGCTGGTTAACAAGGGCGATAAGGAACCAATTACCACCGATTTAAGGACGAAAATTGTAAACCTTTGTGAAGCGCTCTGGCAATCCATCGGACTGCAAACCAGTGTGAAAAAATACCAGGCAAGCGGTTCGGAGCGGGGCGCCATTCTCGATTTCATCGATTATCCGCTCAACAACCGATGGTGGTTGACCGATGAATTCAAAAAGATCGAAAAGATGGCAACCGAAAAGGAGAAACTTGCCCGCTTGGAGGTGATCGCCAAATGGGAGAATCCCGGACCAGGCAGTTATTATGACAACGTTTCAGATATCTCAAAAAGCAGTCATGTACTAACCGTCTCGGACGATGCAACAGATGTCGCCTGGTGGGAAGGCGGACTAAGCCGGAGAAGGTTGTCGACGCAGCTTTTCCAGAACTTTCCGGTCCTGAAATACAACGATTTGGATCCAAATGGCCGCTACCTGATCAGAATTGCCGGCTACCGCGAAGCCTTGCTTAGGGTAGATGGCGAACGCATCGACCCGACCATCTACAACAAAGGATATGAGGAATTCAAGGAGTTTCCGCTCAATCCAAAATATGTGAGTGATGGCAAAATCGATGTCACTTTTGATCAACCCGAAGAATCCACACTTAACTGGAGGGAGAGATCGAAAGTCACTGATGTTTGGTTGATTAAACTTAACTAAATCATTTAATAATCAACAAATTACAAATTACAAATTACGAATTACGAATTACGAATTGGGGGATTGACTGAACTACCAACCAGTTATTCCTGGAGTCGCTCCTATCCAATTCGTAATTCGTAATTTTTGTAATTCGTAATTGTTTTGATAAGCCCCTCACATGCATCTTCCAACAAATCAATCACCAACTCATAATCCTTTGTTTCACCATAATAAGGATCAGGAACGGTGCGGTTGGTGTGATTGGTACAGAAATCTGTCATTTTTCTGATTTTAGCCTTCGCTTTCGCATCAGGGGCCATCCTGGTAAGGTCGGCAATGTTTTGATCGTCCATCCCAATGATGAGATCGAACTCCTCAAAATCGCGCTTCGACCTGACCGGCCTTGAAATGGAGGTTAGCTCGTAACCTCTTCTCAGTGCAATCTTCTTCATTTTTGGATAGGCGCCCTCCCCCTCGTGGTAGCCAATGATTCCGGCAGAATCACAACTGACCAATTTTTCCAAGCCATGTTCCAAAATCAGGTGGTTAAATATCCCCTCAGCAGCCGGTGAACGGCATATATTTCCAAGGCAAACAAACAAAATCTTCATAAGGATTGTTAAAAAAATGGAACAAAGAAAGGAATAAAATTTCTTTTGCGTCTCAATTTGTACCTTCACCAAAAAATTCCTGATACCATGAGCTTAATCGGAAACGTGATCTGGATTATATTTGGCGGACTGGTCGCCTTCCTGGGTTACCTGTGGGGTGGACTGGTGCTCTGCTGCACCATTGTTGGCATTCCATGGGGTCTGCAAGCCATAAAAATTGGCATTGCCACACTGGCCCCATTCGGCAAAAGTGTGCGACCGAACGGTGGTTCCATCCCTGGACTCTCCTGTTTACTGAACCTGATCTGGCTAATTTTTGCCGGATTGTGGATTGCGATTACGCATCTGGTATTTGGTGTTTTGCTTTGCATTACAATCATTGGGATACCGTTCGGATTGCAGCATTTTAAACTGATGCGGTTGAGCCTTGCACCGTTTGGATATGATTTGATGTAGTTGATGGATATATAATTGAAATAGTTAGAAATAAATTGAAATAAAGTTGAAATAGATTGAAATAGTTGGAAATAATTGGAAATTGATTGATGGGGAATTGAAATAGTGGTTGGGAGATGATTGCATATTATGCCAAGTACATGTAATTGAGTTATTCTTACAATCTATTACAATTTATTTCAACTTTATTTCCATTTATATCTTAAACTCCAACTATTTCATACAAAGATAAATACAATATGAATTTAGATATTATCACCATTGGCGACGAAATCCTGATTGGTCAGATCGTTGATACCAATTCGGCCTGGATGGCACAGAAACTAAACGACGAAGGGATCAACGTCAGGCAGATCATAAGCATATCAGATGATGCTGTTCATATTACCGACACATTTGTACAATGCGCAAAGCAGGTAAATCTGGTTCTTGTTACAGGAGGATTAGGCCCAACCAAAGACGATAAAACCAAAGAAACCATTTGTAATTTTTTTGATACCAGACTGATTTCTAACCAGGCAGTCTTGCAAAACATAGAGGATTTGCTCAGCAAAAGGGGCATAGCCCTCAACCGCTTGAACCGCGACCAGTCCCTTGTTCCGGAGAGCAGTCATGTATTTCAGAATAAGTTGGGAACTGCTCCCGGACTGCTGCTCAAAAAAGATGGATGCTCCTTTATTTTCATGCCGGGAGTGCCCTACGAGATGAAATACCTCATGGAGTTTGAGGTCCTGCCCTATTTGAGGGACAATTTTCAAACTACCACCATCCTTCACCGGAACGTCCTGACGCAAGGCCTGCCTGAATCGATGCTGGCAGAAAAAATCGCCCAATGGGAAGATGCTTTGCCAAGCTACATCAAACTGGCATATCTGCCCAGTCCGCAAGGTGTACGATTGCGCCTGTCGGCCAGAGGGCATGAGCAGCAACTCATGGAAGCCGAAGTCGCATCACAAATTACAGGGTTGCGAAAACTGATAGCTCCCAATATTTATGGCTACGACGACGAATCTCCGGCCGAAAGTATCGGAAAAATCCTGATCGAAAAAGGTTGGACAGTCTCAACAGCAGAAAGCTGTACCGGAGGCGCCATTGCCAGACTTTTCACTGAAAACCCAGGTAGTTCCAACTATTTCAAAGGTTCAGTCGTAGCCTATTCCAATGAAGTGAAAAGAGAAATTTTGGGAGTCGAAGATGAGCTAATCATAAACCATGGCGCGGTCAGCCAGGAAGTCGTTGAATCAATGGCCCTCAATGGATGCAGGGTGATGAAGACCGATTTTGCCGTTGCAACATCAGGGATTGCCGGGCCGGGCGGCGGTACCGAAGAGAAGCCTGTGGGTACCGTTTGGATTGCTGTTGCCTTCAGGGACCAGGTCGTTTCACAACTTTTCCATTTCGGTAACGACCGCGAACGAAATATCGCCCGAACCAGCCAGAATTCACTGTTTATGCTCAGAAAATTATTAATTACCTTGTAAATTCAAATTTACTTCGTGAAACTTTGTGCCTTCCTTTGAGACCTTTGTGTTTAGATTTTTTTCAACACAAAGGTCTCTAAGGGTAACACAAAGGACACAAAAAATATTTGGTTATATGTTTATTTTGGAAGTTGTTTAACAAAAAAATATCATGGGAAAGAAGAAAGTTTTTTTAATATCTGGTGTAGCTTTGGCTGCTATTATTTTGGCCATCGTTTTAATTCCTATCCTCTTCAAAGGCAAAATCGTCGCCAAAGTGAAGGAGATGGCCAACCTGTCGCTGTTGGCCAAACTGGATTTCAAAGATGCAGATGTCTCCCTTTTCAGGAGTTTTCCCCAATTGGATGTTCGCCTAAATAATCTAACAATCAATGGAATCAACGAATTCGAAGGCAAACAACTGATTCAGATAGAGACCCTCTCAACCTCCGTTGCTCTCTCATCTTTGTGGAAAAGCGATGGAATTACTGTCTCTGAAATAGTCCTGACGAACCCTCAATTCAATTTTCTGGTCTCCCCTGCCGGGAAAGCCAATTGGGATATCACCAAGCCCTCCATGACCAAGACTTCCAATGAAACAAAATCCCCAATGAAAATCGAACTGACCAAAATTCAGTTAATCAATACACTGCTCACCTACCGGGATGAGCAGGCCAAAATGTCGACCGGTTTTAAAAACGGGAATTTCAAATTGTCAGGCTTTTTGAAAGGCAGCGACACCAAACTAAACTTCAAAGGGGAGACCGACAGCATCGCGTTTGAATATGGAGGCAAAAAACTGGTCAGCGGAATGAAAGTGAATGGAGAAGGAGCACTCCAGGCCAATTTCGATCAGATGAACTTTCGCTTTCTCGACAACAAATTCAATATCAATAAGCTCCCGGTACAACTGCAGGGAATCTTTGTGATGGGCGACAAGGAGGATCAGTACGACCTTGCCTTTCAATCAACCGGTTCAACCTTGGACGAACTGATTGGATTCCTGCCGCAAGCACAGCAGATAAAGTTAAAAGCATACGAAAAAGGGGGAAATCTTTCCTTTAGTGGAGTGATAAAAGGCACCTATTCGGATGCTACGTTTCCAGCCCTATCGGCTGACCTCAAACTGACCGACGGCAGGTTGAAATATCCTTCAAAGCCCAATGAGATCAGTAAAATCCAAATGGTGGCCAGTCTCAGTAAGCCTCAGGGAATTCTCGATTCAATGAAAATTTCCGTCAGCAAATTTGAGGCGCTTGTTGCCGGACATCCCATCATTGCCAATCTTTCGGTCAAAACGCCGGTCAGCAATCCTTTCCTGACAGGCGATTTGGTTGGGGAGGTTGATTTTGCGACACTGCGGCAAACCATTCCGATCGATTCAATGGAAATTGGGGGAAGTGCACAGGCCAACATCCATTTCAACGGGCCCTACTCCGCCATCGACAAAGGTGATTATGCCAAATTCCAAACCAATGGGGCGATTACACTGAACGATTTCTTCTACAGGTCACCTGCATTCCCTGAAAGGGTTGGAATACAATCCGGAAAATTCGCCTTCGATTCAAAACAGGTTTCAATTACCTCTATGAAAGGTAAATTTGGCCAAAGCGACTTCACGGTAGATGGTTCTTTTGCAGATTATTGGGCATATCTGCTGAAAGATGGCACTATCTTGGGCAACATCAGTCTCAAATCTGATCTTCTTGATGTAACCCAGCTGATGAATAGCGGTACCCAAAACAAAGATACGACCCATCTCGGCGACCCATACGTCATCCCTGCCCGGATTGACCTGACCCTTCAGGCCAATGTCGACCGCATGCGCTACAACAAGATGGAGATCAGGGGAACAACCGGAAAGCTGATGGTCAAGGATCAAAAACTTAATCTCGACCAACTCTCCATGAACCTGTTAAAAGGCAGAATGGTACTGTCGGGAGTTTACGCGGCCCAGGAAAAGAGTCCTGCAGATTTTAACTTCAAAATAGATATAAAAGATTTTGACCTTCCAACTGCCTACCAATCCATGGGCATTGTCAGGCATATTATGCCCATTGCCGGAAACAGCAAGGGTACTTTCCTATCGGGATTGTCGCTGACCGGAAAATTGGGAAAAGATTATGCACCCTACTTCGAGACACTCAACGGAAATGGACAAATATCGCTAAAAAATCTGGAGCTGGTTGGCAACAACATGTTTGCCGAGATCGGCAAATACTTCCGCAAAGACCTGTTTACCAATGTGAAGGTCAATGATTTTGCCAGTAACATCGTACTGACCAACGGAGCCTTATCCATATCACCTTTTACAACGAAAGTTGCCAATCAGGAGGTGACTGTCTCCGGTAGCCAAACGCTGGCGCTGGATTTGAATTACCAGTTCAATTTCAAAGTCAACAAAAATGATCTGGCCGCCGATGTGACCAACCTCATTGGCCTGGTACCCGGAGCAGAAAATATTGACAAATACCCGATCAGAATCAATGTAGTAGGCAACCTCAGGAAACCGGATGTCAAAGTTGATTTATCAGAAGCAAAAGATCTGGTAGCCAAAGAGTTTTCGAAGAAAGCGAAGTCAACATTGCAGGATGCCGTGAAGAAATTTGGATTGGAGGGGCTGTTTAAATAATAAGCGGCAATGTTTGACCCGGTTAATTCGGTTTTTAACCGCATTTGGAGGAAAAATTTTACTTACTGGCGCAATTATTTTCTTTAATCACATGTACAATTAGTTCGTGCATTTACTATCTTTAATTCAATCTTAAAACAGGCCGGGCTCAAATAATTTAATCAATAACAATTGTTATGCACAAAGTCACAGTGGAAATTAATTATACCAGAAATAATTTTTGCGCCTATGCGCCCATTTGCCAGGCTGTGTAAGTACCGGATCTTCATTGCCGGAAATGAAAAAGAATATCCGGGAAGCTATTGAGGGGCACATTGAAATCAGTCTGGAATACAACGACCCGATACCTGAAATTTTTAAAGGGGAATACGAATTGGAATTCAGGTTAACAACTGAGGCACTGTTAATTGCCTATAGCGATATTTTTACCAAAGCCGCCCTTTCCTGTATCACCGGGATCAACCAGCGCCAACTCTGGCACTATGCCTCAGGGATGCGCAAACCCCGGCCTGCACAGCGCAAAAGAATTGAAGAGGGGTTGCATAAATTGGGAGTAGAGTTGCTGAAGATTGGGATTTAAGGGCATTTGTATGGGCACTGATAGCAAATCTGAACCTGCAGCGGACATTTATTTCTTGTGCAGATTTTCTGGATTCTGCCTGTTATCCCAAATTGTGATTATATCAATTGTGGTTGCGGTTATTTCATAGAAGATATTGTAATCTCCTTCTATTAAGTTTTTTACATTTGAGATATCCGACTGAACTCCAAGGTCGTTCTGTTTTTCTAACAGCCTTATCGTACCTCGCAATTTAGTACTGAGTTTTTTACTATATGTTTTTGTACCATTTCGTTTGTAGTAATAATCGAGTATCTCTAGAAGATCAAGGCTTGCTCTGCGCGACCAATTTATTTTTCGCTTAGCCATTTGTCAATCTCCATTTCAACCTGTTCATTACTCTTGCTTTCTCCTTTAGCTATTTGGTCTCTACCTTCCATAATCTTTACACGCTGTTCAGCAGTTGTCCGATAAATCGTCGTTTCTGTTTGATTTTTGATTATTGTCTTCATTGCAGAGAGGAAAGTTTTATCCTCGATAGCTGCAATTCTATGAATTAAGAAATTTTTCAATTCAACGGTTGTCATGATACTTTCATTTTATACAAAAATACTACTGGTCTGCATTTTCTCAGCTTTTTTACAAATTTAATCTTTTAAATTAGAAAGTCAAATGAGAAGTACCGATTGATTTTTGACGGCAATCAGATTAGCGATATTTCCACCAAAGCCGCCCTATCCCGTATCACCTGGATCAATCAGCGCCAACTCTGGCACTATGCCTCAGGGATGCGCAAACCCCGGCCTGCACAGCGCAAAAGAATTGAAGAGGGGTTGCATAAATTGGGTGCAGAGTTGCTGAAGATCGGGATTTAAGGGCATTTGTACGGGCACTGAATGCCAATCAGTGCCTACGGCGGATAGCTTACGGTTTACATAAAATCATTCATATACGGAATGGTTCCGGCTAAATCAGGGTTCAACCAATTGCTTGCTGACACCCGAAACCACAACTTTTTTCACATCCAGGGTACCGTAAACCATTTTTACGAATGGGTTTCCATTTTTTAACCCGACGTTTCCAAATCCGGTCTCGGAAGAAAGGAAACTTTTAAAATCCCCGATTTTAGAATCAATGTACAAAATGTGGTCGACCGCATCGTAGCGGACGCCGGTTAATCCCTGTAATAGCCCGTAACTCGACATGGCGCGGGCGTACCAGTGACCGCATTCATATTCATCAAACGGATTGCGGATCTGTCCGTCGTACCTGTTGCGGCAGGTCCTTACAATTTCCAACCCTTTTTCAATCTCCCCTTTCAGCATCAGATGGCCTGCAACCTGGTATTCGATACCGGTCCATACTTCGTTGCTGTAAACGAAAGGAAGCGAAAGTTGTCCTCCCTTGGGCCAGGTACAAAGCAACAGCCCGCCTTCATTGCCGCAGGCATAACTCGGACGCTGCGGATTGTCATGGTCCCTTAAATCTGATTTTAGGTTGTATTTTGCCGCTGAAACCAGATGGCTTTTCACCTTTTCGTTGTCAACAACTTCGGGCAATCCGCAGACAGAAGCCATCCACATGCCTAAAACGCCATCCGATAAACAACCTGTTCCGTATTGGTATTTTGGCCCTTCGTTCTTCAATATATCCTGCGCTTCTTTTGAATAATTGGTCTTAAACGATTGCGCTTTAACAGGATCGGGGGCTTTCAGCCCAGTCCATTTGATTTTTTGGATAAAGTATTCCCCGTCATAAAGATCGTTCTCCATGAATTTTTTGCCCGACGAAAGCAATGATTGATACAAATCACAAGACTCGTTCAAGGCTTTGCTCATCTCGATAAATGAGGTCAGCGCCCCGAGATAAAAACTGGTACACATTCCTTCAGGTCCCCAGAATTCAATATCATAGGTATTGTGGTGGGGTTCTTCCAGGTACCCCTGATGTTTAGGGTCCCATGTTTCGATGCAATAATCGAGGCTCTTTTTCACAAAGGGATAGAGCCCTTTCATCCATTCGGTATTGCCGCTGATGCGCCATTCGCGATAGATTTTCATGATGCCGCCCAGCTGACCGTCTGAGGCTGCATGAAAATTGTGGACGGCCTCCGAAATGGGGAGGTTGGTCCTGAATATCTGATGGCCTACACTGTCCTGGCTCATTTGGAATTCTGTTTCACGAAGGGTGCGTTCCAGTGCTGGAAACAGGTGAGGGATGGCTTGTGCATAGTTCCAAACGTGGGTACAACTGCCCGAACAACATCCTGAGTTATCGCTACAACCTTCCCAGCCCCAGAGATTTCCGTCAGTCTGGCGCAAAACGGTGGAAGACTTCAAAATCGTTAGATTGGCGGCAACCGCTTCGAGTACTTCGGGCGGAAGTGTCGAGGCAAAAAAGGCGTCCCGGAAAAGTTCGCTGTTTTTCTTCAACTCCTGGTAGTGAAGTGTCCAATATTTGACCACTTCCTCCAAATTTTGAAACCGTTTGGCGTACCAGGGTTTATAATAAGGGTCTATCTCACACTTCCCGCCTGGACAGCACTCTTTTTCTTCCGCCGGTTTGATTACTTTCCATTTGCCAAAATTATCTTCTTCAAAATCCTCAATGATTTGAGCGGAAGGCGAAAGGTTGTCGAGGTTCTCTGCCGTATCATCGGTCAGCACAAACTGGTCGGCCAGGATGTGCCCCCAGGGGCCCGTGCTGATGTCTACAATCTGAATGACAGCTTTCTTGCCTACATATTTTTTCAAGTCCCAGCTTTTTGTTTGCAAGCTTTCTGTTTGGTTCCCAGTTGTAGTTTCCACCTGTTTCCCATTGATCCGTAGCTTTACCGCGGTTTTTTCAACGTCATTACCGCCTCCCACCAAAAATTTCAGGTAACGCTTTGTTAGCAATATTGGGGAAGATTCCAAGATGCCCGTCTGACTGTCGCCCGCCGGATCGAAACTGTTCACATAGTGTTTCCCTATAAACCCCGAGACGGGCTGCTGGTTCGGAGCCTTCCCTGAAGAAGGTTTTCCCCTGAAAGCATTTCCTCCATTGGCAGGAGTGCCCACTGTCAGTTTCGTTTCGGGCAGGTACCAGCAAAAATAAACGGCTATGGTTTTCTCCTCGCCTGGCTGCAAAACAACGGGTACATACACAGAAGCGCCGGGGGCAGGCCCTTCTACCGGAGGGTTATCAACAATCATTCCGTTCTTAATCTTTTTCCACAGTATCGTAAGCGGGTCGAACCAGCCTCCCCTGAACCAGCAGTAATCGACCACCGCATTGTTGTCGTCCACAAAAATGGAAAGTCCTGTTTTCAACGCAGGCAACGCGGTCTTGTTGGCAGCAGTCATGGTAAACCCGTTCCGCGCCTTGAGAATCTGACCATTGGTATCAATCAGATTTTTTGAATTGTACGAAAAAACAGCATCAACAACATTGGGCGAACTATTCTTAAAATGGTATTCGAGTGCGCCTACCGGGAGGCTCGAATTGTCTTCGTCGGTCGGGATAAAGGGGCTCCATCCCGTCACTTCAACTTCAAGGGGAATATCTTTATCCTCCAGCTTCAGTGTGGCAAACGGGAAGCGCGGTAAGAACCGGCCGCTTGCAAATCGCGGTAGCCCATAATTTTTGCCAGGGCTGCCGTTGCCGGTACCGCCTTCCCCAAACAATTTCCAGGTCGGGACTTGCGTTTCCAATACTTTGGCGCCGTTCCTGTCCCCTTTTACACTAATGGCTGCAAAAGAAAACGGCTCGTTGTAAATCTCCGGCCGGTTGTTGATAGACAGATGTGAAATGGCGCCTGTCCCTTCCATACAAAACATTCCTGCACCAATACCTCCTACGGGGAAAGCTACCCTATCAAGATTCTTACCTGAATAGCCCTCATTAAATCGGTGATTTGCCAGTTTCTCTTTTTCAGGGGAAAAAGAGAAACAAGAGAATCCAACCAGTAGGGCGATTTTTAACCATGCCGAATTTAACTTTTTCATCTGTCTGCTTTTGTTGGTTTTACTTGCGAGATTCCTGTTTAGTAACTAATCAGTGATAAATATAGCGAGTAATCTTCAAAAGACTATCTAAATCTGACCGTAGATTCAAATCACAAATGCAGCAAATCAATTTAAAGAAGCATAAAAGATTTGTAAAAGGTGAAATTAAGATATACAACGAACCAGGCAATACAGGGGTCCGGTTTCATAGCTCTGTCCCGGAACCATGGCATTTGGCGGAAAAGGCTATTGAAAAGCTATCTCAGGTACTCCAGAATGAGTTGAACCTAATCGCTAAAACCGCCATCGAAAAGGGCTGGACAAAATTCGTCGCCTCACAAAGCTATTATACCATCACCAGCCGCGATATCGAACGTGAAATCGTTCCCATAGCCATAAGCGAGAACATCAGCATCACGCCACGGAGCACATTGGCATGCGGATTCCTGTCAGGCAAATTTACCCGCAACAACGAAGTGGCCGGAGACAGTTGAAGAACTTCAGCGACTCAACGATGCAAGCGCCCTGGCGCCGGAATATCCCGGGTGGATGGTAACGCGGCAGACCATGGGTCGCTGGCCGGATTGAAAAAATAATCGCAATTTCCCCGCAAAATCTTACCTTTGTAATTCATTTTGAATATTACATACTTATTGTGAAAGTTGAATTATGAAGATTGCATTGATAGGATACGGGAAAATGGGAAAAGAGATCGAGCAGATCGCAATCAGTCGCGGACATACAGTTGTTTTGAAAATTGATGTTGATAATCAGGCCGATCTGACAGTTTCAAACCTTTCCAAGGCAGACGTTGCCATCGAATTTACCACACCTGCCACAGCCGTTTCAAATTACCTTACCTGTTTTGATGCCGGTGTACCGGTTGTAAGCGGAACCACCGGTTGGCTTGATCAAAAGCCCATGATCGAGAAAGAATGCCTTTCCAAAAACGGATGTTTTTTCTATACATCAAATTTCAGCCTGGGGATGAACATTTTCTTCGAACTGAACAAGATACTGGCACGTATGATGAAGCCATATTCCCAGTACGATGTATCAATGACAGAGATACACCATACCCAGAAACTTGATGCGCCAAGCGGAACTGCCATCACCCTGGCAGAAGGGATTATTTCCGAAAACGGATCCAAAAAATCATGGACGATCGAGTCTCCCAAAAGCAGTGAGGAGCTTCATATCGAACCGGTAAGAAAGGATCCCTATCCGGGACTTCACACCATAAAATATGATTCGGAGGTAGATTACCTCGAAATTACCCACAATGCTTACAGCAGAAAGGGATTGGCGCTCGGCGCAGTCCTGGCGGCAGAATTTTGCCTGGGGAAAAAAGGAATATTCAGCATGTCTGATTTGTTAAAATTATAACTGAAACCAATATGTTTAAGGACGTCTCTAAAAGCCAATGGATTCAATTTGGCATCGTTGCAGTTTTGTACTTGTTATGGGTTATCTGGCTACAAAATTTTTGGTGGCTCATAGGAGTAGGCATCCTGTTCGATATGTACATCACAGGAAAAGTGCACTGGACCTTCTGGAAAAAGAAAAATCCTGTAGGTGGGAAACAGACCAAAGTTGTCGAATGGGTCGATGCCATCATCTTTGCCGTCATCGCGGCCACCTTTATCCGGCTCTTTTTCATTGAGGCCTATACCATCCCCACCTCATCCATGGAAAAATCGATGATGGTTGGTGATTATCTCTTTGTCAGCAAGACGGCATACGGCCCCAAAATGCCCAATACCCCGGTAGCATTTCCGTTCGTACACCATACCATGCCTTTCACGGCGGCTACCCCCTCATTTTCTGAAATCATCCACAACAAATACAAAAGGCTTGCCGGATTTGGAAGGATCAAAAACGACGATGTAGTCGTCTTCAACTTCCCGGAAGGTGATACGGTTGCCACCAATATGCAGGAGCGCAGCTATTTTGAAATGGTGAGGAGTTACGGCAGGGAGCGTGTAAATACCGACAAACGCTCTTTTGGCGATATCATTTACCGTCCGGTCGACAAGCGGGAAAATTACATCAAGCGTTGCATCGCCATACCGGGAGACTCGCTCAAAATTCTCAATGGACAGGTCTATGTGAATGGAAAAGTGCAAAAGGAGATCCCCGGCATGCAGTACAAATACCTTGTGACCATCCAAGGCAATTCACTGAATTCCAATGCTATGGATAAACTTGGCATTACACAGGAAGATATTGAAGGTTCGGGCTCCAGGATGCTCATATCCCTAACGGCCGAGCAATACAGAAAAATGGATGGCATGAAATTCATTACCAACAAGGAGCGCATTTTGTGGCCCAAAGAGGAACACGATCCGAATATCTTCCCAAGTGACGAACAATTCAACTGGAACCTCGACAATTTCGGACCGCTCTGGATCCCCAAAAAAGGAGTTACAGTTCAGCTCACCACCAAGAATTTACCGCTCTACAAAAGAATTATCAGCGTATATGAGGAGAATAAGCTGAAAGTTGTTAACGGGGAGATTTACATCAACGGCGCCGTTGCAAAGGAGTACACCTTCAAAATGGATTACTATTGGATGATGGGCGACAATAGAAACAACTCCGCCGATTCAAGATATTGGGGTTTTGTTCCGGAAGACCACGTAGTTGGAAAAGCCTCCTTCGTCTGGCTATCGCTCGACAAGAACAAGTCTTTCCTGGCTAAAATTCGCTGGAACCGTTTCTTCATGGGGGTGAAATAATTCCTCCCTTTCTGAATGGAACCTGGCAACAAATGTGTTTTGCTGAGCAGCGCCTATCTGGCCCCCGTTCAATATTTCACAAAATTATTGACTTACGACGAGGTATGGATTGAGTTGAGTGAACATTTCCTCAAACAATCCTACCGTAATCGTTGCATCATCCTGACGGCCAATGGTCCGCAAAGCCTCTCGATTCCCGTCACGGAAGGTTCCAATTCCAAACGGTTGATCCGAGATGTAGCCATCTCCTACGACCACCCCTGGCAAAAGCTGCATTGGAAAGCCATTGTTTCGGCGTACAATAATGCGCCGTTTTTCGAGTACTATGCCGACAACTTTTCGAGATTTTATCATGAAAAAAAGTGGCAATTCCTGGCCGATTTCAACCGAGATATTCAGTCAGTAGTTCTGGATGAGCTTAATCTGAAATGCGATATCCGCGATACCGAAACGTTTTTGCCACCTACCGGGATACCGGTCGATACAGATGATTTTCGCTATTCCATTCACCCCAAGACAAGCCGGCAAACCAGTGATGATTGTTTTGCTCCTGCCGTTTATATGCAAGTTTTTCAGGAAAAATTCGGCTTTACACCCAATTTATGTATCCTGGATCTTCTTTTCAATGAGGGACCGATGGCAGCTGATATTCTGAAAAGTTCGATTGTCAAATAAGAAAAGACTGGGGGACTGGGAGACGGGGGGACTAGGAGAACTGAATTCCGAAAGCGAAGATGGGAAACAGAGAAACGGTGAAACGGAGATCAGTTTCCTCTTTGAAGCCGACTGCCTCTGTGTAACTCTGTGCTTCTCTGTGTAACTCTGTGTAATATTTACTGACCACCAATTTGGTAAATGCGAAATCCAAAATTCCTTTATTCGTTGCTTTGGATAATTCTCCGCATTAATCTCATTTGGTGCGAGTAGCGGTTGGTGTCGATGTTGTAGATGCCAAAATGATCGATGTTATCTATCCTTACCTTTCCAGAAGAGTGGATAATCTTGTTCTTCTCCCAGATGATGCCCACATGCACAATCTTGCCCTCCTCGTTGTCGAAAAATGCCAGGTCACCCGGCAGAGCCTCTTCCACGAAGGTGATGTTCTCCCCGATCAAGGCCTGCTGACCTGCATCCCGCGGAATCTGCAGGCCAATCATCTTGTACAAGACCTGTGATAATCCGGAACAGTCAACCCCAAACGGGGAACGACCACCCCACAGGTAGGGGGAGTTAAAGTATTTCAGCGCATTTTCTATCAGCACATTTCTGACATTCTTTTTGACGGGCTGAATTCTTTCCCCCTGAATAGAATAGCAGTCCGATCCTATCTTAAAAGTGTTGCTGGCCGGTTTGTAGAAAGGGAGCGAACTTCCGGCTACGATCAGAAAATTGCCATAATCCAATTCAGGTTGAACAATGTTAAAAGGGTTGGTGGTAACGGTAAGCGGCTGCTGACCCAATTGCAGGAATGTTTTTTCAGGAATTTCATTCACCATTTTCTGGTCGATCCACCCTTCATAACCATCAAAGTATAGCTGGACCTTGCACCATTTTTTGTTTTCATCGAGGATGCTATAATGCTCTCCAAAAAGTATTTGGGTACACATTTCGCTGGTTTCACTTGGATCGGTGCGAACCGGAACGATGCTTAGGTTAGAGATTCCGTATCTCATTAAAAAATTGCTATTTTTGATTCTTCCCAAAGATAGAAATTTATTGTCTCCCGACTAATTGATTACTCCGGTAAAAGAGATGAATAGTAACAAAAGAAAACGTTTAAGTCTCAAACAGGGGCACAGAATCTATCTGGCCGCACTTTTTATGGTTACCTCAGTGGCACTCTACTTTGCCCTCCCCCAGGAGGCGCGTTTCAGGTACGAATACCAGAAAGGAAGGCCCTGGATGCATGCCACCCTTTTTGCACCTTACAACTTTGCTATTCTAAAATCAGACAGTGAAATCAGCCACGAAAAAGATTCATTACTGAAAGAACAAATACCCTATCTGGTTTTTGCCGATTCGGTGGCCAAATTGAAAATGGGTGCACTTTCCAAAGACATTGACCGCGTTAAACCTTCCAAAGCAAATGGTTCCCTGCAACTTACGGCGCTGAAGCTGAAATTGACGGAGATGTACAACCGAATTTATGAAATTGGGATTTTGGATCAGAATTTTATCAATAATTCCAATTCATCCAAAAAAAAGAGTCTCAAGATTCTAAAAAATAACATCAGCAAGGAGGCACAAATCACCTCCCTTTTCACGTTAAAGAGTGCCTACAACGAAATTAAGGAGAAGCTGGACGAATTAAAAAGTGTATACCCGGAATGGAAAGCCTGGCTGGAGAATATTCAACCTGAAACCTATCTTGTCAGCAACCTGATCCTGGATGCGGAACGCAACCGTCAGATGGAACTAAAGCTACTCGAAAACCTTTCAACCAACCACGGTATCGTTCAGGAAGGTGAACGTATTATTTCCCAGGGTGATATCGTTTCGTCCCAAACCTTCAACATCCTTGAATCATTTAGGATCACCTTCGAAAAAAACAGGGGGGAGAACTCCAAGTATATTTTGGTGGTTCTCGGAAGAGCAGTTCTGGTAGTCATGCTGCTTCTGACGATCTACCTATTTTTGCTCAATATCAGGAGAAAACTGATGCGTTCAAAAAGAGACATCACCTTTATTATGATCACCCTTACCGCAATGATCGTATGCTGTTCCCTGGTGATACGGTTCGGAACTTTCGATATCTATGTGGTACCTTTTACTGCACTGGCGCTCATCATTCGTACCTTTCTGGATACCAGGGTTGCAATTTTTGTCAATACCATAGCAGCGTTGACTGTCGGGTTCATGGTTGCCAATGGTTATGAATTTGTACTCCTGCAGATTGTGGTCGGAAGCCTTGCCGTGATCAGCCTGAACAAAATGCAGAAACGCGAACAATTCATCTTCACAGCTTTAATTGTATTTGTCTCTTATGCCGTTATTTACATAGGAATATCCTTGATCCAGGAGGCGAATTTAAGCGCCATTGAATGGATAAAAATCAAATGGTTTGCCACAAATGCCCTCCTGACACTGATGACTTACCCCGCGATCTACCTTCTCGAAAAATCTTTTGGCTTTGTCTCCGATGTTACCCTCATTGAGCTTACCTACACCAACCACAAATTGCTCAAAAAACTGGCTATGGATGCCCCAGGAACGATGCACCATTCGCTTCAGGTGGCCAATCTTTCCGAAATGGCGATTTCCAGGATTGGCGGCAATCCGTTGCTTGTAAGGGCAGGCGCCCTTTACCATGACATTGGAAAAATTGTAAATTCTGGATATTTTATTGAAAATCAAATTATTGGAATAAATCCTCACGACGATCTTTCCAACGAAGAGAGTGCAGCCATCATCATTGACCATGTTGAGCGGGGGGTAGAACTAGCCAGGAAGCACAAATTACCGGAACAAATTATCGATTTTATCAAAACACACCACGGCACTACCAAAACAGGTTATTTCTACCAGAAATATCTTAGCAACAATAGTTTGGATGAGGAGACAGAGAAGATATTTTCATACATTGGACCATTGCCCACTACCCGCGAAACAGCCGTGTTGATGCTGGCCGACAGCATTGAAGCTGCTTCCAGAAGCCTTCTTGTCAAAAATTCAGAAAATATTCGCAATTTAGTAGAGAATATTTTCAGGCAAAAGGTTGAATTGGGTCAACTAGAATATGCCCCGCTTACCTTCAAGGATATCCGGGTATTGAAAGATCTTTTTCACGAAAAATTGATTAATATTTACCACATCCGGGTCAATTATCCGGAAATAAAAAATTAGACAAATGAAGCTTAAAGAATATATTTCCATTGTTGTTTTGCTCCTTTTCTGGGGGATGACCATTCAAGCGCAGGAGAAAAAGGATTCAAGCTATAAGTTTACCATGATCAAAGAGCTGCCGCATACTTCGGTCAAAGACCAGTTCAGGACCGGTACATGCTGGTCATTCGCAAGCACCTCTTTCATCGAATCCGAATTGTTACGAATGGGAAAACCTGAAGTTGATCTTTCTGAGATGTTTCTGGTCAACCACTGCTATCGCGATAAAGCCGACCGCTATGTCAGGATGCAAGGAAATACCAACTTTGGCGGCGGCGGATTGCTTCACGACATCCTTTACGTGATGAAAAATTACGGATTGGTACCTGAATCAAGCTATCCGGGCTTAAATTATGGGGAGAAAAAACATGTGCACGGGGAGGTGGATAATCTTCTGAAGAACATGGTCGTTTCAGTGGTTCAAAACAAAAACCGTAAAATTACACCAGTCTGGTCGACCGCTTTTCAAAAAAGTGCAGATTCCTATTTTGGCGAAATTCCGGAAGATTTCAAATATGAAAAGAAAAAGTATACTCCTCTGACGTTCCTTTCAGATTTTTGTGGCGGAATCAATCCGGATGACTATGTTGAGATTACCTCCTTCACGCATCATCCATTCTACCAACAATTTGTACTTGAAGTACCTGACAACTGGTTGTGGGCCAAAATGTACAACGTTCAACTCAACGATTTGCAGCAAATTATCGACAATGCGCTGGATAAAGACTATACGGTCGCCTGGGCTGCCGATGTAAGCGAGAAAGGTTTTGCAACTTCTCAAAAGGGGGTAGCTGTTGTTCCTGAAGCCAGCAAAGCCGATATGACTGACGCCGAAATTACCAAATGGGAAAAACTTTCAGATGCCGAAAAAGATAAGGAGCTCTATAAGTTAAGCAAACCGGGAAAAGAAAAGGTGATCACAGAGGAATTGCGCCAGACGGCTTTTGATTCTCAAGAAACTACAGACGATCACGCCATGCACATCATTGGCACAGCCAAAGACCAAAACGGCACCATCTACTATAAAATCAAAAATTCCTGGGGTCCATACAATAGCTATGATGGATATTTCTATGCTTCAGCGCCTTACATCCAATATAAGACAACAGCCATCATGGTGCACAAAGACGCCGTTCCGCAGGAATTAAGAAAAAAACTTGGATTCTGAGATAATTTTGAAAGCGTACAAAAAGAGAATATTTTTTAGATAAAAATTTCTTTCTGAGCAAAATAATATCTATTTTTGCAGCCGATTTCCGTACTCAATCTCTGGCAGCAAACAACTGGACACTGTTATATTGCGTTCGTCAAACAAGTAAAAACAATTGCAATGGATTTAATTAAAATTGCTGAAAATGCGTTTTTAGCAGAACAAAAGGAGTTTCCGGCATTTCACCCTGGTGATACCGTTACCGTAAGGTATAAAATCGTCGAGGGTAACAAAGAGCGGATTCAGAACTACAAAGGAACTGTAATTCAAATCAAAGGTACCGGAACTACCAAAACCTTTACTGTTCGTAAAATGTCGGGTAACGTAGGTGTTGAGCGTATTTTCCCCATGACTTCACCGTTTATTGACGGTATCGAAGTCAATCGCATGGGTCACGTTCGTCGTGCACGGTTGTTCTATTTGCGCAGCCTTACCGGTAAAAAAGCCCGTATCAAAGAGAAAAGATTTTAATCAAAATTGGTTGACAAAAAAGGTTCTCGAAAGGAACCTTTTTTTTTGTCCTCCCTGGAGGTGACATCGTTACGAAAACCAATTTTTACTAACTTTATGCAAACCATTCAGCTATGACCTTATCTCCCAGGGAAAGACTTTTTTCGACCAGGTGGTTTCTTGATTATGGACTGATTACCATCGGATCATTCATCATGGCAGTCGGTTATGTCTATTTCATTACACCACATAAAATAGTTCCTGGCGGCGTTTATGGCCTTGGGATCATCGTCCACTACCTGACCAAGGGAATCGCCATTTGGCCTGACGGCTTTCCCATTGGTCTGTTCAATTTACTGGTTAACATCCCACTAACTTACATCGGAATAAAGACACTGGGGCGGCGGTTTGGCGTTAAAACCATTTATGGCTTTGTCTCATCCTCCATATTTATGGATGGGATTACCATGATGCGGATGGTCGGGGATGCCCCGTTGGTCCAGGATGTGTTGCTCTCCTGCATTTTTGGAGGAGTCCTCACCGGTATCGGCCTTGGACTGATATTTAAATCCAGGGCCACTTCAGGAGGCAGTGATATTGTGGCCATGATCATCACAAAGTACACAAGAATTCCCATTGGTCAGATGTTGATTTGGGTCGATTGCGCAATTGTCGTGGTAGCCCTTGCCGCCTTCAAAGATTGGCAGATACCGCTTTACAGCATCCTGGTCATCTACATCACCGGTCGTGCGGTGGATATGATACTCGAAGGGGCCAACTACAACAAGGCACTGATCATTATTTCAGAGGAACATGAGAAAATCCGTGATAAAATCGTCATTGACCTGGAGCGTGGGGGCACCTATCTGAAAGGCATTGGCATGTACACAAATGCCGAGAAGAGTGTGATTTTCACGGTAGTAAGCCGCAGGGAGGTAGCTATTTTGGAAGAACAGATTGCCGCTATTGATCCGCATGCCTTTATCACCATCATGGATGCCAGCGAGATTTTGGGCGAAGGCTTCCGCTCCCTCAAACATAAGGTGGAAGATTAATCCCGACCCTACCACAGATTACACAAATTACACAAATTAGGATTACCCTTCGACATGGTCTCAGCGAGCAATATCGGAAGTTTCACTCGCCCCTTCTCCCAGTCTCCACGTCCCCAAGTCTTTCCTTCATTTTCTCACATGATGTGCCATCTCCCAGGGAATCTCAAACGAGACCTCTGTCACACCATTAAACACTCCGTCTTTGTACCAGGGAGATTGGCGTATCATCTTTTTTATTCCATTTTTTTCAATGGTATAGACATTAGTTTGGGGAGTTTTAAGCATCGAAATCAGTTTGGAACGGGAAGGTTCAGGATGACATTCGATCAAACTAGAACCAATCGTAACCCCGCTATTGTCGTATTTCGTAAACGCTTTCTTGGATCGGTCATTCATGTATACAATGATCCCATGGAGGTCGCAAATAGTGATTGCAGCCTCATCTTCATCAAGCCAACTTTCCATCGTTTTAACTTATCAGGATTTTTTAGAAAAAGAGCGAATCCAATCAACTTCGAATCGGTGTGGAAGCAAATGTTCATTGACCTCGCCATGAAGTGTTGTGAGCATATGGATGAACAAGGGTTCCTTCATTGAAACGGTACTGCTGTGCACCTCTGATCCGTTAATTTTCCAAACAAAATGATTGCCCAAAATCTCTAATCTGAAAATATGGTAATGATCATCATTCAATCCTCCTAAATGAACATATTTTGAAGATTTACCTCCGTGATGTTCAATGACTCCCATTCCTACACCGTTTTTACCGCTCCGGAACAGATCTACCTGCGGAAATGTGGATTCGCCGGTCAAGGTAAAAGCCGACGTAATGGAGGGATCCTTCTTAAACCGCGCCTTCGTTTCGATAATACCATCCTTCAGACGAAAGGAGGCAGCACTGTTAAGAATGGCGGAGGTGTATTCATATTGCTTTGGTAGAAGTCCAACCGATGGGTCCCATACAGTACCCTGAATTTTCTCTTTCTTTGCCCAAATAGAGAGTGTTTTGTTGTTCAATTCGATGTTCTTTTCACCGTTGAAACCCTGCATTTCATCCTTTTGCGAAAAACTTTTCCCCGCTGTTCGAAAGGCAATCCAGTTTTCCGGTTGCCAATACTTGTTGTCCAATTTTTTTTCGGTAAAATTCGCCTCAAAGGCAATTTCCCATTTTTCGAAAAAATCAAGTTCTTTGGCTCTTTTAAGTTTCCTGTAATCAGCCATAAATTTGCCTTTGTCAATTGCATTAAAGGTCAATACATCTTTGTACTGCTCACTTTTGAGAAACCTCTTCTTATCCTTCAAATAGGCAATCTTATCGTTGAATTCTTTGGTAGTTGTAAAAATCTTCAATTCTCCGAAACGCTTTAAATCTTTTGATTCTATTGTTTTAAGATAAGTAAGATACCTTTCAGACCTACTGAATTTTCTCCAGAAAATGATATCCCCACTTTTCCTTAGCTGATTAAATTCCTTTAAAATATGATAATCAGGAGTTTTAATAAACTCCTTCTTTTTTAGAGCAGCTCTCCGACTCCCGAATTCAACCGATTCAACAACCTTCTGAAGTTCTACAAATCTTTTAAGTGCGGGCCCCGACAAAATATTCTGAAACCTCACCAACCGGTCGGAATCCAAAATTTTGTGATAATTTTTTATGGCATAAGAGCCCGCCAGCGTTTTGTACTCCTTGAGAAGTTTGTCTTCGTGACTTCCGGCAAATTGGAGGGATTCCATCTTCCTCTTTTTATGCTGAAAGTCAGAGGATTCAATGAGGTTTTTTAAATCCTTAAATTGTTTCAATTCTTCAGAACGCTCCATTTCATTGAGATCGTCCCGCATTTTAATCAATTTTTCCCATTTCGCGTCGAGTTGATCCGCCGAGGGAAGAAGTCCTAAAGCACATTTCAGTCTAAAAGGGATTGACATGATGTTTGAATTAGTTATTGAACAAATTTAAAATAATCCCCGAAAAAAATGGCTAGTTTTGGCAAAAAGAGTTCAAATGATCTTACTTCCCGAGTCTTTTGATTTGAGAATGAAAACGATTCTTGGTGATGGTTTTCTGAAATTCAGCGATTCAATTTCTTCTGCCGTCAACCATTCGATCCGGATCAATACAAAAAAAATAGAAAAAGAATTAAACCTGTCTCCTGTTCAGACCTGTTCAACAGGATATTACCTCGATCAACGGCCCATCTTTACTCTCGATCCGCTCTTTCATGCCGGCGCCTATTACGTACAGGAGTCGAGTTCTATGTTCCTGGAACAATTCATTCGTCATGCCCCAAAAAAACCTTTACGGGTGCTGGATTTGTGCGCAGCTCCGGGAGGTAAAAGCACCCATTTAAGCTCACTCCTTCCTTCGGATTCACTTTTGGTTAGCAACGAGGTGATCCATTCCAGGGCATTGGTATTGTCTGAAAACCTTAAAAAATGGGGTAACCCAAATGTGGTGGTTACCTGCAATGATCCCAGGGACTTTTCCCGCCTCCCAGGCTTTTTTGACGTCATTGTCGTCGATGCGCCCTGTTCAGGAGAAGGATTGTTCAGGCGCGATCCATCAGCCATCGATGAGTGGTCCGAATCCAACACCTCGATATGTGCCCAGCGGCAGAAAAGGATTCTGGCTGACGTTTGGCCAGCCCTTGCTGAAAATGGGATGCTGGTTTATAGTACCTGTACCTATAATCCGGCCGAAAACGAAGAGAACATCTCCTGGCTGGCCGATTTTGCCGAAGTCGAAGGTATTGAACTTACTATTCCGGAACAATGGGGAATCGTAACCACTGAAGCAAACAATGTCCCCTGTTACCGCTTCTATCCGCACAAGGTACCCGGAGAGGGCTATTTTACTGCGGCTATTCAAAAAAAAGGGAGCGTTGAAGGAGAGAAGCGCAGCAAAGAGAAATCCGCGTTACCGCTTGCCTCCAAAACAGAACAATCAGTTTTGAGTAATTTGCTTCAACAACTTCCGCTTTCCCTGGTGAAGTTTGAAGAAAACTTTCTTGCATTTCCAACCAACCTGCTTCAATCATTGGATCAGGTCAAAGCCGCGCTCCGTATCATTCATGCCGGGGTAAAAGTGGGGGAAATCAAACAAACCAGCCTTGTACCCGCGCACGATCTCGCCGTTTCCACCATCATCAATACATCGCATTTCCCATCTTTGGATCTAACGCTAGAACAGTCGCTCAGTTTTTTGAAAAGGGATGATTTCCGGCTTGATTTTCAGGATCAGGGATGGAACCTGCTCACCTACCATAGCCATCCGCTCGGATGGGCCAAAAACATCGGGAGCCGGTTCAACAACGGTTATCCCAAAGAGTGGCGCATCAGGATGTCAACCATTGAATTTACCGGCGAAAGACTCGTGAAGGAAGCGAAAAAATTCCCACCAATCAAATTATGAGTTAGGAGTTAGGAGTTATAAGTTATAAGTTATAAGTTATAAGTTATAAGTTATAAGTTATAAGTTATGAGTTATGAGTTATGAATTTTAACAGATTAAGATAGTTGCGTCATAACTCATATCTCATAACTCACTTCAGTCCATCCTCGCTTTATAGTCCTCATACCCGAACTCTCTCAGGAAGGTAAATCCGCTCTCCTCATTCCAAATTCCGATGGAAGGATGCGCAACTCCATTGAACATGGTGGTTTTGACGATCGTGTAATGGATCATATCCTCAAACAGAATAGGATCGCCGGGTTTGAGTGGTTCATCGAACGACCAATATCCCATGTAATCGCCCGCCAGGCAAGAATTTCCGCCCATGCGGTAGGCATATTTTCCTTCAACAGCTTCCTGGTAAGCTCCCCTGATTTTGGGTTGGTAGGGCATCTCCAGACAATCGGGCATGTGGGCGGTAAATGAAACATTCAGGATAGCCGTTTTAATCCCTTTGTTCTCGACCACATCCACCACCGAAGCCAGCAAAAATCCCGTTTCCCAGGCAAAAGCACTGCCCGGTTCAAGGATGACCGACAGATTTGGCCACCTGGATTTAAATGCTTGAAGTACACCGACAAGATGGCTCGCATCATAGTCATTGCGGGTTATCAGATGGCCACCGCCAAAATTGACCCATTTTAATTGATCCAGGAATTTTCCAAAATGCAATTCAAAAGCCTCCAGGGTCTTCTCCAAATCGTAGGAAGTCGACTCGCACAGGGTATGAAAATGAAACCCTTCGACACCTACCGGGAGTTTGTTGCCAAGTTGTTTGGCGGTGATCCCGAGCCTGGCGCCGGGAGCACAGGGATTGTACAATTCAGTCGCAACTTCGGAGAATTCAGGATTGACCCTTAAGCCTACCGTGATTGCGCTTGGATGAGCCTTAACGCGATCAATAAAATGCGCCAATTGGGTCAGTGAATTGAAGGTAATGTGCGAAGAACAATCAAGCACTATCTGAAAATCTGATTCTGTAAAAGCCGGTGAATAGGTGTGCGCAAGGCAGTTCATCTCCTCGAAGGCGAGTCTGGCTTCGTTGGCCCCGCTTGCAGTTGCCCCGGTAATGTATTCCCGAACAATTGGAAAGATCTTCCACAGTGAGAACCCTTTGAAAGCCAGAACAATCTCAACCCCAGCCTCCTGACTTACACTCCGGATCTTCTCCAGGTTATTGCGCAGCAGGGTTTCTTCGATGACGTAACAGGGGTTGGGTATTTTTGAAAAATCGATGGACATGTTAATTTGAAAATGTGAAATTGTGAGAATGTGAAATTGTGAAAATTAAAAATTCACCGAGAAATTCGATTTATCTTGTAATATACTTATATTTAAAGTAGTATAATCGGGATCTTAGTTTTCAATTTTTACCGGCAAAGATAAAACTAATTAAACAATCTCTTTCTGCCAGACGGATGGGCATTTTTGATGCAAATCGGCAACAATGAATTGCGTTCTTTAAAATATTGCACCTTTTTTCCAAAATAAATCCTTCCCTACTTTTTTATGAGAGTGAACGACCGTAAATTTATATAGAGTTCGTGCACAAAACTTAGGCAGATCCGAAAAGCCTGAAAAAGAGTAGGATTTTATTCAATACTTTACGGTCATGAAAGAGTTAGAAAAAAGTGAATTAATGGAGGTGGATGGAGGAGTATTGCCATGGTTGATAGCTGTAGGCATTGCTGCAATTGGCCAGGTGATCTCAGATTGGGATAATTTTGAAAGAGGACTTTTTGGAAAACCTTACAAAGCAAAATGAAATGAAAGAGTTAAACTTTGAAGAATTAAGGACAATTGAAGGCGGTGCATCTTTTGCTTACCGTATTGGTCAACTGCTGAGAGGAGTTTTCATGTCTGCAGGAAATCCCTTTGGCTATTGCAATTTTATTTCTGGCTGTCTAATAAATGAAGAAGAAGCTAACAAAAAATAACAAAGAATGTAAGAATGAGGTTAGCAAGACTAACCTCATTCTTAGAATTTAAATTTAACAAAACTTATATGCAAGAAAAAACAAAAAAAGAACTAATCCGAATGATTACATTTTTAGTTGTATTTGTCATTTCCATATTAATATTTTCGAATTGGAATAGTATAGAGAAATTTGTCATGCAATTATTTAAATAAATTATATTTCACTGATTATCATTAGAATATAATTATTTGAATTTATAAAAAACCACAACGTGGTTGAATATGAATAGCCACCGGTGCAACCGGTGGAATAGGAATCAATGCCCCCCACCACAACCACAAAGTGGTTGAATTTCAATCAATAACATGAGCACATATACCCAATTAATATACCATTTCGTATATAGCACGAAAAACAGGGACAATTCCCTTTACGCAGACCACCGAACTGATTTATACAAATATATCTGGGGAATATTGAACAATAAAAATTGTCATTTATACAGAATCGGTGGATTATCGGATCACATCCATATTCTTACCCATGTTCATCCAACGATCGCACCGGCTACGTTAATAAAAGACATAAAATTGGCGAGTTCAGAATTTATCACAACGAATCAATTATTTCCTGATTTCACTCGGTGGCAGAGTGGATATGGGGGATTTTCCTGCTCTTTTCAAGATAAGGATAGATTAATAGAATACATCAAAAATCAAGAGCAACATCATATGAAGAAAACATTCAAGGAAGAGTTGATTGACTTATTGAATGAACACGGAATAGCATTTGATGAGAAATATCTGCTTTAAAATTCAACCACGATGTGGTTGTGTTCCTCTTTCATTCCATTTACCACCGGTTCCACCGGTGGCTATTCATATTCAATCCTTTCAGGATTACGAGGAAAATTCACACCTGATTGTGAAGGTGATAATTAGATACATTTTAAGCATTATTTGACGTTCCATGGTGCTTTTAAATCCGATCATCCCCACTTAGACTATGGTCAGAAACCGATTCACTTCAAACATTGCAAATCCGTCAAACATTTCAAACCATTTCCTGCCTATTTGAGCACAATCGTCTTCACAATCACCCTCCCGGCATGATCGTTTATGGCACGGATAATGTCGTTGCGCATCATGAATAGTTCGTTGCGGACGATGGATGAGCTGAGGTTAACATACAGCGTCTCATTTTTTATGTAAATGGATATTGTGGCCCGGGCAATGGGTTTGCCGATGATAAACTCCCAGGAGATAACAGCATCGACCTCTGCAACCTTTCGGTCATATTTCGACTCTTTCAGAAAGCTCTTGATGGCGCTCCCAATTGAATGGATCTCGCTTCTTCTCATCTTTTTTCCATGATTAAGCTGATTGTTCCCTTGTCCACCACAAAAATCCTGAAATCATCACCTCCAGCTTCCCTAAGGATCCCGTCCAGATGTTCCCGATTGGTGTCTGTGATGAAGATCTGACCGAAATGATCATCTGCAACCAATTTTACGATCTCTTCTACCCTTCCGCTGTCGAGCTTGTCGAAAATATCGTCCAGCAGCAGGATGGGCTTGATGCTGTTAAGCGAGCGGATAAAATCGAACTGAGCAAATTTGAGCGCGATCAGATAGGTCTTATTTTGACCCTGCGAACCCAGTCGTTTGATGGGATAGCCTCCCAGCTTTAATTCGAGGTCATCCTTGTGAATACCGCACGTTGTAAACTGAACGATCCGGTCCCTGGTAAAAGACTCTTTCAACAAAACTTCAAACGTCTGGTCATTGAGTTGTGATCCATACTCTAACGAAACGGTCTCATTTCCACCCGATATCAGGGTGTAATACTTTTGAAATACAGGTAGCAACTCGTGCAGGAACTGTCCTCTTTTGATATGGATTTTCCTCCCCAAAAACAAAAGTTGTTCATCCCAAATTGAGAAAATGTCCTGATCAATCGCCGGTTGTCCGGCATAATTTTTGAGAACCGTGTTCCTCTGCTGCAGCACACGGTTGTACTTGACCAGCCAATCCAGGTAGGTCCTGTCGTATTGTGAGATAACGCTGTCCATAAACCGCCGCCGCTCCTCACTCCCTCCCTGAATCAGTACAGAATCTGCAGGTGATATCATCACCAGGGGCAATAACCCAATATGGTCTGAAAATCGTTCGTACTCCTTCTTGTTACGGCGAATTTTCTTCTTTTGTCCGTTTTTGTAACCACAATGGATCTCCTCCTTGACGCTGTTAAGCTCATATTTTCCCTGAAGGGCGAAAAAATCCTCCAAATGTCTGATATTTTGAGAGTCCGGATTGTTGAAATAGCTTTTACAGAATGACAAATAGTAGATGGCGTCGAGCAGATTGGTTTTGCCAACGCCATTGTTCCCGATGAAACAGTTCACTTTTCTGGAGAAAGTCAGGGTTGCCTCTCCAAAATTCTTATAGTTCATGACCGAAAGCTCCCTGATAAACATGGTGGCAGATTTTTGAATTACAAATCTAAACTTTTTAGATAAGCTTTTGGATAGGCCCGGCAGCTTGTTACGAACAATAAATAGATGTTCCACCTCATATCTGTTGAAAACCACAAATTCACACCTTATATTTTTCAAATTGTTGCGCTCGTTTGTGAAAAACGATTATTTTTGCACACGCATACAAAAAAGCATCCATTTTAAGAAAACCAAGTTATGAGCAAAGAGACCAAGGCACAGGCCAATGAGAATCTAAAGGAAGTTGAACACGCATTGACTACCGCCGAATATTTTTTCGAGAAAAATGCGAAAATTATCTCCGTCATTTTTGGGACAGCTGTCGTAATTGCCTTGTTGTTGCTCGCAACACACCGTTTTTACACCATTCCGCGTGAGAACAAAGCCAAGGAGCAAATTTTTACTGCGGAACAATATTTCGAGAAAGACTCTTTCAATCTTGCATTGAATGGTGATGGCAACTACCCTGGTGTTCTTGATATCATCGACAATTATGGCCGTACCACAGCAGGTAATCTTGCAAGATATTATGCCGGTATCTCCTATCTGCATATTGGTAAATACAAAGAGGCCATCAGTTATCTTGAAGATTTCAAGACAGACGACCTGCTGCTGAAACCAGTCGCTACGGGCGCCATCGGAGATGCTTATGCGGAACTTGGGAACAAGGAAAAAGCAGTTAAATACTATGCAGAAGCAGCTGGGGTAAAAGCCAATAATTTCACCACACCAATTTATCTTCTGAAGGAGGGTAGAATGTACGAACAATTGGGCAACAAAGAATTGGCGCTGGCAAGATACCAAACCATCAAAGACAAATATGGCGATTCCAACGAAGGCAGAATGGTCGATAAATACATTGCCCGCCTAACCGGGGCAAACTAAAAATATAACACAAATATAAAACAAGCCTTCCTGATCCAGGGAGGTTTTTTTTTATATTTGTGATATGAAAACTTCTATTCTGATCCATCTGGCTACCGGCTTTGAAGAAACGGAAGCTGTAACCATTATCGATGTGCTCAGGAGGGCTTTCCTTGACGTCGCGATCATTTCGATCACTGACTCATTGAAAGTCACAGGAGCACACAACATCACCATCGAAGCTGATCAGCTCTATGATGAGGCCAACTACGAAAATGCGACCATGATCATTCTTCCCGGAGGCATGCCTGGAACGACCAACTTACTGAATCACCCGGGACTCACAGGCCAGCTAAAAAAATTCTATGAAGAAAAAAGGTTCATTGCCGCTATCTGCGCAGCCCCTATGATCTTGGGGTCACTGGGGTTTCTTCAAAACCGAAAAGCAGTATGCTATCCGGGATTTGAATCCAAACTAACCGGGGCCAATGTTTTATTCACCCCTTTCGCAGTGGATGAACATGTGATCACCGGACGAGGTGTGGGCACGGCCCTTGACTTTTCCCTCGAAATTGTAAAGTTACTGAAGGGGGAACATCCTGCGTCGGAACTTAGGTCTGCACTCGTAATACCGTGAATATTTTAGTTCCTTTGCGAAAAAACTACATGCTCAATTGGATAAACAAAAAACGTATCAGCGTAATTTTTCTTTGCCTGGGTGGTTTAAGCGGATTTCTTTACTGGAGATTTGTTGGCTGTAGCACAGGGAACTGCCCGATTACCTCACATTGGTATGCAAGTACCCTTTATGGAATGCTTCTGGGATGGTTGGTGGGTGATTTGATTGCCTCCTTTCAAAAGGTCAAACCAAAAGAATAGTCAATCAAGTTTCAATACCAAAATATTCCTCGTTTGGTGCGTGATTTTGTACCTGTCGTCGACTCGTATGCCCACAATCCACACGATCTCTTCCCCGTTGGCCAGTATCCAGCATTGCTCCTTTTGAGGCAAACTGAACTTTTCGTCCACAAAAAAATCACTCAGCTTTTTCATTCCCTGCATTCCCAAGGGTTGAAAATAGTCGCCCTTCTGCCATTTGCGCAGGATAAGCGGGAATTGCAGCAGGTCTTTGTCAAGGGTTGCGATCAGAGGAGAGGTATTCCAATGAAATGACTTGGTCCTTTCAAGGGTAGAAATAGAAAGCTTAACAGGAACCTCTATTCCAGACACAGTCTCATCAAGGTAAAATCTGGCTGATGTCTCTTCGCTTAATTTCCGGATGATAATCGCCTCCCGATCAAGTACAGCGCGGTGCGACGGCGAAAAAAACTGCTTTCCTGCCTGTCCGTCAATCGCTTTCACAATCTCTTCCACCACTTCACTGTTGAAATGAAATGGCCTGAGCAATTCAAACAGATAAGTTGAAAGAGGACTTAAAATTCTCAGTTCAGCGAGCAAAATTTCGGCTTCACCATTCGCTTTCCTCCTGACAGTCAACTCTCTTACTCTTTCAATCGCTTGGTTGTAGATCGTGGATGTCTCTCTCAAATGACCGATTGTATTTTCCATACTCTCTCTGAATGAAGGATTTAACTCCTCCATGAGCGGTAAAACCATCTTACGGATTTTGTTACGCTGGAAATCAGTCAGGGCATTGGAACTGTCCTCCCTGTAATGCAGCTTATGTCCAGCGGCATAGGTTTCAATCTCTCTCCTTGAGCATAACAGCAGGGGCCTTACCACCTTCCCATTGACCAATTTCATTCCGGTTAATCCTGAAATTCCGGTTCCTCTGGCCAGGTTCAGGAAAAAAGTTTCTATCTGGTCATCCCGATGATGCGCAACGACAATCCAATCGAAATGGTGAGTCCGCCGAACCTCTTCGAACCAATCATACCGCAAATCCCTTGCGGCCATTTCAATAGATTTACCATTTTCATTGGCATATTCTTTTGTATCAAATGTTTTGCAAAAAAAAGGTTTACCATAGCTCTCACTGAGCTCTTTTACAAAGTGTTCATCCTGGTCAGACTCCGCCCCTCTAAGTTGAAAATTGCAATGAGCTACCGCGAATGCCAATCCGGCACGGTTGAGCAAATCAATAAGCACCACTGAATCAATACCTCCGCTCACTCCCACCAAGAGTGTATCATTTGGCGAGAAAAGCTGATTAGATTCAATGTATTTGATAAATCGATCAACCATTTTATGTTGAGTTAAGCAATGATTACTCAGAGTCCTGCAACCCTGGAAATAATGGCAACAATTACCCTGCAGGCACTTTCCATTGATTTGGTGGGGATGAATTCAAATTCCCCGTGAAAATTGTGACCACCCCCAAAAATATTTGGACAAGGCAGGCCCATGTATGAGAGTCGTGAACCATCAGTACCTCCTCTGACCGGAACCACTTTTGGTTCAATGTTGCAGGAAAGCATCGCCTCTTTCGCCAGTTCAACAATATAAAACTGAGGATCGATCATCTCCTTCATGTTGTAGTACTGGTCTTTAATAGCAATTTCGACGACTGTTTCGTGATATTCAGTGTTCAATTCCTGCACCATCCGTTCAAGATTTAATTTCCTCCGTTCAAAATTAGGCTTGTCAAAATCACGGATAATGAATTCCAGTTCTGTCTTGTCGACCTGTCCCACAAACTTTACCAAATGATAGAAACCTTCATAATTTTCAGTGTGTTCGGGTACTTCGCCGACTGGAAGGTTTGCGATGAATTTGTTCGCCAGCAACATTGAATTCCTCATTTTATCTTTGGCCGAACCCGGATGAACATTGACTCCGTGAAATATAAGGTGGGCTGAAGCTGCATTGAAATTTTCGAATTGCAGCTCACCAAGCTCGCCTCCATCCATGGTATACGCGAAATCGGCCCCGAAATTTGGCACATAAAAATGGTTGGCCCCTCTGCCAATCTCCTCATCTGGAGTGAAGGCAATCCGCACTTTCCCGTGTTTGATTTCGGGATGTGCCAAAAGATACTCCATGGCTGTTACTATTTCGGCCAAACCGGCTTTGTCATCGGCGCCGAGCAATGTCGTTCCGTCTGTCACAATGAGTTGCTCTCCTTTGTATTTGAGAATTTCAGGAAAGCGCCTGGTAGAAAGAACCACATTCTTTTCAGCATTGAGCAGAATATCATTTCCATCGAAACAATCAATCAACCTGGGACGGACATTCCGCCCGGAACAATCCGGACTGGTATCCATGTGGGCAACGAAGCCGACCACCGGCACTTCGGCATCGCAATTGGCCGGGAGAGTGGCCATGACATATCCATTCCAGTCAACCTCCACATCCGACAACCCATTCCGGATCAACTCTTCAGCCAGCATCTTCCCAAAAACCAACTGACCTTCCGTACTCGGACAAGTAGTGCTGTTGTTATCGGATTGGGTATTGTACCCTACATATTTAAGAAACCGGTCGACTACCTTTTTTTTCATCTAATCGTTTAAATAACTTAAAGACTGTTTAAAAATATTACACAGAGAATATTTGTCTATCAATCGAAAATATAGGGTTTATAGAAATTTCTGCAATTAGATGTTTTCATGAGAGAAACCCCGGAGTTACACAGCGTTGGAAAATCGCTTGCGATTTTTCTCTCTGTGTAACTCGTTGTTTCCTCAAGCGTATTTTAACTAAAGCGAGAATTTCAAAGCCATTTTTATTTTAATTATGGAGTAATAAATTCTCTGTGTAAGAAATTTAAACAGCTTCTTAGTAGGAGAGCGCGAAAAGGACCCTTCGTTTGGAAGGCTTTCCTGTTAAGATACATTTACCCTCCTCTTCGACGCTATCGAAAGGTATGCATCGGATGGTGGCTTTTGTCTCTTCCTTGATGATGGCTTCCGTTTCATAAGTGCCGTCCCAATGTGCGAGAATAAATCCCGGTTTACTGATTAACCGCTCTTTGAACTCTTCGTAGGTATCAACTTTTGTGGTATTTTCCTCCCTGAATCTCAAGGCTTTGTTGTAGATATTGCCCTGAATTTCGACCAATAGGTTTTCGATCAGGTTCTCAATGCCCTCCAACTGCTCAACCATTTTTTCCAGTGTGTCGCGACGGGCAATCTCCACACTGCCGTTTTCAAGGTCGCGTGGGCCAATGGCCAGACGAACGGGTACGCCTTTCATCTCATACTCTGCAAATTTCCATCCCGGACGCTGCGAATCGCGGTCATCATATTTTACACGAATCCCCTTGCTTTTGAGCTTTTCAACCAAGACTTTTACTTTTTCCGAAATTTGCGCCAGTTGATCAAAATTCTTGTAAATAGGAACAATTACCACTTGAATGGGGGCAAGCTTCGGAGGAAGGACCAGTCCGTTGTTGTCGGAATGCGCCATGATCAATGCCCCGATCAATCGTGTTGAGACTCCCCAGGAGGTGGCCCACACATATTCGAGTTTGCCCTCCCTTGAGGTAAATTGCACCTCAAAAGCCTTGGCGAAATTTTGACCAAGAAAGTGCGAGGTACCCGACTGCAGGGCTTTTCCATCCTGCATCAAGGCTTCAATACTATAGGTTTCCAATGCACCGGCAAACCTTTCGTGTTCTGATTTGGCACCCTTAATTACCGGAACAGCCATGTAATTCTCAACAAAATCAGCGTATACGTTGATCATGCGTTCGGTCTCCTCAAGGGCCTCCTCCCTGGATTCGTGTGCGGTATGTCCCTCCTGCCACAAGAATTCGGCAGTGCGAAGGAACATGCGGGTGCGCATCTCCCAACGAACGACATTGGCCCATTGGTTGACCAATATTGGAAGGTCCCGGTAGGATTGCACCCAATTTTTATAGGTACTCCATATTATTGTTTCGGAGGTTGGCCGTATGATCAGCTCCTCTTCCAGTTTGGCCTCAGGGTCGACAATAATCCCTTTTCCATTGGGATCATTTTTAAGGCGGTAATGGGTCACAACGGCACACTCCTTGGCAAATCCCTCAACGTGGCTGGCCTCTTTTGAAAAGAATGATTTAGGGATAAACAAAGGAAAATAGGCATTTTCGTGACCTGTATCTTTGAACATCTGGTCCAGTGCCGCCTGCATCTTTTCCCAAATTGCATAACCGTATGGTTTGATCACCATACAACCGCGAACCGCGGAGTTTTCAGCCAGATCGGCCTTGCTAACCAGATCATTGTACCACTGCGAATAATTTTCCTCTTTGGATGTAAGTTCCTTTGCCATTTTTGTACTTTGGTATGATATTTGCTTATATCTAAAATATATTTCCTATGCAAAAGTAGGGAAAATTGAAGGAATACTAAAGTAAAGGAGGACAAAACATGAAACCAAATGTGAAACTATTCATCGCCGTTGCTTTACTGGCTACCGCTTGTACAACAGGTTCAAGGGTAACTTCAGGTGGTTATTCGGATGATCTTTATTTCACTCCGAGTGATGCCCAACCATCGGCCCCCAAACCAGTCAAACAGGTAAAGCAACCTGAGAAAAAAAGCACTGTGGTGATGCAGGTGGAAGAGAACGAACAGGGTAAGGTTGTCAACAACTACATCGTTCCCAAAAGCAGCCGAAAAGATAAAAATGCCTATTACTTCGACGATCAGCCGGCTTATGCGGATACCGTCATGGAATACAAAGACGATAAAGAACAGGTAACCATCAACAATTATTTTGAAGGTGAAGAGATGAATTATTCTACCCGCATACGTTCCTTTTACAATCCCTATTTCTACGATCCGTTCTGGGATCCCTTCTGGGGTGGGTTCTACGATCCCTATTTCGGTTCTCCCTTTAGCTGGGGAATGGGTTGGGGAGGTATGTATGGAGGATATTATGGCGGATATTATGGCGGATATTATGGTGGTTGGTATAATCCATGGAATCCTTGGTACGGCTATGGGTATGGTGGATTTGGATACGGGTACGGCTGGGGATATGGTTACGGCTGGGGTGGCGGTTACTATCCCGGTTGGGGCTGGACCAGTGGTAGCTATTATGCAGATGGTGGTTGGAGCAATGGCAATTACCACAATGGTAAACAAAACAGTACAGGGAAACGTGGTGTTTCCAACGCCGTCAGGTATGGTACAAATAATACAAAAAGTGGTATGTACACCGGTGCAGGTTCGTTCAACGGCCAGGTTCTGGGAAGAAGCGTCAATGCTACCTCAACCAGATTACAGTCAACGAATGGCGCTGTTCAGGGAGTCAGACCGGGAATGGGTGGAGTTGGTGCGACAGGAACCAGGCAGCCTTCAACCAGGGAGGCTACAGTACTGCAGCAAAGTCAGGGATCCGGCAACATGCAGGGAACCCGGATCAACAGAGGTGAAACCCTCTCAAATCTTCGTCGCTCAAGCACCAACAACATTCAAAGCAGTGGTGCCGTTAACCAGAATAATATATCCTCCAGACCTGTTTCTTCAGGAAGGGATTATACCCCAACCTACAACAGGCCAAGGATGAATACACAGCCGTCCTACAACAATGGGGCAACCAGGCAATACAATGTACCGCAATCCAACGGCAACTCCCAGGGCAGCAGGTATGCAAGACCACAAAGTTCAGGTGGAAGTTATGGCGGTGCGGCAAGAACCCAACAATCCAATAGCTACCAACGCGGTGCGGCAAGCAGCTCACCTTCGCGTTCATCTGCCACACCGAGCAGCAGCAGTAGTAGCGGCAGAAGTAATTCACCCGGGTTTTCCGGCTCAAGCTCCGGTACCAGATCCTTCTCAACACCGTCATTCAGCGGCGGGAGCAGCTCTGGTGGGGGCAGTGTAGGTGGCAGCAGCGGTGGTGGACATTCCGGAGGTGGAGGAGGATCAGGCAGAACCAGATAAATCCATCAATTCCACGATAATTATAAAAAGATAATATATTCAGCGATAAAGAGCATGTTTGGAAATCACTAATCAATGATTTGAGTATTTGCATGCAATTCGTTTCACTGATCTTCGATTCCATTTGTCCAACAAAAGAAAAATTACACAACATGAAAAAATTATACTTCACAACAATGGCGATCATAGCGATGACAGCTGTAAGCTCTGCGCAATATGTCGACAATGCCCTGTTGTTTTCGCAACAGAATTATGGGTCCACAGCCCGTTCCAAAGCCATGGGAAATGCTTTCGGCGCCCTGGGTGGGGATTTTGGATCACTCAGCATCAACCCTGCCGGTTTAGGCATTTATCAACGGGGCGAAGTATCGACTACCATAAGCCTTTTCAATCAAAACGCAACAGAAACAACCTATCAGGGAAATTCAAATAAGGAGAACAACAACAATTTTAATTTTAAAAATTTTGGATATGTATCGTCCATTCCTGGTTCTGCAAACAATTCAGGGTTGGTATCATTCAATTTTGGTATAGGATACAACCGTTTGGCCAATTTCAACCAAAACAGTTTTGTATCGTCTGAGAGTTCACCCTATTCCAGAATGGATGCTTTTGCACAACAGACCAACGGGATCAAATACAACAACCTGGTATCAATTGATGGTTATGATCCATATCAAAGCAGCGTCCCGTGGGAAAGTAAACTTGCATGGGAAAACTATCTGATCGATGTGACCAATTCTTCTACGACCGGCGATAAATATGCCACATTCCTGCTCGACAATGAGAAGGTTAAGCAACGTGAAGCGGCCAGCAGGGAGGGGTTTATCAATGAATACCTTGCCAGTTTTGGGGCCAATTTCAACCACAGGCTATACCTTGGAGCAACCATTGGTATGCAGGACCTGTTTTACGATGAAGCCAAAGTTTACAGCGAATTTGGGATTGACGAAGTCGGCACCAATTTGAAAAGCTGGGGCCATTACGATTACGCGAACAATACCAGATCAACCGGAGTTGGTTATAACCTCAAATTGGGGGCTATCTACCGGCCATTGCCAGTTCTCAGGCTCGGTCTTGCTTTTCATACCCCTACCTATTTCCACATCAAGGAGACCTATAGTTCAACCATGAGTTCTAATCTGGATGGAATAAGTACACAGGCTGATGGGGCACATAAAGAATCTACACCGATAGGAAATTTCGAATACAACTTTCATTCACCACTCCGCGTTATCGCAAGTGTCGCTTATCAATTTGAGAAAAAGGCGATATTCTCGATGGATTATGAATTTGTCGATTATGCATCGTCAAAATTCAGCCACGGATATTCCGATGACTTCAGCGTTGAAAATGGAGACATCAAGTCTGTATATAAATCAGTCAGTAATATAAGATTAGGCGCTGAATACAGATTAAATGACGCTTTCAGCCTCAGGGGTGGATTGGAATTTTTGGGTAATCCATACAAATCGAGCGCCTACGGAGTTTCCCAGCCCAATATGGATTACAAATTCACCACTTACAATGGAGGGTTCGGTTACCGTTCCGGGAAATACTCATTGGATGTTACTTATAGCCTTGGCGACAAAACCAACTATATGTACCTTTATCATATAGATGGTATTAACGTTGATCCGGTTAAATATCATAACATTAACCAGGAGTTGCTATTTACTTTCGCGATTCGGATGTGATAAATGAAATAGGTAGAAATAGGTAGAAATAGGTAGAAATAAATGGTAATAAATAGAAATAGGTGGAGCAATTTCCACCTATTTCTATTTATATCAATCAATTACAATTTATTTCCACTTATTTCCATTTATTTCCATTTATTTCCATTTATTTCCATTTATTTCAATCTATTTCACAATATCATACCAGCTCCAACTACATTATTTGTCGCCTCATCAATTAATATCAAACTTCCCGTTTCCCTGTTTCGTTTGTAAGAATCGTAGAACAATGGACGGGTTGTTTTGATGGTGATTTTTGCGATCTCGTTCAGCCCGATGATGGTATCTTCGTCGTGCTCCTCCAGGGTATTGATATTGACTTTGTAGGCTACTTCTGTCACCACACATTTCATTTCGTTGGTGGTATGCTTTAACAAATATTTTCCCCGGTGCTGGAGTGGTTTGCTGTTTAGCCAACAAATCATGAGATTGATCTCCTGTCCCTGGAACGGTTGGTTCACTGCATCAACGATCATGGAACCGCGACTGATATCAATTTCATGCGCAAGGCGCAACGTGACAGATTGGGGGGGGAAAGCCAATTCCAGGCTCTTTGCCCCAAAATCTATTCCCTGAATGGTTGTCTTTTGACCACCCGGCAGGGCAACGACCTCCTGTCCTACCCTGAAGATTCCACCTGCAACCCTACCGGCATATCCCCGGTAGTCGTGGAATTGATCAGATTGCGGACGAATCACATATTGTACGGGGAAACGCGGATCATCAAAATTGTGGTCGCCGCCTACTGGCAACGATTCCATCAAACCTATAAAAGTCGGACCAGTGTACCAATCCATGTTGGTCGAACGATCTACCACATTGTCTCCAAGTTTCGCGCTGATGGGCAGGAAATGAACATCATTGTTGCCCAGCTTGTGTGCCACCTCCGTAAAATCCACTTTAATAGCCTCAAATACTGCCTGGGAAAAATCGACCAAATCCATCTTGTTCACGCAAACCACCACATGGGGTATCTGCAACAAAGCGGCAATGTAAGCATGTCGTCGGGTCTGCTCGATCACACCATTACGCGCGTCAATCAGGATAACAGCGGCATTGGCAGTCGAAGCGCCGGTTACCATGTTCCTGGTATATTGAATGTGTCCGGGTGTGTCGGCAATGATAAATTTTCGTTTCGGTGTGGCGAAATACCGGTAGGCTACATCAATGGTAATGCCTTGTTCCCGTTCAGCACGCAATCCATCGGTGAGCAGAGCCAGATTAACCTCTTCTCCTCCCCTGCTGATGCTGGCCCTTTCAATGGCCTCCATCTGATCTTCAAAAATCGCCTTGCTATCGTACAGCAGACGACCAATCAGGGTACTTTTCCCATCATCAACACTTCCTGCAGTGGTGAACCGCAGTAGTTCCATATCCAAATATCCGATCTCCTTGCCGGACAAAACTGATGCTTTATTGTCAATCATGCTAAACTTATATCATTTCAACTATTAATCAACAAGTTATGAGATATGAATTATGAGTTATAACTCAACTGCCAACACCCATAACTCATATCTTATAACTCATATCTCAGAAATATCCCTCTTTCTTCCGGTCTTCCATGGCTGCTTCCGATCTTTTGTCGTCGGCACGGCCACCCCTTTCGGTCACGCGGCTTGCTGCTACTTCCTGAATAATCTGTTCCAAAGTGTGAGCTTCTGAAAGACTAACCCCTGTGCAAGTAATATCACCGATGGTACGACAGCGGATTCTTTTAACTTCTGCCCTTTCGCCAGACTTCAGCTGCATAAACGGGGCAGTTGCCAGCCATACACCATCCCTGCAGAATACCTCACGTTCGTGGGTGAAATAGAGGCTTGGCATGGGAATATTTTCCATCAGGATATATTGCCAGACATCCATTTCTGTCCAATTACTGATTGGGAATACCCTGAAATGTTCACCGATGTTCTTCTTCCCGTTGAAGAGGTTCCAGAGCTCCGGCCGTTGATTTTTAGGATCCCACTGACCAAATTCATCCCTGTGGGAGAAAAAGCGCTCCTTGGCGCGGGCTTTCTCCTCATCACGGCGACCACCACCCATGGCGCAATCGAACTTCATCTCTTCAATCGCGTCCAAAAGGGTCACTGTTTGCAAGACGTTGCGGCTTGCGTTAACTCCCTTTTCTTCGACAGCCCTGCCTTTGTCAATGGAATCCTGGACATATTTAACAAGCATCTTGGTGCCGGTTTTTTCGGCCAGTTCATCCCGATAGGTAATGGTCTCTTCAAAATTGTGACCGGTATCGATGTGCATCAATGGAAATGGGACCTTTGCCGGATAAAATGCCTTGCGGGCGAGGAAAAACATGACGATTGAATCTTTACCGCCTGAAAAAAGCATCACAGGGTTTTCGAACTGTGCAGCCACTTCACGAATGACGAAGATCGACTCTGCCTCTAATTCCCTTAGATGGTTAATGGTATGTAACTCCATAAATACAAATTCTGATTTTTTGATTGTCCGGGTCAAAACATTCTACCAAAAGGACAAGGCACAAAAATAAACATTCCGTGGAGAAAAACGACTAATGGGATTAATCCTTCTCCTAACGGTGACTCCTTCCCAATAAAATCTACTGATCGGTTGTGGGCAAAAAATCGACAAATAAATACCTGACTGTATTTCAGGATATTAGCTGGTATTTCAGATCCCAATGATTGCTTTGCAGTACAGTTTGGACGTTAACTTCAAAGATTCGTCTGACAATTCTTCTGGTCATGTCAGGATAGTGGACATTCACCTTCTCTTCTGATTCAAGCCAATCGCTTATCTTTTCATATTGCGAAGGATGCAAATTTTTTATAACAGGAACCCCCATCAATTCCAGCGCGGTGGCATTGTATTGCTGCTCATACTGACCTTTCATGGGTATCACCATCAATTTCTTGTTCAGGTAAAGCGCTTCCGCAGGGGTTTCAAATCCGGCGCCGCACAACACACCTGAAGAGTTGGCCATATCCACAATAAATTCATCATTGGTGATTTTATTTACGATAATATTATCAACCCGATAGGATTTTTTTGCATGCTTTGAAAAGATATGCCAGTTGTAATCACCAAACAAGGAGAGCGTATCCACCAATAACTTGTCATCATAGGCGGGCAGATAGACGGTGAAATAATCCTGTACATCCGTTTCACAATCCCTTACCTGCTTTCTAATAACCGGCGTAAAGATGGTATCGTCATAGGCTTTAAAATGGAAGCCAAAATGGGTATCCGCCGGCGCATAATTTCTCAGAATAAACCTGCCCAACAGATCAATTTTCCGTGGAACTGGCACTTTGTCGCTTAAAAGGGCGCCCTGATGGCTCAAACTGATGCATGGAATTTTTTTCTTCCTGCAAGCCCATGCAGAAACTGGCTCAAAATCGTTGATTACCAAATCGTAATCCTCGACCCTGAGTTGATCGATTTCACGCTTCAAGTTCCAAAGATTGCTCTTCGTCAAAGTTTTCCAAATGTCAACACCGCCGCTTTTGCCAAACCAAAAACTCAAACCCTTCAAGCGATATTTTACCGGTTCGTCCAATTCAACATCACACTGGGTCCCGCTTACCAGGATATCGCATTGACAAAATTCCTGAAGATAGGGTATGATGTCACGTGCACGGCTAATGTGACCGTTGCCTGTTCCCTGAATTGCATACAATATTTTCATAACTGAATTTTTTTACTATCCTCAATTATCTTTGAAACTCAACCAGCATATTTTTAAACAGTTCTTTCGCTTCAATATCTATGATCTTTTCAAAATCGGCATCCACATTGCCGGGATCTTCTACAAAATCTTCCCGGTAGGTAAACAATCTCCATTTCCCCTGATTGTATTCGAGGGCTGTCAGGTTCTCGATCCAGTCGCCGGAGTTGAGATAATGGATGGTTTGGTTTCCAACAGTCATTTCCCTCATTTCGGGATGATGTATATGACCGCAAATAATGTAATCTATGCCTTTTTGTGCAGCTATCGAAGCAGCCGTATCCTCGAAGGCATTGATAAACTTCACTGCTCCCTTGACGGATTCCTTAATTTTCATTGAAAAAGAGACCGGCCCAAAATTCAGTTTCCGGTTTATCCAGTTTATTCTGGTATTCAACCAAATCAGGGTATCATAACCAATGGCCCCAATTTTGGCCAGCCATTTGGAATACTGCATCACCACATCGAAAACATCGCCATGAAAAAGCCAGACTTTCTTCCCATTCAGTTCAAGTTTCAACTCGTTCAGGATACGAAGCTTACCAATCTTCAATCCGCTGAACTTTCGAAACATTTCATCATGATTTCCTGTGATGTAATAGACTGAACTATTGCCGGAGGCCAATCCGATCAGGTGCTTAACAACCTTTAAGTGTGATTTTGGGAAGAATCGTTTGTTAAATTGCCAGATGTCGATGATATCCCCGTTTAGTACAATCGTTTTGGGACGAATGCTTTTCAAATACTTTAACAACTCTGTGGCGTGGCAACCCGACGTTCCCAAATGTATATCGGAAATTACAACCAGTTCAACGCTTCTCTTTTTGTCCATTAGTTACGGTTTTTCACGCAGCTAATTAACAGCAAACATATTACGGATCAGTTACAAAACAGTGAAATAACAGTTACGGTTTGGCTATTTTAAAAAATCCCGGAACCAATATCCCGAATCCTTGATCACCCGTTTTTGGGTTGAAAAATCATTGTAGACAAGGCCGAACCGTGGCCGGTATCCCTCTGCCCATTCAAAATTGTCAATAAAGGTCCATGCAAAATACCCTTTGACATTAACTCCTTCATTTTTAGCCTTAAGGATATGTTGAAGGTATCGTTTGTAAAAATCAATTCTTTTCGGATCATGGACCTTCCCATTAATCAATTGATCAGGAAATGCCGCCCCGTTTTCCGTAACAATGATCTCTTTAACCGGGTATTTAGAGAACTGCTTAATAATGTTGTAAATACCTTCCGGGGCTACCTCCCAACCCATTTCGGTAAGTTCAGCATCCTCACCGGGCTTTACGCGATTTGCCCAAATAAAAGGGATCAGTGATGGCTTGGTAACCACCCTAAAATAGTTTTGTAAGCCAATGAAGTCGAAATCGAATTTCAATTGTTGATAATCACCGGGAACAATATATTTCTCAATTTTCCTGAGAAATGGAAGATCGGCATATGGATATCCCATTCCCAGCGAGGGTTCGATAAATAGTCGGTTTAATACTACGTCCAGCCTTTGGGCTGCCCGTTGATGGCTATCCTTCAATTTATATGGTTCGGTGTGAGAGCAGGAAAATGTTGTGCCGATATGGGCCTGTTTGACATTGTGACGAATAATCCTCCCTCCCTCTGCCTGGCACAGGCAGGCATGATGGACAGAAGCAAGGAACTTACCTATTCCGGTCCGGTTGGGGGCATGGATTCCCGATAGGTATCCAAGGGTCGTAAACCCTGCAGGTTCGTTCAGTACCATCCAGTGGTTGATCCGATCGCCATATCTTCTGGTGCACAAATCCGTGAACTCAGAAAACCAGCCCAGCATATCCCGGTTGGCCCATCCGCCACGATCCTCCAGCACCTGGGGTAAATCCCAATGATAAAGCATGGCCCATGGTTCAATTCCAAGATCAAGACAATTATCAATCAGCTTGTTGTAAAAATCTACCCCTTTTTCATTGATTCTACCGGTCCCATCAGGAAGGAGCCTGGCCCAAGAAAATGAGAACCTGAAGTTGTTAAAATTAAGGCTCTTCAGAAGTTCCAGGTCCGTTTGATAACGATGGTAAAAATCGATGGCCTCGTTTCCATTGGAATTGTCCTTGATATGACCCGGTTTTGATGAGAACCTGTCCCATACTGATTCTCCCTTGCCATCAACATTCCAGGCGCCCTCAACCTGATAGGCTGATGTTGCAACTCCCCAGTTAAAATCCGGACCAAAATCTCGCCTGGAAAATTCAGTTTCAAAGATTCTATTGACAAGGCCCGGACTAATCTTCCACATCGCTGCAAGAGCAGCCATATATTTCAAAAAATCATAACGAAGCATTTTCTACCTTTTGCAAATGAATCCAATACATAATTTATTGCATTGGATTAACAGGGCGCAAAGATAATCACATAAAATGATTTATATTCCTAGCCTGATAACAGACGCGCCTTTTACTCTAAGGCCTCTGTCATCAATGCATGAGTGAGAGGGCAAGAGAAGAAGGATTATCAAAATGTACAAAGGCCTCAATACCGTAATGATCAGAAAGGTCTGAAAAATTATTCCTTATTTGTTCCTTCATTACAAAAACCTGTCGCACAATATTTCTGATGGCTTTCGAATTACGTAAAAGTATGTAGTCAATTAAGCTCTTCCTTCCATTTTCCCTCTGAGCCAACTTATTTTCTATTTCGTCATATGAGCTCTGCTGTTCACCCTGCAGGCTTCCGTTTTCAGCATCGAGAAGGGTCAGCATGTTATTATAATTCACCTTATCCTCAAATTCAATGTTGAAATCACCACATACAATTTGAGGTATCTCCTGTCTGGCAAATTTTTTCAGAAGCTTGTCTGCAATCTCACGGCATTGACCGATCCGGACACTACCCGGGCTATTGGCCTGAAGATGGGTTCCAAGGAGCTGAAAGGATTGTCCCTGCCATTCACCTTCGAAAAGAACCGCACCTTTTCGAGCGAAGGCATCAATACCAAAACGATTCTTAAATTCAATCTGCTCCAGTTGACGAAGCGGGATCTTACTGAGTATCCATATTCCGCTATTCGTTTTGAAGGAAAATCTGGAATCGTTTGCCGGACCATACATAAAAGGATATTCCAGCTTCAACTGAGATCTCAGAATCTTCCGGGCCTGGAAATCAAATGCTTCTTCGAATACGATAATGTCAATGTTATAGTCGGCTATTTTCCTAGCAATAGCATCAGCTCTTTTGCAATTTCTGTGAAACTCCGAACAGAAAGGGAGCATGTAGATGTTCCAGGTAAGAATTTTAAGTTCGCGCTGTTTTGCTGGTAAAGGCGCAGACTCCGGAGCGGATTCGCAGGTGTTCGCCTGATTGACTGCAATTACAATCAATAGAATAATCATGAGTATACTTTTTATCTTATTCATTGCCATAGAGTTTGAATTCAAATAAATGAGTAATGAACCAATTCTTTTCTGATGACAGAGGGATTGCAAAATCCGTCACTTATTGTATGAATCATTGAAAGCGAATGAATTTATTGCGTCTCCTAATCCATTAGGCAAATTTTTGAAAAGGTTGTTAATGATTGAATACAGTTCCGTTACATCTTTGTTTCATCAAAAAAATGAGTCGCACGATCAGAAATAAGAGTATATAACCACCTTGCTAATTAGCAAGCCAACAATCGCATGAAAATGATTTTAGCATTGAGATCTCTCGGATTAGAAAAATGATATAGAATAAGTTTAACCATAGTGTATTTTTTTTGAAACATCTCTGTAACAGTATTAGTGCATTTTTGTGCCTGAATTAGAATTGATATACTGTGTTTATGAATTTTTTAGCTAACAAATTTTATTGCGTCGTCCCGATTACAAAAGCATCCTCTTTTTTTGTTTATTGGAGGATACCCAAGAATCACATTCGTACTCCCAATAAAAATCTACCCATAATAGGATTCCTCCATAACACATTGATAGGTCTACTCTTTATTTTACTTCTTAATAGCAATACATTTGCGGCATCAGGAAGTATTGAGGGAACAGTTTTTGACAAAAAAACAAAAGAGACACTTGTTGGAGCACAAGTTATACTGGAAGGAACTACTATCGGAGCCGTCACAAATTTTGACGGTCACTTTTTAATTGACAATATCAAACCTGGCAATTACAATGTGAAAGTCACATACATCTCTTACAATCCCATTGTATTTGATGGAATAGTCATTTCTGCCAATAAAAGAGCCCAGCTAAATGTTGACATGGAGGAAGCTTCAATCAACATCGGAGATATTACTGTAACAGCCTCCAGGCGCAAAGGTTCAGATGTTTCCATTATTAGTGCCATCAAATCAAGCCTTATCTCATCAAACGGAATATCGAATCAACAAATTCAGCGTTCACAAGACAGGGATGCCTCAGAGGTTGTCAAACGAGTTCCCGGGGTAACAGTGGTAGATGACCGTTTTGTCATTGTAAGAGGTTTGGGACAGCGATACAACAGTGTTTGGCTCAACAACGCATCGGCACCAAGTTCCGAGGCAGATAGCAGGGCATTTTCATTCGACATAGTTCCCAGTTCGATGATCGAAAACATGATGATATTCAAGACTCCTGCGCCGGAACTGCCAGGTGATTTTTCAGGAGGTTTTATCAAGTTAAGTACCAAAGACGTTCCTGAATCAAACGCATATTCAATTTCGATAGGTACTTCGATGACTCCTGGTATCACTTTCAGTAATTTCAGCAAATATCAGGGAGGAAAAACAGACTGGTTGGGAATCGATGATGGAACCAGAAAACTTCCTGCTATCTTCCCTGTCGATTTAAGAGAAGTCGGGGCAAATGACCAGGTTTTGTTGGGTCGTATGCTGAATAAAAATTGGCTGGCTAAAACAACGACTGCCTCACCTGATTTACGCCTTTCCTTTACAATGGCGCACCGGTTCAAACTGAATAAAATAATCTTTGGAGAAATTACAGCGGTAAATTACTCAAATACCAAAAGCTTCGACCAGGTTATAAACAATAATTTCGGTGTTTATAGGTTCGATATTGACAAACCCGGATATGATTTCTCTTTCAACGACAATGTTTACAAGAACACTGCCAAGTTGGGTTTGATGCACAATTGGAGCGTTTTCTTAGGCAAAGGAAGCAAAATAGAATTACGCAACCTGTTGAATCATATCGGATATACAAAAACCACCCAAAGACGCGGTACGGAGTTCTACAGCAATTCAAAAATTGAATCCTACGAATATGCATTCTTGAGTCGTAGTACCTATATGGGACAGCTTAGTGGAACCCACTCTTTCAACGAGAACAAAACAAAAATTGACTGGATTGCAGGATATTCAAGGGCTGTAAGAGATGAGCCTGATCTAAAAAGATTAAAACTTACCATGAATGAAAATAAAAATGACGCAAATTATGGCAAATATTACATGGTTTTTCCATCCAATCCACTGACTGCCAATGCTGGACGTGTATACATGAACCTCAGCGAAAATGTCTATTCTGTAGCTGCTAATCTCGAACATACCTTCTCTATTTTTAATATCAAGCCTACTTTTAAGGCTGGTATCTATTCGGAGAAAAAGGATAGGAAGTTTAGTGCCAGAAAATTGGGGTATGTTGCTTCTGACAAATCACAATATGATATAAAAATTGGATATCTGCCCTTCGACCAGATGTTCGCTGACGGCAACATTAATACAACTACCGGAATTAAATTGGCTGAAGAAACCAGTAAATCTGATTCCTACTCCGGGAATAACAATCAGTTGGCAGGTTATCTGGCGCTTCAAATTCCATTCTCCAAAAAATTATCCGTCTACGCAGGTGTAAGAGGTGAAAAAAACAGACAAGAAATTGAAAGTTATGACAGGTTCCTTCAACCGATTACAGTTAGCAACGATACATTAAATATTCTCCCTTCCGTAAATGCCGTTTATTTGTTTAACGATGAAAACCTATTACGGATAGCTTATGGCAAATCGTTAAACCGTCCTGAATTCAGGGAGATTGCCCCCTTCCCATTTTATGATTTCGAAAACAATGCAGTTTATTCGGGAAACCCAATACTAAAAAATGCATCCATTACAAACGGTGAGATCAGGTTTGAACATTATCCCTCTAAAAATGAATTGCTGTCGATTGGTATATTTTACAAGAAATTCCAAAATCCTATTGAGGTTAAATATCTACAGACCGGCAGCGGATTGGAATTTACCTACCAGAATGCGGATCAGGCAGTGAATTATGGCATCGAAGCGGAAATTCGTAAATCGCTTGGCTCAACTGGTATACTTGAAAAATTGAGTGTTGTACTGAATGGTGCTTTGATTAAAAGTGAGATAAGCTTCAGAAATAAAGTTACAGAGAAAACACGTCCAATGGCCGGTCAATCACCATATATCCTGAATGCGGGGATCTTTTATAGCGATGAAGAGAAAAGTAGATTGATGATCAATCTGTTGTACAATGTTATCGGGAAAAGAATACAAATTGTCGGTACTCCTCAGCAAAACTCTTGGGAAGATATCCCTGATGTATATGAAATGCCCAGACATCTGGTGGATTTTGTCATCAGCAAAAAAATTGGGAAATACGCCGAAGTAAAGCTTTCTATTAAAGATTTGCTGAATCAAAATGTAATTTACAAACAAAATATCAACGCTACTGTAGATATGAACTATTACACCGGAAGTGCTTCTTCTATCAAAAATTTCAAAAGGGATCAGGTTCTAAGGAGCTTCAAGCCAGGAAGTAGTTATTCTATTGAATTGGGTTTCCGCTTCTAGTAAATCATTACCCTTTAACACTTAATATAAAATAGGTCAGAATAAAAATTAAAAAGAATAATTATTTAAAAATTACAATTATGAAACGTATTATTTCCAATTTCCTTTTATTATCGATTCTACTTGTAGCAGGAGTGTCCTCTTGCAAAAAAGATCCGGTAATTGTTAAAGTAACAGGCATTTCGCTTGATCAAAAAAGTGCTACAATCAGGATTGGTACTCCTCTTAAACTAACTGTTTCCCTCACCCCTTTTGATGCAACCGACAAAACGGTAACATGGAGCATCAGGGATGCGGCGATTGCTAGTGTTGCATCCGATGGAACAGTTTCAGGCCTTGCGGCTGGAAACACTGAGATTACTGTAACGGCCAAGGACGGTTCATTTACAGACAAATGCGCCGTGACAATTTTCCCTTCAGCCGGATCCACGATCTCACTGACTGGTAATATTACAACTAATTTGACTTTAAAATCAGATATTAATTATGTCTTGGATGGTTGGGTCTATGTCAAATCAGGGGCAATAATAACCATTGAGCCCGGAACAGTTATCAAGGGAAAGGTTGATACAAAAGCATCGTTGGTAATTGAAAGGGGAGCAAAAATTATGGCTGAAGGCACAGCTGCGAAACCCATAGTATTTACCTCTTCAAAACCGGTAGGTTCGCGAGCAGCAGGTGATTGGGGCGGTGTTGTGCTTTGTGGAAAAGCAAAAATTAATGTAACCGGTGGTGAAGCTGAAATCGAAGGTGGCTTAGGTGCAAAATACGGAGGTACTGACGATAATGACAATTCTGGTTCAATGAAATATGTAAGAATAGAATTTGCTGGATATGCCTTCCAGCCGGACAAAGAAATTAACGGATTAACTTTTGGTGGAGTGGGCAGAGGAACAACAATCGACTATGTTCAGGTTTCATTTGCAAACGACGATTCATATGAATGGTTTGGAGGGACTGTAAATTGCAAACACCTGATTGCTTTTAGTGGTTTAGATGACGAGTTTGATACTGATTTTGGTTTCAGTGGATTTGTTCAATACCTGGTTGGATTACGTGACCCGATGATTGCCGACATTTCAAAATCAAATGGTTTTGAATCAGACAATGACGGAAGTGGATCAACAAATATTCCGACCACCAACCCAAGATTCGCCAATGTGAGCCTTTTTGGACCACTCGCAACTTCAAATACCACAATCAACCCTTTGTTTCAGGCATCCATGCACATCAGAAGAAAATCTAATCTTGAAGTTTACAATTCAGTCTTTGCAGGCTGGCCAAAGGGACTATTACTTGCAGACCCGAAAGGGAATGGCGGTACAGGTGCCCAGGTGAAAGGTTGCATTCTTTCAGGAATGACAGACAATTATAGCGGAAATACTGCCGGAGAACAAGCATTCTTCGAAGATGTTACACGCATCAACAGAACTATCCTTCTTAATACTGATCTGAAAGTGACCAATCCATTTAACCTGACAGCACCTAACTTCTTACCACAAACAGGTTCTCCCTTGCTGACCGGCGCTGCAACACTTCCAACAGGATTAGAGGCAACTGATTACATCGGGGCATTCAAAACAACAGATTGGACAGCAGGATGGGCCAATTGGACACCAAAAACTACTGTATATTAATTATTAATGTTTCCAAATTGAAAGGCCGCTCCCATCGGAGTAGCCTTTTCTTTTGGTTACAATAGCATCAACCATTCACAATTTTTTGCTAAATTGGGCTATTACAAATCAAGGAATTTTATAGATCAAAATGAAAAAGAAACTAGTGCTTTTCCTATTTGTTGTCATTTCCTCTTATGCTTATTCACAGGATATTGTGATTGTTGAGGGTAAATATTTTAAGAAAGGAATGCTCTATTCGGGAATTCACACCGAATATTATGAAAACACCCGCCCAAAAACAATCCTTAACATCTTGAATGGAGTTTTGGAAGGGTCAGTTACCACTTATTTTGAAAATGGGAACAAACAAGAGTTACGCTCTTACAAAAACGGAACGAAAGATGGCATTTGGATTACCTGGGATGAACTTGGAAATAAAACAGCCAAGGCAGAATACAAAGAGAATGTTAAAAATGGAGATTGGTTTATATGGTCCAATCAGGGCAAGCCATTATATGAACTTCACTACATCATGGGACAAAAAAGTGGTACATGGAAAGTCTATGATGAAACAGGTAAACTGATTAGCGAAAGAACCTACTGAAATATAGCCAGGATTATTACCAAATTTTAATCATTTTGTAATAATCCTGTAATCAAATCGTAACAACAATGACAGATATTTGCAGTATACATAAAACACTCAAAATGAAAAAGTCATTTTTAATATTGTTATTCATTTCAGTTGTTGCAACTTCCTTTGCTGTTAAAACCAGTAATCCATCCAACAAAGGCAAAGCCACGGAAACTACTGTTTCTAACTTAGTTACTACTGTTTCGATTTCAGGCAAAGTGATTGACCTGAATTCTGGAGAGGCTCTTGTAGGAGTTGAAGTTTTCATTGAAGGTTCCTCTCAAAAAGTTCATTCTGATTTGGATGGCAATTTTAAAATTGAAAACCTAAAACCGGGTGAGTACAATGTGATTGCCTCCTATATTTCGTACAATAAAAGCTTTATCGAGAAACTGGAAGTTGGAAAATCAAATCAAACTCTGAATATTAAGTTGCAATCTGCCAATTAACCTCAACGTGACTTAAAAAAACGGAATTGCATTTCTTGCAATTCCGTTTTTTTTAAGCCTGAACACATTTCTCCACGTAGTGAAAATTAAACTATGAACTAATAGGCTTAATAACACAAGAGAAAATGAACGATAATTTTAAGATATTGGTAGCTGAAGACGAAGAGGATTTGTGCGAGATTCTACAGTATAATCTTGAATGCGAGGGATATAATGTAGACGTTGTTTTTTCTGCCGAAGAGGCCTTAAAGAAGAAGCTTTCAGTTTATGATCTATTTCTTCTGGATGTGATGATGGGGAAAATGACGGGATTTGCACTGGCACAAAAAATCCGTAAAGAGCTTAATATTAGCATTCCAATAGTATTTTTATCCGCAAAAAATACTGAAAATGATTTACTTACTGGTTTTACTGTCGGAGCAGATGATTACATATCCAAACCATTCTCCATCAGAGAACTGCAAGCTAGGGTAAAATCGATTCTGAAACGAACTAACCAACGTCCAACAGATGAAGAGATTGAAGTTTTAAGTTTGGGAGATATTAGACTCGACATAAAAGCAAAACGATTAATCATAGACAGCAAGAAAGTTGAACTTACGAGAAAGGAGTTTGATATTATCATGTTGCTGGCCACAAATCAGGGTAGAATTTTCTCAAGAGAAGAAATACTGTATAAGATTTGGGCCAACGACGTTGTCGTGACTGATCGAACGGTGGATGTGAATATTACTAGATTGAGGAAAAAATTAGAGGGATACGCGAAATACATTCGCAACAAAGCAGGATATGGCTATTTTTTCGAGACCTAAAGGCTATTCCCTCCAAAAAATCAACCAGTGGATCTACAAACATCATCTACAAAAGAATTATCTAGGTTATAAATCTGTAAATTAATGATTTATGAAAAAGTTAGTACTTCGTGGTGTAACAGATTTGTCACAATATTGTAACAATAATTAATTAACGTGTAACATTTTTGTAATATTTTTGATAGAATTTTGTAACAAAATATAAAACTAAATTCTATCATCTATGAAATTTCATTTTTTAATTTTAGGTATTTTATTAATTGTGCTCTCATTAAACTTAAGAGGACAAGAAGTTATAACCAGTGACAAAATCACGGAAATGAATGAGCAATTAAACGGATTGCTAGAAAGAGTAGCAACCAATGAATCTGATCTTTCGAAATTGACTAAAATAAAAATATCAGGCTACATGCAGGCACAATATCAAAAATTTGAAAGTCCCGCTTTACTACCTACCTCTAACAACTATTTTGCTCTAAGACGCGTCAGGGTAAAATTCACCTATGAAGCAACAGACGGCGTAAAATTTGTTCTGCAACCTGACTTCGCACCAGGCGCCCTCGCCCTAAAAGATGCATATGTAATCCTGAACGATAGATGGACAAAAGCATTTAGCATTACCATGGGTAAATTCAACAGGCCCAATTACGAGGTTGAATACTCTTCCAGCCAACGCGAACTTCCTGAGCGCTCTTCTGTGATCAGGGCTATTTATCCTGGTGAACGCGCCATCGGGGCAAAATTGGAATTCAACCCGCAAAACACTCCCATTCACATGCAGTTGGCTGTTTTCAACGGATCAGAGGACCTGAAAATTAACAATAGCGCAGGATCCAATCTAAACAGCAATGAAAACAAAGACTACGACAATTTTAAGGATGTGATGGCCCGCGTAACCTACAACCTGAGACTTGGTAATTTTGGTGGTCTTGATTTCGGTGCACACGGTTACTTTGGAAAACTTAAATCAATGGCTACCACAACCTATTTGAGCGACTATACTACAGTGAAATCTGCAAACATTGGTGACGGTATTGCCAGAAGCTGGGGAGGCGCTGAATTTCAACTATTTGCTGATGTTTTGGGTGGCTTATCCGTCAAAGGGGAATACATTGCAGGAAAAAATGCTTCCATTGGTTTTACTCCATCCGGAACCACTCTTGGTGTAGCCAATTTCCAGAATAAATTTGCCGGCTACTACCTCTATTTCATCAAAAACCTTGGCAAAAAGAACCAATTCGCTTTACGTTATGACTACTATGATCCAAATACCGACATCAAAGACAAAGATATTGCAATTAGCGGATATGCCGCAACTGCCACGTTGGCAAAGAAAATGAGCGGTAAATCCGATCTTGCGACCAGTACATTGGGCCTTGCTTTTCACCATTACTTTGATGACAACTTAAGAATTACCCTGGCCTACGACATCGTTCAAAACGAAAAGGTTGGAACCTCAGGCAAAGTTGTCGACAATTACACTACCGCAGCCGGAGTGGCTGGTACCATGGACTGGAGCAACGCCATCAATCAGAACGTGATGACCTTAAGAATCCAGGCAAAATTCTAAACAAAACAAATTTTGGAAGTGTTAAACATTAAATTACAACAAAACATTAAAACAACAGAAATGAAATCATTCAATTTAGTAAAATTAGCAATCGCAGCAATGGTTTTGGGTGCAATTAGCTTCGCTTTCGCTGCCGCTCCCCAAAAAATCACCGTGAAGGGTTCCGACACCCTGGTCATTCTTGCACAGAAATGGGCAGAAGAGTACATGAAAACCAATTCTGCTGTTACCATCCAGGTTACCGGAGGTGGTTCAGGTGTAGGTATTTCGGCTTTGATCAATGGCGCGACTGATATCGCCAATGCAAGCCGCAAGATGAAACCAACAGAAAAAGAAAAATTGAAAGCAAGATACAACACTTTGGGTGTTGAAGTAGCTTGTGCCAAAGATGGTATCACGGTCTACCTCAACCCAGCAAACAAAGTTAAAGAATTATCTATTAAGCAATTAGGAGACATTTTTAAAGGAACCATTACCAATTGGAAAGAGGTTGGCGGAGCTGACCAGGCTATCAAATTGTATGGCAGGGAGAATAGTTCAGGTACTTATGTCTTCTTTCAGGAAAATGTTGTAAAAGGCGACTATGCTACTTCTTGTCAGACACTTCCCGGAACTGCTGCAGTTGTGAACGCAGTGAAAAAAGACCCCAACGGTATTGGCTATGGAGGCGCCGCCTACTCAGAAGGTATTGAAATCTGTAAGGTAAAAATAGATGATAAAAGTCAGGCGTATAAAGCTTCGGCCGAAACAATCAAAAACAACCAGTATCCCATTACCCGCTACCTTTACATGTACCTTGCCAACAGACCTACCGGCGAGATCAAAAAATACATAGACTGGATCTTAAGCGCTGAAGGTCAAAAATTAGTTGTAGAGATGGGCTACTTTCCTGTCAAGTAATCAATGACAATCACCTTTTCCTTCAACGAACATTTCAATTCATAGACAGCAGTTACCGCATAGCACACCACATTTGGTGTTCTATGCGGTAAGTTCGTATACGCACCTTTCCAGATTAATCCTAATTTTACCAAAAAATCAGCTTTGAATGACCAAGAAAAAATCAAAAAAAGAGCTACTCAACCGAAACACTGAATCGGTTAATATTGATATAACCCAAAAGAAATTTCGACTCAGTGATTTTTTGGCAGAAAAAGTAATCAAAGGAGTTGCATTTCTTTCTATTGCCATCATTATTCTGATTTTTGTTTTTGTTTTCAGGGAGTCCCTTCCCATCTTCCAACCGGAAAAAGCAACCGTTGGTCTTGTTACGGCAAAACAGGAAGTACAAGAGACCTATGGTGAAGTAACAGATAGTTTATCCACCAGCCCTGCTGTTCAGGAAACCTATGGTGCGGTGAAGGATACAACAGAGGTGCAGGAACAATACGGCGCTGTAAAAGATACAACTGAAGTTCAGGAACAGTACGGTGTTCAGACCAAGGATACGCTAGGCGGTATTCAGGCAGATGACACCTACACGGTCAGCTCGGGAAGCGGATATGACCATAACCGCGCCGCTTTGAGATCACTTGGAACTACCGAATGGGTCCCGGTCTCTGAAAAACCAAGATATGGTATTCTGGCATTGTTGATGGGAACATTGAAAATCACACTGATCTCTATGCTCTTCTCGGCCCCGCTCGCCATCCTGGCCGCGCTTTATACCTCAGTCTTTGCAAACAAGAAGATGAAAGAGATTATCAAACCCACCATCGAGTTGCTTGCGGGCTTTCCATCCGTTGTGATTGGATTTTTCGCCCTTATGGTATTGGCCACCTTTCTCCAATCAATCTTTCATTATGACACGCGGCTCAATTCATTTGTTGGTGGTATCGCGATGGGTATTGCAGCCATACCAATTATCTTTACCATCACGGAAGATGCCCTGACCGCCGTTCCAAAAACATACTATGAAGCGAGTCTGGCGTTGGGCGCCTCCAGATGGCAAACAGCTTTTTTTGTCATTCTGCCCGCAGCGACCCCGGGGATCTTTGCAGCCATTCTCCTGGGCATTGGCAGGGTATTCGGTGAAACAATGATCGCCCTGATGGCCACCGGCAATGCGGCGCAGATGGACATTAATCCGTTTGCTTCCGTCCGTACGTTGGCAGCAACCATCGGAGCGGAGATGGCAGAGGTGGTATTCGGCGATACCCACTACAATGTGCTGTTTCTGATTGGCTCACTGCTCTTTATTTTCACCTTTCTGCTCAACGCCATTGCGGAGTTTTACGTGAAAGGAAAACTATTGAAACGCATACAGGGAAAATGATCAAGAACAAAAAGATAGATATCAAAGGAGTTGCCATCGAAGGTGCAACCCTCCTCTCTGCACTTATCATCATTGCCATTGTTGTGGTGATGATCGTGGTGATCGTAAATGGTGGCAAACAACAACTCTCCTGGGAGTTTTTAACCAGTTTCCCGACTGATGGAATGACCAAAGGGGGAATCTTCCCTGCCATCTACGGAACATTTATGCTGGTAATCATTATGTCGGTGGCAGCAGTACCATTTGGGACCATCACCGCCATCTACCTGACAGAATATGCCAAAGAAAATTCCGTTATTGCCAAGACCATCCGCTTTGCGGTGCGAACACTTGCAGTTATCCCATCCATTATCTATGGTTTATTCGGCCTTGGTTTCTTTATCAAATTTGTCGGAGCGCAGGTCGACTCAACCTTTTACGGAGGTCAGCTGAAATGGGGACAGCCCAATCTGCTCTGGGCCAGTCTGACCATGGCCCTTCTAACCCTTCCGGTGGTGATTGTTTCGGTGGAAGAGGCATTAAGAACTGTTCCCAAAGATTTGAGGGCGGCAAGTTTAGCATTGGGTGCAACCAAGTGGCAAACAATCTGGAAAGTAGTCCTGCCGGGATCAATATCCGGTATCATGACCGGAACAATTCTGGCAGTGAGCCGGGGAGCCGGTGAAGTCGCCCCCATCCTTTTTACGGGAGCAGCTTATTATTTGGCAACCTTACCAGGATTAAGCGACCAATTTATGGTACTTGGATACCACATTTATGTTATGACCACCCAATCAGCGAATGTGGACCAAACCTTGCCTATTCAGTTTGGAACCACTTGTGTTTTGCTGATGCTCACCTTCCTGCTAAACATGACAGCGGTTATTTTAAGATACCGGATCAGAAAAAAGAAAAACAATTGATATGACCATTGAAAAGATAAACACGGAGAATCTGATTTTATACTATGGCCAAAAACTGGCCTTAAACAATATCTCCATAAAGATTCCTGAAAAGAAAGTTACCGCTTTTATCGGTCCTTCGGGTTGTGGCAAATCAACTTTTCTGAGAAGCCTTAACCGGATGAATGATTTGATTGACAGTGTTAGGATTGAAGGTAAGGTGATGATTGATGACATCAATATTTACGATAAAAATATCGATGTAGTTAATCTCCGAAAAAAGGTTGGTATGGTATTTCAAAAATCCAATCCGTTTGCCAAATCCATATACGAAAACATAGCTTACGGCCCAAGAATCAATGGTATTAGCAACAGCAATCAGTTGGATGAAATTGTGGAAACTGCACTAAAAAACGCAGCCATCTGGGAGGAGGTAAAAGATCGTCTTGGCGATTCCGCCCTGGGACTTTCAGGCGGACAGCAACAGCGGCTCTGCATAGCCCGGACACTTGCCGTAAATCCCGAAATCGTCTTAATGGACGAACCTGCCAGCGCACTCGATCCTTTGTCTACCTCAAAAATTGAAGAGCTGATTGTGCAACTGAAAGAGCATTTTACCATTGTCATCGTTACCCACAACATGCAACAGGCATCACGAATCAGCGACCATACAGCCTTTTTCTACCTCGGTGAACTGATCGAATTCGACAAAACAAGAAAAATATTTACCAATCCGGAGAAGAAACAAACTGAAGACTACATCACCGGGCGTTTTGGTTGATGTTGAAACAATTTATACATTTAAGTCATGGAAAATTATAGGATATTCGATTCCGAACTCGATAAGCTTCGCGACAGGGTATTTCAAATGAGTGTGCAGGTAAACCGGCAACTAATTGATGTTGTAGCGGCAATCAATAGCGGTGATCTTGAACTTGCAAAAAAAGTCATCAACAATGACGAAGAGATCAACAACCTCGATACCAAAATTGATAAACTCTGTCAGAAAATCTTTGCGTTGCAGCACCCGGTCGCTTCCGATCTCAGGTACATCATGTCGTCGCTCAAAATCAACAACGATCTGGAAAGAATTGGGGACCACGCGGTTAATATCGCCAAAAAGTTGGAGTCTTTACTGGATTATCCCCAATTGGTGGAAGAGTTGGGTATTGACAATATTGGAGAGAAAATATTGGCGTTGTTTGCGGATGTGCTTTCGCTGATCAGTTCATTGGATATCACCTTTGCCGACAAAATTCTCGACAAAGCGGATAAAATAGACATGGATTGTAAAAAAATCATCGCGAAAATATTCCGGGAAAAACTGCATCAGCCTGAAGTGGTAGAAGTTTCAGCCAACATACTGATAATCATCAACCTGTTTGAAAGGGTGGCAAGCTATTCAACCAACATAGCTGAGGCAATCAGTTTCGTTGTTGATGGAGAGATTATCAAGCACAAAAAGAGAACTTAAGAATTGACAGTTAACAGTTGAAAGTTGACAATTGAAAATTGAAAATGAATTATATTACAAAATGAGTGAATTTTATATAATTGTCAATTGTCCATTTTCAATTTTCAATTCCTTACTATACAGACTATGAAGGAGACTTATCGGATATTGGTAGTGGAAGATGAGGAGGACATTAACGAAATCCTGAAATTCAATCTTGAAAATGAAGGCTATGCCGTTGATTCGTGTTTTTCTGCTGAAGAGGCCCTCAAAAAAAATCTCTCCCGTTACGATTTGATTCTTCTTGATGTAATGATGGGCAAAATGTCCGGGTACAACCTTGCCCAAAAGATCAGAAAAGAGTTGCAACTAAACGTATCAATCATTTTTTTGACGGCACGAACCACCGAAAATGACCTGCTGACCGGTTTCAATATCGGAGCGGATGATTATATTACCAAACCATTTTCCATCAAAGAGGTGGAGGCACGCGTGAAAGCTGTACTGAAAAGGGGAAACAAATCATCCTCGAATGAAGCTGTGACCACGCTTCAATTGGGTGATTTAATCCTGGACCTTGAAAGTAAACGGCTTTACATCGGGAAACAAAAAATTGATCTCTCCAGAAAAGAGTTTGACATTCTGTATCTTCTTGGTAAGTCTCCCGGAAAGGTCTATTCCCGTGAAGAAATCCTAAACCGGATATGGGAAAGTGATGTGATTGTCACTGATCGCACAGTGGATGTTAACATGACCCGGTTAAGAAAGAAAATGGAAGATGCCGGGGCCTACATCCGGAATAAGCCGGGTTTTGGTTATTATTTCGAAATTTGAAACAAATAAATACAACCAATATGATTTTGAAGTACCGTTCCATCAAATGGAAACTTTTCGCCTATTATTCGCTCCTGTTCACCATATTCACCTTATCCATTGTTTTGTATCAAAACAAAAGGGAGCGCTATTTCAGAACGGCAGAGCTCAGAACTTCCCTCAATGATTACACCGACCTCACCAATCGTTATCTGGAAAAGTATTCACTTGATAAGGCGAAAAACTATTCGGGACTGGATAGCTTGAAAATTATGGTTCCCCCTGAAAAAGTAAGGATCACCGTCATCAATAAAGCAGGAATTGTGCTGTACGACAATAGTGTTTCGGATTATAACCATATGGAAAACCACAAGGAGCGCCCGGAATTTCAAAAAGCCATTTTTGAGGAATTCGGCGAAAACATCCGTCATTCTGCAACTACAAACAAAGACTATTTTTATTACGCAAAAAGCTATAACAATCTGATCATCAGGGCTGCCGTTGTTTACGATGACCGTATTAAAGAATTTCTGAGGGCCGACCGTGTATTTATCCCGTTTTTTATCCTGCTCTTTGTCGTTTTCGGATTTCTCCTTCGTTACATTGGTAACCATTTGGGTGATTCGATCACCAAACTGAAGGATTTTGCAATAAAGGTCAGAAGAAATGAAGCAACCGAATTTGATGAGAACATTGAATTTCCCAACGATGAACTTGGATCTATCAGCCACGAAATCATTCAGTTGTACCACCAACTTAACAAAACAAAAAGTGAACTATTATTGGAGAAAGAGAAACTGGTTAGTCACCTCTATGTTTTGAAAGAGGGTGTCGCTTTCTTCTCCCCTACAAAAAAGGCGATCCTTAACAACAGCCATTTTATCATTTACCTCAACATCATATCGGAAGAGACAACTACATCTACCGAGAAAATATTCAAATCAAAAGCATTCGCTGAAATTGATAGTTTTCTGGATAAAACATTGTCGGAGAGTAACAATACCCAACTTCAGGAGATGCCAAGAATGCAATTTTCCATTCAGAAAAACAGTTACCACTTTACCATTCAATGCATTATATTCCCGGATAAGAGTTTTGAAATTCTGATTGCCGATCAAACGGAGCAGGTAAAAAGGAGTATCATGAAACAACAAATTACCTCCAACATCTCCCACGAGCTCAAAACGCCAATCTCTTCCGTGAAAGGCTACCTGGAAACCGTCCTCAACAACCCCACATTGGATCAAAGCAAACAGCACTACTTCATTAAGAAGGCTTATATTCAATCGGAAAGGCTCACTCAACTGGTAAATGACATTGCCATGCTGAATAAAATCGAGGAATATTCAGACCTGTACATTCGCGGTAAAATCCAGATAGGAAAAGCCATTGAAGAGGCTATTGAGAGTATGCAGGATCAATTGACCAGCAAATCAATCACAGTTGAGAACAACATCCAACCAAATTTGGTGGTCAATGCCAACTATTCACTCATCTTCTCCATTTTCAGAAATCTGCTCGAAAACTCGGTGATTTATGGCGGGGAGAATATCACCATTTGGATCTCCAAGTACCACGAAGATGCCTCCTTCCATTTCTTCTCCTTTGCCGATAATGGCCCGGGGGTAGAAGAGGAACATATCCCGAGACTTTTCGAACGGTTCTACAGGGTAGATTCGGGGCGCTCACGCAAACAGGGAGGCACCGGACTTGGACTGGCCATCGTCAAAAATGCTGTTCTCAGTTTCAAAGGGGATATTTCGGCACGTCCACGCCAGGGTGGCGGATTGGAATTTATCTTCTCTCTGCCTAAGTAACTGTCAAAATTTCTTACACAGAGAATTATTATCTACTAATCGAGAACACAGTGTCCAATGAAATTCTAGCCTCTGCATAAACTTTAGAGAAAAACACAGAGTTCACTGAGCTTAAAAATCGCAAGCGATTTTTCTCTCTCCCGAAGTGTCGGGACAAGTTGTGCAACTCCGTGATTTCTCTTGTGTTTCGTTGATCAGGCAGCAATTTCAAAGTCATCTGTAATTTTCAAAAGGAGTAATAAATTCTCTGTGTAAGAATTTTTTACTGTTTGTGATTATCCAGATGGCTTAATTATCATCTTTTAATTGAGCTGTTGCTTCGAAGAGTGAAAATATTTTGGTTATTTTGGATTCCTTACAAATCTTGAAATCGCATTCATGAGAGACAAAATATCCTCGCTCAATCAGAAACTTGCCGGCAGAGATGCCGTCGGGTTGCTTTCCTATTTCCTAACCGAATACAATGGGAAAATAGCCCTGTCCAGCAGTCTGGGACTTGAAGACCAGGTATTGACAGAGATGGTCTGTTCCATCGATAAAAATGTGAAAATTTTCACCCTCGACACGGGCAGGTTATTCCCGGAGACTTACGATCTGATTCACCGTACCAACCAAAAATATGGGATCCGGATGCAGGTTTACTTCCCGGATGCAAAGGAAGTGGAAGAAATGGTCCAAAACAAAGGAATCAATCTATTTTACAATTCCATCGATGACCGCAAAACCTGCTGCCGTATCAGGAAGATTGAACCCCTGAAAAGGGCCTTCGCCGGACTTGAAGTTTGGATATGCGGATTGAGGAGGGACCAATCTGTTACGAGGGCAGAAATGCTACCCATCGAATGGGACGAGAACAATGGCCTGATCAAACTAAACCCGCTGATTAACTGGAGCGAAGAACAGGTCAGGAGCTACATCAAAGCGCACAAAGTCCCCTACAACCCGCTTCACGACAAAGATTATCCAAGTATTGGCTGTCAACCATGCACCAGGGCCATCTTTCCAGGAGAGGATCTCAGGGCAGGTCGATGGTGGTGGGAAAATCCGGATACGAAAGAGTGCGGGCTGCACAAAAGATAGGTTTTATTCACTAAGGATTGTTTTATAAAGGCTAAGGGTTACTTTATATCCGCACAAGCCGATTCATGATTCCCATCGTTATCAACGAGTGGGATCAGCGTTATTGCCAACCATCGGTCAAATGCAAAGGCTTGCAAAAGAGCTGCATTTTTACCAACGCATCAAATATCAACTTGATAATTATATCTTATTTTTTGAGATAAATTTGTATTTTAGCTGAAAATAATTTGACAGAAATGAATCGAATTAAGGAGGTGCTTGATGAAAAAGGCATCAAGCAGACTTGGCTGGCTGAGAAGTTGGGAAAGAGTTACAACATGGTCAACTCTTATGTTCAAAACAGACAACAACCTAGACTTGAAGTACTTTATGAGATAGCAAAAATACTGGACGTCAATCCTAAAGATTTATTGAAAGAAGATTAATGACTAAAGAAAATCAAATAGAAGAAAACCTAATCAGGCAACTAACTGATTTGAAGTACAACTATCGACCTGATATTATTGATAGAAAGACGCTTGAACAGAACTTCAAAACTAAATTTGAAACACTGAATCGTGTTCATCTGACAGAAAGCGAATTTTTACGCATACGTGAAGAAATTATCAATCCGGATGTATTCACTGCATCGAAACTGCTTCGTGAAAGAAATTACTTTCAACGCGAAGATGGCACGCCTCTACATTATACTTTGGTAAATATCAAGGATTGGTGCAGAAATGACTATGAGGTTATCAATCAATTACGCATCAATACTGAAAACAGCAATCACCGTTACGATATAATTCTACTGATTAATGGCTTGCCGGTAGTGCAAATTGAATTGAAAAAACTGGACATTTCACCACGTAAAGCAATGCAGCAGATCGTGGACTATAAAAATGACCCCGGCAACGGATACAGCAATTCTTTGATGTGTTTTATGCAGTTGTTTATCGTTAGTAACGGCACTAAAACACACTATTTTGCCAACAATAAAATCCAGCATTTTAATTTCAATGCTGATGAGCAATTTTTACCAGTACATGAATTGGCGGATATAGACAACCAGAAAATAAATCGGCTTGATTTATTCACTGAAAAGTTCCTTAAAAAATGTACGCTCGGCGAGATGATTAGCAAGTATATGGTACTTGTCGAGAGCGAACAGAAACTATTGGTGATGCGACCATATCAGATTTATGCAGTTCAAGCTATCGTTGATTGCATCCAGCAAAACCGAGGGAACGGCTATATTTGGCACACCACAGGAAGCGGTAAAACATTGACTTCTTTCAAAGCTTCTACCCTTTTAAAAGACAATCATGATATAGAAAAATGCCTTTTTGTGGTGGACCGAAAAGACCTTGACCGGCAAACCCGCGAGGAATTTAATAAATTCCAGGAAGGTAGTGTTGAAGAAAACACCAATACCGAAACTTTGGTAAGGCGCTTGCTATCTACCGACTATGCTGACAAGGTAATTGTTACCACCATTCAAAAACTAGGATTGGCGCTAGACGGCACGTATAAGAAAAATTACAAAGAACGCTTGGAGCCTTTGAGCAAAAAACGAATGGTTTTCATCTTTGACGAGTGTCACCGTTCGCAGTTTGGCGATAATCACAAAGCGATTATCGAGTTTTTTCCAAATGCTCAACTCTTTGGTTTTACGGGTACGCCAATTTTTGATGAAAATGCCACTTACAATATTAGAGAAGGCGAACAGGCTTCCTACAAAACCACGGAATCGATTTTTGAAAAGCGGTTACATGACTATACCATTACCCATGCCATAGAAGACAAAAATGTTCTTAAATTTCATATTGACTATTTCAAAGGGAAAGGCAATTTAAATCCGAAACCCGGTGAGGCTATCGCACAACAGGCTGTCGTAGAAGCCATACTCGATAAGCACAATGCGGCTACCAATTCGAGGCGATTCAACGCTGTATTGGCAACGGCTTCCATCAATAACGCCATTGAATATTATCAGCTATTTAAATCAGTACAGACAGCGAATGCGCTGTCTCATCCCGATTACATTCCGCTCAATATTGCTTGTGTTTTTTCGCCACCAGCTCAACTAATTGCTAAAGAAGGTGACCAGCAAAGTCAAAAAAATGCTGACGATATCAAACAATTACAAGAGGACTTGATACAGGAAAAAGAGGATAACAAACAAAATCCTGAAGAAAAGAAAAAAGCCCTGATGAAAATTATTGCAGACTTCAATTTGCAATATGGTACGAATCACAACATCAACGAATTTGATGGTTACTATCAAGATATTCAAAGACGCATTAAGGACCAAATATATTCCAATAAAGACTACCCGCACAAAAACAAGATTGATATTACAATAGTGGTGGATATGCTGCTCACAGGTTTTGATTCCAAGTACCTCAATACACTGTATGTGGACAAAAACCTGAAATACCATGGTTTAATACAGGCATTCTCGCGTACCAACCGGGTGCTGAACGATACAAAGCCTTACGGCAATATTCTCGATTTCCGCTCGCAACAAGATACCGTAAACCAAGCCATTGCGCTTTTCTCAGGTGAAGATAGTAGCCGGGCAAAAGAGATTTGGATGGTCGACCCTGCTCCGGTAGTTATTGAGAATTACCAAAAAGCAGTTGAAGCGCTGGGCAGTTTTATGCAGCAGCACAATTTGGCAAACGAACCACAAGAAGTGTATAACCTGAAAGGCGATGCTGCACGCATAGCTTTTGTGAAAAACTTCAAGGAAGTACAACGATTAAAAACCCAATTAGACCAGTACACCGACTTGGATGAAGAGCAACAGGCTAAAATTGAAGCCATATTGCCAAAGGATAGCTTGCAATCGTTCAGAAGTTCGTATTTGGAAACTGCCAGGAAATTCAAAGAAAGACAACAAAAAGAAGGCGACCAGGCGCCACCCGATGTTCAGCAGTTGGATTTTGAATTCGTGCTTTTTGCTTCTGCCGTGATTGACTACGATTATATCATGGACTTAATTGCCGACAGTACGCAGATGAAACCGGCAAAGCAAAAGATGACCAAAGCACAGGTGATTAGCTTGCTTAGTTCCAATGCCAACCTGATGGACGAACAGGAAGATTTAACCGATTACATCAATGGTTTGGACTGGAACAGCGGACAAGATGTGAATACCTTACGCAATGGCTACGACATTTTTAAAATTGAGAAAAACGAAAAAGAACTGGCTGCCATTGCCCACAAAAACGGCTTGCAAACAGCAGACTTAAAAGCCTTTGTAGATACCATTATGAGCCGAATGATTTTTGACGGAGAAAAACTCACCGACCTTTTGGAACCTTTGGAACTAAGCTGGAAAGAACGCAGGGTAAAAGAACTGGCATTGATGGAAGAGTTAGTACCGCAATTAAAAAAAATAGCCCAAGGGCGTGATATTTCAGGATTAGCAGCCTATGATGTCTGAACTATGAGTTGCGAATTTAAAATCACGAAATGAAAAACGAAATCATATTATATCGTCCAAACGAACTTGCCGAGCATATCGAGGTAAGAATTGATGAGGAAACAGTTTGGCTTTCTCTTAATCAAATAGCCCAACTTTTCGACAGAGATAAGTCTGTAATTTCAAGGCACCTGCGAAATGTTTTTAAAGATGGTGAGCTTGTGTTTGAAGCAACTGTTGCAAAAAATGCAACAGTTCAAATTGAAGCAGGGAGGGAAGTGAAACGAGAAATTGAATATTATAATCTTGATGCCATTCTTTCGGTAGGTTATCGGGTAAATTCAAAGCAAGGTACGCAATTTAGAATTTGGGCTACCCATGTTTTAAGAGATTATTTACTAAAAGGATATGCCTTAAACCAACGAATGAATCGGATAGAAACCCATGTTGAAAATCTTTCCGAAAAAGCAGATGCAATTTCACTGCAAATTCAATCCGTTGCTATTCCAAACCAAGGGGTATTCTTCGACGGACAAGTATTTGATGCTTACGAATTGGCTTCTAAAATTATACGTACTGCCCAAAAATATATTGTATTGATAGATAATTATATTGACGAAACAACACTTACGCATTTAGCCAAGAAAAACCGTGAGGTCAAAGTTGTTTTACTAACCAAAAACATCAATAAACAATTGGCATTAGACATCAAAAAAGCCAACGAGCAATATGGAAAATTTGAAATAAAAGCCTTTGAAAAAAGCCACGACCGGTTTTTAATTATTGATGAATCAGAAGTGTATCATCTTGGGGCTTCTTTGAAAGATTTGGGTAAGAAATGGTTTGCGTTCTCAAAATTGGATAAAAACTCGGTGGAAAACATTTTAAAGTCGGTAACCAATGAATAACGCTTCCACAAGCTCAGTGTGGGCAAAAGATAAATTGATACCCGAATTGCGGTTCCCTGAGTTTGTGAAGGATGGGCTACGATTAATGAACAGTTAGATATATCAGCAAACAATGACCAAGAAAAATAGCAATATTGCACCTGTTATAAACCAAGTTGAATACACTGATATACTGCGACAGGCTGTCGCAGAAATCCGCTCGGCTCGCTCTTCCATTGCATTACAAGTTAATAGTACTACCAATTCTGTGTATTGGAATTTGGGCAAATTGCTCTTTGAAAAACAGTTGGAAGAGGGGTATGGCAGTGGAGTGGTGAAGCAATTATCAGTTGATTTAAAAAATGAGTTCCCAGATATGGGGTTATCCCCTCGCAATTTATGGAACATGAAACGTTTTTATGAGCGTTATTATCGGGCAGATACAAAACTGCAACGCAGCGTAGCAGTTTTGCCATGGCGCCACAATTTGCTACTCATAGAAAAAACGAACGATAATAAGGAAGTCGAATTCTATGCCAACGAAGCCCTAACGAAAGGCTGGTCGAGAGATTTGTTGCTCAATGCCATTAAAATGGATACTTACGGCCAAGTACAGAAGCAAATAAAAACACACAATTTTGACCGTACGCTACCTGAAGCGCATGCCAATTATGCCAATGAAGTGTTTAGAAGCTCCTACAATTTAGGCTTTTTAGGAATTACCGAACCAATTAGAGAATTGAAATTGGAAAAAAGGCTAATAGAAAAAATTAGACACTTTATATTGGAGTTAGGCAAAGGATTTACTTTTATTGGCAACGAGTACCGATTGGAGTATAACAGTAAAGAATACTTTGTTGATATGTTGTTTTTTCACAGAGGTTTGCAGTCTTTGGTTGCCATTGAATTAAAAATTGGAAGCTTTAAAGCCGAGTATGTGGGCAAAATGAATATGTACCTCTCGCTGCTCGACCGTCTGGAAAAAGGAGAAAACGAAAACCCATCCATTGGTATAATACTCTGTGCCGACAAAGACCACCTTGATGTAGAAATAGCGCTGCAAGATGTAAATAAACCAATTGGAGTCGCAGAGTATCAATTGTTGCTACCTAAAGTTGAATTGCAAACCATGCTATCTTCAGAGATTAAAGCCATGGAACAAGAAAGGGAGAATTTCGAATGAATAAAGCAACAAATAAATTGATACCCGAATTGCGGTTCCCTGAGTTTGTGAAGGATGGGGAGTGGGTGGAGAAGGTTTTAATTGATACCGCAGATAAAAAAGTTAAATGGAGTTTTACGGGTGGGCCATTCGGTTCAAACCTAATGGCAAGTGACTATACTGCAAATGGAATTAGAATAATTCAACTTCAAAATATTGGCGATGGTGAATTCATGGATAAATACAAAATCTATACATCAGAAGAAAAAGCTAATGAATTATTAAGTTGTAATATATACTCAGGTGAAATAATATTGTCAAAGATGGGTGACCCTGTAGGTAGAGCTTGCATTATACCAGATAACTTAATAAGATGTGTAATGGCTTCTGATGGTATAAGATTGGTTGTTGATGAAAAAAAATGCTCGAAATACTTCATTTACTCTTTAATAAATTCAAAACAAATAAGAGAAGCAATTGAAAAAAAAGCTACAGGCTCAACTAGAAAAAGAATTGGATTAGACGAATTAAGAGAAATAGAATTAATAATACCCAGAGAACTCAATGAACAGCAAAAAATCGCCTCCTGCCTTTCGTCCTTAGATGAAGTAATTGCCGCCCATAGCCAAAAATTAGAAGCCTTAAAAACCCATAAAAAAGGTTTGATGCAAAACCTTTTCCCGCAAGAAGGCGAAACGGTGCCGAAATGGCGTTTTAAGGAGTTTGCGGATGATGGTGAATGGGTGGAGAAAATGCTTGAAAGCTTCTGTTTAAATTTATCATCAGGCAAGGATAAGAACACAATGGATGGTGAATATGAACTCTATGGATCAACAGGTATCATTGGCAGGACTGATAATGCAAGCTACGATGGGGATTTTATTTTAATTGCTAGAGTTGGGGCTAACGCAGGGTTATTAAATAGAGCTAAAGGAAAGTTTGGTGTTACTGATAATACTTTAGTGATTGATTTAAAGGAATCAGAATATATTGATTTCGTTTTTTATTCTCTTGAAAGATTTGGATTAAACAAATTGGTTTTTGGTTCAGGACAACCTTTGATTACAGGAGGTCAATTGAAAAGTCTTAATATGAAAATTCCTAAGTCCGAGAAAGAACAACAAAAAATAGCCGAATGTCTTTTTTCATTGGATGCATTAATCACGGCACAAGCCAAGAAAATAGAGCAATTGAAGTTGCATAAAAAGGGATTGATGCAAGGGTTGTTTCCAGGAATGTCTGAACTGTGATTTATATGATAAAATGATTAACAATGATTAAAGAACAATACAAATACTCTGATTTAACTTCCAAAGTTATTGGATGTGCAATGAAAGTGCACTGTGCTTTAGGCAATGGTTTTCAGGAAGTTATTTATCAAAGAGCCTTGGCAATTGAATTTGCTGACGAGGGCATTGTGTTTAGCAGAGAACACGAAATGCCAGTATATTACAAGCAGCAGCAAATAGGCACAAGACGAGTCGATTTTTTGGTAGAAGGAGTAATATCAGTGGAATTAAAAGCTATTATCAATTTAGAGGAAGTTCATTTGGCTCAAGCGATAAATTATTTAGAAGCATACGATTTGGAAGTCGGTTTATTAATCAATTTTGGATCAAAAAGCCTTGATTTCAAAAGAGTATCGAACAAAAAATTCAAACAAAAAAATCAGGGCAATCCTGAAATCAAATAAATCAAGGTTCAGACAATAGGTTTGATGCAGGGGTTATTTCCTAAAAATGATTGATTGATACAATGGGAAATTTTGAAGAATACACACAGCAAAGTGAACCAAACAAAAGGGAGAAAGCAGAGGTTTGGAAAACGGCTATCGGCTTGCAACAAGTCGATGGCTTAAAACCGTCCGGCTATCTGATAGCGACCGCCAGGCAAAACATTGAGGGCGACATTACCATTGAGGAAGTAAAACAGCTAATAGACAGTTATTACAAGCAACACCCTGTAAAAGACACCGAAAATAGAACCGAAGAAGCAGACAAAGTTTCGGCACGCATTGCTCAAATATTGGGCGAAAAAACATTTTCGTTTTCACCGGCCGAATATCTAAGCATTCATCGTAGGTTGTTTCAAGATATTTACACTCACGCAGGTAAAATCCGTGATTATAACATTACAAAACAAGAGTGGGTGCTGAATGGAGAAACGGTTCTGTACGCCAGCGCCGAGAGTTTAAAAACTACCATGGAATATGATTTTCGGCAAGAAAAACAATTTAGTTACAGGGGGCTTAATTCAACCAAAACCATTCAGCATATTGCTGATTTTGTGTCGGGACTGTGGCAAATTCACCCCTTTGGAGAGGGCAATACCCGAACAACTGCTGTATTTACCATCAAATATCTTCGCACGTTTGGGTTTGAAGTAAATAACAGTTTATTTGAAGAACATTCATGGTATTTCCGCAATGCACTTGTAAGAGCCAACTTCAATAACCTTACAAAGAACATTCATGCCACAAAGGAGTATTTACTTCGTTTTTTCAGCAATTTATTGCTTGGTGAAAACCATATTCTGAAAAACAGGGAAATGCTTGTGAACTTTCAAAGTGCACAAAACATAGCAGATAACGCCCCAAAGAGCAATATTTGCACTTTGAATTGCACTTTGGAAGAGCATTTTGTTTTAGAATTCCTGAAAACTAATCCGAAAGCTACACAAAAGGACATTGCCATAAATATTAAAAAATCAGAACGAACGGTAAAAACAATCACAAGTAGCTTACAACAAAAAGATCTTTTAGAACGCAAAAACGGTAAGCGGAATGGTTTTTGGTTAGTAAAAAACAACTGAATATGACACAAAAAGAACAACAACAATTGGGCAAAACCCTTTGGAATATAGCCGATGATTTAAGAGGAGCAATGAATGCGGATGATTTTCGAGATTATATGCTTTCGTTTCTCTTCCTTAGGTATTTATCTTTCAACTACGAAGAATCTGCAAAAAAGGAGTTGGGTTCTGATTACCCCAAATTAGAGCCGAAGGATAAGCGTACCCCATTAAGTGTATGGTACAAAGCAAACGAAGCAGATGTAGTTGAGTTTGAAAAGCAAATGCGCCGTAAAGTGCATTATGTAATACAACCCCAACACCTGTGGAGCAACATCACAGAATTGGCACGTACACAAAATGTCGAATTATTAGTAACCCTGGAAAATGGTTTCCGCTATATCGAAAATGAATCGTTTGCAAGTACCTTTCAGGGCTTGTTTTCAGAAATCAACCTGAATTCAGAAAAGCTTGGAAAAACTTCAACAGAGAGGAACAAAAAGCTTTGCACCATTATCCAGAAAATTGCTGAAGGGATTGCTGATTTTTCTGCTGATTCTGATACACTCGGAGATGCATATGAGTATTTGATTGGTCAATTTGCGGCAGGTTCGGGCAAAAAAGCGGGCGAGTTTTATACACCACAACAAATCTCAACCATTCTTTCTGAAATTGTGACCCTAGACAGTCAAGACCCAACTTCTGGTAAGAAAAACAAATTGAATAAAGTGCTCGATTTTGCTTGTGGTTCGGGTTCCTTATTGCTGAATGTCCGAACTCGAATTAAGGAGAATGATGGCAGTATAGGCAAAATTTTCGGACAGGAAAAGAACATCACCACCTACAACCTTGCCCGAATGAATATGCTTTTGCACGGTATGAAAGACACCGAGTTTGAAATTTTTCACGGTGACACCCTGCTCAACCAGTGGGATATGCTCAACGAAATGAATCCATCTAAAAAATCAGAATTTGATGCCGTTGTAGCCAATCCGCCTTTTAGTTTGCGTTGGGAACCAAACGACACCTTGGCTGAAGATTTTCGTTTTAAGAGTTATGGTTTAGCGCCAAAATCAGCAGCAGACTTTGCTTTTTTACTGCACGGGTTTCACTTTCTTGGAAAAGAAGGAACAATGGCCATCATATTGCCTCACGGTGTTTTATTCCGTGGCGGAGTAGAAGAAAGAATCCGCACCAAGTTATTAAAGGATAACAGTATTGATACAGTAATTGGCTTGCCATCCAATTTGTTCTACTCCACAGGCATTCCGGTTTGTATTCTGGTATTGAAAAAATGCAAAAAGGAAGATGATGTGCTGTTCATTAATGCCAGCGAACATTATGAAAAAGGCAAAAGACAAAACACTCTTAGGGAAGGCGAAAACGGAGAACCCAATGACATTCAAAAAATTGTTGAGACATACCAATACCGTCCTGAAAAAATAGAACGGTATGCCAGAAGAGTTTCTATGGCTGAGATAGAACAAAACGGATACAACCTGAATATTTCACGATATGTCAGTACCTCAACTGATGAAGAAATAATTAATCTAAAAGAGGTTAATGCAAAATTGATTATACTAAATGACAGCATTAAAACACATACAGACAAACACAATGAATTTTTGAAAGAATTAGGTTTGCCTCCTATTTAAAAATTGCCAACGCTCCCGCAGGCGAGGGATTGGTCACTCCCCCTCCCTCTCCCAGTCCCCCAGTCCCCCGTCTCCCCGTCCTTTTCAAAACTTTTAATAACCTCACAAACATGGAAACCTTCGATCGTCGTTCGTTTATTTAAAGTGGATGTCGGATTGGGGCTTTGATTTTGTACGAATCCCAGTCCAATATCCTTGTTATCTTAATTTTGACCAGGGTAATGACAAAGAAAAGCGGATAAAACCGGAGGAGGTTTTCGATTACAATGAAAATGCATTGCAAGAGATCGAGAATTTGGTCTACCTGGCCAATAAGTATGGGTTGCATGTCAGCCTCAACCTGCACCGGGCGCCTGGATTTTGCATCAATGCCGGCTTCAACGAACCTTATAACCTTTGGAAAGATGATGAAGCGCAGCGGGCGCTTTACATCCATTGGGAGATGTGGGCAAAACGGTTTAAAGAGGTATCACTCGGAATGTTGCAGAAACACTAAGAATAGCTATTTCCACTTAATTCAACTACCTTTGCACCAATTAATTTAGTTGCAAAGAATATGTTATTTCGTTCATTGAACATCATAGAACCCATTTTAAAAGCTGTCGAAGAGGAGGGTTACACGACACCGACCCCCATTCAGGCAGAGGCCATTCCAATCGTTTTACAAGGTACAGACCTGCTCGGATGCGCGCAGACAGGAACCGGAAAAACCGCCGCTTTTGCCATTCCAATATTACAATTGCTTAGCTCCACCAAGACATTTGGAAACAAAAGAAAAATCCGAAGTCTGGTTGTCACGCCAACCAGGGAGTTGGCCATCCAGATCGAAGAGAGCTTCAAAGCGTACGGTCGTCATACCGGATTGACCTGTACGGTTCTATTCGGAGGTGTTAATCAAAATCCACAAACGGCAGCCTTGCGAAAAGGTGTAGACATCGTTGTTGCAACGCCGGGCCGGCTGTTGGATTTGATGAACCAGGGTTTTCTCACCTTGAGGGATGTTGAAATCTTTGTCCTGGATGAAGCAGACCGGATGCTTGACATGGGATTTATACATGATGTCAAAAAATTGCTTACTGCCCTTCCCAAAACCAGGCAATCGTTGTTCTTTTCGGCGACCATGCCACCCGAAATCGTCAAACTTGCCAATACAATATTACACAATCCTGTAAAAGTTTCGGTAACACCCGACTCTTCAACTGTTGACATCATTCAGCAGGCGGTCTTTTTCGTAGATAAAGGAAATAAAAGCGCCTTGTTGCTGGAAATCCTTAAAGATCAGAAGATCAAAACCGCATTGGTGTTTACCCGGACCAAACACGGCGCAAATCTCGTGGTAAAAACGCTACTAAAGCACAATATTTCGGCGGAAGCCATTCATGGGAACAAGGCGCAAAGCGCCCGTCAGCGTGCCCTTTCAAATTTCAAGGAGCAATCCACCCGTATCCTGGTGGCGACAGATATTGCTGCACGGGGCATAGATGTTGAAGACCTCGAATATGTGGTCAACTACGAAATCCCGAACATTCCCGAAACCTACGTTCATCGTATCGGGCGGACCGGACGGGCCGGGGCAGAAGGTACTGCCTACTCCTTTTGTGATGCAACGGAGAAGGAGTATTTAAGGGATATTGAGAAGCTTATCAACAAGAAAGTTCCGATAGCTGAGAATCCACTTTTCCCATTGATGGATCACAATGCCGTCAAGCCGCCACAGCAACAAGGCAGGGGAAATTCGGGTCACTCCCGCCCCAAACCGATTGAACCCAAAAGAGCGGTTGTAAACACTAAAAATCCCAGGATACTTTTAAGGAAAAAAGGATAAAGGATAAAGTAAAAAGGATAAAGTAAAACGCCGCGATCAAAATCGTGGCGTTCTTACTTTATCCTCTAATTTTAATATGTGTAAATGTTCATTCTGAACAAATCCCACTTTATCCTTTTTACTTGATCCTTTATCCTTTATCCTTGTTTACTTTATCCTTGTTTACATTATCCTTTTTAATCATAAACATGGTTCGGATCCACCTCCTCATCACAATTCCCCTTGTTGTACTGCTCCATGGCGCGCAGGCTCATTCCCATGGAAGAGAAACCGCCGTCGTGGAAAAGATTTTGCATGGTAACTTTTTTTGTAAGGTCAGAAAACATCACGATACAATAATCGGCACATTCGTCGGCAGTGGCATTGCCCAGTGGCGACATTCTTTCGGAAAAGTCGAGCAAACTGTCGAACATCTTGATTCCGTTACCCGCAGTGGTTGGCGTTGGTGATTGGGAAATGGTATTGATCCTGACATTGCGTTCGCGACCATAAATGTAGCCGAAACTACGGGCAATCGATTCGAGCAATGATTTGGCGTCAGCCATGTCGTTGTACCCGTAAAAAGTACGCTGTGCGGCAACATAAGAGAGGGCAAGAACGGAAGACCATTCGTTCAAAGCGTCCAGCTTACGGGCTGTTTGAAGAACCTTATGGAAAGAGAGTGCCGATACATCCAGAGTTTTGGCAAGGAAGTCATAATCCAGGTCACTGTAATGCCTTCCTTTGCGTACATTGGGCGACATACCGATGGAATGGAGAATAAAGTCCAGTTTACCGCCCAGCAATTCCATGGATTTGGAAATCAGGTTTTCCAAATCTTCCAGGTTAACAGCATCAGCAGGAATCACTTCTGTATTGCATTTCTTGGCCAGAAGTTCGGTATCGCCCATACGAAGTGCAATCGGCACATTGGTCAATGTAAAAATTGCGCCCTCCTCATAGGCACGTTCGGCTACCTTCCAGGCAATCGAATGCTCGTTCAGCGCACCAAAAATTATTCCTCTTTTCCCTTTTAATAAATTGTAAGACATGCTTGTAGATGTAAATTAATGTTCAAATGTGATTTAATGAATTGATAAGTAAGTGACTTCAGGTAGAAAGTGCCTAAAGTGTCCAGAGTATTTAAAGTGCCTAAAGTTGATGTAGACTTTTGATCTATCCATTGAGTCTATCATACGTGTTTTTGATTTTTCAGTTTCAATTTTTCTGATTGGCGTTAAGAAATGGGGTACCTGCCTGATTCACTTTAGGCATTTTAGACACTTTAAATACTTTAGGCACTACCTCCTACTTGAGCAACTCCACCGCATTCAACCTGGCGGCCTCAGTAATCACTTCTCCGCTTAGCATTTTGGCAACCTCTTCGACCCGGTCTTCATCAGACAATAATTTCAGACGGGTAATGGTCTCATGTTCCGTGTCTTCTTTGTAAACAAGGTAATGCAGATCACCTTTGGCGGCAATCTGTGGCAAATGGGTAATATTGATGACCTGCATATCCTGAGAGATCTCTTTAAGGATATTACCCATTTTATCGGCTGTTTCGCCCGAAATGCCTGAATCAATTTCATCAAAAAGGATGGTTGGCAATGCTTTGGATTTGGATATCAACGCTTTGATTGATAGCATCAACCTCGAAAGTTCGCCGCCTGATGCCACTTTGGATATTTCATTCAGTTCTCCGTTCTTGTTGGCGGTAAAGAGAAAATTTACCTCGTCCCTGCCCCATTGTGAGAGAGGCAAACCGGTTGATACTTCAACAGAGAATTTGGAATTTGGCATCCCAAGCTGAAACAATTGCTCCTCAACCTTCTCCCCAATCTGTGTAGTTACAGATTTTCTCATTGTTGTCAACTGGTTGGCCAATATCAACAATTCATTTTCCTTTTCGGCGGCGGATTTTTTAAGTGCCTGAAGCGATTCGTCATTCGAAAAGACACTGTTCACTTTTACCTCAAAATCATCCCTAAGTTTGATCAAATCTTCCTCACTGGTAACATGATGTTTCTGCTGCAGGGAATAGAGCACATCAAGCCTTTCGTTCAAAAAAACGATTCTGCCGGGATCGACCTCCATTTTTTCGGAAGAGTAGGCCACGTCAGCAGCCATATCGCTCATTTCCAAATAAATACTATTCATTCGTTCGATTAGTCCGGTTGCCTCGGGATAAAATTTAAGAATCCGGTTAAGAATGTTTAAGGACTCTTTCACCCTCATCAGGGCATTGCCATCCTCCTCCCGCAGAAGATTAGCTACAGAAAGAAAGGCTGTTCTTAGTTCATCCGCATGGGTAAGCAGGGTAAGTTCGTGCTCAAGTTTCTCCTGCTCGCCGGATTGAAGATTGGCATTGGAAAGCTGCTCCAGCTGAAACTGAAAATAATCGAGCTCCTGCCGCATGAGAAGTGCCCTTTCTTCTGCTTCGGACAACTCGGATAGCAGTGATTTGTAAACTTTGTATTGACGCTGATATTCCTTAAGCAGCGATAGGTTTCCAGCATAATTGTCCACCACCATCAATTGAAACAAACGATTGCCCAATTCCAGGCTCTGGTGCTGGGAGTGGATGTCAATCAATCTTACACCAATATCCTGTAAAGTCTTTAGATTTACAGGAGTATCATTAACAAATGCCCTCGATTTGCCATTGGCCGCAATCTCCCTTCTAAAAATGACCTGATGGTCGTAGTCGAGGTCATTTTCAGCAAACAGGGGTTCCAATCCGTATCCGTCTACCTCAAATACACCCTCCACGATACATTTATTATCCTTATCCTTAAGAACCGTTGTGTCTGCACGCTGACCCAATATCAATGACAATGCGCCTATCAGAATCGATTTACCCGCGCCGGTTTCGCCCGTAATGATGGTAAGGCCGGAGGTAAAATCTACATCCAGTTCCCTGATCAATGCATAATTTCGTATCTGTAAACGTCTTAACATGCAATCGAATAATATTTTAAAATAGCAACGAACGGCATCGCGTTTTGAATTGAATTCGTTCTGAATACCCCGGGTTCCGCTATGCTCCACCCGGGGCCACAATATTGGTCGTCCCTAACGGGATTACGGAATATATATAGTCGACCCAACTCATCTTCATATCAACATATCCACTGATCATCACCCTTCGACAAGCTCAGGGACTGGTAGTTTTCCCTTAATTAGAAAACCCTTCGACAGGCTCAGTGAGCACCTTACTAAAGTTGCATTTCCCAGTTTCTATTTCCGGAGTTCTATTCTCCCGGTCTCCTAGTCCCCTAGTCCATCTTCCCAATCAGCATATCCGCTAATCAAAAAACCTTCTGCTGCATAATCGCTTCATACTTTCCGGAATTGGCGGGGTCACATTCCGTCAAGATAGTCATGGTCCTACTTTTTTCATCGGTGGAGCCTTTGGAAAATATGTTGACAATCTCATCAGACTTGGCATCGAAGAAAATACGGTTAATATAAGTATCCGGCCTGGCCCGGTACACTTTTTGCATATTTTTTAGGGCATCGGCAATCTCACCACGGCCCAGATCCGGCTTTTCAGACATCACATCCAAACCGAGTCTGTGGTAACGGTACATCAGGTCCCTGAATGGGCTATAGGCTTTGTTGGTGAGGTTATCAACCAGCCAGAACCGGTTGTTGTTTCCTTCAAATGCCCGCCATCCCTTTTCCCTCGAATTCTGGGATTTGTTCACGATATCCTTTGCCCGTTGAAAATAGGGAGATCCGCCCATCGGGGAAAAGGTGTCGTAATCAAAACCTAGAATGATATAAGCATAATAGGCCAAAATATTGGTTAGCGCGTTGGTATTGGAAGTTTCGCTGAATTCAAGCGGTTGAAACTCGACATAGCGCACATCAAAATCATTGTCCTTGATGTTGAGAATCGGCGTCTGGTAGGAGGAGTTGAAAACAGGACGGTTTAACTGAACCTGCATGGTACCTTTGAACTCGTCCGATCCGATCTGATCGGTGATTTGAATGAAGATTGTGCAGACAATACGTTCGTCGAAGGAAAACTGGTTATCTGTCCATTTCCGCGTATTCATGAATTCGGAGATATCGGTCCGCATCGTCTGGAAGATCTCTTTGTAGGTACCTTCAATGCGTGAACTGGAGACGCTGACATTGCACTGCAACTCCTGGGCTGAGAGTTGAAACAGGAAAAGGCACAAAATAAAGGAGAGAAGCGTACGTCGCATATGCAATAAAATGTTTCCTAAAAATAGACATTCTATTCAAATTGCGAGGGGTAATGCATGGCAATTTCTTCAATGCCACTTGTAAGCAGTTCCTGACAATAAATTATTACAATCAATCCTCCTTCGAGTCCTTTGTGCAATCCTTTGAGACCTTTGTGTTTAAATTCTAAAAAATCACCACAACTTGTCCCGATTTTTCGGGAAAGGCCTCAAAGGAAAACACACAGTATACACAAAGGCATTAAGTATGGAGTGTATGGTCCATCTCAAAGATCTTATTGACAATATCAACTGCCACCTCTTGTTTTGATTTCAAAGGATAGTTAAAAACCTGGCCATCCCTGGTAAGAATGGATATTTTGTTGGTATCGTAACCGAAGCCGGCACCCTCCTCTTTCAAAGAGTTTAGGACGATCATGTCGAGATTTTTCGATTTTAGCTTGGAAAAAGCGTTGGCCATTTCATTCTGGCTTTCCAATGCAAACCCAACTAAAAGCTGGTTCGGTTTCTTCAATTTGCCGAGTTCGGCAGCAATATCCTTGTTGGGCCGAAGCTCGATGGTCATATTCCCCGGAGTCCGTTTAATCTTCTCCTTTTCAATTTTAACCGGGGCATAGTCAGCAACGGCAGCAGTCATGATGGCGCCATCGCATGAATCAAAATATTCCAAACAAGCAGCATACATCTCATCTGCGGAAGTTACACCGATTCTCTGAATGGCCGGATGATGGGTTTTGAGTTGTACCGGTCCGCAAATAAGAATAACCTTTGCGCCGACAGTCGCCAATTGCTCAGCGATGGCAAAACCCATCTTCCCGGTCGAATAGTTACCGATGAAACGAACCGGATCAATTTTTTCGTGGGTGGGACCGGCAGTTATGAGGTAGATTTTGTTCAGAAGATTATTTATTGGAAAAAAACTGTTCGATGGATTTCAGTATTGCTTCGGGCTCTTCCATTCGGCCTTTCCCAATCAGTCCGCTGGCAAGCTCACCGCTTGCCGGCTCGATGATGATATTCCCAAAGGCTATCAATTTACGTAGGTTCTCCTGCATGGCGGGATGTTCAAACATATCCAGGTCCATTGCCGGGGCAACCATCACCGGACATTTGGCAGAGAGATAAGAGGTTGTAACCAAATTATCGCACAAGCCGTTGGCCATTTTCCCAATGGTCGATGCCGTGGCAGGCGCCACCAGAAAAAGATCGGCCCAGCGTCCCAGGTCGACGTGACTATTCCAGGAACCGCTTGATTTGGCGAAAAAATCACTCAAAACAGGCTTTCCCGATAGGGTTGAAAATGTAAGTGGAGTAACAAATTCTTTGGCCGCTTCGGTCATCAACACCTGCACCTCGGCCCCGGCCTTCATCAGGCCCCGCAACAAATATACCGCCTTGTAGGCAGCGATACTGCCCGTCACACAGAGAACAATCTTCTTCCCTTCCAGCGGCATGATGAAGCAGTTTAAATCAGGCTCTAGATATTATTTTTTCTCCTTGGCAGGATTGCGGTAGTAAATCAAACCATCTTTGAACTCCTCGTAGGCAATCAGAACCGGCTTGGAGAGCCTTTCGTAGTAGCGTGAAATTTCAATTTGTTCGCGGTTTTCGAAGACCTCCTCGAGGTTATCCGAATAGGAAGCAAACTCCTGCAATTTTTGGTTCAACTCCTCTTTAACCTCGGCATTGATCTGATTGGCCCTTTTGGCAATGACCATCAATGATTCGTATATATTATCAGTTGTTGAATCCAACTCACTTAGATTTCGTGGAACCGTGGTCGAAGCTGCTTTTACTTTTCTGTAATCCATAATTATATGCTATTTTTTTACTTCTTCGTCTTTTAAATTCATCATCTTCTTCGTATTGGCAAAGAACCGGTCTGCTTCCTTCCTGAATTTACTATTGGGAAATTCATCTACAAACGTGTAGTACTCATCAAGTTCGGAATTCAGACGTTCGCGCTTTTTCTCTTCGATGCTATTTTCGCCCAACAAATATTTTGATTTCAAAAGGTAAAACATCAACTCCTCACGATATTTGGAGTCGGGAAACTCTTTTAAACTGTTTGTCAAGGAGATGACGGATGCCCGATAGTCGCCCAAATCGTAATATAGCCGTCCGTTCATGTATGATTTGTATACCAACTTTTCACGTAGTTCATCAATTAACTTGTTGGCATCGGCCACCTTGGCGCTCGAAGGAAAAACATTGATGAAAAGCTGCAACGCATCAATGGCATCCTGCGTTGTCTTTTGATCAAGCCGTGGTGTTGGGGAATCCAGGTAGTAACAATATCCTACCATGTACTGCGACTCCTCGGCAAAACTGCTCCGCGGATACTCCTTGATCAATTGCCTGAAGTAGTGTCCGGCCATCAGATAATCATGCTGGCCCAAGTTACTTTTTGCAAGATAGTAGTATACCTGGTCGGAACGGTTGGTACCCCTGTAAATATTTATCAGTTCAGCATAAAGCTGAGACGATTTGGTATAATCCTTTTTGTCATAAAATTCACGGGCCTTCTTGAGCTTATACTCATAATCCGTGCTCTTGACTATCTTCTGATACTCTCCACAAGATGAGGCGATTAATAAAACGCCAACGACAAAATATGCTCTCACGTTCCGAATCATGGTGCAAAGATAAGTTTTTTCTCCATTAATAGAATAAGTAACACCACTTTTGCTTGCTTAAGAAAGGTTAAAACCTCTGCAATATTGAGATCCTCCCTTTTCAGCATTAGGATGACTTTCTTTCTTGTTGGAACCCAAAATAATTTTTAGATTTGCAGGCTCTCAAAAACATTTTGCAATACTACATAAAGTTTACTACCGTGGATATATTTGAAAAAATTAAAACTGACAAGGGAAACCTTGGTCAGTACCAGAAAGAAGCACATGGCTATTTTTCATTTCCAAAACTGGAAGGGGAAATAGGTCCGAGAATGAGATTTCGTGGAAGAGAGGTTCTTAACTGGAGCTTAAACAACTATTGCGGATTGGCCAATCACCCGGAAGTACGTCAGGCTGACGCTGAAGCTACTGCGCAATACGGCCTGGCCTACCCAATGGGAGCCCGTATGATGTCCGGACAAACAAGTAAACACGAAGAACTGGAAAAACAACTGGCAGCATTTGAAAACAAGGAGGATGCCTTCTTACTCAATTATGGTTACCAGGGAATGATCTCCATCATTGATTCCATGTGCAACAGGAATGATGTCATTGTATATGATGCCGAAGCACATGCCTGTATTTTGGATGGTGTCCGTTTGCACATGGGCAAAAGATTCGTTTTTCAGCACAATGATATGGATAGCCTGCGCAAGCAACTTGGACACGCGACTTCTTTGGTTCAAAAAACGGGAGGCGGTATCCTGGTTATCACGGAAGGTGTATTTGGTATGGCCGGGGACCTGGGTCAACTGGATAAAATTGCAGAATTGAAGAGCGAGTTCAGTTTCCGCCTTCTGGTGGACGATGCGCATGGGTTTGGAACCATGGGAGCGACCGGAGCAGGTACGGGCGAACATTTCGGTGTTCAGGATCAGATCGACATGTACTTCGGAACTTTTGCCAAATCAATGGCCGGTATCGGCGCCTTCCTTGCAGCCAAAGAAGAGGTTTGCGACTTCCTGCGCTACAACATGCGTTCACAAATCTTTGCCAAGTCTCTGCCCATCGCGATGGTGATTGGCTTGATGAAAAGACTCGAATTGATCAAAACCCAGCCCCAGATACGCGAAAACCTTTGGACGATTGTTGATGCACTCCAGAAAGGACTGAAAGCTGAAAACTTCGAACTTGGCGTCACCAACTCTCCTGTAACGCCGGTTTATCTTTCAGGAAGCGTTCCGGAAGGCACCAATGTAATCATGGATTTGAGAGAGAACTACAATATTTTCTGTTCCATCGTAATCTACCCGGTAATTCCAAAAGGACAACTCCTGCTAAGATTGATCCCTACCGCATCACATACTTTGGAAGATGTGGAATACACCATCAAAGCATTCTCCGAAGTGCGCAAGAAACTGGAAGCAGGGAAATATGTAGCTTCCAAGATTGCCCAGATTTCATGAGTAGATCAACCATAAAACAAAAAAGGGAGTCCGTTCGGATTCCCTTTTTGTTTTGCTTAATTTCCCGATTCTTAAATAGATTCAATTTATGAAGGGAAGCGGACTTTGTTTTTCATTCAACTTCTCAATCCATATATTTCTAAACTGAATGGCTGATCCTTCTGCCTGCAGTCCAATACTTCCTTTGGTCATTGAACAGTTGATGACATTATTTTGAACCGTACCGTTAACTACTACTTGCACCTTATTTCCATAGCAATAGATGTCATATCTGTTCCAATCACCGACTTTCTTCTCATTGGAAGGACTAAATTTCACAGCAATTGGTTTTACCTTCTCTGTCCCAACATATATACTGTCGCGAACAGTAGCCTTTTCGTAAACTGCATTTACAATAAAATCTCCGGCAGATCCACCCTTCAACTGGCATTGATAGTGTGCAGGCCAAAGTTTATCAGGACCATTGGTATGAATAAAGACACCACTATTGGTGGCCTTTTCAGGGTAACACCACTCTACATGCAAATGGTAATTTGAGTACTCCTTTTTTGTCCTCAAGTAACCCATAGGAACGCCGGGAGTCTCAATCACACCATTTCTAACATAGAAGAATTTTTCAGGAACAATGGAAGGATCATTGACGAAGATAGTCCAACCCTTCAGGTTTTTGCCATTAAACAACGATTCTTTCTTTTGGGCAAAACCCGCGAAGGTTACAAAAAGCAAAGCGACAAAGAGGATATTTTTCATAGGTTAATTGTTTTATCCTGTAAATGTAGGAAATATTCGAACAGATTGCTTCGCTTCGCTCGCAATGACGGTGCATTTTGCCTGATGGTGAAAAGCAACCTGTTATGAGTTCCCTAAATCTTCCCAAACGCCTGCTCCAGGTCGGCGATCAAATCCTTTTGATCCTCAACACCAATCGATACACGGATCAGCGAATCTTTGATACCTGCCAGTTCCCTTTCTTTTGCAGTTATTGATGAGTGTGTCATAAGCGCTGGATGTTCAATCAACGATTCAACCCCGCCTAGACTTTCAGCAAGGGTAAACAGTTTCAGGCTCTCTAGAAACAGAACAGCCTCCTTCTCCCCTCCTGCAATTTCGAAAGAGATCATTCCTCCAAAACCACTCGCCTGACGCAGGCCTATTTCGTATTGCGGGTGGCTTTTCAATCCGGGATAGTAAACTCGCGCCACTTTGGGATGGTTTTCGAGATAGGTGGCAATAGCCAAAGCATTTGACTGGTGCCTTTCCATCCTCAACGACAAAGTTTTCAATCCCCTGAGCACAAGGTAACAGTCAAAAGGAGAAGGAACTACGCCCAGTGAATTTTGACAAAACTTGATTTTCTCATACAATACCTTGTCATTTAACATGATGGCCCCACCTATCACATCGCTGTGACCGGCTATGTATTTGGTGATACTGTGAACCACGATGTCGGCGCCAAGTGCTGCCGGTTTCTGAAAGTAGGGAGAAAGAAAGGTATTGTCAACGATCATCAGAAGTTGGTGACGGTGGGCTATCTCACCGATGGCCTTGATATCACAAACTTTCAAAAGTGGATTGGATGGAGACTCCAGCCAGATCAGTTTTGTTTGTGGTAATATGGCATCTTCCACATTCTTTGGAACAGCAGCATCCACCAGGGAAACGGTAACGCCGTAATTTTCTTCCCATTGGTGGAACAATCTCTTGGTGCCGCCATACAAATCATCGAATCCAATAACATGGTCCCCAGGTTTCAGCAACGCAAATAATATGGCAGCTTCAGCAGCAAGACCAGAGGCAAAACCAAGTCCATAAGTTGTCTCCTCCAATGATGCATACCTTTGCTCCAAGGCAAACCGGGTAGGGTTCTGGCTACGGGAATATTGGAAAAATCCCGGATTCTTAACCTCTTTGCGGGCATATGTGGAGGATAGATAAATTGGCGCAACAACTTCGTTTTTGCTCCCTTCCAGAAATTCAGCGCCTTCACCAACGTGAATGGCACGGGTATCGAATGAAAAATCTTTGTGTGACATGAATAAAAAGAGTTATGAGTTATGAGTTATGAGTTATGAGTTATGATAATGTGAAAATTAGAAAAGCATTTGTTCGTGGCGAACATTCTCACATTTCCACATTTCCCAATTTTCCAATTAAATTTAGTGTTTTTCGGATAAGTAACGTTCAGCATCAATGGCCGCTTTACATCCCGATCCTGCAGCCGTAACGGCCTGTCTGTAATGAGGATCCATAACATCACCGCATGCAAATACCCCTTCGATATTTGTCATTGAACTGACACCAATGGTTTTAATGTAGCCAACTTCATCGGTTTCGATCTGATGTTTGAAAATGCCGGAGTTTGGAACGTGCCCGATGGCCAAAAAGAATCCGTCGATTGGAATCGTAACAGTCTCCTCGTTGGCTTCTCCCTTATTCTTAACAAATATGGCGCCTTCCACCACAATCTGACCGGTAAGGCCCTTCGTTTGGTGTTTCCAGAGGATTTCGATATTTTTTGTTTTAAAGACCCGGTCCTGCATCACCTTGGAGGCCCGAAGCTGATCGCGGCGCACAACAAGATATACCTTGCGGCACAATCCAGCCAGGTAGATCGCCTCTTCACAGGCAGTATCTCCCCCACCAACCACGGCGACATCTTTCCCGCGGTAAAAGAATCCATCGCAGGTAGCACAGGCAGATACCCCAGATCCTGCATACTTTTTCTCATCCGGTAACCCAAGATATTGTGCCTCGGCTCCGGTAGCAATAATAACAGTCTCCGCCTCTATCACATGCAAACCGTCAATCGTTACCGTATGCCCATGGCTGCCAAAATCAGCTGCAGTGGCTAGTCCCCAGCGAACATCCGTTCCAAACCGAACAGCCTGTGCTTTCAAATCTTCCATCATGACTGGGCCTGTGACACCATCGCGGTATCCCGGAAAATTTTCGACTTCGGTGGTAGTCGTCAATTGGCCTCCCGGTTGCAATCCTTCATAGAGTACAGGGTGCAGATTGGCCCTGGAGGCATAAATGGCAGCGGTATAACCTGCAGGACCCGATCCTATGATCAGACATTTCACCTTCTCGGCCTCCTTCTCCGTTTTGGCAGAAGAGCTTTTGGGGCTCTCAGTATTCATCGGTTTAAATAATTCCATAGCCAATATTTATTTTTTGCAAAATAAGCTAAATTCAATTACTACAGCAATAGTTGCTAGTGTAAATTATTTTATTTTTTTAATTGCTGATAATATTTTGGAAAACGGAAAACTGAAGCTATTTTTGCAACCGCTTTGCAGAGCTAAACCTTTAGCACAAAGCAATTCAATTTCGGGGTGTAGCGCAGCCTGGTAGCGTATCCGTCTGGGGGGCGGGGGGTCGCAAGTTCAAATCTTGTCACCCCGACAGTTGACAATCAGGGGGTTAGATAGAAATATCTGACCCCTGTTTTTTTGAATAATACCATTTTTGCGATCTATTAATCCCTGCATGAAACTATTGATAAATTTGGAAGTAAAATAGGATACAATTTTTCTAAAAACGCGGGCGTTTCGGCCGGAATTGGTTATGAATCTTTTCAGACACCAGTTTTGCAGACTACCTATCAAAATTAATTCAATACATTCGATTCAGAAAAAGAAGCCTTTGAAATGAGTTACAATAAATCCATCAGTCAAATATCCGCTTTAACGGAAAACAGCAACTAGCAACTCACTCCTTCTGTAGGACAAATTAATAGTTATCTTGGAGGCAGTGACAAATCTGCCATTCATTCATTGGGTTTTGCCATCAGTGTCATGTACTTTCTGTTCAAATAAAAAGTCATTTGAAATACCCATGAGAAAATTTTATCCCCATTTTTTGTTAATTTATATCCCGAATTAGAAAGAACAAAAAATGGCACTTAAAGGATTATTACCATTTCTTTTGGTAATTGTAATTTTTGGATGTAAAAAAGAGACTGTACCAATATCACCTATTGTGCAAGATACGATCATCAATGGACAGAGATTTTTGACGTTTTGTGGTTACTCCTGGTTGGTTGAGAATTCCGCTGAAATAGCAGAAGGTCCCGGCCCCAACTATTTTTCTGATTCAAAAGAAAATGTATGGTTCGACCAAAATAGCAAACTTCATTTAAAAATTACATATCGGAACAACAAATGGTACTGCGCAAAAATTACAATGATTGAGTCACTTAGCTATGGAAGATTCATATTTTATATTGATAATCGGATCGATAATTTTGATAAAAATGTAGTAGCCGGACTCTTTTCCTACAAAACCGATCTTCAGGAAATCGATATTGAATTCTCCAAATGGGGCATTGTTGGAAACAAAAACGCCCAATACTCTATTCAACCAGCCAATTTGGCAGGGAATAAGAACGCATTCAATATAAATACAATAGGCTTACAATCAACACATTGGTTCAATTGGCAAAAAACCAGTATCGATTTCGCCAGCATTCAGGGCCATTCATCCTTCTTACCAACAGCCGGCAATATCATACAGCAATGGCATTATAACGGTAGCGATATTCCGATTGATTCAAATGAGACAGTAAAAATAAATCTCTGGCTTTATCAGGGTACCCCACCCTCCAACCTACTAGAAACTGAAATTACTATTTCGCGTTTTGAATATGTGCCATAATCAATGAACAAAACAAAAAAATAGACTACAGGTTAACAAAGTTGAAGCACAATAGATGGCTGGGAATTACGCACAAATGCAAAAATCTTCCTTATATATGCTTTTTATATACTACCGTCTAAATTGACATTTATCAATTAATTTCTATCTTTGCATCATATAAATTTGTTGTCTATGTCAGAGATACAGGAATCAACCCTTTGCGGCCATTGCACGGAATGTAAGTATGATTGTTGTTTCAGCAACAAGAATTGCGGTGACTCCCATATCTTTGGCTTGCTCACTCCTGAAGAGCTTCATACACTTATGGACAACAAACGCCAGATTCACTTTAGGTCAGGGGAGACAATCCTCAAACAAAATACTCCACTTACCCATCTTGTTTGTATTAAAAGTGGCTTGGCAAAAGTCGTTTCAGAAGATCCAAAGGGTAAGAACCTGATTCTTCAAATTATCAAGTCAAACAGCATTTTTACTGCAGGCGGTTCAATCGTCGATGACTTCAGACATTTTACCGTTGCGGCAATCACGGATGTCGACTGTTGTTTTATTGATACCAGCCGTCTCTACACCCTTCTTACGAAAAACAGCGGCTTTGCCATAGAATTGCTTAAACACAGCAACAGCCAGCATCTCAAAATGCTTAGCACACTTATTAACCTTTCAAACAAATACATGCCAGGGAGAGTTGCCGACACGCTTTTATATCTTAAAAACAACATTTTCGAATCGAACCCATTCGATTTTGTTCTCTCCAAACAAGAATTGGCTGATATGTCAGGAATGACCAAAGAGAGTTTCATCAGAAGCCTAAAAGAGTTCGAAGACTCAGGATTGATACACCACTCACGCAATTCCATCGAAATCCTTAAAGAAAACGAGTTGGTTGATATCAGTAAAAATGGATAATTGTTGAGATTTTTTACAATCACTTCAAATATTCGCTCTGTTTTTAACTAATCCAAATACAGATTTACAAAATTTCTCAGGTTCAGGTGACGTATTACCAGAAACCTCAATAAGTATAATTTCGATATAAAATAACAAAGTCAATTTTCATGATATATAGTGACAAGAATAAATATTGCCTATTTTCTTGACTATACCCGTAAAATTATACATCAATCACTTATTTTTTTCATTTTATTGATCACTAAGCTCTGTTTTTTTCATGATATTAATTTTATGACCTTTTTTGGTATTAGCAAAAATCACCAATAAAAAAAACAGATTAAACAGTTTATTGATATGCATTCTTATTTCTATTGATCTATATGTGCATTATTAGTGATTTCCATACTAAATTATCAGTTAATCTATCAACATATTTACATTTGTGTAGATTTCCGGCATAATTTAACTTTACCCCAGCGTCTTACTTTTTAGACTTCTTGATGTTTTTATAAAAAATATTGTTTTTATTTTCAAAACCCTTTTAATCTATGAAACTACAGAAATTCTTTAAACTTGCCATTTTTACCCTAGCTTTAATGGCGTTTGGTGCCGCGTGTGTCAAAGAGGGCCCTC